>OMGJ01000018.1_pt1 | contig 116163 bp, 88 predicted proteins | sample 1645811 | NCBI WGS metagenome assembly OMGJ01 (sample SAMN05578589, study PRJEB25193) | human gut metagenome | biome: Human Microbiome; feature: human-associated habitat; material: feces | host: Homo sapiens | place: USA:Birmingham | reverse complement strand
TACGGCGATCTGCCGCCGTGGAGCTATATACAGCTATCCGGCAGGGACAATCTGAGTTGGAAAGCGACATCGCCTCCTACAACGGCACCTACGCAAACGTCACGACAAAGGCCATGCGCTCCGGAGGATTCGCAATGACAGGAACCGTGACGGCAAAGATCGTATCCGGCACCACGGCCGTAACCGTGACCGTAAAGCGTGTCGTGGCAAAAGTCGAGATTCAGACCTCCATGACCGACTCGTTCCGTACCAAGTACGGCAACGGCTGCGTCGAGGTCAAGAAAATTACATTGAGCAGAGGAGCCGAGAAATCTTATCTGATTGACCAGACGGCGAGCAAATATGCAACCGTAAGTTCTTCCTTCACCTCGGCACAGGACGCCTACTGCGACAAGACCGGAGCGTCGAAAACGAACGCATACAAGTACAACAACCTTTTCTACATCAACGAGAAGGCCGCAGCCGCTACGGGATCGCGAATAAAAGTAGTCCTCGATGCCGTTTATGATGCTGACGGCAACCTCTCGACTACGACCGACCAGCTGGCCGTCACCTACGAAACGGAACTCACGGGAGCAACCGGCGGCAAGATCGCACGAAACGGCTCCTACAAAGTCAATGCGAAGCTCGACGGACTCACAGGACAGGACGTGACTTTGGCCGTGACCGTCGCAAACTGGGATGCCTTGTCCACGCAAGACGTGAACTTGGGGCAGTAAACCCTACCTTTTCCCCAATCATCCCCGGCTGCGGCCGGGGGTGATTCAAGTCGCCGTAGCTCAATCGGAAGAGCGCATGTCCGGTTTCTTTCATACGAATAGATTAGTAAATTGGATCCGGGCATGAGGTTGCGGGTTCGAGTCCCGCCGGCGACACAACTCCAAATATTTTGCGTCATGAAAACTTACAAGACAATTCTCATGCTGCTGCTGGCCGCAACGACGGCGTGCAGCAAAGACTCCGCAGAGCCGGATACTCCCGGCCCGAAACCCTCAATCAGCATGACACTCGATTACCAGAGCCGAGAATACGAGTTAGGCGAAGTAATCGAGGCAACACTGACAATCACCGAAAAGAATCCGGCAGCAGACTATTTCCTGTTGAACACCTCCTGCAACGGAGGTAAGGCCGTGGCAACAGTAGACGGCCATGAACTGCAATGGCAAGCCGAACAGCAGATTCCCTACGAGATCGTCAACGAGGAGTTCTCCTCGAAGGTGCTCCACCTGAAAATTACGCCCCAAGCCGGGGCGACGGCCAAACAGCCGTTCAACTTCGGTATCTATGCAATCTCGGCCGACGGGACAAAGGTCGAAAAAAGAATTTATGCAGTGAGTGTCAATACTGCGGAAATCATAACGAATGCCGAATGTATCACCCCGACAATCAATTTGGAACAGCAGTTTAAATTTATTTTAACAGCAACCAAAGAGAATTATGCCGGTGACTTTTTCGTACAACTGTCAACTGAAGGCAACGGATTTTTCATACTCGAAGACGGCATTGCCGGAAATCGTTTCTACTGTTCTGCAGACTCCCATAATATGCTCTCATACCAGCCCCATGAAACCGGCTTACACAAAATCCACTGCATAGTAAAGGACGACATCTGCGTTTCCGAGGTGGATATCGAAGTCGAAGTCAATGGGATTAACGGCAGCCTCACGAATCCGGAACCCGGCGTGTATATTTACTGCAATTCACTCTATTACCCAAGTTCGGCATGGAACCAAGAATGGGAAGAGCAAGCTGAAGGTGTCGCAATCATCACGGAGGAATGCAGGTTTCTGATGGCCCCGGATCCCGTTATCGGAGATTGGGGCGGTGGTGAGTTCACGAGTGTTTCTGATCTCACGGTCATGCAGGACTGGAGTGAAGCCAAATTCGATTATAACGGCCGAAAAAACACAGAGGCATTACTCAATGCCAAAGACGTTATGCGGAAAATCGAGTTCACCGAAAAATGTTACAACTACGATAAAGATAATCCGGGCAAGTGGTACCAGCCTGCTGCGGGACAAATGTATTTGATACGTCAAAATCTGGACGAAGTACAACGATGTCTGAGCTTGATAGGTGGCAGAAAACTAAAAGCCAACGAGCATTACATATCCTCCACTGCCGCAGATGGATTGCACCTTTGGGCAATCAGTCTCACACAATTCGAACGAATATATTTTTTCCTCTACGAACCCGACAACCGGACATATCCCGTCCGCGACTTGCAGACGGAAGAGCTGTGATAATTCAAACGACTACCCTATGAAACTTTTCAGAACGACACTCCTATACCTCTGGGCCATGGCCGACAGCATGCGGCTGGAGCGAGAGACAGACGAATAGATCTGAGTGTGAATTATGAAAACGGACAAACTGATCTTGGATGCCTGCTGCGGCCCGCGTATGATGTGGTTCGACAAGCGGAACCCGCAGGCTGTGTTCATGGATATTCGGGACGAAGAGCATATACTCTGCGATGGCCGGAGTTTGGAGGTGCATCCGGATGTAATCGGTGACTTTCGAAGTATACCGTTCGAAGATGCAACATTTCGGCTTGTTGTGTTCGATCCTCCGCACCTTGTCCGTCTTGGCGACAATAGCTACATGGCGCACAAATACGGCAAATTGTTATCCACATGGGAAACCGATCTAAAGCAGGGGTTCGTCGAATGTATGCGAGTGTTGAAACCGGAAGGGGTTTTAATCTTCAAGTGGTGCGAAGAGCAAATACCCGCAAGCCGAATCATCGAAATTTTCGGAGTGGAGCCGCTGTTCGGCCACAAGAGCGGCAAGAACTCCAAAACGCAGTGGATGTGTTTTATGAAAATCAACAACCCATGACGCACGCTTTTCTACGAATATGAACAACTTACCGCCGTAATTTAAGTTCCACGCCCAGCCGTCGGAGAGTATATTTTGAAGCTGATGAACGAACCGCACCTGACATACCCGCTCGCCAAGCCTGCCGATGGATATGTAAAACTTATCCACGGCTCGGTCGACATAAAGGTTATCGACGCCGTATTTGACCCAACGCACCGCATTACGGCGCATCCCGAGCCGCTGGAGCATGTCGGTGGACAGGGGTATCGGGTCGATCCGGTCGGCGGGGATGTACGACACCTTGCCGGTGATCCGGTCGGTATGGGCGTTGATCCCCTTGGGGAATACGCTGGTCACGGCAATTACTTTCCCGGCGCACAGAACGTAATTGCCAATTCGCAAAGAGTCGGTTTTCATAGTCACAAACAAAACGAAATAAAACAGCAAAAATTATGACAGACCAAGTAACGAGCGTCGAGCAGTCGAAGCGGCTGATCGAGCTGGGAGTGCCCGCGGAGAAGGCGAGCATGGTATGGCATACGATGCCAGCAGTAATAGGGCGGAGTAAGTTACGAATAGCAGAAGAGGAGCATGTTGGATGGATGTGCAGAAATTTCCCCGGCCAGTACGCCCCCGCCTTCACGGTCGCCGACCAGCAGGAATTACTACCCGTGTTCATTGACGCAAAAGGTACATTTTACCTCAATATCTCCAAATGTTACGAGGGATGGTATGTAAGCTATGAAACTGAAAGCGGAGCAGAATTGATCTCCCACCGGGGGATAAAATTGGTCGATGTACTTATGGATGCTACCGAATGGCTTTTGTCTAACGGCTATAAACTGAACATATGAAAAGCGAAAAAGCAAGACAAGAACTGGAGGACGGTAGCTGGAAAGTAGAAGTCGATTGTGAGGGCGAAGAATTTGACCTGCCATATCATGCCGTGAGAGTAGATGTAGCCCAGTATGCGGTCGAGCATGCCGAGCAGGAGGCAGAGGAGCGGATGCGGAAGAAGGCAATCAAGGCGTTTTGCTATTTTGTTATGGAATATCATTGCAAAGAAGCTATATGCTCTAAACGAAATAAATGCGATGCAAGCTGTGTAATTGCTCAATATTTCATCCAAAAACTGACCGAGAATGAGAACGACGATTAAGGAAAGGGCAAAAGCATTTTGCGAAAAAAATATCTGTGTAGATTGTGGAGACCGCAAGGATTGCGACCGGGGATGTATGGGATGCTGTATTCCTACCTTCTCTGTCCTTGAATGGCTTATCCAGTTCGGAAAATCCGAGCGCGCGGAGCTGACGCGCTGGCACGACCCAAACATTACCCCGGATGACAATAAACCAGTGATAATATGCACTTCCCCGGGAATATATTACATAGCGGCTTACGACAAGCAATTTAACTACTGGTTCACGGGCAACGGCTCGTTTTACCGACACGAAATCCTCGGCTGGCGGGAGATTCATGAATAAGACGGAGATATGGAAACAGAGAAAACAGCGGCCGAAAGGCGAAAGGAATTGGCGACCCTCTTGTTTTGCCAAAGTTATCTATACTATCACGATATGCTGTCCTCGGCCGAATCTAAGAGGGTATGTAAAAGGATATCGGCCTTTCAGGATAAGCACCGAATCGCTATCACGCGGGAGCAGATCGACAGTGTGGAAATTAAATACCAAGATAAACTATGAAAAAACAAGAAAAAACAGGCACAACATGCGAGTATTGCAAACCTGGTATGTGGTGGATAGTTGACCAGGTATCCGAATGCGTTTTGCAAATTGACGGGCAAAGATTAAAGATCACGTACGACGCAGAATGTGACGATGATAGTTTTGCATCAGGAGTGCATATCAAATACTGCCCCATGTGCGGGAGGAAATTATGACACCGCAAGAACTGTACGACTGGGCGGTCGAGAACGGATACGAGGATTACAACATTAAGATTGAGTGGGATGATGAATATTCATACGGCTGGAGTGAGGTATCGAAAGTTGGCTTAATAGTCACCGAGCCGGACAAAACAATAACAATAAACATATGAAACGAGAACTTACACTGACCGACATGGACGGCCACACAGCCGTTCAGACCTGTAAAATATGCGGCTGCACCAAGGACGATCCCTGCGACCATGAAAAGCTGGGAATGTGCTGGTGGGTAAAGGCCGATCTGTGCTCACACTGCGCCATGATCCAGACCGGGGAAATACCCGGAGACAGCGTTACCCATTGTGTGAATTCAAACCCTATTATACAATGAAAAAATATCGTGAAATAATCCTCCCACTTTTACTCTTCGCGGCCGCAGGCTGTGAGAAATCCGAGTACCGGATCACCGAGCCCCGGCCGACGCTCGAAGTGACGGCCTTGCAGGACTCTTACATCATCAACCAGCCGGCGTATCTCCAGCTCAAGGTCACGCAGCAGGGATACGACGGGGAATTTCAGCTCTCGGCCGTACTCAGCGAAGGGGCCTGCGAGCTCTCGATGCAGGGCAGCGACCTCCCGACCGACGGCACATGGACGTCGATGTCCAACACTACGGAGATCCTGACGCTCACGCCGACGCTGGCCGGGCCGCTGCGCATATCCTTCGAGGTCAAAACCAAAGAGGGCGAGCAGTCCGGCCGCAGTTTCATCAACTTCAATGTCCAGAAGAGTCCCGCCCTCGCGCTGGAGGTCGAGTACCCCGAAACGGCGTCCATCACCGAGCGGATCGAACTGACCATGCTTCTCACCAAAACAGGATGGACTGGAGCAATCCCCGTAACATATACACAACTCACCGGCAACGGCACACTCCAGTACGGGGCCGTGACCATCACCCCGGCCGAAGCGTTCTCCGTGCCGGCAAACATGGAACAGCCGCTTTATTACACCCCGGCCGAGCGGGGCATTCACCGTATTCAGCTCTCGGCAACGGACGGATATACCACCCAATTCAAGACCCTTGAGATCATCGTAACAAACTGACAACACCATGAGAACGACCTTATTTTACGCATTGGCGCTGTTCGTATCGGCCGGATGCTCCTCGTCAAAATACCAGATCGTCGAGCCAACGCCGCAATTATCCCTGTCTACCGTCACAGCGGTCTGTGAACTGGGAGAGACCGTAAACCTCACGCTGACCGTTGCTCAGGAAGGTGTGGACGGGAACTTCTCCCTCTCAGCGTTCATCCGCGAAGGGAAGGCCACGCTCACGCTCGACGGAAGCGACATGGACACGTCCGGCCAATGGGTGCAGCTCGCGGCCAAGCATGCACGCCTTGTAATTACCCCGGCCCAAGCGGGAGATCTGCTCGTAAGTTTTCAGGCCAAGTCCCCTGATGGCGAAGTCAGCGAACAGCAAGACCTGAAGGTGACGGTAACAGCGCCATCAGAAATCACGGCCGAAGCTGTCTGCGAAGCGAAGATCGTAAACCCCGCGGCCGATGCCCGGATTCCGGTGAAGCTACATATCCAAGGTACTCCGGGCGCAGACGGGAAATTCGTCGTAACACCGACCCTCAGTCAGGGCAAAGGCAAAATCTTCCGGAACGGCTATGCCGTGAACGGGCAGGCCTGCCCCGTCGATGCGGATGCGACATTCGAGTATGCACCCGAAGAGATCGGCGAGCAGATCCTCGAATTCGAGGTCACAGCAGGCAAGACATCGGCAAAAGCACGCGCATACATGGACGTCGTGAAGAACATAGTCGTGACCAGCAGCGTCGAGGGTTGTTTCACCATCGAGGGAGCCGGAGAGCACAATACTGAAGGTGAAAAGGTAACGCTCGCACTGGTGAACGAGGAGTTGTTCAACTTCGAACCGGCCGGCTGGTATGATAGCACCGGGCAGCTCCTATCCAACGAGGCGACTTATGCACTCCAGCTCTCGCGCGACTGCATCACGCGGCTTGAAGTCAGACTCAAGCCCCGGACAGTGAACATAACCCGGCAGGGAATCGCCCGGATAGAATTTCAGTATCTCGTCATGGAAGGCGGACGTCCCGTACCGAAGGTAGCCTACGATTACCGCACGCAGTATTCGACCGATTACAAGGCTTCCGAGCCGATAAAGTTCTATTATGAGGAATACCGACTCGATAGGTCGAAGATCCCGCCCGTCGGACTGCGATCGACAGCAATGCCGACGATCACCAAAGGAGCGAGGAACTCGACCTACCTCTGGCGCTGCGACGAAAAATTCTCCGTCTCGATACGCCCCGGCGACAATCCGGGTTTCAAATTCCACTATAACGACAGATACATAGAGTCGCAAACGACGAAATACTACCTGCCTTCAGACGTAACAATGACCAGATAACCACAGATCGGCGTAGTTCAAAAAAACAGAACGGCGCATTCAGTCCATGACAGGGACGTGACTATGGGATTGTGCGGAACGGATGCGCAATGCGGGTGAAAGGCTCGCCGCCGATTAATTTATAACAGCAACACTATGGAACATTTTGCAAATATCGTCTTAACCTCGCTCCTGCTAACAGAATACGAGCAATATTTAAACATTGCATAAATATTATTTATATAATATTTCAAAGGTAGCGGGCTGTTTTTTGCGGCTCCACACAAGAAATAAGTTGAAGGCTTACCTAAAACTATTTTTACACGAGAATACGTTCGCGGCAAGAATTTCGTTATATTTGCAACAAGGAAAACTTTTCGAGTTATGACAACGGTACACATTGAGGATAGCACGCCGGAAGGGCGGTGGCTACTCGACCTTATCAAAGATCACAAGAGCGTGACGGTCGAGCCAGAAAAGAAAGAGGCCAAGACCGTCGGTGCATGGGGCGCAGCCCTTGCCGCGGGTGCCGTGCCCCTCGAAGAGTTCAACGCAAGATTCGACGCCAAAATCCAAGAAGCATACAAGCAATAATGCGCGAGGTTATTGTATCCCCCACAGTATTGGGCAAATTATCCGATTTGGTTTCCTATCTCAGGGATGATATTAAACTCTCTGAAGAAGCGGCGCAGGCTTATCGAGGTCAGTTCGTCCAATTTATCATGACATGCAGCGCCGAGATCAATCACCCTCTATGCCAATTCAAGCGGTGGTGCAAACTGGGCTACCGTTGTGCGGTATTCGAAAAACATTGGGTTTTAGCCTATCAAATACTTGACGAAGGCATCATCATTCAGGACATGTGCCATACTGCCATTTTGAAGGAGTAAGGAAGAGTTTCTCGAATAAATGAACCGGGCCAAAATCATCTCCCAAACTAATTTTTATCTTTGCATCGTAATCCCCTGAAGTCCCTGCTACGGCATACTTCAGGGTTTAGTTTTGCATGACATCCCCCGAGATTTAACTACTATTCCACGCCATTTTTGCCCCACACGGATAAGATTCGCCATCTGAAATCTTATTGACTTTTACCACAAACAAAGTAGATATTAAATCTGCACTCTTCAGATCAAATTTACTTTATCGACAAAAATCACTATCTTTGTGACGCCTTTAGGCATTGAGTGCGCCAGTGTTTTAACCGGGCGGTGGTCATAAGACCATTAAGAACAGTTGTTCTTCATCGGAAGGTTAAAACGAGATCCTCAAAAGTTTTTCGTATGAAACATTATCGAAAAGAGGGGTTGCGCAAAAGGAATGCAAATATTGTAGCGATGTTACAATTACTGATTGCGCTGCTGTCCGTGCTTTTAGATTTGCTGTTCCGATTCGTTTAAGCTTAATTGCTTTTATTAAGCCAGAATTTTGGTCTGCTGGACAGCTACGGGTTGGTCAGAATTTGAAATGGGGGATGGATTAACCATCCCCCTATTTTCTATCTTTACTTTTACAATTTCACATCTACTCTTTTACACAACGGATATTAAATCCATGCGAGAGATTTTCAATTGATTGATTAAGTATTTCAACACTATTACAACCGGCCGAACTCGCGCTAAAATTACTATTGCATCCGGAAGTCCACATAGCCCCCGTTATCGTGCCCATACTTATTCCGCCCGTTAATCCAGCACGACTACCTCCAGCCTGCAGATAGAATATTTTTGTTCTATCCGTCCCTCTTCCATCGTAATACAGGGCCCAACCCGAATTAAATTGACCATAGGTATAATACCCTGACGGTTGAGTTGTTGTTAACGATCCGTTCTTACTCGTAATTCGCAGTAGATCTTGTGGGGCAACTTTATATCCGGCAGGACACGGATCATACACGGTTTTAACCGGGGCTACGTTGTCGTCTATATTATCGCCCCATAATAGTTTGGTAGATTCACTCTTTGCCACCCAAAATGTGTTATAGCCAGTATAATATACCTGAGGATTCCTAATTGCATTTTCGACTGTAAGTCCTGCAACAGCTCTCTCTTGTTGAAAACTCACTTCTCCTCCATTTATATCATACATTTTTCCGTTTTCACTACTTGTTGCTCCAAGAGCTCCGACAAAAGGATCTTTTCGCCCCCACTGGTAGTACAAGCCATAGGATGATTGTACCCCTAAAGCGGAGGTCGTCGCTCCTAAATTCCGATCCATAACGGAATATGAGTTACCGACACTATTCTTTGCAAACTCGCATATTTCGGGCTGGTCTGTACACCAAATATGAAAACTCCACAAGATCTCTCCGGCCTTATTATATATAGCGACCACAGCGTTACCTTTTCCCCCATTGGTATTGACGATCACGGTGTTATCATTGATACTGACCGATCGGACGAGATTCTTCGTATCTTGCCACAACAAGGCGGCCCTCACGGCCTCATATTCGACTCCAGCGTATATATCCGAATAGGTATACGTCAGATTTTTCGATGTGCGGTATGGCGTGACATCGAACGCAACCTGAGAACCTGTACAGATGTAGCAATTTGCCTTACCATAATAAAGCCCTTCGTAAACCGTGACTCTGTTATCAATCTCATTTTCACCTTTGATGTAAAGGTTCATCTCGTGTTTGGTATTCCTTCGTACATCAAAATTTGTAGTACTATTCTCTCCCAGATATACGATATACTCAAGAAGTTTACCCGGCCCATCCGCAAGAATACGCATATACGATGCGCATTTAGGAGCTTTTTCCGGTGATTTATCAGTTTGGTTATAGATACTGTTTACGTTGCCCTGACAGTTCTCAAACATGTAGAAAACATCTGAAAATATCATGTCATTGTCGATCTCTATTGCATTGGCATCATAGAAATCATTTACATCATCCGACGTAGTCCCCGAGCCGAACAGTACCGTAGATTTCGGAAGATTGCAGAATTGCACTGAACGTAATTTTATATTGGAAGCGACAGCATTATCGACCGTAATATTGTACGATATTTTTGCAGCGACACGCTTTACCTGCAATGTCGGGAGCGTCATTGCATTGGTTATATGAATATTCATATTCCCCGTCATGGGAATATCGCTCACCATATCACCGATTATATAATCGCAAGCCAATAATTCGTCCTTGGTCAGCTCTCCCAAATCCTGATGGACATTCGTTACTACATATAACTGATAAGTGCCGGGAAGCATTTGAAAAGTAAAAGAAGGAGCTGTTTCTGCGTAGTAGAAATGGTAACTGATTTTATTCCCGAAAAAATAAATATTAATATCGCTGATCAAATTCTCGTCGATCGCACGGGACGAAACCAGATCTGCCACCTCGACACTTAGAATAACAGGGACTACATCTCCATCAGGATGCGAGGGGGAGGGGAACTCTTCCTCGTTGCAAGAACCAAAGGCCATCCCGATCACAATGGCAGAGATAGCAAGCACATAATTAAAAATCTTTTTCATAATAGTGGATTTACGCAAGTTTTTTATTTGGTTAACAACAATTAATCTTCTTTATTGCCGGTTACAAAGCCAATCGGCTGACGCGATTTCTTGGCTTCCGGTAGTTTCACGGACAACGCTCCGATGGCCTCGAATACTGTATCAAAATCTCTCCGCACGTCTTCGCTCAAGTCGTTCATAGCCTCAAGGTTCTCCCTGACTTCTCGTTCAACAAGCAGGAGCCGGCTGCGGAACTCGGCAAGCTCGGCCGAGTATCGCGCTGACTGCACAATCATGTTCCGCAGTTGAACAAAGGCCCTCATAATCATAATATTTACATGAATAGCAACATCACTGTTCAACAACCCGGATAGCATAGCTAATCCTTGCTCTGTAAAAGCATAAGGGGGTTTGCGAGTACCGCCCCAACTTGATGTAACAATTTGTGATTTCAAGTTGTCGAATTCCCCCTTGGAGAGCTGAAACATAAAATCATCCGGGAACCGCTTGATATTACGTTTTACAGCCTGATTTAACGCACTGGTAGTAACTTGATACAGTGCGGCCAAATCAAAATCCAGCATCACACGCTGACCGCGGATCTCGTAGATCTTATTCTGTATTATTTGAATGTCCATATTATTTAGGGTTAGTTTTCAGCATAATTCTTCATATACTCAGGCCGGCCGATGCTCATATACTGGAGATAGAGTTCATGGCAGCGTTTCCACTGTTCTTCAGGAAGCGCATGCGAATACGCTTTGATTTCATCATGGGTAAGCGTGTTCGGCAACTCTATTCCTGTAACAACGAAATAGGCTCGTCGCCCCGCTTCAGTGCGTGTATATTCTCCCTTCGGCATTTATTACAGTTATTTTTTAGGTTCTGGCAGTACGTCATCAGCGATCTCGTCCAGGATCATGGCACATATCGCCTCTTTCTCTTCATGTTTCAAGGCATAGCTGCTCAGTAATGCCTTCAGATACGGGATCACCCGCCGGACAAATTCCGTATCGGCTTCCGGCTTTATCATTATGCGTCCGCCGCCAAACAACCGGCTGAACATCTGGTTGGCTTTCGTATGCCCCATGTAGAACCCGCGGTGCCTCGCCTCCTCAAGCAATGCCGGATCCGCCTTCAGCGTGGAGAACACCTCTTCGACACGTTGGATCTCGGGAAACGGATAGGCCATCAGGCTCAATCTCAATTTATCTTCAGTCTCCGGCATATTTCACCCAATTTGTTGAGTCGTGAAGGGAAGAAATTGTCTGTTATTCATCTACTTGTTCGGTATCGACTTTCCGCAGCCTCCATGCAACAGCATATCCGGTTTCGATATAAGGATAAACCCAGTTACATACATGGTCGCCTACGATCTCCCGGATCGTCCCGTCTAAAAAAAAGACATCAACAAGGCCGGTCGTCGGAACTGACTTCGTTGTAGGCTCCCAGCCGGCCAATAACTGATGCCGTTCATCAGACCGGGCACGGTCAATAGCCAGATAAGCCGTAGACACATCGACCATGTTATCCCCGTTATTCATTTTGATAGCATCGTTGTCGATAATTTGGTATGCCCAATCCTTATTTTCCATCTTTTTCCCATTGTTCTTCTTGGGTCTGCTCCCAGCCGGCTGTTTTCAAATAGTGCCTCATACGCTCTTCAGGAATAAGTTTCCCATTCTGAAAATTCTTCTTGTCCCGATAGGCATACTGCTTGGTATATCCGCTACCCTTATACCAAAAGGGCTGCGCAATCAACACCGAGAATGCGTCGTTAAGTGTCATATAGTTCGATCTTTTCCGCAAAGGTAGTAAATAAAATCCGAGTAACCAAATATGTTTACCTATTTTATACCTACGAACAAGAAATGCACACTTTTAACCTCGAACTGAATATCACATTGGTCATTTAGAAATAGTATTTCAGCCCGACACCGATAGACAAAATACAACTCTCAAAGTTAGTCGTGGGGATGTACATAAGCCGCGGATCTGCATAAACTGTGAATCGCTTCCCGATTACAACTCCGACAGGAATATTGACCGAAACACCAAACGCAACCCCATTGCTAAAACTCAACATATCGCCTTTGGATGTAGTTTTATCAGCGAACTCTCCCCCGATCAGGCACGACGCCGAGGGGAAGAACCCGAGTCGGCCGAACAATACCGGATACTGATATACGACACCAACAAGAACCTGCTGCGCATTGAAATCTGCATCGTCTGTTGTCGAGAGCTGCTCCCGGTTATATACTACCTCACCCCCTATTGCGGATCTGGGGGTAACCTGATTCATGAACCGCAAGTCCGCCATGACTCCATAATTGGTTTTAGCTACGCCCAAGCTGATCGCGCTCTGGCCCTGGTATCCGACTTGCGCCCGGCAAACGCTACTTATTACCAAGCATAAGCATATTGCTACTATTCTCTTCATAAGGCTCGCATTTAAAATGGCAGATCATCAACATCATCGCAGGGTTCAGCCGGTGCAGCGGGTACAGGTGCAGTGTCTTTCTTGCGATAAATAAGTTCCGGCTTCTCGGATACAAAGACTTTGATCTGAGCTTTGGCCACACCTTCTTCCTTCTTACTGGCATATGGCTCAACAATCATATTCCCCCTGAAGAAGTAACGATCACCGACCCGGTAACGCCCCTTTTCTGAGAGTGCCACATAGCAATTGATCCAGTCGGTCTTGGTTTCAAAGTTTCCTTCTTCAGTCTTCGCGTAAGTTTCCGAACCAACTCGCAGCACCAGCTTATTGGTTTTTTCGTCGATGGCACCGATGATACCGTCAAATTCCAGTTTCCTCATAATAATATTTTTTTATTTTTGGTTTATTTTTTACTTTCCTAAGTACAAAGAACAAGAGCAGGAAAGTAGTTACATGCAACAGAACCGTCCCAATCCACACCAACAGCTCCATGAGGAAATAACCGATCATTTTAAGGATTGACCAGATTGGTTCCATATTCATCTTCATATTCATCAATCAATTGTTTTACAGAATTCAAGTCCATTGCATGATATTGCTCCCGGGCTTTAAGAATCTGCTGAAGCCCTTCATATGAGGTCGTATATACATCACGCAATAGAAGCTGAAATTTCTCCTCGAAAGAAAGAATATCATCTTTCAGTTCAAGCTCGCCCATTCGCCATACAATACGGTATGCTTCCTCCAGCCAGACGAAAAGGTTGATTCGTTTCTGCGGATTTTGCGGTTCAGCAAGGTAGTGCCGCAAACAAAACTCGTCAGTCCCCGTTGTCAGATGAGTCAGAATCTTATATGTATCGGCAATCTCATTCAGCTTCAGAAGCACGTCCGAAACCTCGTTATTTATCTTAATCACGTTCAGACGCAGACGGCGCTTAATCTCCTCATCCGACCAATTCCGGACTTTAGGTATCCAAGGGGTTTCATCGGGAAGATATGACCGTCCATCTCTCTCACATTCATTTTTCGTCCTGTTCTCCAACTCTTCCCGAAGGCGCTGCTCTTTCTCAGGTGTTTCGACGATCACTTTACCATGAAAAACCTTGCATTTGATCTCCTTACCATATTCATCCGCAATGCGCCCTACAAACTCTCCCTGCGACAATTCCTCAATCATGCTCTGAGTAATACGTTCTTCTTTGTGTTCGGCGATAGAAGTTGTCACCTTCCCATCTTCTGTAATGGACTTACTGATTTTCCTTACGGTCTTTTTGCCAAAACTTTCTGCCAGTTCCTTTGCCGTCTTACCTTTGACAGCTCCGACAAAAACATTATTGACCGTGTTGACGATCGCATCGGAAATCTTCTGTCCATAGTCGCGTACCATCTGGCTGAAATCCTGAAAACCCAGAAAAACCGCAATCTTATTGGATCTCGCAGTTGCGATTAAATTATCGAGCCCATTGATATAGGTTGTCACCACTTCATCGGCAAAAAAAGCCGTCGGGTTACGGCCCTTGCGATTGAGCAGATTGGCAATGCGTGTAAGGTATACGGCGTTAGCAAGCCCGAGAACCGCCCCTAACCGTGGATTCGAACCCAGACATAATAACATAGGAGATTCTTTCGACGAGATCGTATCCAAATCGACAGCGATATCCCGAGATTCCTCATCTTCAGTCATAACATAGGCCAATGATGCGTCTGACATTGACCCCAACCCGATTTGGGCCGAGGCCAACTGCCCCTGAAGCTGCGGTAAGGTATTTGTATCGTATGCCTCTTTGAAAGGCGAAAACAGGGTCTTCATATCGGGATACAGCACGGAGATCAGCTTCAGCACCGGGAACAGGACAGACGGCACCTGAGACAGCATAGTGAGCGTATGGGGCAATGACAGGTAACGTCCCCCGAACAATACCCCCAGTGCATATATTACGATCGCGGTATATGATTTCGCACTTTCCGTAAAGAATTCGCCTTGTTTTTCGACAAAGTTCTTATTCAAGGCAGTCAGAATCGTAATGGCAAAGTTGACCGCTTCGGCCGATGTAGATATACCTTTCATCGGATTGCAGCGATAGGTATGGTTGATGTTCACATAGGACAAATACCCGAATCGCAACGTGGAAGCTGGGTGTTCCCGTTTATACGCCACGTAGTACTGATACACCGCATTGCTTAATGTCGGATCTTTATAGTCATAAACAACTGCCGAAAAATGCTTTGCTATGAGCTGCTTCATTGCAGGATCGAGAAACGAATGACTTTTGCCCGTGCCCGGCATTCCGATAACAAACGACGCCCTATACACCGCAAGTTCATTGATATATCCGATGTGAGTTTTACCTTGGTACGAAAACTCATACTTCCAATTGACAGAAGTAGGGGTTTCGATCAATTCAGTGGTCTGCTCAAACCCGTCAGCCAACCGTTCGTTCTCATTCAAAGAGCGATCCGGCGCCAAGTAAAACCTCGTAATCCGGCCACAATAACTGAGGATGCACACGGCACTGATGAGCGACCCGAGAATATTCAATGACTGTCCGACTGCGGTAAGAGGGATAAGTAAGAAAAAACGACAGCAATGAAATACTGCAACAGAAATGCCCAGTCCGGCGAGCTGTCGCCAGAAAGACGTCGGTTTCTCCCCTTTAGATGGAGACGTCAACGAAAACGCAAAAAGGAACAGCACAACATTCCTGACTTTATAGGAGTCCCCCAGCAACAACTTCATCCCCTCTTTCGAGAAAATATGTTTATCCAGAAACGGAATGTCGATATGAAGGCGTTGCACCAAATCGTAATTGGCATAATACAATTGTACCAGCAGCAAGAGAAACCCTATGCAAATGGCCCCAAGTACGACATACGCATATATTTCATTATCCTCTTCTTCAATTTGAGATAGTGTTGCCATTCATTTCAATTATTTATATTATCTAAATAATATATATTATTGACAAAACTAACTGTTTTCTCCGATAAAAAAAAGCTGTTGCGCAAAAAACCGAACATCCTATAAACATATGATTATTAAAATGTTATTTATAACATTTTTAACCCAGTTCCGAAACTCCAGCAGTATAGCAGAAGTATTAGGGCAATTTCCCGGCGATCATTCCCCGCTGTTCTGATTTGGTTGTCTCGATCTGCGCTCGAACCATATTTTCAGCAATTCGCAAGGAGATAGACTTCTTACTACTCCGTAGATCATCATTCCAATCTTTTGCCCATGGTATTGACAGGATCATATTCGGCCTCTGCTTCATTACTGCTTGTAGGGCAGCAACTATTTCATCCTTTCCCCATTCCCGCTCCGCGCCATTGACGGTAAGAAGAACCCGCTGCGTTTTACTATTGATGGCATACTCAATATTGGCCGTATGATATGCAAGTTTAAAGTTTTCCAACTGTCCGGCTAAATCATTATCGTTTCCGAGGATGATAGGCAATTTAAATTTCTGAGAAAAGCTATGAATCATCTCCCGCTGGGCTTTGGTCGATGTTCCTCCGGTACAGAGGTAAGCATATCGGGCGCCAGGGAAAAGTTGGCTATGCGCGATTGCATCGAGCGGATCTTCCGTAACGAACAGCGCCTTGCTACCCTCGATAGGAGTCATCCAAAGAGAATTACTGCGATCGGTATTTTTCAGAAACCTTTTCTGACACACATTGTCCTTGATATATTTATACTGCGCCCCGATTATATTCCCGTCCATATTTTTCCAATAGAACAACGGTTGCCTAAACCCGCGGTCGCTAACAAGGATACCTATCACGGACTTGAACGGAGCCAGTTGCCCGGGATCAATATGGCGCTGCTCGAAAAACCGCCGGCATGCCCCGGGAACAGCCGCGAGATCGAGGCGCTCTACCGTATACTTTGAAATATCGAACGGTTGCTTTTCCTGTATCGTAGATGTGTTATTTATAACATCTTTAATTACACCAAGCCCGGCAATCCGTGACAACTCAGCCTCCACTTTGCAAAAATCTTCTGCGGACAGATTGGTCGTTTTATTGAGTATCCGCTTCATAATGAAGTGAACGGCATCCCCATAATCGTCAGACGCACTTTTATTGACATAATGATCGTAGATTCCTCTCTGGTTGCGATACACCAAAAGTGTTTCCGAGCCGTCCGAGAAGACAAGACATGATTTACACGATTTGTCTTTACGCTCCTTGAAGCCATAATCCAATAATGTTGGAAGAAGGTATTTCTTTGCTTCTTTATAATCAATCATGGTTTATTAAATTTTTCAATCAAAAAAATTATGAATATGTTGCTTAATCTCTCGTATAAAATGCTCACAGCTATGATCGTTCAAGTAATCGTCTCCCCATGTGAACCATCCCACGATTGGATGACAAAAATTTTCCAACACGACCCTTTTGGTTAATCGAGATTAAAACTGCCATGGGATCAAGAGTATTTTAAAAGACTACACTTTTACATCTTCTGTTCGCAGGTTGGGGATGATCGGGGTTTTGACATTTTCTCTTTTATCCCCTGCTCAATATTATACAGAGTGGTCGTCGGAGCCAATATGTCTTTCCGCCTCTCAAGGGGAGGAGCAAACTTCCGGACATTTGCTTCCGCACGATCCAACTGCTCATACAAGGCATCTATTTCACGTCCAATCTCGGCCAGCTGACGCTCCTTATTTCGATTATACTCTCCTCCGTCCGGTTCAAAAAAACCTTCCTCTAAAGCAGCGACACACATATCATGATATGATATAATATTTTTAATTTTCAGGTCTGCACTGGTCAGTCTCCGTTGTCACTTTGCCAATATGTTCGCGTTATCATTATGGACATGTTCGGCTTTGCTACGTTTGACATGGATTTGCCCTTCGACAACTTGCAAAGTCTTCGATAGGCCGCCTCGGTCTTGCTGCTCAGAGCCACGCGCTCTGTACTTGCGATAATTTGCTCTGATCACCCTGTAAGAATCGTGCAGCTCTTCAATTCTTCTGTCGTTCTCAAGCAGTTTTGCACTTATCTCAGAATCGACCCGTTCCGGAGGAAACTCACCGTAATGCACCCCCATTATTTCTTGATTCTCTATATCCCGAAGCTCCTTTTCTATCCGCTGCATACGCTCGCGGGGAGAAAGGAAAACTCCAACCGCATTATCGGCACTTGGTTTTTCCAAGTGAGCAATCTCCATCATATAGTTCTGTGTTCGCCATAGATTGCCATTACTGTCTTCAAATAAGTCTGGAATACGGGATAATCCATTCCGGGAGTATTTATCCCATAGTTCATTTGCTTTGCCAGCATCCCGATCGTCAATATTGCAATATAGTATTCTCAGTTTATCCAATTGTTCCCGCATATAACTCCCAGACAAGTAATTCTTCTTATAGCATTCCCAATCCTGCTTAATAAGTCCGTTCTCAAGTTCAGCTAAATCAGCGATTCGCTGTTCAGGAGTTTTATTCGTCGGACGACATAGAAAATAGACATCAGGATAAACCATGTCGAGAAGAGCGTCTTTTGAACGATCGAATGGGATCACGACATTATTGTTTACATCGACAACCCCAAATTTATTATCCTTGACCGCACCCAAATATCCGTCTTCAAACTCAAAATATTCTTTGGAATATCCGTTTTGGCCAAGATGGTCATACTCGAAAGGAATTATAACACTTCCTTCCTTATCTATCATCCCATACTTGCCATCTTTCTGCGCAACCATGAATCCATATCTGACAAAGCGTTGTTCCCAGTTATACTGCACTTCTAAACTTTCAAACTCAAACGGTATTTTCACCTCCCCTTTGAGGTTGACTACCCCGTAACGAATTCCATCACCCGTCTCTTTCCCTGCCACAAGCAGGTAGTCTTTCTTTATACTATTATGCAATGATTCCCAAGAAAATTGAAGTGGAAATATATGCAGCCTAAAATATTTCAGAGGCACAACAACCTTGTTTGAAAGCGTAACAACGCCAAATTTCCCAGCTTCTTTAGCTAAGTAATAACCGTTTCTTATTTCCTTCAGATCGTCATATTTCAGCGGGATAAGAGTTTGTCCGTATTTATCTACAATCCCGACTTTCTCTTTCCCGTCTACTTCCCGACAGACAAAAAATAAAGAATTGTCTTCATTGATGTTCCGTATCAACACATCCTTTCCTAACTCTGTGTGAAGCGATCCTATTTCATTCTTGATAATGCCTGCATACCGATCAACGATCAACTGGTCACAGCTTTTTTGGAAGTGCAGCACAATTTCTTCACCCAACGAAGATAAGTCGGTGGCATACATAGCAGGAAATGCCTGATGCGCACGCTTATCATAATTCGGATCATATTTCCGGGCCAATTTTTTCAATCCTCGCGCAGATTCATACCACTCGTTCTTAATCGACACATTGGTAAAATACGCTCCATCTGCAAATTCGACATGGCTCATGCCGACCGACAAACCTTGAATCTGTTCAGCATCCCGAATGAAATCCTTGATAAGCCATACCAGCCGGTTTTCAACGACTGGTAATCGAGTCCCATATTTTGCAATAGGGGCTTCGATCCTGAAGTTTATTGTTGCCATAGCTTTTCGTGTTATTTATAACATTTTCCCAAGTTCAGACAGTAACTCAATCGCTGCTGGTTCTCCCCTTTGCAGGAATTGAGTTATTCTTATTCTGATTGGACTGACGTCCGACTTCCGACGTCTTTAAACATCGTTCAATGAATGCCAATGATTCCGATGTAGATAAAGATCCCGATTTCAATTCTTGATAACGGGCCTCAAGAGCAGATAGCTTCAAAGGCTCTATCCCCTCGGCAATTCGCTGCTTATTGAGAGCCTCATACTTTTCCATCAGGTATTCATACATTGAGAAGGTCGGATTCCGGTGAGCGGCAACATTTGCGTACTGGATATTGAATTCTCTATGTAATTCAAGTGCAGTTTTCGCAGCACTCACATCGTTTTGCAGGTCGGCAAGTTCCTGCGATGTGCCCTCAAAGTGTGCATACATAATTGTATATTTAAATGGTTTTTTCCGGGCCTGATCGATGATTCGCTTCCGGCTGAGATACGATCCGAGCCTCAATTATCTGTAAAGTACCAGACTTTGTTATCCCGGTCTGCGGCTTTATTTCAGGCGTTACAGTATATGGCCGATCCCAAGCACCAATATCCAATCGAAAATAAAAATGTTCGTCGAAGTAATCATCCTGAATATCAGTATCAGAGCGATTGTATGACTTTGCATACTGCGTTATATCATATAACATTTTATAGGCTCCCTCAGATAACCAGTCCTTATAAAAGTCCGTAATCCCGATTGTTTGCCAGTTTCCCTTAGCAAGTCCCTTTCCTGCCCGGATCTCTTGGGGGCCTGAAAGAATCTTGACATTTATTTCAGAACGATCCACACGTACAGAAAATTTATAATCCGGATACTGAGTTTTGCAATATGCACGGATCTTAATTGCAATTTCTTTAGTTGTGAGCTTGGAATCGTATCTGGAGCCTTGATAATCATTTGAGAGCTGATACCGTGTTTTATCTTTTTTCACTTCCTCTTTCTTGACTATGTTTTGCGCCCCTTCACATAATCTTTTGAACTCGGGTTCCGGCATTAACATCATACGCACATCATCTTTATAAAATCCCACACCAAACCGTTTACTAAGAGGCCGAATTAAATTTGTCGTACGCCTCTCTTTTGTTTGAGTATTTATCAGCGTATACGAATAGCCCGTACGTTGGGAATAGGTTATTTCCGAAACCACATAGGCTTCCTCCGGTTTTATTTCTGTATTAACACGAAGAATTAACTGACGTGTAACGGCCATCTGCACATCGGTATCATACTCTTCTTTCGCTTCTCCAAGGACAATTTTCATAATTGCTCATTTAAAGGTTATGTTTCTGTGACGGATCTTTTATCGTCCCTTGTTGCATTTTGTAGCTCCTCTCTATATTGCGCAGAATCTTACTACGGGAATCTTCCTGTTGAACTCCCTGATGATTGGCTTGTTCGAGGTACAGACGAAGATTCGAGTCATTGAGAACCGGCATCCTGATCTCAAGTGCCTGGTGCAACTCGATCTTCGCTCCGCAGCTCTCGACCCAATCCGGCAATAAACAGATAGCATCACTCGCGCGTAACATTTCAAGGTCGCGTTCCATATGATCTTCCCAGGGAGCATCGAAAGGCAGGCCGTTCTTCATCGGATTCACGGGAGTATGACCGGCGGTCTGGATGATTTCTGCATATTTCCCAAAATCAGCCTCTGCTTCTTGCTGGGTTTTTCCGCTGATTTTCCCACTGATATATACATCCATAATAACCAAGATTATTCAATATCACATCTGTCTTTGTTGACTAACCCGTTTTTTCGTTTTTTGAGCAGACATCTTAACCGCCTCTTCTACCGACTGGAGTGTTTGACTCGGATCCACAGATACGGATACACTCCGAACAAGAGGCTTCCCATCCTTATCGAGAACCGACTCCGACCTGATCGTATAATAAATCGGACTGTAACGGGCTTTGAGAACGAATACCTGCGATTTATCATTGGGGTTTTCACGTTCGTACTCCATAGACTTTCCGCTCATAATGGCATTGCTCTGTTCCGGGGTAAGAATTGAACCGTGCAGCGTCTTCGGGGCACGAACATACGTCGCTTCAGCAATAGCAAGACGGTTAAGTTCGGTATCGACCTCGGCGAAAAACTTTGCCCCCTTCTCTGAAACTAAAAGCTCATCAAGGAAGGCTCCGGCCTTCAACTTTTCAATCTGCTCGTCGGATATATTGATCGCATCCTGACCGTTCTTGATCTGCATACGATTCGGAATGACCAATTTCCGCTGGGCAAACAGAAAATCAAAGGAGATCCTTTCCTCACCATTTACCTCACTCACCAACAACCCTTTGATCCGTGCTTTATAGGGCCTCTTTGTATCTTTGGCTGAAAAAGTCATACACTGAGAAACGTAGCCTTCGGCGATTTTCCGAAACTCGGCTTTATGCCGTCTTCGAAACGACGGCCAATGTTCAGGTGACACATGCTTTTCCATGATCTCCTCTACCAGTTCCGGAGTAACCCGCTCTCTTTGTTCTTTTGTCAGCCGGCTTCTCTTGTCTTTAAAAGTCTGTGATGCTTCCATTGTTATTTCGTGTTTTGTGATTATGCCTTCTCAGCAAATATAAACAGATTATTTCAAATAATTTCAATTATTTGAATAATATAAATTATTTATATTAAATACTATAATATTTTAGAGCTGGCATGTATCTATATATCAACACAATAGCATAAATCATGAATTATATTTCCTGCTCGGCTTGTCCGCGACGCTTTTTTTCCTCTTCGTCTTCAGCTATTTTCTTCCCAACTGCGGCTCCCTGTACGAGCGTCTGGAGGTGTGCTGCCTGCGGCCGGACAGTTGTTTGAAGGATAGGTTTCTTCTTTGCAGATACCCCCCTCTTGCTCCGAACATAATGTAGGATCGTTTCCCATGACAGCTTCAGCTCGCTCCCCTTGAAAGTCAAGTCCGGCCGGCCAAAAGAAATTCCGACTATTCCGGCGCTATTTCTGTTATAAATAACATTTATATTGTATTGCGCCAACTGATTCAGTAGCTTGTCCCCAAACAATTCAGCCGCCATATCGGACTGCATATCAATCTGAGGCATATTCCGGAGAACCATGTACAGGCATTTCCGGATATACCGCATTTCACGGATTCGTTCCTGCTTGACTGCTCTTAAAATATGCGATAACCTGCGCTCTGCAAAAACAGGTAATTTTGACAGGGCAACAGGATAAGAGTTACCCTGCGAGATAACATATCCTCGAGGCAATTTCTTTACCTTCAGTCCTCGTTTTTCGCACGCTTGGCAAAACCGATACATGCTGTATGGTTGATCTTCAAGCAGGACTTTTTGGACTACTTGATCTATCTCGCGGATCAATCCCTGATTTTGTTGCTGACGTTTATCCGCTCCTTTGCCTACCTGGTATCCGAATAATGGCGCAAGCTGATCCAGCACGGTCTTCGTCCGTAATCCCTCGTAACTACTCGAAATAGCTTTCCCACTTCGCACATCAACCCGACTGGAAATAATGTGATAATGAATATGCTGTTTATCCGTGTGACGATACATTACCCAGGGTTGATTTGCATATCCCATTTTTTGAAGATACTGTCGGGCCATTGCCTCAATCACCTCCGGCGCAGGATCTACTTCATTGTAGGCAAAACTGACAACGGCATGAAAAACCGGATCTTTGACCCGGGACGAGCTTCGTGTAGAGACATCCATAAAGTACTGGGCAAGTTCAACCGAAGTATTGCCAATAATATTCTCCGTAAGGCATAGCTCGCTTTCATGTCGATCATGATAATGGAGCAGAGCTGCGAAGCCCCGCGCCCGGGTTCCCCTATTGCCCGGTTTCGGAGGCTTCCGTATAATCTTAATAATCATTTCGACTTCAGACTTTGCCGGAGGCGGCCTTCAAACGTATTCCACTCCTTCAATATGGCCTCGACTTGGTTGAGCTGCCTCTGAGCGACGCTGCCGATCACAACAGCCCCGCTTCCCTTCAAGGCATTCATAACCCGCGCAATCTGGTTGATATTGTTATTGACCTGCGACAGTGATCCGATAACGAAATTCAACAGATCCGTTTCCTCCCTGCTGCGGATACGCATTTGGGGATGAAGCAACTTGCGACGGATATATTCGGAATCCGACAGATACGTCTTTCTGACCTCCGTCTTAAACCGACCATATTCGGCAGATGTCAAACGGCAGTAAATTCTATGGTTTCTTTTATCATCCATATTCCTAATTCAAAAATTAACCGAAGGGCAAATTTTCGTCAAATGCACCGCTTCCGGAGCATTGACGCAAGATGCAACAGGCTGCGGAGCAGGTTGTTGTGAGAGTTTGTCCGACAAACTCACATCTTGCCACTTCTTTCGACCCCAAAAGCAAAAGTAGCTGTCCCTCATTACGATAACCAAATAATACTGCCTCTCCAACGATCCCGCGCATTAATACACGAATTATTGAATTCATTATTTAACTAATTAATTATTAAGCTAATTAATCCATTAAATAAATCCCGAAAACACATGTAGAATTCGCCCCAAAAACGATGTATAATTTCATTCGCAAAAAACGACACGATAATTTTGCTCAGAAGATAATCCCCGAGAGATGGCAACCGAAAACAAAATATGCGCGTTCATGACGCAAAAGGGTGGTGCGGGAAAATCCGTCCTTACCAACATCTTACCCAACGAAATAATCCTGTGGCACCTGCTGCACTCTGGCAAACAAGTCAACGTTCTGGTCGTCGATATCGACCCCCAGCAAACCAATACGGCAAAGCGGAAACGAGATATAGAGCAACTGTCATACAAAGAAACTTCTCCGGAGTTCTTGGCGATGGATCTCGGACAAAAGACCGAGATCGGCCAGTTTCAGCGCCGCTACGCTTTGCTCATCGACGCAGGATTCAAAACATACAAAATGCAATACGTCGATTTGGGAAACGACACACAAATATCCAGAGCATTGGAGAATATACAGTCTCAGGAATACGACTATGTTTTTATTGACTTCCCCGGAACCCTGACACAAGATGGCACCGGCGCTTTTCTGCAATTGGTACGACACATCTTCATCCCCACCTCGATTAACCCGAGTGATGTACTGGGTACAGAATGTTTTCTAAAAACTCTGCAAGGACTTCCGATCGACTTTCAGTCGAAACATATTCTTTGGAATAAGTTCGAGGTATCGCGGCTCCGGAAAACAAATTCCACAGAGAAGCGTCTCTCCAACGACTACGGAATCCCATTCCTTCAAACGAGGATCCCCTACTCTCCCCTGAACGACTGTAACACGGTCATTCCTGCATCCCTCAAGGTCAACCTTAACCTCGGCACCTACTCCGTGGCCAAGCCCTATTTACAAGAAATGGCGGCAGAAATAATCAAGATTACAAATGGCAAGTAGGCGCAAATACCAGAGCATACAAGGTCTGGCAGAATCTGCGGAGCTGATCGTGACCGAAGCCCCCACAGGAGAACAAAACGCAATGGGGAAAGAAATAATGTCTGAACTTAAACCAGCGTCTATTCCAGAACCAATGCCCAAACCGGAGAGAGAGAATCAGAATGATTACGAATCCGCTTTAGATCTGCAAAAAATCGCGACGCAGATCCTCATCCGACAAAACTACAAGAATTCGCGGACAGCGTACCCGATCTGCGAAGAATACCTGCACCGGATACGAGCGATAGCTATTCTCGGGGAGATCCCTATTACAAATGTTATAAATAACATTTTTGCACTCTTTTTCAATCCCGACGGGCCGTTGAATCCCACTCACACGGCGATTAAATCTTTGCTCACAGACAGCAACAACATGCTGAAGGACTACCTTATCTCCAATCGTACGACGCATAAGAAATAAAATGGATACATATATCAAATACTCTTTTCTGATCGAGATCGCCCTAATAATCGTCGTCCTCGCTTTGCTATACATTGCAGTATATTTCTATCGGAAAAAGCCAGTCAAATCTACCCCTGAAATGACCGTCAAGGAAATATCTCCGATCGAAGACGAAATAATATCGAAACTGGACAGAATTCTGACGATGATCCCGGTCGATTACGACTCAACGCTGCATTCTTCGGATGATGATATAAAGCATGACAAACGGATCATCCGGCAGATCACCGGTACCGAAGAAGAGATCACTACGATTTTACCCCAACGAGATTTCAACACACGCGACCTTTTTGAAGAATAAGTCATGGCACGGATGAACTTGGAAAACATCATTCCCATATACAGGATCGGCGACGGCTATGTCATAGCTAAAGATGGCAGCGTAACCGTTGGCTTTATACTGACACTACCCGAATACGACACACTCTCAAAGGCTGATTTCAGAGACGACGGCTCGGGGGACGGAATGCGGTTGTATACGCAACTGGAAGCTGCGATCAAAGATCTTGACGAAGGATATACTTTCCACCAACAGGATATTATCTATTATGCACCGCAGGATCTACCGCACTACGACAACTACCTCTCGAAAACTGTAAACCGCATGTACAATGGGAAGCGGTGGCTCTCGAGCAAATCATACATATTCATAACCAAACAAAAAAGCATTTCGATACAAAGCGACTATTCGGACGAGGCGATCGACAAAATAGTAAGTGTCATAAAACGCTTCAGAGCTGCGCTCTCTCAATTCTCCCCAAGGCGCATGGACGACAAGGACTGGTTAGAATATCTCCGGGACTTCTTCTCCATGCAGGGACGATGCGCCCTCGACCTCTCGTTTCAAGATCAAAAATTCGGAAACTACAAGATGGCCGGCATCGCAATTCTCGCAGATCCGCACATCAAATCACTTCGGGATAAAGTAAGAAACAATGCAACCAGCAGTCCCTATGCACAACGGTTTAACGCTTTGGTATCGCCCTTATGCTGGAGTGTCCCATGCTACAAAATAATAAACAACATCATAAGCCGGGAGGATCCCGTTGCAATAAGGAAGCATCTGAAAACCTTTACCCGAAACATAGCTTTTTTGGGCAAGGCAGCCGCGTCGCACATTGCATCGGCCGAAACGATGGCCGAGATTATAGAAACGGGAGAAAGCCTCCCTGTATATCACCATTTCAATGCCTTCCTGATTTATCCTGAAAATGAAGAAACCGCGATCGAGGATAAATTAGACATCGCACTGGAAAAAATGCAGATCGCCCCGACTAGGCTGTCACTGGACTTCGAGCATATCTTCATGTCGTCGATCGGCGGATGCTGTTCGGGGCTTGAGTTCCCGCTTGACATGTATCCGACTTTTCTCGATGAAGTCACTGTTTTTTCAAATCTCGAAGCCAATTATGCCCAAGCCCGCGACGGTATCGTTCTGAACGACACACATGGGAAACCTGTCGTCGTCGATATCTTCAACGAGACCATGCGAAGCTCACAGATCTCTAATCGAAATTTTACAGCTATCGGCCCATCGGGGAGTGGGAAATCGGTGTCCGCAAACAAATTGATCTCGGGCCTTGTCCAAACCGACGAATATTTCAACTTCATTCTCGACGATGGGGAAAGCTATGAAATGCTGCACTATCTCATGGGAGAGAAATCCGGGTATATGCGAATGACGCCTACGGGAGAGGAGTTATCGTTCAACCCGTTTCTGATCCCGTTCGTCGATCCGAAAAACGATTCGGAAAAACTATTGGTTCCGGAACTCGAAATGCTGACAAGCCTGATACTCCTGTTATGGGATCAAAACAATGGACTCGGATTAAAAGACGATCCCGGCAAAACTGCATATATCAAAAAGCTATTGTACGATTTCTACTCTCTCCGTTATGAACAGCGAACAGAGTACGTCAATTTCGATTCCTTCTATAAGTATATCATACAGCAGCACGAGCGAGGGACTTTAAATGACAAATATTTCGATTTCGATTCTTTCGAACTCGTATTGCATCAATACAGCAAAGAAGGAGAATGGTCGCTTTTATTGAACAGCCAAAACAATTCACTCAACCTCGCACCCCAGTTGCGCATGTGCATTGTCGAATTGAAAGCTGTATCCAATGTTAAATCAATCTACAAAATTGTACTTTATCTGGTTATGCTCATGGCCAAGAAAGTATTGGCCGAAGCCCCCACGAAATATAAAATCTTCTGGCTCGACGAGGCATGGAAACTCCTCGATGATCCGTACTTCGGGGATTTCATCAAATACCTGTACAAAACGATCAGAAAAGAGGACAGCGGCATCGGACTGATCGTCCAAGACGTGCCCGACATTATACACTCGGAACACCACGAGGCGATCATCAACAATTCCGACACCATGTTCTTCCTCTCGCATGAAGGCAAGGAGGCTAACCTCAAGAAATATCAATCAGAATTATCACTCACATCCCGGGATCTGGAGATCATCCTGTCAATGAAGAAATCCGACCACGCGATATGTATCCGGCAAGGCGCACATACCACAGAATATATCGTGCAACTTTCCCATGAAGAACTCGCCCTTTATACGACATCGAAAGAACACAAGGCTACGATAAAGAAATACATCGACCAATATAACGGCAACGTACAGATGGCCATCAATGCCTTTTGCCATGCCCAAAACAAGTAATGTAAAAATGTTATAAATAACACTTTTGCCTATGAAAAAAATACTCATCATCATTCTGGCCGGCGTGCTACTACACCCACTCCCGACAAAAGCGCAATTTGGGCAGGATGCAGCAGCTCTGATAGGATTCCTCACTCCGTACCTCGGAGCATTGGAAGCCCTGTCCGAAGCGTCGGGAATGGAAATATCCGACCTGAAGAAAATTACCCAGCAATCAATACAGCTCACAAGTTCTCTAGCCAAAGTCTATAACGCCGGGAACAGACTATACCGGGTCTCGTCACGAACCCACGAGATATACATCGAGTATCTCGAAACCATAAAATATATATATGACAACAGCATTTATTTCGAAGACGAAGAGGCCAGCTACCATGTGGCGGTTCTGAATAAGGTCGTCTTCGGCCAAGCGGATCAAGACGGGAAACTGTCCGTAAATAATATCATGGACGGGGCAATGGGTGATCTGAAAGACTTACTCAATAGTATGCAATCCGGCGCACAAACCACACTCACTGAAATGGCGCGATATCTCGATGATGTCCGTAAACAAATGGACGATACATATGGCATCATTTGTAGTTACCACACCTATCTCATATGTTCAGTCAATCGCAAACAACACGAACTGGGGATGTACGAACTCGATGAATATTTAACAAATCGGAAAAAATGAACCCAATACTCACTTCTGGTCTCGCGAATATAATCAATTCGTTCACTACACAGTTCGAAACCTACTTCAATTCAAACTTTTTAACGCTCCTCTCCTCAGAAGTAGGCAGTTATTATGGCGTCCTCGGAGCGGGATTAATGTTCTTCCTTATAGTAAACGGAGCATTATTCGCTCTCAGAGAAAAAACCGGAAAAGATTTACAAGCTGAGATAATGAGGTGCGTACATCTATTCCTAATACTCATATTCGGCTATTGCATAATACCTGCGGTTGATTTTTTTGGGGAAACCGCCATTGAATATCTGTATCCGAACAGACAAGATGCTATGCAGGTCGCAATTGACAAAAGCGATGGCCTCGGCCGCATTGAGGCAAGCGAGTACGCACTGAGTGAAAATGACATAAGAAATGTTAAACGCGCCCAAGCCCGGGTGTCGAAAAGGAACTATAATGGAGCAAAAATAGACAATGCTTCGGACTTCAACGAGGACAATAAAAAAGAATCGCTTTGGAGTCTGATCAAAGGAGGCTTGGTCAAATTGCTCGCAAATATATGTCTCATCGTCGGAGCATTCTGCAAGCTGATAATTACCTTTTTTGTACTTATCATTAAGGCATTGCTACGAATTACTTTCCCCGTTGCGGTCGCCCTGTCCTTTATATACGGAGCAGAAAAGACCATCGGCGCATGGTGGCAAAGTTACATAACAGTAACGATGATGAGTTTCATCATCGCGGCCATCGAAATATTGCAGAACCTTTTGCTCTTCGATGTCGCCAGCAATTCACTTTCCGTAGCGCAATTGGGAATAGCATTAATGGCATTCGCCTTCGGCGCCGCCTATCTCTGCGCTCCGACGCTGACGGTTCTTTGTGTCGGTGGTTCTGAAGCCGCAGCGCAACTTCCCCAACAAATTACCACTTCGTTCATGACTGTCGGCGCGATGACTTGGGGAATACTCAAGAGTCGTTCGGTAACATCCGGACAATTCTTCAAGGAAACTTATCTGAAACAAAAAAAAGGAGTATCCGGACGATACTTTGAATAATAGACCATGAAAATCTTTGAACATCTGACACAGCTCGACAACGCAGTCGGCTTCTATCGCAAAGGTATCATCGCGATACTCATTGTCTGCGCGATATTTATGACCGCCATGTATATCCACACTGAAACGAGGATATTGCAGGCGACCTCCTCGGCTTACATACTCAATCAAGATGGTGATGTAGCGATCGCAACCCGGATTAGGGCCGCCGAGTTCCGCAAGATCGAGGCAGAAGCCCATGTACGGCTCTTCATCATGCTGTTCTTCGACATCGACAAATACACCTATGAGCAACGCATAAGCAGCACCTATGCCCTTGGAAACTCGTCAATATACGCCCTCAAACAGCGGTTCGACAAGGACAACTGGTTTACGAACATGCGGCAATACAATATATCCCAAAGCGTGCAGATAACCAACATGGAGTGCGTAGCGGAAGAACCGCTGACGGTAGACGCCATGTTCACGGTAACGATCACCTCGGAAGTACATCGCAAACCGCAGATTTACGAAGTATCCATCACATTCTATCTTGAGGAAACAAAAGAGAGGACAAAAGAGAATCCGCATGCACTCGCCATCACGAAAATCGACTTCAAAAACTTTAATTTAAAACAATAGCACTATGAAACGGAAAATCATTGTTTTACTGCCAATTTTACTTTTCATCCCAATCTTTCTGTGGGCCGCCGGCGGACAGGACATAGCAGCAACGACAAAACTAAAGGGTGTAATCAAAGATGGCGTACAAATCGTGGCTGGCTTGATCGCCCTTATAGCTGTAATCAAAATAGGGTTGAGTACGGCCACAAAAAGTATTATGTCAGGTCAAGAATTATCCCAGAAAGAAACGAAAGATGTTATAACAAAACTGGGATATCTCATTATCGGCCTTTCAGTAATGTTGTTTGCCTCTTCGATTGCAGATTTCATCACGCAAAAGCTCTAAAATGCCGCAAAGACCACGATACAGATGCAGACTTTGCGTTTATCCCCCCGTATTTAAACTTCCGTTGGGGATATTTCTCCTTGTGCTTGCAGTACTGGTCACAAGCGTTCTTGGAGCTGCGGCCTCCTCGATGTGGAGGCTCTTCATCATTATCGACATATTATTCGTGATCGTGATCTACACCATAAACACTTTCTTTGCCGGAAATTTCGGCTGGAGTAAAAAACGACCGCGACATGCTCATGTTAAAACAGGACAATACATTGCCCGGGTCAATTACGCACTAAAATTACGACAGGATGGACAGCAGTAGGACAGATAAATTCAAAAAATGGTACGATCGTAATAAGCAAAAAATAATCTTACTATTAGGTATGGCCGTTGTGCTTATACTGATATTCGGACTTATAATCCGAGGAGTACTATCAATACAGTCGAACACAAGTACGGATAAGAGGGTGGCATCTGAAGATATTGCATTTGACATTGTGGCTGAAACGCCCCGGACACAAGGGGATACTGATGAAAAACTCTATCAGGAAAGACTCGCAAATAACCAAGGTAAAACGCAGCCTGAAGATGTAAAAATATCTTTCGATGCCATATTCGTTCCGGAATCGCCAAAGGGAGAAACACCTTCCCCTGCTGCACATAATTCTCAACCTCTCGGCACAACGGCAGGTTACGCTCCGGCAACTGAACGAAATGCTCAGGAGAAAACCGCCATTCAGCAGGAACTCGATGCGATCTACAATTCACAATCGCAGAATCAACCCAATGCCACGGGCACAGACGAGTCCCAAACCGAACCATCGCGTCCGCTGACAAAAGATGAAATCCTCGCCCAACAAAAGAAACTGATGGAAGAAGGATTCAACTTTTCAGATATGCAAGATCCAATGAACCCGGATGCCGATGCAGTAGTCTCCATTGCATCGCCCAGTGAGATTCCGGCCTTCATACACGGGCCGCAAACCGTAATGGTCGGCAATAGGCTGGCACTGCGTATCGACACATCGGTAATTCTTTCAAACGGACAGGTCATTCCCCGAAATTCCATAATATACGCACAGATCGCATTAAATAATAATCGGGTACAGGTTACTGTCGAGTCCATAAAATTCGGCGCTGCAATATATTCTCTGGAGCTTTCCGGTTACTCTGAAGACGGTAGCCCGGGGCTGCCAGTCCAAAATGACCAGAACCAGAAGATCGTGGGCGATGCCACAAGCTCGGCCGCAGCATCTGCGATCGACCGGAAGATCTCGACAGTGACCGGCGGCCTGGTTGGCTCCGTCGTCCGTGACATTTCAAATGCGGGGCGTACACGCAAAGAAACATATGTATCATTCTTCGACAACCAAAAGGTCTTTCTCCGCCCCGTCCTGCCGAAATAAAAATGTTATAAATAACACTTTTAAGTAATGAAAAAATATATTTCCGCCATCGTATTCGTTTGTTTGGCCACATCTGGGTATGGAGCAAAACCCGAACAAATACCTCTCCAGCAAAACAAAGTCTGCCAGATCATCTTCCCGGATAAGATCGCCAAAATCCGCGGGGGATTCAATCCCAATTACTTTGCCCTCGACAAGTATGACAATATCCTCTATATCCAATGCTTGACAGACTTCCCGAGTACCAACCTCTCCATCATTACAGAGGATACGAGCTGCTACATGCTCGACCTATGTTATACGGAAAAGAGCGAGAAGAATGCCTACATCATCGACATTGCCGACAGGATCTACGTCAATACTCCAGAACCGTCCGAGGCAGGACTGAAGCCATCTTCCCCATTGCGGTCACAACTTGATGGAGATAAAATACCGGCTCCGGCCGCAACACATCCGGAAACAGTGGAATATGAGTCAATCCTGAAGCAGCGGGATTTCATCGTGGCTCAAAATGGAGTTGCGGACAAAGCAATGGAAGTATTCCTGAAGGGCATATACACCAGAGATAATTACGTATATTTCAAATTGGATATCACCAATAACAGCGAGTTGCCGTACACCTACAACTACTGCGGCTTCGCAATCATCACAAAAAAGAAAGGCAAAATGACCTCCTTTGACCGGACAGATCTGTCGCCGGCAGGCAGTTACGTCCCGGCACACACCATCGAGTACAAAAAGACGATGACCGTGATCTATAAATTCGACAAATTCAACTTCTCCAACGACAGGGTTTTGCTGATCGAAATGGTCGAAGACAACGGGGAACGGGGACTGTTCTTCAGGGTGACATCATCCACATTCCTGAAGGCGCGAAAAATATAAGAAGAGGGGCGATTTCGCCCTCCCCTTTTTTTTACCTGCACTCAAACGTATTATAAACATAATCAAATTTCATAAGCTTTACCATTCAATGAGTTAAATTTAATAACATTATCAAATTATTTTTCGAGAGAGGTTAGAATAGGGATATAAAAAATGGCGACCACGTGGGGCGCCACAAAACAAACATTAATTTGTCGCTGAATAGCTCTTTTGATCTTAATAATTAACTGCTGGGAGTATTTCACCCCTATTACGATCAATTTTTTCCCTAATCCGAGTAAAATGAATTGATAATTTCAGTAAGAAAAGGTACAAACCATAATCACTCAAAGTAAACAAGCGATTTCTTTGGAGATTCTCAGCAGATATTTTGCTACGGTCTACCGAGCATACTTTGTCTAATCGAACAATAGCATCATACGGCAATTTAGCATTCTTAGGAAGATAAACTACGTGTGTTACTGCCTGCCTCTTAATTTCTGCAATATGCGAATCTATTTGCTGTGTAGTAAATCCCCGACTTAATAAACGACTTCGATATTTCTCCAAATTGAATAACGGAGCGATACATACATTTATACTTTCAAAACGTTTATTTTCTGAACTTACATCACATGTATTCGACAGCACCATAACATTCGCTGGCCGTACCTCCTGTGATATAGCATCATAATAAGGAATTTCAGCTATTCCATCACCTTGAAAGATCTCATTAACGGAAGAAAGCATAGAGGTATATACCGTATCCTTTGTACCATCTGTCGGAAAATTTTTCAACTGTTCTTTTATCTCATTTTCCGATGATTCAGAAAGATATTTAGGCAAAAACTCGTCTATGCTATCCAAAATACTCATAATACCGAATTAGAATAAATCCCAAATGTCATCATCCATAGTTGATAACATTTCCAAATCCAATTGTGATGGTTTTTTAGTCAAAATCGCTAAAACATCCCAGATTATTCTTTCTAGCTCTGTATATGCGGATATCGTTTGATAACTACCCTCGCTTATTTGAGGTGCAGAAACCAAGGGGACTTCCTTTTGGTATTTATATGGAATCTCTGGTAATATAATAGATGGCTCTCCAAGCATATTATTGCATATTAAAGTTGCCACCAAACCATAAGTAACTATCCCTGCGGAACTTTTATATGATATATTATTCATATTCTGGAGATAACGTATTCAAATACTCTTGCTTAAGCAGGGAGAAAAATAGTTCCTTCTCTCCTTTTCTTGCTTCATCAATATGAGTCATAATATTATCTAAAGTCAGTCCGTGACGAGCCAATACGATAGTCGTAATATCGATTAATGAACCATCACTTTCAAAACGCGGATTCTTAACATGCACTCCATTGGAGATTTGGAGTACATTGGTAAACTTATCATTTTCAAGTTCGGTTCTAAAGACGGTCGAATTCCCCCTCTTTGGTAAACCCTTGATGCTTAAATTAATTTGATTGAAAATATCAAATTTGAAAAAATTAAGGTATTTTAATCCGATAAAATCGACTCGTTGAATTAACTTAATTTTTCGCAACGAAGATATAATATCATCAATTATCCTCCTAAACTCCGTCCACCCAGGATAATCCACGTTAGGAACCTGAATTACAGCGACATATGGCCCTACATGTACTAAAAATTGAGGAGTCTGAATGGTATGCGTCGGTTGATATTTCAACTGAGGATCATTCGTTCTAACCTCAGCAGGAAGTTGCATAATAGGACGTTGTATTAAACTACATCGATCTCTACTCGATAAAAGATTATATATTATTCCAATAACAGCATCAGGCGGGAAATTCGGAACAAACCGAATTTCAATATTGGTTTCTATAATTGGGCAAGGAGAAATCTTTATCGGCAATTTTGACATACAGCGTTATATTTCTTTACAAATATACGATAAAAAATGAAGTTTATTATAAAATATAGCAAAAATATATTGTATCAAACAGTATCGTGTCCTAAGTGATACCCTACAAAGAAAATCAAGTAATTACTTTGTCATTTTAACATCGGGGGCTAAACTAAAAGAGGTTTTCAAAAATACTGCCATATGTCTTTAGATAGGATTTTCTTCATGGTATTATGAAAATCCTTGAATTAGAATTGGTACATTAAATATATAATTGGATAACATTAATTGTGGATTATCGTTTACCGGAAAGTGCAGTACAGGTTGGTCAGTTGCCATAATTATCTATATTATCTCACATTTCAATTTTGAAATACCGCATCACCGCCCGAAAGTTATCCTGAGCCGTGCGGCAGGTATCCAGCAGGTATTCGCGGGCTCGATCCCACTCGTGCAGCCCCCGGTAGTAAAACAGCTTGAGATCCTTGTCGATGATGAAGGGCACGACGCGGTTGGCAAGGCACTCCTTGAACATGATAAGCCGCCCCACGCGGCCGTTGCCGTCCTGGAAAGGGTGAATGCACTCAAAAGCATGGTGGAACGCCACGATGTCTTCAAGAGTTTTATTCGTAAGGGCATTGTAGTGAGAAAGCAGCGCCTTCATTTGCGCTGCGACCTGCTCAGGCGGCGTGGTCTCCTGTCCCCCGACCTCATTGGGAAGTTTCTTGTACTCCCCGACGCGAAACCACGTGCGGCGACTGTCCGAGGTACCCGCCTTGAGAATGCGGTGCAACTCTTTGACGAATGTTTCGGTCAGGCGTCCGGAAGCAGCCTTGTCGATTACCAGGTCGATGCAGCGGAAGTGGTTCGAAGTCTCGATCACATCATCCACGTTGACCGCCTGATCCGTAACGCCCAGCGTGTTGGTTTCGAAAATATGGCGTGTCTGCTCCTGCGTGAGCCGGCTGCCCTCGATATGGTTGGAATTATAGGTCAGTTCGATCTGAACACGGTGGTAGATGCCGCCCCGGAGCTGCATCTCCTTCTGCTCTTTCAGGATGTTGAGCAACGGATTGTCGCTGTAAGGCTTCTCCTTGCCGCGCCGCGGGCGCACGGCATCCTCTGGGATATTCCACGTCTTGCCCGTTAAGAAAGCTCCCTTAATCTTACCTACGGCGCACCAGTTGCGCACCGTACGCTCCGACACGCCCCACCTTCGGGCGATCTCACTGACCGAAAGATAATTCATACGATTTCATTTCTGCCGTTATCGGCAAATACCTTGCACTTCCAACGACAAAGATAGGATTTTTTGCCGATAAAGCAAATGACACACCCGGGCTTGGACAGGGGTTGTAGTAGACATAGGCGCTCCAGTCTCGACAAGGTCTCAGTTGACAAAACAACCAACATGCTCCTTACACTTTTTATTTTCCCGAAACATGCAGATCGCAAAATTTCACACCAGAAACAGCAGATTAGGTTTCTGACTGTATTTTCACAACAAATAAGCACATAAACAATTAAAATACAATATGTTATAAAATAAAAACGCAGAATTGGTAACACAGACCGTTTCTATCGCAAAATAAATATTGAACAAATTACAGATAATTAACACTTTGCATAACAGAAGCGCAAAAATGGTAACACTGATGAAAGCAAAACTCAAATAATACACATATACGTCTATATATCAGAACATTACAAACTGAATGTGCAAAAATGGTAACACACAAACATTACCGAATGTCCTATGCTATTCCCACAATAGCAGTATGTTGCAGTACAAAAAACGCAAAAATGGTAACACAGACCATAAAAAAGAGGGAAATTTGCCTCTGAATCAATATTTCAAGCGCAAAAATGGTAACACACAATCAGAACAATTTTTGCCATAACAGCAAATCGGCACGAAAAACTGAAACTGAAACACTCTTTTTCCCTATTGCGAATAAACAAAATACCTTTTCCCCTCGCGCGTGCGCGCTACGCGCGTATGCGCGTTTTGAGTTCATTTTTTTTGAGTTCTATTTTGTATAAAAGAAGAAATATATATAAATATATATTTCTGATTATATATAAGGTATACAAGCGCAAAAATGGTAACACAGAGCTACAAAATTGGTAACACTGAATGGGGGTTCGTGTGCAAAATTGGTAACACTGAATTTGAAAAAACGCAAAAATGGTAACACAGAACTGCCACAACTTACATTTTAACATCCTCGCAGAAAAACATCTCATACGACAACGGCTCTGGAGCAATGCTCCAGAGCTGTCACCGTATGAACGGACAGCCATTACGCCGCAAACCGCTGCGGTGTGATGTTCGACTCGTAAAGTTTCGCCACGAGCGCCTCGCAGAGTACCCGCGCCATATTCACTTCGACGGCGTTGCCGATGAACTTCTTCTGCTCGCCCTGTGTCCCGATCAGTACGTAGTTCTCCGGGAAGCCCATGATCCGCTTCAGCTCCGGGATGCGCAGCATCCGCATCCGGATGTCCACCAGTCCGTACAGCGCCATGAATTCCTTTATCCGCACCAACATTGGCGTATCTTCCGGGTAAATCTCATAAACCAGCATCCCGTTCTCCGGCCTGATGAACGAGGGCAGCTCCTCGCCGGCCGCTTCGGCTGTCACCAGCTGCGGCGGCCGCTTGTCCATGCGGGCGATCAGCGTGAAGCACGGCCGATCGGTCGCGGCACCCGCCGAGGCGAACTGCGGGTTCATCAGGTATTGCCACTTGCGGTTGGCCGTCACGGTTTGGGCCGGAGCGTCGAGCGAGCTGCCGACGTTGCTGAAGTTGGTGTTCATGATCCACGGCGTGACGAGCCGCTGCTTCGGGTTCGTCATGACGGCCGGAGCCGGGCCGTCCGTTCCTGCCGTCTGGCCGCCGCCGGAATAGTAGTTGGCGAAGAACGGACGCACAAGTTGAAAATGGTCTTTCGTCGTAACGGTCGGTGACGGCCGCTCGATCGACGAGTTGAACCCGTTGCCGTAGCAGGCCGAAACGAAGGCGTGGTGATCCCGGCAGGTAATCGCGCCCGCAGGCGCATCGACAGCCGAGCATTTTCCTTCGGGAGAGCCGCCGAAGTGCTTGCAGAGGTAGTACACCTTTGCTACGCCGAGGCGGTTCTGCGTCGCCACGGTCGGGCACGGTGCGTCGATACCGGGTGCAACATACTTCCCGGCTTGGTTCATCGAGTTGTATTTGACGAGGAACGCATCGCGGCCGCCGGCGACGAACTTCACCAGCCCCGCATGGATGCGGGCCAGCGATGCCTCGACCAGCGGCCGTTTCCGGTCGAAGATCGACTCGCCCTCGTCCTCAAGGTCGAGGACTTCCCGGACTGGCCGCCACTTGCGAAGCTGCTGGCCGAACAGGTCGCCCTGTGCCGGGTTCTTGGCGTGCGTCTGCTCCGGCCATACGACCGGAAGGCCGTGGCGGGCGAAGATCCCGAAGAACCGCCTGCGGGAAGTGTACGCCCCGAAGTCGGCGGCGTTCAGGATGCGGTGGCCGAAGGCGTACCCGTAGCCCCGCACGTTGTCGATCCACTTCCGGTACAGTCGCCCGGCATCCTTGCTGACGGGCTTGCCCCGCTCGTCCAGATCGCCCCACGACATGAACTCCTCGACGTTCTCGATCTGGATGTAATCGGGGTTCAGCGCCTCGATGTAGCGGAACAGGTGTTCGGCCAGCGTGCGGCTGTCGGCGTCGCGCGGAAGGCCGCCTTTGGCCCGCGAGAAGTTCGTACACTCCAGCGAGGCCCAGAGGACGACGAAGGCGTCCGGATACAGGTGCCGCATCCGGGCCACATGGGCCGCGAGCGGCCCCAGCTCAAGCGTGCGGATGTCCTCCGTGTAGTGCAGCGTATCGGGGTGGTTGGCCGCGTGCGACGCGATGGCGTTCGCATCGTGGTTCACGCACGCGATCACCTTGGCGCATGCCTCTGCGTCGTGCCGCGCAAGGTGTACCCCGGTCGAGGTGCCGCCCGCGCCGCAAAACAGGTCGATGTACAATAGTCGGATTTTAGCGTTTGAAGTCATTGGGATAGCTTTTTTAAACAGGAGAAATAGGCAGCCCGGCCGTGATGGCCGGGCTGCCGTGTTGAATCGTGAAGGGAAGAAGATTACAGACAGCCTTCAGCCGCCGTCAGTTCGTCCAGCTTTTCGACGAACGCATGGCTGAAGGGACAAGCGGCTGACCTATACGCCGCAAGGTTTTAGTAGTTGATGATTTCTCTATTGCCGATCGTGATTTCCCGAAGGACGCAATCGACGGTGATCCGTTGCCCGTCGATATCGATCTGCCAGCCTTCGCAGAGGTTCCGCGCCCAGACCAGCCGGGTCGTATCCATTTGCAGGCCGTAGTAGATCCGGCGGCCTTCGCGGAACGTGAAGTTGTGCCGCCGGATTTTCGTTGTGATAATCTTAATAATATCCATGACATTTTGCTAATAAAAAGCGAATCACAAATCAGGAGTGCACTTTTCCAGCAAAAATTTTTGAAATTGTCTATTGCTTTTAATCTCTTTGACGGCTGCACGACTTCCCCCACCATTTTGATAGGAATACTTCAAAACATCGAGTCCCTCTTGATGGCACCAAGCAGCCCTCTGGATACTGACTGCATCAAAACAGCCTGTACTGCCACTATCTTTCAGGCGTGTAAACTCGTCTAATTGATTTGCAGAATCCGACGCCAGCAGGTGAGTTGGATCTCCGAACACCTCAAAAAGACATGCAATAGCCGAGGGAATCAACTCTCCGTTATATGACTCACACAAACCGATTATTGCCGTTCGGAACTCATCGTAAGGAATACAATTCGATTGTAAGATGCGGGCGATTTGAAATCCACCGTTTTTTTGTTCTGCGATAATCCAAGTTTTCATAATAATTAAATTTTAAATGTTTATATTTTGCTCCGCTGGGGTTTCGCTCCCCGCCATCCGCCGATCGCATCGAGCGGAGCTGGTTAATACGTCAAAGAACCTATTGTCGAAAACTCGCTAACATCCTCGTCACGCCCCTTATCCTTTCTATCGAACATGTTATTTTCTCGAAGGTTTGCCGGGCTGTGATTTCCCTGCCGATGGATGTTTTCGAGATTTCAAAGAACGAGGGTCATCCCCTTACACGTTGCCTTTAGAGCCTTTCTGATACTTGTATGGGACGCTGACATTTTGTAATCGATATAGAGCGGCCGCCCGTTCCTTGGGAATGGGCATAGGCGGCCGCTCCCTACCTCTAAACCGGCGCAGGGGTTTCGGGAAATATTTTTGAAAAAATTTCTTCAGCGTGCCCCGGCCTGCCGGGGTAAATTTTTTCATCATAAACACTTATCCCGAAGGGACTTCTAAGAAAATATTTCACGGGTTCATTGCCCGGCAAAATGCAGTGTCACAACTTTGTATCAGAATGGCCTGAAGGCAATGTGTAAGGGGTGAGCCTCAGGTCGCAGAAATCTCGAATTCAGACAGAGGCCGGGCAAAACCACAGCCCGGTCAGACCCAGAGAGAAAATACCGCTCTCCCGAACAAAGTGAGGGGTGCACTGCCGCGACGTGGAGAAAAGCGCGACTTGCAACGCCCTGCAAGTCGCGCTTTTTAGGAGCGACCAATGCCCCGCTGGCGGGGCATGGTACTGCAATACAAACAAAAGTAAAAGAGAGCCGGAATAAACCGGCTCTTCAGTCACCTGCTATACCTGAATATCCTTTGTTATTCTCAATGTTCCCCTATAACCACGCGCACGGAGTTCGTCAATAAGTTCTCGTGCTTTAAAATTTAGCAGTGCCGGGTTCCGTTCTTCATTCTTGCCTTGCATGCGCTTGCTATTTGCGCATAACTTGCACATCTTGGCATAGCCGTCAGGAGATAGCGGCGTTCTCCGGAAGTAATCCAATGTGAGCGTTTTGCCACATTCAATACATTTTTTCGCTTTGTTTTCCATAATACTTGTGCAGACTTTATACTCCTGCCCGGAGTTCTAAAAGTTAAACTGCCTGACCATTCAGAACAGCGAAGCAAAGGCAGCCGATCTCGGCGATTCAAGGCAGGATTGTGTTCTGAAATATTTGCTGCCGGCAGCGGCGGCAGGTGCGCAGCACGGACTAATATTTTAGCACGCAACGCTTGCGCGGCCAGAGCCCATCAGGCTCGGCCGTCCGTGCCGTTGTCGCCGCGATTTCGGTTATCTTTGCTCGATGTTGTGAGTGGGCGACCGCTCTCCCCCGGCCGCCGAGTTCGCTTGTCGAGCGACGGCGGACGCGAGCAGTGCCCGGCGGCATCGTCGTCGGGTGGCGCGAGTTCAGGGGGTTCGGATGCCGTGCAGCTGGATCGAAGATCCGCACGGCGATATAGCCGGTGATCTTCCGGCAGCCGGCTATGGCCGGATCCGAATCCATTTAAGATTGATTTGATAAAAGTGCCCCGAAGAATTTCGGGGCACCAATAATAAGGTCAGTCAACAATCACTTTTTTTGCGCTGGTATCGACCAGCGACAAACTCAAATGACGATTCAAGGCCAAGCAAGCTAATCGCAAGTCCTAACCCTTGCTGGGAACCAGACATTTCAATAAAATGAATTTGTTTCCCGGATTTATACGAGTAAGACCCGACATTGTTCCCAGCATCTTCATCGGCATATTCAACCTCAAAAGTGACATCGGGATACTTTACAGACAACGCTTCAATTATCGGCTCTGGAGTACTCCATGCTGTATTGAAAAAAATAATATTACCACTTTTCGAAGCATTGCAGGCATTCCACTTTGTGCCCCAATTATGAATGCACCACTCATACCATGTCGGATAGCCGTATCGCATCGTATTAGTAAGATACTTTGCTCCTAACAAAAGGTAGTTATCCTTTTCTTCTTGTGTCAAATTATCCCAAGTTTTACAGACAGACTTTTTCGTTTCCGACTGGGATAAACCAGTAATATATTCAAGTCCTTTGTGTCCACGCGAACTACTTTCAACATTCAAATCCGCAGGCATCGGAATAATATTATTGAAGTCGATGAGACTCCGGTGGGGTTCCTCATTTTCTTTTTCAGCAATCTCCGATAATATTTGTTCGATTTGGTTGTCCGTTCCTCGAATGGACAACTTATTTGTCACCCAGTTTGGCATAAAATAGAATTTTGAAGAGGGGCGGGCTTCCGCCCCTCGATAAGACTTAAAGAATTGATAAGAAATTTTCGGGACGGAAGCACCGCCAATCTTCGCGCTCAAGGTCGAAATAAACGACGCAACCTGTACTACGTCGTTTTTGGCCGGACTGCATCTTCGCCGAAAGCGTCGATAACACACTCGGCTTCATCGTTCCGATAGCTTCCCGTACAGAACCGTCCGTCTTTTTGTAACTGAACCGTACAATTCGATTTTGCAACGCATTTATAAATTCATCTAATGCGTCCGTCTGCCGCATAGCTCTGTGTACGGCATCGCACACTTTCGCCTGAATTTGCCAAAAAGGCAAACTGGTGAATGGTGCCAATTCATCAGTCAGAATACTGACCAAATGGTTTTCTGTCATAAAAAATGCAGACTTTATCCTCCTGCGCCGGAGTTTTAATTGTGAATTGATAGACGCGGGGAAATACCCGCTGTTATTGGTTCCTCAAGTACGTCAAAGAACTTTGGGTAAGGTCGGTTAGGTTACCTTCCTCTCACTGGTACAAAACATATAGGGCCAGTCTAACAGTTCGGAGAAATGTGGTGACTAAAGCGAGCGAAGAAGCAGTTGTTTGTAAAAATTACTTCAGAGTGCCCCGGTGGAGCCGGGGTTAATTTTTACAAAGAAGTGCGCCGAAGGGAGATGTGTCAAGACTGGCACTATTAGCTTTGTACCAGTGAGAGTACTTGGAGCGCTGTGATAAAAACTGATGTGAAAGACCGCGCAAAGGATAGAAGATCCGCGCGGGAAATAGCCGGCCTATTGGCCGGCCGCCGCTTCATGGAGCGGTTCCGCTTTAAAGCGAATAGATCCTGAAGAATCTATCATCAATTTACGATAGAAAATGCAAATTATCGAGAAAATTGTTCCGCAAGAATAATGTTTAAGCATAAAAAAACGTGCGTATAGTCACCTATACGCACGTTTTTTCGTTTATTGGTATATCTTAATAAAATATCATTGTTCCTGTCCTGGGCACTTGGTTAAGCCTCGTAATCTTTGATTACGGGGCTTTTTTAGTTTTCAGGGCAGCAGTCCTCTACGTACACGTAAAGGCACTCCCCGGGGATCGGACACGGGACACAACAGCGCTTCCGCCCGGAACGTCCCTGCCCCTCCCGCAATGCATCCCCGACCGGTCGAAGCTATTCCTCGCCCACCCCCTCAATCGCGATCTCGAAAGGCGAAGCGGCGCCCGCATGGTAGATAAACAACTTCCGGAAGAACACTCCATCCCGTTCGGCTTCATAGGTCACTTCGATCCGCGACCGCCGGCCGGGCAGCAGGGGCGCCTTGTCCCAGACAGCCGAAGTGCATTCGCAGCTGGTCATAACCCTGGTGATTACAACAGGGCCCGAACTGACGTTGGTGAAGCGGAATACGATTTTTTTCTTATGCCCCACCCTTATCCGCCCCAGGTTTGCAACCCGGGATTCGAACCGGAAAAGCGTATCGCTGCCGGCAAGGCCGGCGTGTTCCCGATCCGTACCGATCAGTGCCGGAGTGGGTAGCAGCCCGTCGGCCGCCCCCTCTCCGCCATTTGCCACGAAGCACATGATTCCCGCGGCCACAACCACGACCACGGCTACGGCTACGGACATCGGCACCGCGACCGCACTGAATACCTGGCTATTTTTTTTATCCATCTTCGACAGAGCCCCATATTATTGATGAATGAAACCACCGGACAGCTTCAATATCGGGTCATAGAGAAGCTACAATTTTTCCAGCAGCGCCCGAAGGAAGTTTTCAGTTTGCTGCGATGTTTCTTTAAATGCGGTAAAGAAACCCTCGCATCTCATATCTTGAGTAAGGATAAAGAAATAGGGATTGTTGACATCTTCTATCGGAATTCCGAGTCGGTCAACGCTATACAGCCCGCAGGAGACTTCATACGTGTTCCTGAGTATCCTCAAGTCCCTTGCATTGTGATAATCGCACAGTATGATCAGCCCTATTTGGGCACGGTCATCGAGGATCGATTTCAACAGCTTGAAGTGCATCGCAATACAGGGCAGGCAATTCATTCTGCTGAAACGATAGACCAGCGTTCTGCCATGCGCGGACACGACCTCCGACAAAGGTGACTTTTTGCCCTCCGCGTCAGTCAGCACCGTCGTGGGGGAAAGGCAAAACCCTTCCGAGGAGAGCTCATAGGGCCTGCAAAAAGCCATATTCTCGAATGCGGTCTGAATTACCGCCATTCTGTTCAACTGCTTCGAATAGGCGATATATGTTTTTGCCATGACACAGGCCGTGAACCCGAAAAGGAGCACCAAACCCACTGAAAGCAGGAGGATATGCGGCTTCTGTTTGGGCATGGCTATTCCTCCTGTTTTATGTCGAATACGAACAATACCGGGTTATCGTTCTCGGACAGTTTATCCAGCAATCCGTACAACTCTTTTTCAAACCCGGTTTTCGGTGTTCTGTCCGATATGTTTTTATATCCGTGTGCAAAAGTATTTGCGTTAATCCAATATATTACCTCGTTGCCGATCACACGTTTTACGCTGAAAAAGAATTTATCCGAAAAATTACTATCGGTAGCAAATTCATAGATCGACATTTTATCGTCCACCTTGTCATATAAGAAATAATAATCCTTTTCACCCGTAAAAGTCACCTCCGCAAAAATATACCGTTCCGATTGCTGAATCCGGTTTATCCCCAATACGGCATTTCGCCCCCGGTTATCCTCGAAAACTTTTTCGGGTCGCCCCGAAGTGTATTTGGCTTTGGGGTCTTTGAACTCCATACGGTATTGCACACAGACACTGTCTTTGGAAAACTTATAGATATGATCGTCTCCCGAATAAATCATCAGGGCTTCGTTTCCTGCTATTCCGTATTGGGGGCCGTTTATTCCCAGTACACCGGGATCTTTTTTAAAAGGCAGATATTTGGAATAGCCATCCCCATCCCGAGCGTTCGAAAAAAGCCGGTATTTACCAATCGCAGAATTACTCCAATCGTTCATATAATAAATAATATCCCCAATGGCAAATAATTCTGTACACCTGAGACGTTTGAATAAATCATAGTCATCCAAAACAGGTTGTAAGGTCAGACGGTCATAGAATATCTGTTTTCCTACAAAATGGTCTATTACAATAATACTACGATCTGTAACGGTCATAAAGGATAGATTGGTATACTCACCCGGGCCGCGCCCGTGCTTATGGATTTTTCCGGCATAACTCCCGTCCGGATTGAAAACATAGACCGACTGCGACATATGATCCATGATATAAAACTTTCCGTCCACGATTTCCAATCTATCGATATTGGATATTAAGCACTCGTCATTCGTCGCAAGGGGAATGACCCGGAAGGTGGTATCGAGTATTTTGTTGAAATCGGAGTTCGTCACACTTTCCTCCGAATTGAAAACAATACTTTTCACATTGCCTGCCACTTCCGCATTATTCGAGGAACAAGCTGTTGCGAAGAAACTGATTATACAAATAATATGTAACGTGATTTTTTTCATAATTTTAATTATTATCGTTTTTTTCTTTGCACACTCATCAGAGTGTGCAAAGATTTTATTTTTTAATTTGTAGTCTGGCATGAATACGCAGTACACCCGGAACCGCCTTTGTCGCATATTTCCATAATTCCTTCCACTTTAACAGACGTATACCCCAACGTTCCGGTCTGCTTTTCGCTTGAAAAAGATATCTCTCCATTTAAGCTCACATTGCGAAACAAAATACAGGTCTTAGGTTTTCCCTGTAAATGTTCATAATAGAATTTTGAGCCATCACCTTTGTTATTACTTCCTTCATTGTTACTTGTCTCTTCATTTTCATTATTCGTCAAAGCTTCGATATTGACAGACAACAGTGCCTGGGTAGTTTTATTGTAAGTGATAAAACCCAGCACCAAGGCAAATGTCAGAAATGCAGCACAGAGTATAAAAATAAATTTTTTCATGTTTTTGTTTTTTAAATTCTCGATTGATACCTGCGATCCGGCAACGCTCCGTCGGCGTTATTTCCGCATCCAGTTTGTCGCCCGTCAGGCCGGGCCAGCCTACTAAACAGTGGGAAGGCAATAGTCTTCGGTCTATATCCGTTATCTTACATAAATAAACAGCACCTTCTTTCTTTTTGAAGGGAGCCCGGGGCGGAGATCGCTGCGCATGAATTTGCACGATTCGGCAGCGACCCCGCCCTTTTCGTTCCCTGAATCTCAGTTTGCCGGCACGGCACGGCTACCACCATATTTGTTCGTCGTTCTCGTACGTAAAAATACGTTCCTCCTTGCCCTTAGTATGGTTCCTCAAAAGCAGCAGGGCATTCCCGGGGACATTGTCGTAGTGTAAAACATGCGTCCGATCCCCGATGCGCCTGCCGAGGGATACGAACCGGCCATCGCGGCAATAGAACAACTCGTAAAGCTCGTCCGCCTGTATGAAATTATCGTCGTTCCGCGGCAGGAACATCACGCTACCCAGGGTCTGAGGCCGGTCGAAAGCCATGCCGCCCCAGCAGCGGGATTCCTGCGGGGCATTGAAATAGGTCAGCGGATCCCCGTCGAACAATTTGTATTTGTCGTCGCCCGAATTCCCGTAGCTGCCTTCGGTTCCGATTATCTCCCCGACGAGCTTTTCCCCCGACGGGGCATAGAACCCGACCTCGGCCATATTCACGAATGCACCGCTCGGGGAGAGATAACGTATATACCGGAAGGTTATACTGTCCCCCAGTTGCGCGTAATACGGCCTGGCTTCCGGCACCTCGGGCGTAACGTAGACAGTCCGGGCATCCCGGAAATCGGGACTGTCCGCAACCTGGAACCGGCCGTTTTTCACCCGGTTGAGGATAAACTCCAGCTCAAAGAAAACCGGGTATTTCCGCTTCAGCGTGACGGAAACCTCGGCCCCGTCGGGTTTACGCACCGCCACCCCGCCCTCTTTCGAGACCGTAAACGGATCCGTTGCCGGAAGGAGGAGCCCCCGGTCATAATACATGACCATATAGGCGCAGCCCTTTTCGACATGATCGAACGCAACCCGCCCGCGCTTTATCCGGCTCCAGGCGACAGGCACCCAGTTCCGGTTGTCGAAAACGACCAGATAGGCAAATTTCTTTGGGGCCGCGATCGGGATCGTCAATTTCAGGACAAGGTCGATGCCGTCGAAATACGATTCCGAAACGTCCTTTATGAAGGGGGATCGGAAGGCCGGCGGAATTCCCTCCGCCAGGGCTCCCCTTTGGTTGGGCAGGCTCTGGGGCTGGAAACTGAACATCTTGCGGTAAACCTTCCCGACACGCTCCTGCGGCCGGGATTCGAAATGCTTGCCGAATTCCGGGTCGCTCATCCCGAAAGAGTAGAGCACGCTGTCGACCCACAGCGAATTCCAACTGTGCGACTGGCTCCGGTTGGCCCACTGGATAATGTAGTCGTAATTTACAGGCAGCCCGACGCTCCTCAGCGCATACCACATCAGGCTCGTGATCTCGGGGCATGCGCCCCCTGCCGCCCGCAGGTAATCCGACGGCCTCAGCGCCACTCTCATGACCGATTCGTCGATGACCTCGTAATCCATCCTGCGCAGGCTGTCCTGGATCGTCCTGGCCGCAGTGTAACGATCCGCCCCGGACTGCTGCAGGGGGCGGATTATTTCAGCGAGAAAATCCCTGTAATGAGGCATCCAGTCCTCCGCCAGTTCATTCTCGATCCGGTAAGGCAGGACATATTCACAGAAATCGCCGAACGGCAGCCCCTTTGTCCACGGGTAGTCCAGCGTCGCAAAAGCATTGTCGATATGCCGGATCAAAAAATCGCGGCTGAGTTCTGGAAGGTCGAATGCCGGATGTACGTTCGTAAAATCGGGATTATAATTCTTCGCCCTGCCCCTCAGCACCTGCCTGGGGATATCCTTATCACAGAAAAGGGAATCATAATCGCATTTGAAATCCTCCAGTCCCTTTCCCGCATAGCCGTAATGGAGCGGAAGGTTCTCGATCAGGAACCGGGCCGCCCGGTATTTCAGCGAATCGGCCTTGTCCGTGCTGTAATGTTGCAGAACCGCTTCCAGTTCCGGACGGTTTTCGCCCGCAAGTTCCAAAGCCGCCTCCAGCCGGGATTCACAACCGGCGCATATCCATGCCAAACCGAACGATAAGATCAGCCTGACGGCAGTACGGTCAAAATTTTTCATGATTGAAACACTTTTACATCTATTCTTCCCTTCCAGTTACTATCCACCCCGGATGGGGAGGGGCTTCACCCACGCAACCCATCCCGGATTTTATTTATCCAGTCAACTATTGCCATTTTTTTCAATACGGCAATCGGCGGAGCTGTTATCATAACAAGATTGATCAAGCAGGGTGATATCTTCTGTGAAGTTACCTTTTAAAACACCAAAAAAACAAAATATTTTTACATTATTTTGAACTAATATTAATATTTTTGTTTTATTTTGTAGCACATAATCAAATATCTTGATTATCTATATAATGATTGCGTCTTTATTTTGTGTTCTTAAAATAAAATTATATGGCCAAATTCTGCTATTTGATGACCGGAATCATCCTCCTCCCGCTGTGGTGCGCCTCGTGCAACGACAATAATCCCAGAAAAGAAATCCAGAAGATCGTAAAGGAATGGGTCGGGAAAACGGTACTGCTGCCGCAGGATATACAACCGACTTCGTATTCCTGCGACACGGTTTGCGACCCCGCGAAATCGAAAAAACCATTCAGGATACTGAATTTCACAGACTCGATAGGCTGCACCTCCTGCAAGCTGAAATTGTTGACCTGGAACGCTTATGTGAGGGAAATCGACACGACGCTGGCCGACAAGGTCGATTTCCTGTTCTATTTCCACCCGCAAAACGAACGCGAACTCGGGTTGATATTACGGGCCGACGGGTTCGAACTGCCGTTTTATATCGACCGTGAAAATGAAATCGACAGGCTGAATGGCTTTCCGAAGAACCAGGCCTGCCAATGTTTTCTCCTCGACAGCACCAACAAGGTTCTATTGGTCGGCAACCCGACGCATAAGCCGCGGCTTTGGGAGTTGTATAAGGAGATAATATCCGGGAAGAAGGCGGACAGGGTTCCCACGACCGACATCCATATCGCCCGACCGGAAATCGAGGTTCCGGATTTGAGGATCGGCAGCACGGCACAGGCGGCCTTCGTCCTGGAAAACACGGGGGACAAACCGCTGGTAATAACCCACATCGACGCCTCTTGCGGGTGTACGAAACCGTCATGGAACCGGAGCCCCGTCATGCCCGGAGAGAAATCCGAAATCAAAGTGGAGATAATCCCCGACAAGGCCGGGGCTTTCGACAAGACATTGCGGGTCTTCTGCAATACGGCCGCCGGCAGCACTTCGCTGAAGATCATCGGTATGGTAGAGGAATAATTATCGGGAAAAACGAGGGCGGAGAATTGCCTCGGGAAAAGACACGTTTTCTCCGCCCGGCCGCCAAATCCCGGAAAAGGAAAGGAGGTTGTGCAAAAATAGTCAATTGATCCCAAACCCCAAGCGGGTTCGCCGTTGTTGAAAGGATAGACACAACGCATCGAGTAAACTGTGAACGAACAGAAAAAGAAAAACGCTATGAAAAAGAAAATTACGTTCGGCTTGGTGACATTCGCCATGGTGGCAGCCTCGGCCGTATTTATGAAGAGCATTGCCAAGGACGACTTGTCCGCAATGATCCAGGCCAATGTGGATGCATTGGCAGAGTTTGAATTCGGCGGTCAATCTTGGAATGTGAACGACACGCATTGGGTCGGATCGAACTGGAAGCCTGAAGTAGTAGAATGCACTGGAACCAGAGGGAATGCCACCTACTGGGGACAGATGGTTAAATGTAACACCGGCGATGGAAATTGCTATGATGGCACTGACTGCATTTAGTCATTATTAATTTGTAACGGTTGATGTAATTATAGTTGAACTTTACAAATACATCAACCGTTACATTATACCATCTCATTTAACAACCCAAATAAATCTCCCATGAAACAACTGATCACAATTATTATATTCTCCTTACTATTCTGTGCTTGCGGCACCTCGCCACAAAACAATAGCATGGCATTAGTACTGTCCGATACTGAAATAATTAAAATCAATCCAGGTTCCCCACATTTGATAAGAGCCGACATGGCCAAAACCATCGACACAAAGAAATTACTGGATATGATTCAATCGATCGATTACATAAAACTGGATTCGTCCGAACCGATGGGGCCAATTAACAAAATGGTCGTAACAAACGATAAAATCTTCATAATGGATTCTTTTGCGGCTCAGCAAATTTTTGTATTTGACAAAACAGGCAAACTGTTATACCGGATCAAGAATAAAGGCAGGGGGCCCAAAGAATACATTAGTATCTGGGATATGCAAGTCGACACCATCCGGAATGAAATACTTGTAAATGACGCGCTGGCCCGCTCCTACCTTTATTATTCCACGGATGACGGGACATTCCTACGGCGGGAAAAAGGAATAGCGAACTGCTATTTGGCACGTATCGACAGCCTATATATTAACCTCACCGGAGTCGGACAGGATTTTAACGACAACGAGAATTGGGCGATTATAATCTCGGATAAAGATTCTGTTCTTTTCAAGGGGTTTGAGCCTACACCGCTTCAAAATGACGATTTTATTATCAATAGTTTTACTTACGATCGTAATGGAAATCTTTTATATACTCCAGTTTATTCAGACACGGTTTACCGGTTCTCTTCGGTCTGCGTCGTAGAACCGGAATATGTGATTTGTCAGGAAAAGAGTGTGTGGAGACGTCATGACGAAAAAATATCTTACCAAGAGGTGAAAAAATTAATTTTAGAAAATAACTATACCAGATATGGCGGAAAATTTTACGATATGGAAAAATACGCATATTTCGAAATCGGCCGTGAGGAAGATGAATATGTTGTCCCCATCTCCTGTTTTTGGAACAAGCAAACTGATATGGTTTACGCATGGAGTTCAAAAGGGTGGAGCGAATATCCGGATATAGGGGAGATTATCCGACAACCGATAGCCGTCTACGGCGATACGTTTTTCAGCACCTGTTCGCCGCAAATCCCCGAAGAATACAGGGAAAACCTGAGCCCTAAGATCAAAAGCCTGCTGGAGTGTTCGAAGGAGAGCGACAACCCGATCGTGGTTGCGTATACGTTGAAATAATCGTAAAAACGCCCGGACAGAAGACCAAATAAGAAAGCATATGAAGCAACTAACAGCCACAATTATAACCGCCCTATTCTGCGCTGCCTGCGGAACTTCGCCACAAAACGACAGCAGGGCATTAGTACTGTCCGACACGAAAATTATTAAAATCACCCACGACACTCCGCACCCGATTCGGGCCGATAATGCCAGAATTATCGGCATGGATGAAATGCTCGATAGGGTCAAATCAATCGACTACATAAAACTGGATTCATCCGAGCCCGTCGGTGTAATCAACAAAATGATCGTAACAAAAGATAAAATATTCATACTGGATGCCTATGTTGCCCAACAGATCTTCGTATTTAGTAAAATGGGCAAGCTGTTATACCGTATCAAAAATAAAGGCCGGGGGCCGAAAGAATATCAGAGCATCAGAGATATGCAGGTCGACACCATCCGGAATGAAATACTTGTAAATGACGCGTTGGCTCGCTCCTATCTTTATTTCTCCACCGATGACGGAGCGTTTCTCCGTAAGGAAACGGGAGTGGCGAACTGTTATCTGGCGCATATCGACAGTTTGTATATAAATTATCAAGCCCCAGAACAGGATTTTAACGACAATGAGAATTGGGCGATTCTCGTTTCCGACAAAGACTCCATTCTCTACAAGGGCTTCGAACCAACGCCACTTCAGAATGATAATTTTATTAACAATAGCTTTACTTATGACTGCGATGGAAAGCTTTTGTTTACTCCAGTCTACTCCGATACTGTTTACCAATTTATGTCTATATCCATAGTATCACCTAAATATGTGATCCACCAAAAGAAGAGCATATGGAATCTTTATAACAAAAAAATACCCCCGCTGGAAGTAGATAAGTTAATCAAGCAGAACAACTACACAAGATATGCGGGTAAATTTCTTGATGGGGAAAGTTATGCTTCTTTTGAAATAGCCCACAAATGGGAGGAATATATTACCCCCAGACCTTATTTTTGGGATAAAAGAACCGACATAGTGTTTGCATGGGATACTGCCAATGTGGATGAAGATGCAATTGTTCATGAAATTATCCGACAACCGATAGCCGTCTACGGCGATACTTTTTTCGGCACCTGTTCGCCGCAAATCCCCGAAGAATACAGGAAAAACCTGAGCCCTAAGATCAAAAGCCTGCTGGAGTGTTCGAAGGAGAGCGACAACCCGATCGTGGTTGCGTATACGTTGAAATAATCGTAAAAACGCCCGGACAGAAGACCAAATAAGAAAGCATATGAAGCAACTAACAGCCACAATTATAACCGCCCTATTCTGCGCTGCCTGCGGAACCACGCAACTAAAAAACAGCTTGGCTTTGGAACTGTCCGATGTAGACGCGATTCATATCATGCCCGGCACTCCGCACCCGATCCGGGCCGACAATGCTAAAATCATCAGCACGGCTGAATTGCTCGATATGGTCAGACAGGTCGATTACATAAAGTTGGATTCATCCGAACCCATCGGCGTAATAGACAAAATGATCGTTACAAAAGACAAAATTTATATATTAGACTGCTATACCGCACAGCAGATCTTCGTATTCGACAAAACGGGCAACCTGTTGTTCCGCATCAAGAACAAAGGCAGGGGGCCGAAGGAATACCTGAGTGTCGCGGATATGCAGGTAGACACCATCCGGAATGAAATACTTGTAAATGACGCACTGGCCCGCTCCTACCTTTATTTTTCCACGGATGACGGGACATTCCTACGGCGGGAAAAGGGAATAGCGAACTGCTATTTGGCACGTATCGACAGCCTATCCATAAACCTTCAAATTCCCGGACAGGATTTCAACGACGACGAGAACTGGGCGATTCTCGTTTCCAACAAAGACTCCGTCCTTTACAAAGGATTCGCCCCGACACCTCTGCAAGACAACAATTTTGCAGTCAACAGTTTCACTTATGACTACGATGGAACCCTTCTCTATACTCCGGTCTATTCCGATACGGTTTACCAGTTCACCACCGCTTCCGTCGTAAAACCGGAATATGTGATCTGTCAGAAAAAGAGTGTATGGAGGCGTTATGACGAAAAATTATCTCCACAGGAAGTCAATGATCTAATTAAGGAAAACAATTATACAAGGTATGGCGGTAAATTCCTTGCTACGAAAAGCCATGCATCCTTTGAGATCGGCCATAAATGGAATAAATATATAGTCGCCAAACCCTATTTCTGGGATAAGAAAACAGATGCCGTTTATGTATGGGATACTACGCAAGGTGCGGATACAAGTTTGGTCATTCGCGATATTATCCAGCAGCCGATAGCCGTCTACGGCGATACGTTTTTCGGCACCTGTTCTCCGCAAATCCCCGAAGAATACAGGAAAAACCTAAGCCCTAAGATCAAAAGCCTGCTGGAGTGTTCGAAGGAGAGCGACAACCCGATCGTGGTTGCGTATACACTGAAATAATCGGACGCAGGCCTTGCATCGAGAACCGTTTTTTCTGGATTACAAAATTGCACCTTATTTTCAAAACGGCAGGCGGATAAATTGATTTTTAGTCTATATTTTGATCGGACGGACTTATCGGAATCCGGTAAGCGCCCCATATGCCGGATTTCCGGGGCATAGATTCCCGGAAGAGAAGTTGCCGGAAGCGGGATCCGGTGTTCCGCCCGGAAAAAGCAGGGGCGGAGCCGTTACAGCCTCCGCCCCGCCCAATCTTACCGTCATCCGTCAATACACCTCGAATTCATAGATTCTGGCGGTATTTCCTTCGCTTTGGTCAGGTTTTGAGACCACGAGCCTCACGTATCGGGCTGTTACGGGCTGCGGAAGAACCCTGTCGGTTTCAAGGGCCGTGTTGTCGTAGACCGTGTCCACCGTTTTCCACTCTTCGCCGGGGCTCCGGCGCACCTGCAGGGAGTACTCCTTTGTGATGTAGTCCAGGGCTTCGAGCGCAGCGTGCATGACATACCAACCCCGGATCGTGGTCTCCCGTCCGAGATCCACCCCCAGCAACTTGGGTTTGGCATCGCTGTAATCGCACCACTTGGTGGATACGTCCTCGTCGGTGGCGCACTCGGCCCTCTCGGAGGCGTTGACCTCCCCCGACCTTTCCACGACGGGTTTGCCATAGAGCAGGTTCCTGCGCCCGGCCTGCGAGGCGTCGGCGCCTTTCACGGGCAGCTGCACGCGCAGCAGGTCGCAGGCCGCACCGATACCTCCGGCGGGGTCTTCGGCCACCGTCGCCGCGAACACCACGATGCGCGGGTCGTCGGGCAGTACCAGCTGCCGTGCCCCCTCGGGGATGTCGAGGCCGATGCGGAACATGTAGGTGAATTCGTAGGGCCTGTCCTCGTTGCGGATCATATCATGCTTGTGCGTGCCCACGAAGGCCACCTGCGCATCCTTGAGGTAGGGCTCGGTATGCCCCGTATGGCCCCACTGTCCGATGAAGCCGCCATAATAGGGTACCAGTGCCGTGTGCTCCTTTCCGTCGACGGTGAATACGGCCTGCGTGTCGTACATGGTCGAGGCGGCCAGCAGGTAGAGCTTGCCATAGCGCCCGCGGGGCAGGTCGATGGTGTCGCGGCGGCATTTGACGCCGTTCTCCGCGGCGGGATCCCCCATCTCGAAGCCGACACCCCCGTACATGATGCAGGACGGCAGCAGCTCGGCGGCGTAGGAGCAGCCCTTGCCGTCGAAATTGGCGTCCGAGCGGAACGGGTTGTAAGAGGCCGTCTTGACGTTGTAAGGCAGCTCCACCGCCGCCTCCGCGGCGGGCGTGAGCGCCCGGGCGGGCCTGGCGAGTTTCACGCGGAAAGTCTTCATGCCGAAGGGCCCGACCTCGAAGCGCAGCTCGCGGCCGCTGAACTCCGCGTCGCCCACGACGTCCTCCACGCCGTTGAGCTCCCGGGCGTCGACGATCTGCGCCGCGAAGCCCACCACGGCCTGCTGCGACCCGAGACCCGAGGTCTCGTAGAAACGAACCACATATTCGTCCGAATCCTCGGCCTGTTTGAGCGCCCGCAGCGCCACATTGGGGTTTTGCGAGGAGGCCAGTGAGAAGCTGCGGCCCAGCACCCCGCCGTGGCGGGGCGCGACGAATGCCCGAAGCGGCTGGTTGAGCACCTCGGCCTTGCGCACGGCACCTCCCGCGCGGTAATCGCCCGCGTGCCCTACGATCGAGTAGGTGAACGTATGGTGTCCGAAGTCCTGCTTGTTCTGGTAGGCGTAGCCGCCCTTGGTCGCAGGCGTATGCAGCAGCGTAAGGCGCAGCGTGTTGTCCGCGGGTTTGTCCCAGCCGTACTTGCTGTCGTTGAGCACCGAGACCCCGTAGCTGCCGTCCGCGTCGGTGAGGTCGGCCCACTGCTGCGCATAGACCTCGTAGGCGGTCGCGGTGTTGTTGCCCCGCGCCACGGAGCCCACGCCAAGGTCATAGACCGCCTCGGGGTTCGAGACCGAAAGCGGGAACTCGGCCTTCAGCAGCGCATTGGACGACTGCCAGTCGATGTCGTTCACAAGGTCGATCCTGTCGGCCTGAGCGCCTTCGCGCAGCGTGATCCACTGCCGGAAGCGGGAATCCCCCAGCGTGCGTTCCACGCATACCGAGGCGCGCAGGGGCCCCTCTTCGGCCACGGAGACCTTCACCTCGCCCGTGATGGCCTGCGGCGATGCGTCCACGGTCTTCTTGAGGATCTCCCAGGCCGGCCAGCTGTAAGACTCGTTCTGCGGGAAGAACGCAAGGCGGATGGACTTGCCGGCGGCCACCAGCTCGCGGCCATGACGCTTGTCGACGATCGACGAGATGTCGCCGTTGGCGTCCAGCGTAAGTTTATAGACGCTGTTCTCCAGCCCCCATGCGCCGGCCTTTATCGCCGGGGCCTTCGGCTGCCCGCCCTTGCGGATGTCGTAGACGGCATACCCCGCAGCCGGGACGGTGGCCTCGACCAGCAGCCGCGTCTGCCCCTGCTGCGTGCCCAGCACCTGCGAGGGAACCCGGACGCCCTTGTCGTCGTAGACCGTGAACTTGCTGCCTTCGAGCGGAAGCGTAACCTCCACCACGTCCGAGACCTCGAACCCTGCAGCGTTGTAGAGCACCACGGGGAGCCCTTTGACATCGGTATCCAGACCCCGCGAAACCGCGCCAACCGAGGTCGTGAGTACGTCCCCGAACTGTTTGAGCGAGATCAGCTCGTCGTTCCACGAGAACTCATAGGCACGGGGGAGGCTCGTACCCGTAAGGTCGTCGTGAAACTGGTGCCAGATAAAGCGTTTCCAGGCCTCGGTGAGAACCTCGCGCGGGTAGGGCACGGCCCCGAGCCAGTCGGCGGCAACGGCGCTGCGCTCGGCAGCGTCCGCAAGCTGCTCGTTACGGCGGTTGTAGAGCTTCATCGCGGCCTGCGAGGTATAGCAACCCGTGGCATGCACATCCATCAGCAACTCCTCGTTCCACACCGGAAGCTCCGGGTGGGAGGAATAGGGAAGATAGTCCTTGTAGAGGCGGTCGCTCGTGGCGCTGATGATCTCCACCGGCCCGTCGCCCTGCAGTCCCAGTTCCAAAGCCCGAACCGACTCGATGGTCGGGGCGCCGCCCGTGTCCCCCGTACCATAGTAATGGTAAACGGCATTCAGAGGGTTGCTCTGGGCGATGTCCTGCAGGTACTTGCTGTGACTGAGGTCTTCGTAACGCCACTTGGTCGTATAGTTGTGCGCGTCCATCACGGCCATGATACGGGAGCCGTCGACGCCCTGCCACAAGCCGATCTCGAACGGAATCTTGCTCGTACCGTGGAACGGGCGGTGCCGCCACATGAGTTTCTGAGTCGAGAAACCGATAAGACCGCTGTGGGCCGCGATCGTCGGAAGCGTCCACCCGAAACCGAAGCAGTCCGGAAGGAAGATGTCCGTGCCTTCGACCCCGAATTCCCGGCGGTAGAAGTGCTGCCCGTACAGAATATTGCGCGTGAAGGACTCCGCAGAAGGGATGTTCGGATCCGTCGCGTCCCACGTGCTGCCCGTGACATGCCAGCGCCCCTCGCGGATGTAACGCTTGATCAACTCGTACTGGTGGGGGTAGTACTCCTTCATCCACTGGTACTTGATGCCCCCTTCGAAATTGAATACATAATCCGGGTAGGTGCCAAGGAGGAACAGGTTCTGATCCAGCGTCTTCGGAATGTACTCACGGATCGAACGCTGCACATCCCAGTTCCACTGGGAATCAAAATGGGCGTTCGAGACTAAATAGGCCCGAACTCTATCCTGTGAAAAAACCGCTGCGGCGATAAACACCGACATTAACAATAATAAAATGCGTTTCATGGGCTGGTTGGATTAGACTATTTCTGGGTTAAGGAATTTTATATCCGTATCGGGTTCCAAAATTAGCCGGAAACGCCCCGCAAAAAATATTTTTAAATGACATATTAGTATGACCTTTTGACATAATTCGTAAAAATGCACGAATAACCCGGATATTTCGTTCTCCCGGCACAAAAACGGGGCTGCGGGGCATCCGGCAAAAACGGAGGAGCCATGTCCGGACAACAAAAACAGGAATGCGGAAAGCACCCCGGACACACGGCTACGGATAGACGGAGAAGCAGCCGGACAAAGGCAGGCCCGGGCAATCCGGTGCCGGGAGGGGTCAGCGGCAGCTGAACACGACGCTCTGCGAAGCGCCGTGTTCGTCGATCACGGTCAGGCGGTGCTTCCCCGGCGCCGGGCGGACGGAGATTTTGTGTTCGAAAGAGGTCGAACCGACGTAGTCGTCGTCGATATGCCAGAACAGCACGGCATTGCGGTCGCGGTGCACGGCCGTAAAGACAAGGCTTTGCTGCTCCCCTTCGAGCGACCTCGGGGCGACCAGCACACGCCCCGGCTGCGGATAGATGATGTCGATGGGGTTGTTTTCGGCTTGGTTACCCGGCAGGCCGGGATGCAGCGGGGGCAGCGGACGGTAGTCGGGATGCTGCCGGCGGTAATACCACTCCTGCGCAGGCGGGAGGATAAACATCGGCATGCGGACGATCCTGGCCGGGTCGTAGCAATCCGCCGTCACACGGTATTTCAGGTCGGCGCTCAGGTTGACGATCCGGTGGTAGGGGCACACCTCCCCGACGGCGGCTGCACGGGGAATCATCACCGTATCGCGGTCGGGACAGATATGCGAAGCCAGATAGCCGCTCTGGCGGCAGACCACAGCGGGTTCCAGGTCGCCGACGGGCTCCGCGAACCACTCCCCTTTGGGCAGCAGGCCGAAGACCTCGAACAGGACAGGCGCGGCATACCCCACGCCCGTCATCAGCGGGCGCCCCTCACCCGTGCAGTTCCCGACCCAGACCCCGACGGCATAGTCCGGGGTCATACCTACGGCCCACGCATCGCGGTTGCCGTAGCTGGTACCCGTCTTCCAGCCGATCTTCTTCGACGACGAGAAATACTGCCATTCGCCCTCCTCCTCAGGACGGGCCACGTGGCTTATCGAATTGGCCATCAGCCATATCGCGCCCCGCGAGAGGGGAATATCCCCGGCATCGACCTCCGTGCCGCCGCCGGGGTCGTAATGCGGGGTGCGTATCGTCTGCCGGCCGTTGAGTTTGGCCGCCATCTTCATGTAGGCCGAGGTCAGATCCCACAACGAAATCTCTGCGCCGCCCAGAATCAGCGAAAGCCCGTAGTGGCCGGCGCTGCGGTTGATCGTCCCGAAGCCCAGGGCACGCACCAGCGCGAGGAAATTCTCCCGCCCGTACTTGTCGAGCATCCTCACCGAAGGGACGTTGAGCGAACGCTCGACCACCCGGTTGGCAGGCACCGCCCCGTCGAAGGTTCGGTTGTAATTATGGGGTGTGAAGTCCCTGTAATAGGTCGGCACGTCGGGGAAAAGCATCGCGGGCAATGCCGTCCCGTTGTCCAGCATCGCAGCGTAGAGCAGGGGCTTGAGCACGCTGCCGCTGCTGCGCGGGGCGGGAATCACATCGACGCTCGTACCCTCGGTGCGGTCGGCGGGGTCGTACACGTTCCCTACGTAGGCAAGCACTTCGCCGCTCCCCACGTCCATGACGACGATGGCCATGTTGTTGATCTTATTACCCCGGTAACGCTTGTTGTAACGCCGGGCGAGGTCGTTGACCCGGCTTTGCAGGTCGTAGTCGAGCGTCGAGCGGAGCGACCCTTCGCGCATTTTACCCAGCAGGTACATCGCCTCCATCGGCATCGGTTCTGGGGCGTCGGGCAGATGCTCCTGTTTGGCGAGGGCGCATGTCAGCGAGTCGATACGGCCGTCGTGCCAAATCCGGTCGAGCAGCCCGTCGCGTTTCTCCCGCAGCCGTTCGCGGTTGCGGCGGATATGGATCAGCGAAGGGGAGTTGGGCAACACGGCGAGCATGGCGCATTCGGCCCACGAAAGCTGTGCCGCACTGCGGCCGAAATAGTACCACGCGGCACTTTCCAGCCCGACCACATTACCTCCGAAAGGCGCATGAGAGGCATAGAGGGCCAGGATTTCATCCTTGCTGCAACGCAGTTCGAGGCGCGTGGCGAGCACCATCTCGACGAACTTTTCCCGGAACGTGCGGGGTTTCCCGCCGCGGCTCAGGCGAATGGTCTGCATGGTGAGCGTGCTCGCCCCGCTCGTGATCCGCCCGGCCGCAAGGTTCTGCCCCACGGCACGCCCCAGCGCCAGCGGATCCACCCCGAAATGGCGGTAAAAACGCTTGTCCTCGTAGGTCGTGATAGCGACCCGGAACTTTTCGGGGACGCTGTCCGTGGGAAAGAAACGCCACTGGCCGTCGGAGGCGACCTTGGCCGACATCAGGCGGCCGTCGCGGCTCCACACGGTGGCTGAGAAAGGCTCGTCGAAAAGCGTCCGGGGCAGGATGACGCAATACCCCGCGGCGAGCATGGCAACGACCAGCATCGCGAAAAAACATATTCTCTTTTTGGCCGGTTTTTTTGCCATATTTTTACGTATCTTTGGCAAAGTTACCAAAAAACCCAATATTATGAAAACAACATGCCATGCTTTGTTTGCGCTGACCGCCCTGCTCATCGCCTCGTGCAGCAAGCAGACATCCGACATCATCGAATGGTCGACAAACGGAGTGACGGGTGTCAGGATGCCGCTCCACGTGACGTTCGTCGAAAACGTGCAAGTCGAGGAAAGCGCCATGCAGGATGCCATATCGATCTCCCCGGCCGTCGGTTTCGACGCCTACCTGTCGGGGATGCGCATGATCCGCATCGTCCCCAAATCCCCGCTGCAATACGACACGCAGTACAAGGTGGCTATCGACGCCGCGAAACTCACCGGCCGGCAGCACAAAGGCATCGCAGAATTCAGGTTTGCGACCCCCAAACTGCGGTTTACCTACAACGACAGCTGGCTGCAGCAGAACGACGAGATGACCGGCTATGTGCTCATCGGCGAGATCGTCTCTTCGGACTATGCCGACGGCAGCTACATGGAACGGAACCTCAAAATAAGCGGCACGACGGGTACCGACGTCAAATGGACGCATTCGGAAGACGGGCTCACGCACCGATACACCGTGGGCAACATCGTCCCGCGGGGCGATGAGGGCTATACGCTGACGCTCGATTTCAATTACGACGAAAAGCAGACCCTCCAGGTGGAAGTCCCCCGCAAGGACGAATACGCGGTCATCGACCACAGCGTGAATCCGGATCCGCTCGCCATCGTAGTCACCTTCTCCGAACCCATCCGGCAGAACCAGGATCTGAAAAACCTGATCCGCTTCGACACCAAGTTCCGGACTTCGGTCGACAAAAACAGGCTCTACATCTACCCCGAAGCACGCCCCTCGGGAGCACATAGTGTCACGATCGGCCGCGACGTAGTGAGCAAGAACGGGCAGAAGCTCAAGGAGAGCTATTCGTTCATGGCCACGCTGCCGTCGCGTACCCCCTCGATCCGCTTCACGGGCAAAGGCTCGATCCTTCCCTCGTCGAACGACATGTCGCTGCTGTTCGAGGCGGTGAATTACCAGAAAGCCCGGGTGCGGGTACGAAAGATATTCGCCAACAACCTGCTGCAATTCTTCCAGCAGAACTACTACGACGACCAGTACTATTCATCCATGGATTACGTGTCGCGCGTCGTCCGCGACACGACCATCGACCTGGGGGCCAAGTCTTCGACCAGGCTCGACCAGGGCAACACCTATTCGCTCGACCTCAGCCGCCTGATCACCGACAGCCGCAAGTCGATGTACCTGCTCGAAATCCGGGGTGTCGACCCGCTTACGCCCGTCGACGACGAATACGACTACGACTATTATTTCGGGGATTACAGGACCTACAAGGAGCGGTCGAAAGTGGTCGTGCAGTCCGACATCGGCCTCATCTGCAAGAGCAGCGGCAGCGACCAGTACGTCGTCTACACGACCGACCTGGTCTCCGCCCGCCCCAAAGGGGGCTGCAAAGTCAGGACCTACGACCGGCAGAACCAGATGCTGGCCGAAGCGAGCACCGATTCCGAAGGGCGGGCCGTGCTGAGGACGAAGGACGAACCTTACATCGTCACGGCCGAAGCCGGAGGGGACGTCACCTTCGTGAAGGTAGAACCGGGCACGGCCCTGTCGCTGAGTAATTTCGACGTGGGCGGCACGGCAAATCCCAAGGGGATAAAAGGCTATATCTTCGGCGAACGCGGCGTATGGCGCCCGGGCGACGACATACACCTCACGTTCATCGTCACCTCGGATAATCCGCTGCCCGAAAGCCACCCGGCATCGCTGGAATTCTTCAACCCGAACGGGCAGCTGGTGCAGTCGCTCGTAAACAACAGCTCCTCGGACGGCATCTACACGTTCAGCCTGGGGACGACGCCGGCGTCGCCGACAGGGCTATGGCGGGCCAAGATCACCTTCGGCGGCGCACAGTTCGAAAAATCCGTCCGGGTGGACGCGATCAAGCCCAACCGGATGAAAATCGAGCTAAAACTCGGGGACGGGCAACTGGTCGACGCCGCGCATTTCACGGGCAGCCTGACCGCCCGGTGGCTGCACGGCACCCCTGCGGCCGACGCCAAGGCGGTGCTCCAGGCACAGTTGTCGCAAATTGCCACACGCTTCAAGGGCTACGAGGGCTATTCGTTCGACGACGCCTCGAAATACTTTGGCACCGAGGAGCGGGAAATCGTCACCGGCACCACCGACGCCCAAGGGTCACTGGCACTTTCGACCGACGAGCTCTCCTCGCTGGAGGGGTTGAGCCCCGGTATGCTGAGCGGCAGATTCACGGTAAAGGTCTTCGAAAAGAGCGGCGACTTCAGCGTCGACCAGCAGGTTGCGACCATATCGCCCTATGACACCTACTTCGGGATCGGAGTCGCCACCCAGAAAAGCGACTGGGGCGACGAATACCTCGACAGCAGGAAGGAGCATATCATAAAGGTCGTGATGCTCGACTCGAAGGGCAAGCCCGAACCCGGCAGCGAAAACGTGCTCGTATCGGTCTACAAAATGGATTCCTACTGGTGGTGGGACGCCTCAACGCCCAATTCCCAGGCGCACTACGCCAAAAATGCGCTCAATTCGAATTACAAGACCCTCCAGGCAACCCTTTCGAACGGCACGGGACAGGCCACGATGCGCTGGAGCACGGGCGATTACGGCTATTACATGATCCGCGTCACGAGCCCGAACCGGGCACACTCGGCGACCCGGATCGTATGCGTGTCCTCGTCCGACTGGCGGGGCGACGTCACTTCGGTGACGGATGCCGCCACGCGGCTCGCCCTCACCCGCGACAAAGCCAAATACGTCCCGGGGGACAAGGCCAGGGTCACCATCCCCTCGTCGCCGGGCGCACGGGCGCTGGTCGGCATCGAAAGCGGCAGCGTCGTGCGGGAAAGCTTCTGGGTGGAGTGCACCGGCAAGCAAACCGACATCGAAATCCCCGTCAAGGAGGGGATGGCCCCCAACATCTATGTCTCGGTAACACTCGTCCAGCCCCACAACTCGACGCTCAACGACGCACCGATCCGCCTGTTCGGCGTAACGCGGCTCGACGTCGAGGATGCCGCGCGAAGGCTCACCCCCGTGGTCGAGATGCCCGAAACAGTAAAACCCGAATCGGAGGTGACGATAAAAGTCCGGGAGAAAAACGGCCGGAAAATGAGCTACGTGCTGGCGCTCGTCGACGAGGGACTGCTGGGGCTGACACGCTTCAAGACCCCCGATCCCTACGGTTATTTCAACGCGACCGAGGCACTGGGCGTCCGCACGTGGGACATGTTCGACTATGTCATCGGCGCCTACGGCGGCAGGATCGAACAGATGTTCGCCATCGGCGGCGACGCCGAGCAGCCGAACACGGGGGCGCTCAAGGCACAGCGGTTCAAGCCCGTCGTACGGTTCATCGACGCACAGAAACTGGGCACCGGGAAGACGAACACGCACAAAATCACGCTTCCGCCCTACTTCGGCGAGGTTCGGGTGATGGTCATCGCCTCGAACGGCCGGGCGTTCGGCGCCGCGGAGAAGGATGTCGCGGTGAAAAAACCGCTGCTGGTGCAGGCCACCATGCCCCGCGTAGTTTCCACCGACGAAGAGGTCGAGGTTCCGGTCACGGTCTTTGCCCTCGAAGACGGGGTCGGGAAAGTCGACGTGAAAATCGCCGCGAACGAATCGTTCTCGCCCGTCGGGCCGTCCAGCAAGAGCATCACGCTCGGCCGGAGCGGCGAGGAGGTCGTATCGTTCCGCCTGAAGGTCAACAAGCGAACCGGCATCGGGAAGGTACGGGTCACGGCTGCGTCGTCGGGCGACAGCTCCGCGTCGGAAATCGAGCTGGACGTCCGGGAACCGAACCCCTATGTGACCCTGTCGAAGGACTATGTCATCGACCCGGGCAAGACAATGGCGGTAAAACCGCTCAAGGAGAACGGCAAGGCGAAGCTGGAACTTTCGTCGATCCCGCCCATAGACCTTTCTCGGCGCCTCGAATACCTGGTGAGATATCCCCACGGCTGCATCGAGCAGATCACCTCGGGCGCCTTCCCGCAACTCTACCTGCCTTCGGTCGTGGAGTGCGACGCGAACATGTTGCAGGACATCGACCGCAACGTCAAGAGCGTGCTTTCGCGCCTGGGCAGCTACCAGCTCTCCGACGGCGCATTCGCCTACTGGAGCGGCAATACGTCGAGATCAGAATGGGGGACGGTTTACGCGACGCACTTCCTGATCGAGGCTGCGAAACACGGCTACGGCGTGGACAGGGCGATGCTCGACCGGGCGCTCAAATACCTGCGCAGCAACCCCTCGGACTACTACCTGACCCAGGCCTATACCCAGTATGTGCTGGCGCTGAACGGGACTCCGACCCGGGGTGCCATGAACCAGCTCCGGGAAAAGGCCGCCTCGCTAAGTAGCGACGCCAAGTGGCTGCTGGCGGCGGCATACGCTTTGGACGGCAACAGGAAAGTCGCCGAAGGGCTGATCTCGCTCTGCGTGGACAACGCGGAAAAGGCCAACCCCTACGACGGCACCTACAACAGCGACGAACGCCGGATGTCGATCTCGCTCATGACGCTCACGATACTCGGACGCCGCGAAGAGGCTTTCCGCATGGCGCTGAAGATGTCGGACATCCTCAAGAAGGACAGGTGGCTCAGCACCCAGTCGACGGCATGGATGCTCAGCACCCTTTCCAATTTCGCCGTAGCGGGACAGAACGGCATCGACGCCACTGCGGGCAGGGAGCTCGTCAAGACCGACAAATCCATCGCGAGCATGCCCCTGGCCGCACCGACCGAGGTGAGGAACAATGGTTCGGGCAGCCTCTATGCGGTCGTCAGCCAGAGTTATACCCCCGGCAAGGGCGAGGAAACCGAAGCTGCGAACGGCATCCGGATCGACGTGCGTTACACGAATATGGACGGTGCCGCCATCGACCCGGCCTCGATCCGGGTATCGACCGATTTCTACGCCATCGTGACCGTCTCTAACACCAGCGGCCACGAACGGTACGCCGACCTTGCGCTGACCCACATCTTCCCGGCAGGATGGGAGATCACCTCCGAACGGGACTTGTCGTCGCTCACCTACCAGGATATCCGCGACGACCGGGTGCTGAGCTACTTCGACCTGAGCCGGGGCGAAAGCAAGGAGATCCCCGTCAAGCTGACGGCAACCTACAAGGGGCGCTACTACCTGCCTTCGGTCTACTGCGAAGCGATGTACGACAACGCCGTCCGCGCCCTGAAAAAGGGACAGTGGGTCGAGGTGGTCGATTAATGCCGCTTCGTCAGCCGGGAAAACACAGCGCAACCGGCAACAGGTTCCGGCAACACCTGAAAATATTATGGCAAAACGGCTTCGGGCATCCGGAGCCGTTTTTATTTCCGGATTCGTACTCCCGGAGGGAAAACGCCGCTAAATTCGGGTATAAGAGGCACTTTCCTCCGGTAAAATAGGAATTTGGAAAATATTTTTAATATATTTGTTGCCAAGGTTAGTTAGATTAGTCATATTATGTGCGAGAAACTGTTTATTTTCGACACCACGCTCCGTGATGGCGAGCAGGTGCCGGGCTGCCAATTGAACACCACCGAGAAGATCGAAGTCGCCAAGTTGCTGGAAAGCCTCGGCGTGGACGTCATCGAAGCGGGGTTCCCGATTTCCAGCCCCGGAGACTTCAACTCCGTACTCGAGATTTCGAAGGCCGTTTCGGCCCCGACGATTTGTGCGCTGACCCGCGCCGTGAAAAAAGACATCGACGTGGCCGCCGATGCCCTGCGACTGGCCAGGCACAAGCGCATCCACACGGGTATAGGCGTTTCGCCCCAGCACATTTACGACAAACTGCGCTCGACGCCCGAGAAAATCCTCGAACAGGCCGTCGAAGCCGTGAAATACGCCAAAAGCTATGTCGAGGACGTGGAGTTCTACGCCGAAGACGCCGGGCGCGCCGATCCTCAATACCTCGCCCGCGTGGTCGAGGCCGCCATTGCGGCCGGGGCTACGGTGGTCAACATTCCCGACACCACGGGCTACTGCCTGCCCCACGAATACGGCGCGAAGATCAAATACCTGGTCGACCACGTATCCAACATCGACAAGGCGATCATCTCGACCCACTGCCACAACGACCTGGGCATGGCTACGGCCAACACCCTGAGCGGCATCCTCAACGGTGCGCGGCAGGCCGAGGTGACGATCAACGGCATCGGCGAACGCGCAGGCAACACCTCGCTCGAAGAGGTGGTGATGACGCTGCGCTGCCACAAGGAGATCGCCGTCGACACCGGCATCGACGCACGCCTGATCACCAAAGCCTCGCACCTGGTGTCGAGCCTGATGAACATGCCCGTGCAGCCCAACAAGGCGATCGTCGGCCGCAACGCCTTCGCCCACTCGTCGGGCATCCACCAGGACGGCGTGCTGAAAGACCGCCAGACCTACGAGATCATCGACCCGCAGGACATCGGCCTCAACGAGTCGGTCATCGCCCTGACGGCCCGCAGCGGCCGCGCGGCACTCGTACACAGGCTCGAACTGCTCGGCTACGACCTCACGCAGGAAGAGCTGGACGACACATACGGCAAGTTCCTCGAGCTTGCCGACAAGAAAAAGGAGATCCACGACTACGACCTGCTATACCTGGTGGGCGACATCGACCGCATGAAACAGCAGTCCGTATCGCTCAAATTCCTGCAGGTGACCACCGGCACGCTCGTCCCGACGGCGACCGTGGTGCTGAAGTTCGGCGACCACGAGCGCATGGCCATCGCCACGGGCAACGGCCCGGTGGATGCCGCCGTGTCGGCGATCAAGACCCTGATCAACGAGAAGGTCGTGCTCATGGAGTTCCTCATGCAGGCCATCACCAAAGGTTCGAACGACGTGGGGCGCGTACACGTACAGGTACAGTGCGGCAGCCGCACCGTCCACGGCTTCGCCGCGCACACCGACACCACACGGGCGTCGATCGAGGCGTTCCTCGACGCGCTGCGCGTACTGAACGTAACCGAACGCAAGGAAAAGGAGGAGTAAGATGGGCAGGACACTTCTGGACAAGATATGGGATGCGCACACCGTGCGCACCGAAGACGGCGGACGTTCGGTGCTCTACATCGACCGCCAGTACATCCACGAGGTGACGTCGCCCGTGGCCTTCGCAGGCCTGGAACGGCGCGGCATCGGCGTGGCACGCCCGGCACAAATCACCGCCACGGCCGACCACAACATCCCGACCGTCGACCAGCACCTGCCGATCGCCGAGGCCGAATCGCGGCGCCAGGTCGAGGCGCTGGAGGCCAACTGCGCCAAATTCGGCATCGAACATTTCGGCGTGGGAAACCCGCGCCAGGGCATCGTCCACATCATCGGCCCCGAACTGGGATTCACACAGCCGGGCATGACCATCGTCTGCGGCGACAGCCACACCTCGACGCACGGGGCACTGGGCGCCGTGGCATTCGGCGTCGGCACCTCGGAGGTCGAGATGGTCTTCGCCAGCCAGTGCATCATCCAGTCCAAGCCGCGGAGCATGCGCATCACGGTCGACGGGACACTGCGCCCGGGCGTCGAAGCCAAGGATGTCGTGCTCTACATCATCTCGCAGCTCACCGCTTCGGGCGGCACGGGCTACTTCATCGAATTCGCCGGCGAAGCGATCCGTTCGCTCTCGATGGAGGGGCGCATGACCGTCTGCAACATGAGCATCGAGTGCGGTGCGCGGGGCGGCATGATCGCCCCCGACCGGACGACGTTCGACTACCTGCGCGGGCGCGAACGTGCGCCGCAGGGAGCGGCGTTCGACCAGGCCGTCGCCCGCTGGGAAGCGCTTTACAGCGATGCCGACGCCGTATTCGACAAGGAGTACCGGTTCGATGCCGCCGACATCGCCCCGATGATTACCTACGGCACCAACCCCGGCATGGGCATGGCCGTCGATGCGCAGATCCCGGCCGAGGCCGACCGCAAGGCATTGGAGTACATGGGATTCAAAGCCGGGGAAAAGCTGCTCGGCAAACCCGTCGACTATGTCTTCGTGGGCAGTTGCACCAACGGCCGCATCGAAGACCTGCGGCGCTTCGCCAAGCTGGTCGAAGGCCGGCGCAAGGCCCAGGGCGTGACGGCATGGATCGTCCCCGGTTCGAAAGGCGTCGAAGCCGCCGCACGGGCCGAAGGGCTCGACAAAGTGCTCGCCGCCGCCGGGTTCGAGCTCCGGCAGCCGGGCTGCTCGGCGTGCCTGGCGATGAACGCCGACAAGATCCCGGCAGGCAAATACAGCGTTTCGACCTCGAACCGCAACTTCGAAGGGCGCCAGGGGCCCGGTGCGCGCACCATGCTTGCAGGCATTGCGGTAGCCGCCGCGGCCGCGGTATGCGGCAGGATCGAGGATCCGCGCAAGGTGTTTGAAATGTAAAAATTTTTAACTTCAGTTTGGATCGGCCGGTCGTTGCCGCCGCCTTCGGCGTCGTTTATAATTCCGGCCCACCCCCAACCCCCGCCTCAGGCAGGGGCTTACATGCCGCTTTGCGGCAAAATGGCCGCTGCCGAATGCCGGAAAAAACAAAACCAATATGTCCATACCCAAATTCGAAACCTTCACCTCGGGGGCCGTGCCCGTGAGCACGGAGAACATAGATACCGACCAGATCATCCCGGCACGTTTCCTGAAAGCCACCCAGCGCAAAGGATTCGGCGACAACCTCTTCCGCGACTGGCGCTACGACGCCCGGGGGCAGCGGATCGCCTCGTTCCCGCTCAACGACAGCCGTTATGGGGGCAAAATCCTCGTCGCAGGCCGCAACTTCGGCTGCGGCAGTTCGCGCGAGCACGCCGCATGGGCCATCGCCGACTACGGGTTCCGCGTCGTGGTGTCGAGCTTCTTCGCCGACATCTTCCGCAACAATGCCCTCAACAACGGGCTGCTGCCGATCACGGTAAGCGGGGAGTTCCTCGCGGCGGTCTTCGCGGCGATCGACGGCGACCCTGCGACGCAATTCACCGTAGACCTGGACAACCAGACGCTGACGATCTGCGCCACGGGCCGCAGCGAGCGCTTCGAGATCGACGCATACAAAAAGCGGTGCCTGCTGAACGGCTACGACGACGTGGACTACCTGCGCAGCATCGCGCCCCAGATCGAAGCGTTCGAACAGGCGCATAAATAGCAGCGCAATGTATCCCCGCGTAGAGATAATGGATACCACGCTGCGCGACGGCGAGCAGACGTCGGGGGTTTCGTTCAACGCCCGCGAAAAACTCTCCATCGCCCGACTGTTGCTGGAAGAACTGTGCGTGAGCCGCATCGAGATCGCCTCGGCGCGGGTTTCGCAGGGCGAGCAGGAGGCCGTGCGCCGCATCGCCGAATGGGCTGCCGCGAAGGGTTATACCGACCGCATCGAGGCGTTGGGATTCATCGACGGCGGCGTGTCGCTCGACTGGCTCGGCCAAGCCGGGTGCCGCGTGGTGAACCTGCTGGCGAAGGGGTCGCTCAAACACTGCCGCGAACAGCTGCGCCGCACCTCGCAGGAGCACCTCTGCGACATCCGCGCCACGATCGGCGGGGCCGTCGCGCGGGGCATGAAGGTGAACGTCTACCTCGAAGACTGGTCGAACGGTATGCAGGATTCGCCCGGGTACGTCTACACGATACTCGACGGGCTTGCCGACGCCCCCGTGCAGCGCTTCATGTGCCCCGACACGCTGGGCATCCTCGATCCCTATGCCACCGAACGGTTTTGCCGCGACATGGTGACACGCTATCCGCAGCTTAGGTTCGACTTCCATGCCCATAACGATTACGACCTGGCCGTGGCCAACACCGCAGCTGCGGTGAAAGCCGGGTTCCACGGGGTTCACGTAACCATAAACGGGCTGGGCGAACGCGCAGGAAACGCACCCCTGTCGAGCACGGTGGCCGTGCTGCACGACCGGCTGCACTGCCTCACGGGCATCGACGAAACGAAGATCAACCACGTCAGCCGCATGGTCGAGACCTACACGGGCATCCGTATCCCGGGCAACCGCCCGATCGTCGGCGAGAACGTCTTTACGCAGTGTGCCGGCATCCATGCCGACGGCGACAACAAGAACAACCTCTATTTCAACGAGCTGCTGCCCGAACGCTTCGGACGTGTACGCGAATACGCCCTGGGCAAGACCTCGGGCAAGGCCAACATCCTGAAGAACCTCGAAGCGCTGGGCATCGAGCTCGACGAAGCCTCGATGCGCAAGGTGACCGAACGGGTGGTCGAACTGAGCGACAAGAAGGAGCTGGTGACGGCCGAAGACCTGCCCTACATCATCGCCGACGTACTGCGCTACGACCAGGTCGAAAACCCCGTGCGGATACTCAATTACAGCCTGTCGCTGGCACAGGGGCTGCACCCGGCCGCTACGCTCAAGATCGAGATCAACGGCTGCGAATACGAGCAGACCTCGGTCGGCGACGGCCAGTACGACGCCTTCATGCGGGCGCTCAGGCAGATCTACAAGCACCAGCTCGGCCGCGAGTTCCCGATGCTGCGCAACTACACCGTCTCGATCCCGCCCGGCGGACGAACCGATGCCTTCGTGCAGACGATCATCACGTGGGAGACGGGCGGCAAGGAGTTCAAGACCCGCGGGCTGGATGCCGACCAAACCGAAGCCGCCATCAAGGCGACGATCAAAATGCTGAACATAATCGAACCAACATACAACGACCATGGATGTTAACATAGCCCTTTTAGCCGGCGACGGCATCGGCCCCGAGATCATTGCCGAGGCCACGAAAGTACTCGACCGCGTGGCGGCGAAATTCGGACACCGATTCGACTACCGCGAGGCGTTAGTGGGCGCCTGCGCCATCGACGCCACGGGCGACCCCTATCCCGACGAGACGCACGCCATCTGCCAGGCTGCCGACGCCGTATTGTTCGGTGCCATCGGCGACCCCAAGTACGACAACGACCCCAAGGCCCCGGTACGTCCCGAACAGGGACTGCTGCGCATGCGCAAATCGCTGGGACTGTTCGCCAACCTGCGCCCCATCGCATTGTTCGACACGCTGGCCAGCCGCTCGCCGCTCAAGGCAGAGGTGGTGCGCGGCACCGATTTCATCTGCGTGCGCGAACTGACGAGCGGCATCTATTTCGGCCGGCCGCAGGGGCGCAACGAAGCCGGGACGGAGGCTTTCGACACCTGCACCTACACGCGCACGGAGATCGAACGCGTGCTGGACGTCGCATTCCGGCTCGCCATGAGCCGCCGGCGGCGCCTGACGGTCGTGGACAAGGCCAACGTGCTCGAAACCTCGCGCCTGTGGCGGGAGGTCGCGCAGGATATGGCGCCCCGGTACCCCGAAGTGGAGCTGGAATTCATGTTCGTGGACAACGCCGCGATGCAGATCGTACGCCAGCCGACCCATTTCGACGTGATCGTCACCGAGAACATGTTCGGCGACATCCTCACCGACGAGGCCAGCGTCATCAGCGGCTCGCTCGGCATGCTCCCCTCGGCGAGCGTCGGGTCGGAAGTGGCGCTCTTCGAGCCGATCCACGGCTCCTATCCGCAGGCTGCGGGGAAGAACATCGCCAACCCGATGGCCACGATCCTCTCGGCCGCCATGCTGCTCGAACACCTGGGGCTCGACACGGAGGGCAGCGCCGTGCGGGCCGCCGTAGACCGGGCACTCACCGAAGGTGTCGTCACCGAAGACCTCGCCGCACAGGGCGAACGCCGCTACTCGACCTCCGAGGTCGGGGACTTCATCGCCGCGCATATTTAGGCACGCCCCGCTCCGGGGGCTCCTATCCGCAAAAAAGGGGTTGCAACCGCAAAGGTTGCAACCCCTTTTTCCGTGCAGGCCACGAGGCGCACCCCGCCCGGACAGCAACGCCACGGCCCGGCAGCCGGTTTATATCCCGGCCACGAATTGCTCGAGTGCCCCCAGGTCGGCCGCCATAGGCTCCGAAACCCGGGGCAGGCAGGCGAGCCGGGCCAGCCGCGGAGGCAGCGGAACCGCAGCCCCCGTGACGGGGGAGATGACCTCCCCGAATTTGGCGGGATGCGCCGTAGAGAGGTAAAATCCCGGTTTCCCGCACGCTACGGAAGCGGCATATCCGATGGCGCTGTGCGGGTCGGAAAGGTATCCGTAATTGCGGTGCAGCCCGTCGATCGTACGGCGGATCATGGCATCGTCGCAGCGGAATCCCTCCAGTTCATCACGCAGGGCATCCGGCTCACCGCCGCAGAGCCACAGCATACGTTCGAAATTGCTCGGCGCCCCGACGTCCATCGCATTGGCCAGCGTCCGCACCGACGGCCTCGGACGGTACTCGCCGCTGCGCAGGAATTCGGGCACCACGTCGTTGCTGTTCGAAGCCGCGACGAATCCGCCGAGGGGGAGCCCCATGCGGCGGGCGAGCATCCCGGCCGAGAGGTTTCCGTAGTTACCGCTCGGCACCACGACCACAGGCCGCCCGCCGCCCGTCTGCTGCCGCCACAGGCAATAGCCGTAGAAATAATAGAATGCCTGCGGTATCCAGCGCAGCAGGTTGATCGAATTGGCCGACGACACGCGGTGCCCCGCACGGAATTTTGCGTCGGCAAACAGCTCCTTGACCAGCCGCTGGCAGTCGTCGAACGTCCCGGCCACACGCAGCGGGTGGATATTGCCGCCGAGCGTGGTCATCTGGCACTCCTGCAGCCGGCTGATCTTCCCTTCGGGATAGAGCAGCACCACCTCGACGCCCGGCACGCCGTAAAACCCGTGCGCCACGGCGCTGCCCGTGTCGCCCGACGTAGCCGTCAGGATCACCAGTTTTTCGCCGGCACCGCCCATCAGGCCGATCATCCGCCCCATGAAGCCCGCACCGTAATCCTTGAATGCGAACGTCGGGCCGTGGAACAGCTCCAGCGTATAGCGGCTGCCGACACGGCGAAGCGGCAGCGGAAAGTCGTAGATCCGCTCCATCTCCCGCCGCAGGAGGCCGGGGTCGATGTCGTCACCGAAAAAAAGTTCCGCCAGGTATCCGGCCAGCGCGGCATAGGACTCCCCGGCCAGCCGCTCCGCGACGGCCATATCGGCCTGCGGGATACGTTCCGGAACGAACAACCCGCCGTCGGGTGCCAGCCCCGCCTGCACGGCCTCGCGAAGCGAAAAGGCGCGTGCGCATGCTTTGTCTTTCGTGCTGTAATATTTCATCTGTTTGTCGTTTTATACTATTCCACAATCCTTGCCCCGCAGTTCGACACGCGGCCCGCATATATCTTGCAGCCGATACCGGGGCGGGCGAAATGCGCCCGCATCCGCTGCGCGACCCGCTGCGCGACGGCCTCATCGGCGGCCAGGGCGAAGATCGAAGGCCCCGACCCGGCAATGTTCATCGCCAGGGCGCCTTCGGCGAGCACCCCTTCCTTCAGTTGGTCGTAACCCGGAATGAACCCCTTGCGGTAAGGCTCCGCCACCACGTCGTGCATCGACCGGCCGATCAGCGCCACGTCGCCCAGGGCGAACCCGGCCACCAGCCCGCCGACATTGCCCCACTGCGTCACGGCATCGTGCAGGGGTACCTCGCGGGGAAGCACTTCGCGCGCCTCCTTGGTGCTGACCACGATGTCGGGATGCACCACGGCGTAGAAAAAGCCCTCGGGGACGGGCAGACGCACGATGTCCAGCGGTTCGTACCCCCGGATCAGCACCACGCCGCCCAGCACGGCAGGGCCCACGTTGTCGGCATGGGGCGTACCGCCGATGAGCGCCTCGCCCATCATCGCAAATTCCACGAGCCGCTCCCCTGAAAAGGGACGTCCCAACAGTTCGTTCACGCCCCAAACCGCTGCGGCCGACGAAGCCGCACTCGACCCGATGCCGCTGCCGGGAGCGATCTTTTCGAGGATCGTAACCTCGACCCGCACGGGTTTTTCGTATGCCCCGAGCAGTGCCATCACCGCCGGGGTAATCACGTTGTCCTCGTTTTTGGCGGGAAGTTCCTTCCCGCTGCGGTTGCGGATAACGAGCCCCCCGGCACCTTCTTCGATGCCGACCTCCAGCAGGTCGCCCACGCCGTCGAGCGTCAGCCCCATCACATCGAAGCCGCAACCCAGGTTCGCCACCGTTCCCGGGGCGAAAACTTTGATATATCGCATGATAAAATCTCCTTTTGAATGAAACCACCTTTGATCGAACCGGGCTTTCCGTTCCGGCAGCCTTGGCCGGAAAATGCATAACGGGTATGCTCGTGACGGAAAAATAACAACTACACCCCCACAGGGGTTGTCGTTGTCGTCATCGTTGTAGTGGCGGTAGCGGAGATAAGGACGGTGAAAGAAACGGCGCACGCCACCGGGCTGCAGGCTACCCCGCATCCCCCGGTCATCGTATGGTTCCGTTTCATATCCATCGGGGACAAATATAAAACAAAAAAATTTAATATCCAAATCCGGGTAACAAATCGTAAGCCGCCCTAAAAAGCACCGGCGGCCGCTTTATATATATAGGAGCATTCCGGAAAGGCAGAAAACATCGGCATTGACGACAAACCGTAAGATATTAGGGGTTCCCGGAAGGCCTGCTTTCCTCCGAATCGGGCTAAAAGGGGTTAAAAGGCCAAAAAATACGGTTTCAAACTGTAAGATAAAAAGCTTCTATCCGGGTCGTCATAAAGCGCAAGAGGGGATATAGGTTCCGGATTATCACATTATTAAATTTTTTGCAAAATTATTTTGACGAAACGATTTTATATCCCTATCTTTGAAACGGAACAAATACGGAAATTCCGGACATGAACGCCCAGAACCATTCGAATAATAACGTCATTAATCTGCTGCTCGTCGTCTTTGGCAAGATAACGGGAGAAAGGTGATGTGTATATCCGAAAGATGATAAAAAGGCCTTTCTCCCGATGGAGAAAGGTTTTTTATTATCCGGGCAGATGGCAAAGGCACAATATGCAGAAAACAAGAAGAAGATGAAACACCCACTCAGAAGTGCCGTCACGACGACGGGCCGGCGCATGGCCGGAGCCAGGAGCCTGTGGCGTGCCAACGGCATGCGCGAAGAGCAGTTCGGCCGTCCGGTCATCGGCATCGCCAACTCGTTCACCCAGCTGGTTCCGGGACACGTGCACCTGCACGAGATCGGACAATACGTCAAGCAGCGGATCGAAGCGCTCGGCTGTTTCGCCGCGGAATTCAACACCATCGCCATCGACGACGGCATCGCCATGGGGCACGACGGCATGCTTTATTCGCTGCCCTCGCGCGAGATCATTGCCGACAGCGTCGAATATATGGCCAACGCCCACAAGGTCGACGCACTGGTCTGCATCTCGAACTGCGACAAGATCACCCCGGGCATGCTGATGGCCGCCATGCGGCTCGACATCCCGACTGTCTTCGTATCGGGCGGGCCGATGGAGGCGGGGCATCTCGGCGAGCGGGCGCTCGACCTGATCGACGCCATGGTAATGGCTGCCGACGAAAATTGCAGCGACGAACAGGTGGCTCGCGTCGAACGCGCCGCATGCCCCGGCTGCGGTTCGTGCTCGGGGATGTTCACCGCCAACTCGATGAACTGCCTGACCGAAGCGCTCGGGCTCTCGCTCCCGGGCAACGGCACCGTCGTGGCCACGCATGTCAACCGCCGCCGCCTGTTCGAAGAGGCCGCAGCGCTGATCGTCCGCAATGCCGAACGCTATTACTTCGAGGGCGACGACTCGGTGCTCCCGCGCTCGGTGGCCACGAAGGCAGCCTTCGAGAATGCCATGTCGCTCGACATCGCCATGGGCGGCTCGACCAATACGGTGCTGCACCTGCTGGCCGTAGCCCACGAGGCCGGGGTGGATTTCACGATGCAGGATATCGACCGCCTTTCGCGCCGGGTGCCCGTGCTGTGCAAGGTCGCCCCCAACTCGCATTACCATATCCAGGATGTCAACCGTGCGGGCGGCATCCTCTCGATCCTGGGCGAACTCGCCCGCGGCGGATTGCTCGACACCTCGGCCGGGAGGGTCGACGGGCGCACGCTCGGCCAGGCCATCGCGGCCTTCGACCTGCGGAGCGAAACGGCAAGCAGCGAAGCCAAACAGCGCTACCTGAGCGCCCCGGCCGGCCTTTACAGCCGGGAACTGGGCACACAACGGACTTATTACGACACACCGGACACCGACCGCACGGCAGGCTGCATCCGCGATCTGGAACACGCCTATTTCCGCGACGGCGGGCTGGCCGTACTGACGGGCAACATCGCCCGCCGGGGCTGCATCGTCAAGACGGCCGGCGTCGACGCGTCGCTGTTTGTCTTCCGCGGGCGCGCCCGCGTCTACGAATCGCAGGAGCAGGCCATCGGCGGCATCCTCGGCGGCGAGGTGCAGGCCGGCGACGTGGTCGTCATCCGTTATGAAGGCCCCAAGGGCGGCCCCGGCATGCAGGAGATGCTCTACCCCACGTCGTACCTCAAATCCAGACACCTCGACAAAGCCTGCGCGCTGATTACCGACGGCCGCTTCTCGGGCGGAACGTCGGGGTTGTCGATCGGTCACGTTTCGCCCGAAGCGGCTTCGGGCGGGGAGATCGCCGTCATCCGCACGGGCGACGAGATCGAGATCGACATCCCGCGGCGCTCGATCCGCCTCATGGCCAGCGACGACGAAATCGCCGCGCGCATGGCCGCACAGCAGCATTTCCGCCCCGCGGCACGCGACCGCCGCATACCCGCGTCGCTAAGGGCCTATGCCAAGCTGGTCAGCTCGGCCGACAAAGGGGCCGTACGCATCGTCGAAGAAGAATAAAACCGGACAACACCATGAATACGAACACGACAACCAGAACCGAAGGACAACAGCCCGGCCCTTGTATCACAGGGTCGCAGGCCCTGCTCGAATCGTTCCTGCGCGAGGGTGTGGACACGCTTTTCGGGTATCCCGGAGGAGCCATCATCCCCGTTTACGATGCGCTTTTCGACTACCGCGACCGGCTGCGCCACATCCTTGTCCGCCATGAACAGGGCGCCGTACATGCCGCGCAGGGCTACGCCCGCGTCAGCGGCCGCGTAGGGGTTTGCCTGGTCACCTCGGGCCCGGGGGCGACAAACACCGTGACCGGACTGGCCGACGCGCTGATGGACTCCACGCCGCTGGTACTGGTGACCGGACAGGTGGGTTCGTCGTTGCTGGGCACCGACGCCTTCCAGGAAACCAACTTCGTGGGCATCACGCAGGCCGTAACCAAATGGAACTGCCAGGTCAAGCGTACCGAAGACATTCCCGGGGCGATTGCCAAGGCGTTCTATATCGCCCGTTCGGGACGTCCGGGCCCCGTGGTGGTGGACATCACCAAGGACGCCCAGTGCGGGACGGCCCCGTTCCGCTACGAGAGGCTGACGTCCATCCGCAGCTACGTCCCCGCACCCGCGCCCGCCGAGGAGTGCATCGCCGAGGCGGTACGGCTGATCGACGCCGCACAACGGCCGCTGCTGATGGCGGGACAGGGCGTGATCCTCGGAAATGCCGAAGAAGAATTGCAGGCCTTCCTCGCAAAGAGCGGCATACCGGTCGCCTCGACCCTGCTGGGCCTGTCGGCCGTGCCGACCTCCTCGCCGCAGTATGTCGGCATGCTGGGCATGCACGGCAACTACGGCCCCAACATCCGCAACCAGGAGTGCGACCTGCTCATCGCCGTGGGGATGCGTTTCGACGACCGCGTGACGGGCAACCCCAAATGTTTCGGGGCGAACGCCAAGGTCATCCACCTGGAGATCGACCCCGCCGAAATCGACAAGATCGTACACGCCGACGTGGCCGTCATCGGCGACGTGAAACAAACGCTCCCGCTGCTCACCCAAAGGATCCGCTCCGCCGCGCACAAGGCCTGGATCGAAGGGTTCCGCGCCTGCGACAAAGTCGAATACGAGGCGGTCGTCCGCAAGGCGATCCGCCCGGAAGGCGGCCGCATCCGCATGGGCGAGGTCGTAGATACCGTAGCGCATGCCTACGACAACGACGCGGTGCTGGTGACCGACGTCGGGCAGCAGCAGATGTTCGCGGCGCGCTATTTCGGGTTCCGCCGCAGCCGCAGCCTGGTAACTTCGGGCGGTCTGGGCACGATGGGCTTCGGGCTTCCGGCCGCCATCGGCGCCAAACTGGGCGCCCCCGACCGCGAGGTATGCCTCTTCGCGGGCGACGGCGGGCTGCAGATGACCATCCAGGAGCTGGGGACGATCTTCCAGTCGCAGGTCGCCGTAAAGATCGTATTGCTCAACAACTCCTATCTGGGCATGGTACGGCAGTGGCAGGAACTCTTCTACGACCGCCGCTACTCGTTCACCGAACTGGCGAACCCCGACTTCGGGCTGATCGCCCGCGGCAACGGCATCGCCTACCGCTGCGTGGAGCGGCGCGAGGAGCTGGCCGGGGCGGTGGCCGGGATGAAAGCCTGCAAAGGCGCCTACCTGTTGGAGGTGCGCGTCGAAAGCGAAGAAAACGTATTCCCGATGGTGCCGGCCGGCGCCCCCGTGTCGGCGATCCGGCTCGAATAAACCGAACGAGGTATGGAACAAGAGTATATCATCACCGTATTTTCGGAGAACAAGGTCGGGCTGCTGAGCCAGATCACGACGGTCTTCACGTGCCGCAACGTCAACATCGAAAGCCTGACGACTTCCGAGTCGGCGCTCGCGGGCATCCATAAATTCACGATCGTCGTCCGCACCGGCCCCGACCGGGTCGAGAAGCTCGCGCGGCAGGTCGAGAAGAAGATCGACGTGCTCAAGGTCTTCGTCTACACCTCGGACGAAGTCGTGCAGCAGGAGATCGCCCTTTATAAAGTCACGCGCAGCCGCAACGTCGAGAAACTCGTACGCGAGCACAATGTCCGCATCCTGGAGATCGACGACGACTACATCGTCGTCGAAAAAACCGGCCATAAGGCCGAGACGCAGGCACTGTTCCGCCTGCTGCAACCCTTCGGCGTGCAACAGTTCGTGCGCAGCGGCACGGTGGCCATCATCAAATCGCGGCGCGAGCTGCTCAACGAATACCTCGAAGAACTCGAGAGGAACAGACAAAGAACGGATTCATTTTAACTTTTAAAATTCATACAACTATGGCACAGATCAATTTCGGCGGAGTAGAAGAGAAGGTCGTTACCCGCGAAGAGTTTCCCCTGGAAAAAGCACGCGAAGTCCTCAGGGACGAAACCATCGCCGTAATCGGCTACGGCGTACAGGGGCCGGGGCAGTCGCTCAACCTCAAGGACAACGGGTTCAACGTCATCGTCGGACAGCGCGAAGGCTCGAAAAGCTGGGACAAGGCCGTCGCCGACGGCTGGGTACCGGGCAAGACGCTCTTCGGGATCGAAGAGGCCGCCCGGCGCGCAACGATCATCCAGTACCTGCTCTCCGACGCCGGGCAGATCGCCGTATGGCCGACGATCGAGAAACACCTCGCGCCGGGCAAGGCGCTCTACTTCTCGCACGGCTTCGGCATCACCTACAAGGAGCGCACGGGCATCGTGCCGCCGGCCGATGTAGACGTGATCCTGGTCGCCCCGAAAGGCTCGGGGACTTCGCTGCGCCGCATGTTCATCGAGGGCCGCGGCCTGAATTCGAGCTACGCCGTATTCCAGGACGCCACGGGGCGCGCATTCGAACGCGTGGTGGCGCTGGGCATCGGCGTAGGTTCGGGCTACCTGTTCGAAACCGACTTCAAGCGGGAGGTTTACTCCGACCTGACGGGCGAGCGCGGCACACTGATGGGTGCCATCCAGGGTATTTTCGCGGCCCAGTACGACACGCTGCGCGCCCACGGGCACACCCCTTCGGAGGCTTTCAACGAAACGGTCGAGGAGCTGACCCAGTCGCTCATGCCGTTGGTGGCCGAGAACGGCATGGACTGGATGTACGCCAACTGCTCGACCACGGCACAACGCGGTGCGTTGGACTGGTGGAAACGTTTCCGCGATGCCACCAAACCCGTCTTCGAAGAGCTTTACGGCGAAGTGGCCGCCGGCAACGAGGCGCAGCGCTCGATCGACCTGAACAGCAAACCCGACTACCGCGAGAAACTCAACGAAGAGCTGCGCGAGATGCGCGAAAGCGAGATGTGGCAGACAGGCGCCGTGGTGCGCAAACTCCGCCCGGAGAACAACTGATTCCCCGGGAGGCCTTGCAATTTTTCAGATTGTTTCGCGCTCCGGCGGGTCGTATCCGCCGCCTCCGGCACCCTTGTAAATCCGGCCTTCCTCGAGCCCCCGCCCCGGCGGGGACTTGAGAGGCGGCGACGCGGCGGGATTCCCGCAGCGGGACACAGGCGGCCGGCAATTAACAGTTTTGTAACGTAATACAACAACAATCAATCTATGTGTGGTTTCGTAGGACTATTTGACATCCGCCGGAAATCGGATGCGCTGCGTGGGCAGGTACTGAAAATGTCGAAGCAGATACGGCACCGGGGCCCCGACTGGTCGGGTGTCTACTGCGGCGAGCGGGCGATCCTTTCGCACGAGCGGCTTTCGATCGTCGACCCTCAGTCGGGCGGTCAACCCCTGTTCAGCTGCGACGGGAAACAGGTGCTGGCCGTGAACGGCGAGATATACAACCATCAGGAGATCCGCGCCGAGCTGGCCGGAGAATACGATTTTCGGACAGGCTCGGACTGCGAGGTGATCCTGCCGCTCTACCGCAAGCTGGGCGTCGGGCTGCTGGAAAAGATCAGCGGCATCTTCGCCTTCGCGCTGTACGACATCGAAAAGGACGAATACCTGATCGCCCGCGACCCGGTCGGCGTCATCCCGCTCTACATCGGCTGGGACAGCGACGAGCAATTTTACGTCGCATCGGAACAGAAAGCCCTCGAAGGGGTGTGCAGCACCATCCGGCCGTTCCTGCCCGGGCACTACTGGTCGAGCCGCGAGGGGAAAATGGTGCGCTGGTACAAGCGCGACTGGTTCGAGTACGACGCCGTGAAGGACAACGGTGCCGACATACCGACGCTGCGCAAGGCGCTGGAATCGGCCGTCAAGCGGCAGCTCATGTCAGACGTACCCTACGGCGTACTGCTGTCGGGCGGCCTCGACTCGTCGATCATCTCGGCCGTCGCCAAGAAATACGCCGACCGGCGCGTCGAATCGAACGACCGCGACCGGGCCTGGTGGCCGCAGCTCCACTCGTTCGCCATCGGGCTGAAAGGAGCGCCCGACCTGGCGGCGGCACGCAAGGTCGCCGACCATATCGGCACCGTACACCACGAAATCAACTACACCGTACAGGAGGGGCTGGATGCCGTGCGCGACGTGATCTATTATATCGAGACCTACGACGTGACGACCGTACGCGCCTCGACGCCGATGTACCTGCTGGCGCGCGTCATCAAGTCGATGGGCATCAAGATGGTGCTCTCGGGCGAGGGTGCCGACGAGGTTTTCGGCGGCTACCTCTATTTCCACAAGGCGCCCGACGCCCGTGCCTTCCACGAGGAAACCGTGCGCAAGATCAGTAAGCTGCACCTCTACGACTGCCTGCGCGCCAACAAGTCGCTCTCGGCATGGGGTGTCGAGGGGCGCGTGCCGTTCCTCGACAAGGAGTTCCTCGACGTAGCGATGCGCATCAACCCGGCGGCGAAAATGGCCAAGGACGGGCATATCGAAAAATGGATCCTGCGCAAGGCGTTCGAGGACATGCTCCCCTCCGAGATCGTATGGCGTCAGAAAGAACAGTTCTCCGACGGCGTAGGCTACAACTGGATCGACACGCTCAAGCAGCTGACCGCAGAGGCGGTCTCCGACCGCGAGATGGAACACGCTGCGGAGCGTTTCCCGATCAACCCGCCCCGCAACAAGGAGGAGTACTATTACCGTACGATCTTCGAGGAACACTTCCCGTCGCATACGGCAGCGCAGTGCGTACCGTCGGTACCGTCGGTAGCGTGCAGCACCGCCGAAGCGCTGGCCTGGGACAAGGCGTTCCGCGACATGAACGAACCGTCGGGGCGCGCCGTGCTGGGCATACACAACACCGACCTGACACACGACACCCACCGACCCGAAACCGACTGAACCCGGTAAGGCCCCTGCTTCGGCAGGGGCCTTCCTTTATCGGATCGGAATTCATAAACGGCATCGCCCCGGCCACAGACACCTGTGACCGGAGCGATTTCTTGTGCCCTGAGTGGCCGGACAGCCCCGCGCCCGGCATCAGCGCCGCGGCTTCTTCGCGTCGGGTTTGCGGCGGGAACGGCGGGCGGCAGGTGCTACGGGTTTTCGCGCAGGGACACGTTTTGCGGCGGGCTTCCCGTCCCCGGGGTCTGCCCCGGGTGCTTCGGAAACTTCCGCAGCCGGGATATTCCCTGCGGCAGGTGCAGGGACTGCGGGGGCAGCGCCCGCCGTCCGGCGCGGCTTCCTGCGCACCGACCAGCCGAAGTGGCCGATGGCCTCGCCCAGGGCGAAATATTCGCCGTGGGAGTAAACGATCGGGCAGGCGCGTTCGAGGCAGAAACGCCCCGTAGCAGGGTCGATATAGGCGGCATCGACCTGCACGGCGACCACCTCGGCCAGAAACATATCGTGCGAACCGAGGGGCATCACCTGCCGCACGCGGCACTCGATGCTTACAGGCGCCTCTTCGACGATCGGCGCCGCGACCTGCAAGGCCTTCCCAGGCGTGAGCCCCATTTCGCGGAATTTGTCGTAGTCGCGCCCCGACCGCACCCCGCACCAGTCGGCGGCGCGGGCCAGGTCGCGAGTCGTGAGGTTGATGACGAACTCCCTCGTGCGGCGGATTATTTCGTAGGAGTGGCGTTCGGGGCGTACCGAAATGTAGCACATCGGCGGGTTGGTGCATACCGTGCCCGTCCACGCCACGGTCAGCAGGTTATACTCTTCGGGCGTCGCACCGCAGCTCACCAGCACAGCCGGCAGCGGATAGATCAGCGTCCCGGGTTTCCAGCTCTCCTTCATCGGCGGCGTCAGTTAGCCTTCGCAAAGAAATTGCGGAAGAATACGATCTGAAAGTCGATGGCATTGCCCCAATAGGCACCGGTATGCCCACCGGGGCGTACATAGAAATCGTGCATGATGCCCCGGCGCAGCAACTCGTCGTGGAAATCGTTGTTTACCTCGAAGAAGAAATCGTCGTAGCCGCAGTCGAAGACGATCGCCAGGTCGCCGTTCCCGAGCTGCGGGATGAGGTTGATGGGCGTAGCCTCTTCCCAGGCTTCGGGATGCTCCGTGATCTCGCCCAGCAACTGCGGGATCTCCCAGTTCTGCGGGAAAGGACGTATGTCGAGCCCGCCGCTCGTGCTGCCTGCGGCACCGAACAGCCCCTTGTGCTTTATGGCGAGCGACATGGCCCCGAAACCGCCCATGCTCAGGCCCGTGATCGCGCGTCCCGAGCGGTCGCGGACTACGGGATAACGCGCTTCGACGGCGGGCAGCAACTCGCGTGTCATGAAGGTTTCGTAGAGGCTCTTCTCGCGCACCTTGCTGTCGAGGTACCAACTGTTCCCCACGCCGGGACAGATGAAGGCGATCCCCTCGCGGTCGGCGATTGCGGGCAGCGAAGGCTTGATCTTCAGCCATGCCGTCTCATCGCCCGAGTAGCCGTGCAGCAGGTAGACCACCGGACAGGGCTCAGCGGCGGATACGCCCTCGGGCACGATCGCCACGACGGGTACGTCACGATCCATCGAGGGACTGTGCACGGCAAGCGTATCGACCGTAGCCGCAGAAACGGCCTGCACCGCCAGCAACAGCAAAAAAGTAAAAATAAAAATCCGTTTCATGGTATATGGGTTTAGTGAAGGCAAAAATACGAAAAAAACGTATCTTTGCCATATGCTAACGGAATTCATCCGATACCTCAGCGCCGAACGGCGTTACTCCCCGCTCACCGTCCGCAATTACAAACACGACGTCGGGCAGTTCCTGGCATGGCTGGATTTCGACGAGGCGCGCTCCGACCCGCGCAGCATCACCGCAGACCAGGTGCGCGAATGGATCATCCACCGCACGGAGGAAGGCAAGATCGGCGCGGCGTCGATGAACCGCGAAATCGCCTCGATCCGCACCCTCTTCCGGTGGCTGCTCCGCACGGGGGCCATCGAAAAAGACATCTGCCGGACGATCCCCTCGCTCAAGACCTCGCGCCGCCTGCCGGCTTTCATCCCCGAGAGCCGCATGACGGACATCGTCAGCAAATGCGAAGAGGCGGACGGGGATTTCGAAACGGCACGCAATTCGCTCGTCATCCTGATGTTCTACGCCTGCGGCCTACGCCTTGCCGAACTGGTCGGCATCGACCGCGACGACTTCTCGGCCGACTACGCCTCGCTGCGGGTACGGGGCAAGGGAGACAAGCAACGGATGGTACCGATCCTCGAATTCGTACGCGAAAAGATTTTAAGTTACCTCGACCTAATTGCGAGGCAAAATATTTGCAATTCTGCGGAAAAAGCACTATTTTTAACACACAAAGGAAAGCGCATATCGCGGAGCGTCGTTTATCGCACGGTACAGGCGGAACTGACCCGTGCGGGCGTACAGGGCAAGAAGAGCCCCCATGTGCTCCGGCATACGTTTGCGACGCACCTGCTGAACGGCGGGGCCGATATGCGCGAGATCCAGGAGCTTCTGGGACACGCTTCGTTACAGGCCACGCAGGTCTATACGCACAACAGCATCGCCAGGCTCCGGGAGATATACGCAAAGGCCCATCCCCGGGAAAAGGGAGGGAAGTGATTAACTTTTATAAACTGTAAGGCTATGAACGTACAGATTCAATCCGTGAAATTCGACGCCGACAAACGGCTGGTCGAATTCGTCGAGAACAAGATGGACAAACTCGACCGCTTCGCAGAGCGTTCGACGGGTGCCGAGGTCATTCTCAGACTCGATAAAGACTTTGAAAAGGGAAACAAGATAGCAACGGTCACACTCCATATGCCGGGCGAAGACCTGGTGGCATGCCACCAGTCCAGATCGTTCGAGGAATCGGTGGACGAGGCGATCGACGCCATCAAGCGCCAGCTGGACAAATTCAAAGGCAAACTGGAAAAGTAACCCACCAACCAACCGATAACCTAAAACGAAGCCGCAGCCGCCCCTCATGAGGCGGCTGCGGTAATTTTCCACCCGGCGGTTTGTGGCGGGCGCACTCCGGCTGACGGGTTCCTGCTGACGATTCCCGCCCGGCAACATCCTGCCGGCAATTTCCGCCCCGGCTCCTTACCCATCGCTCGGCGGGCGGTTCTGCAACGCAATTCCGTTTCGCTCCTACCCACCCCCAAAGACTGCAGACGGACGGCACCGGCAGCTGGAAACGGAAAACGACCGCACCTGCGTGCGGCCGTTCGGAAGCCTTGTAGTGGATAGGGGATTCGAACCCCTATGTCGTGCGTGAGAGGCACGTATCCTAACCCTTAGATGAATCCACCGTATCGGTTTTGTGGTGCAAAGATAACGCCTTCTTTCAAAACTGCAAAATTTTCCTGCAAATTCTATGATTTTTTTTGGCCCGTTTCGCATATACCTGTATTTTCGTTATCTTTACGATAAATACAAAGTACGCTTTGCCTATGAAATACATTAAAACCGCCATACTGATCGCAGGCATGGCCGCAGCGACCGCAGCCTGTACGCGGAAACCCGTCGTTCCCGAATTCAGCATGCTCTCGATCGACACCCTCATCGGCACTCCGGCCAACGGATGCAAGATCGAATTCCGTTTCGCCACGATCGCCAACGCAGCGAAATCCCCGGCCCTGCGCTCCATCGAAGCGGCCAATGCCGAGTATTTCTTCGAACTGGAAGATTTTGGCGGCACGGCGCGCCAGGCGGTCGACTCCGCCATCCGCCAGATCGCCGCGGAGATGCTCCCGGACAGCGTCGAACAGACGATGGGAACCTACGAGATCTCGGCCGAAGCCGAAGTTACGGTCACGGACTCGCTCGTCACCTATATTATCAGCCGGTGGAGTTTCACGGGAGGGGCGCACGGCATGTACGGCATGGAATGTCATACCTATTCGCTGGCCGGAGGAGACGAACTATCCTCGGCAGACCTGTTTTCCGAACAGCAGCTGCACGGCATGGAAACCCTGCTGCGCAAGAAACTGTACGAACAATACGGAGCCGACAGCGACGAAGAGCTGGCCGCTCAGGGATTCTTCCCGGAATACATCTCCCTTACGGAGAATTTCCAGGTTACGCCCGAAGGGATCACGTTCTATTACAACCCTTATGATCTCGGATGCTATGCACTGGGGGCCGTCGAAGTGACGATGACCCGCGAAGAGCTGGAGAATCTGTAACATTGCCCGAAAAGAGACGGCCGCAGGGCCGTAAAAAGAAAAAAGGCCGGAGTCTCACGACTCAGACCTTTTTCTTTTGTCGGGGAACCACCCCCTTCAAAAATGAGGTACAATCGGAGGTATTCGACTTTCGGACGAGCACCGCCCTTCGAGTCTTAGTAACGGATTGCCGCTACAACCTGCCGATTTCCTCAACCAACCTAAAACTACTAACCTAAATGAACCTTAAAACTTCACTGCAAAGATACGTGTCATTTTTGAATTATGCAAATATTTTACGAATATATTAAATATATTTAACAATTTCGTAACATTAGGCCGTCAAAAAGGCTTCAAGATGCCTTTGAAGAACATTCGGGCTAAATGTCAAAAGAGACAGCATATCTTCGGAGACTAAAAAAACAGGGGATAAAAAGCATATTCAGGCAGAAAAATACGCCGGGCACACATGACAAAATTCTAAAGTCCGTACCAACCATCCGTGACAAAAATTCCGGAAAGGCACAAAAAAAGGAAACCCGGTATTCCGATGGAATACCACAGTTTCCTCACCAACCTAAAACTACTAACCTAAATGAACCTTAAAACTTCGCTGCAAAGATAAGGTGAAAAAACATGCCGCGCAAGTTTTTATTAAAAAAATTTTCGAATTTTTTGATATTTTTTAATAAATCACATGTATTCAGTCATCTAATAACATGTAAACATGCAAGATAGCCGGGTACCGCCTATCCCGGGTGATCGAAAATATTTTTTCATATTCTGCGCAGTATTCCCCTCCGGCGCACATTTATATAAAACGGAACACGATAAAAATGGAGTGCACATACCCTGAGCGGGGATAAATCACTACCTTTGTACGATGGACAAGAAGCTACGCGTTACCCTGAACGTGAGAATACAGCATCCCGGCAGCGGGATGCCGCGGCAGGAATTTTGCGGCCGGTTGCGTACGGCCGCAGCGACAACGACGTCTAAAACCCTAATTTACCAATGACGGTATCACTGATCATCTCCACCTACAACTGGCCGCGGGCCCTCTACCTGTGCCTGGACAGCGTAATGCAACAAACGGCCATGCCCACGGAAATCCTGATCGCCGACGACGGCTCGGGTATCAGCACCCGCGATGTCGTCCGCCATTTCGAGGCGGTGTCGCCCGTCCCCATCCGGCACATCTGGCACGAGGACAAGGGGTTCCGCCTTGCCATGATCCGCAACAAAGCCATCGCGGCGAGCCGTTGCGAATACATCATACAGATCGACGGCGACCTGATCCTCCAACGTAACTTCATCCAGGATCACATGATCTTCGCACAACGGGGCTGCTACGTCACCGGGTCGCGCGGCATCATCACCGAAATGCTCACCCGCAAGGTACTCAGCGGGGAGATCACCTCGCTCACACCACTGATGCGGGGCGTGCGCAACAGCAACAACGCCATCCGCATCCCGCTCATGGCATTCCTCTACCGGACGCTGGGTCCCACCCGCTTCGTCAAAGGCTGCAACATGGCCTTCTGGCGCAACGACCTGATCCGCGTCAACGGTTACGACGAATCGTTCTGCGGCTGGGGCCGCGAAGATTCCGAACTGGCGATCCGCCTCGACAACAGCGGCGTGCGCCAGCGGTGCATGAAGTTCCGCGGCGTGGTCTTCCACCTCCACCACGGCAAATGCGAGCGCAACAGCCTTTCGGCCAACGAGGAACGTTACCAGCAAACCATCCGAGAACACCGCACCCGCTGCGAAATCGGGCTTACTCGCCACTTGGGAGAAACGGATCAGACCCGCACCCCCAAACCCGAGGTGAAAATCCCCGTTCCCGCCAGCGCAGGCCATTGAGCCCCGGCCGGAAACATCCGGCCCAGGAAACGGCATCCATAAACGTGAGTGCCGCCCCGACCGGGACGGCACTCACGTTTTCTATCGGCGGCGGAATTTTTCCAGCAGGGGATAATAATGTAACTGCCGGCGCAGTTTCCATTTGCGCACCAGGTTCAGGGGCTTGCGTTTCAGCCCCGCATGCCCCCGCACGATATAATCGTCCACGGCATCGAGCACCCGCGCCGAACAGCGGCAGTCGCGGTGCGGTTCATGGTGCATGGTGTAGCTGCGGATCTCCTCCATTAACCCCTCAGGCCGCGCCAGCGCACGCTCGATGGCCGGGCCGACGGCCTCCGGCGTATCGACGTCGATCAGATGGGGCCCCGGATGCGAATTGCGGAACGTCACGACCGGTTTGTCGAGGAACATGAATTCGAGGATGATCGACGAGCTGTCGCACAACATCACGTCGGCCTGCTGCAGAAGCGGCATCTTGTCGGAACCCTCATAGAATATGACGTTCTCGTTCTCCTCCGCAATACGTTTATAGCCGGCTATGATCCCGGGGTCAGTCAGCTTGGGATGGAACGTGATGACCCAGTCCCACGGATGGGTTTTGGCCAGACGGTCGATCTCCGCCATCAGATGGGGCGCCGAACAGACATTGCGCGTGAAGGTCGGGGGGTAAAGAATCACCGGATGGTCATTCTGCGGTTTACGCTGCACTTCGGGCGAGAAATAGGTGTCGGCTTTGGGCCAGCCGGTCTCGTAGACCCGGAAGAAGCCGTATTTCTTTTCCAGTTCCTTGAAATAAGGCGTACTGCTCGGCCCCTGCGTACAATAAATGTCGAACCATCCGCGCACCGTGAAGTGGTCGTCGACGGCCTCGATCCGCTTTTGGATCGCATAGCCGTGGAAAAGCGCCACCTTCACACCCGGGATAAAATCGGGGATGTAGTTGCCCGGTGCAAAAACCGCGACCGGGTTATAAGCGACCGCCTCCCGGATTGTCCCCAACCGCACCTCGCCCTCTTCGAGCACGACGGGACACCCCTCTTCGACAAACCAGGCCGCCTCGCCTCCGCGGCGGCGGATTTCATGTTCCAAAGGCCTCAGGATTGAATAGGCATAAGGCAAAGTAACGTACAACAGGTATCTTTTCATCGTTCCAGGTTTAGGTTACAACACTCAGATTCAGCGTGTCAGCCGCCGCTTCAGGCTCTTGCCCCAGCGCATCAGGGTCGAGACGGCGAGCACCCCGGGGCGCATCCACCGCCGCCTGTCCATCCGCAGCAGCAACCAGTCGCAACGGCTGAAAAACCCTTCCAGCTCGGCGCGGTAGCGTTCCGCCTCCGCATTGATCCCGCGGGCAAACTCCGTGTCGCCGGCCCATGGGTTATGGCTTTTGCGCAGGTAAACCAGGTACCAGCGCATTTTATTGAGCAGCAGGTAGAACTCCAGCCGGTCGCCAACAACATCCCTGTGCCTCACCAGCTCGGCATGCACCGCCTCGCTGAATTTAACGCAGTAGCCGATATCGAGCGGCGAACGGTTGGCCGACCCGCCGCGCTGCACATATCCGTAACCCACATAATCGACGAACCGGACACGCGGCTGCTGACAGCCGATCTGGATATTGAGCAGGCTGTCTTCCCCCAGCCGCAGCGGATAATGACGCAGTTCCTTTTCGAACAACGCCCGGCGATAGAGCCGTCCCCACACGGTCACGGAAATAGCGTGGTAGAGCGATGCAACAAGGAAATCCAGCCCCTGCATGTCCGACGTGCGCATTTCGCGCTTGGGCGCTTCGTAGGTCTTGCAAATACGTTTGTAATCGCAGCATACGATATCGTACCCGCCGTTTTCCCCGATGGCCGCCACCAGTTTCTCCAGCATGCGGGAATCCCAGACGTCGTCGCCGTCGAGAAAACAGATGTAGTCGCCCTGCGCATGCCTGATACCCGTCTCACGGGCCCTGGCAGCCCCCTGGTTTACAGTACTTATGACGACGATGCGCGCATCGCGCTCCGCGTGGCTGAGCGCCACGGCCTGCGAACCATCCGTCGAACCGTCATCGACGACAATAGCCTCGAAATCCCCGTACGTTTGCCGTCCGACCGAATCGAGGCAGGTATCGAGATAGTTTTCCAGATTGTAAACCGGAATAATGACCGATACCACGGGCTTTGATTTTTCCCTTTCCTCCATCTATGCAATCCAATTTACCGCTTTCACGATCCGGCTGCCGGCTCCGTCGTAAAAATCCATGTTTCAGTATAATTTTCCTTTATCGTGCCAGACGCCGCCGCAAACTGGTACGCCAGCGCAATCCTGTCGTCAGCATGACGACGACCGGGCGCATGGCCCGGTAACGGTCGAGCTCCAGCAACAGCATCCGCGCCCGCGAATAGTACGCCCTCAGCTCGTCCCGGTACCGGCCGGCCGATTCGCGCAGGTCGCAGACAAACGCCTGGTTCCCGACCCACGGACTGCGGCTTTTGCAGACATAGACCGAATACCAGCGTACCTTATTCAGCAATGCATAGAATTCGGCATGTCCCCGAAGCGATTCGCCGTGCCGTTGTAACTCCCGTTCCACAATACTACAAAATAAGCAGCAGTATTCAAAATCGAAGTTTCGGTGATTGGACGACGACGGCCGCTGCACGTAATCATATCCCACGTAGTCGATGAAATGGACGCGGGGAAGGCGGCAGGCGATCTGGATGTTGATCATCGTATCCTGACCCAGTCGTAACGGATAGTGGTTGAGCCCGTTATTGAAAAGTTCCCGCCGATAGAGTTTGCCCCAGAGTGTCACCCAGATCGAATGGCGAAGCGTCGCCTCGAGGAACTCGAGCCCTTCCATATCCTCCGTCCGGGATTCACGGTAGATCGCCTGATAGGTCTTGCAGACCCGTTTGAAATTACAGCATACGATATCGTACCCGCCATTCTGCCCGATCGAGGCGGTCATCTCCTCCAACATGCGCGGTTCCCAGAAATCGTCGCCGTCGAGGAAAGCGATGTATTTTCCCCGGGCCCGGGCAATACCCGTTTCGCGTGCCCGCGCAACGCCCCGGTTCGGGGTGCTCACCACGATGATCCGCGGATCGCGCTCCGCATAGCGACACAGGAGCCCGGGCGTACCGTCCGTGGAACCGTCGTCCACGACGATAGCCTCGAAATTCCCGAGCGTCTGCGTCAAAACCGATTGCAGGCACGTATCGAGATACCCTTCCAGATTGTAAGCGGGGATGATTACAGAAACCTCGGGAGAGGGTAACTTGCTTTGAGATTCGTTCATTTATTTTATGTAGTTTGTTACTGCTTCTGCGATACGTTCGCCGTCCAGGGCGGCAGAGATGATGCCCCCGGCATAACCGGCGCCTTCACCCGCGGGGAAGAGCCCCGCGGTTTGGGGATGCATGAGCGTCACGGGGTCGCGCGGAACCCGGACGGGCGACGAGGTGCGCGACTCGACGCCCACCACGACGGCTTCGTTCGTCACGAACCCCCGCATCCGCCGTCCGAAGGTGGCGATCCCCCGGCGCAGCCCCTCGCCGATAAACGGGGGCATCCACTCATCGAGCCGCGAAGGAATAATACCGGGGATATAGGAGGTTTTCGGCAAGGCCGCACTGGGGCGCCCCGCCACGAAATCGGCGACGCGCTGCGCCGGGGCGACCTGATGCTCGCCGCCGTGCTGCCGGGCCAGCTCTTCGAACTGCTGCTGGAACTTCAACCCGGCCAGCTCGCCCCATTCCGCACGCAGGTGCTCGAAATCTGCGGGCCGCACTTCGGTCACCATGCCCGAATTGGCATAGGGTGACGTGCGGCCGCTGGGCGACATGCCGTTGACCACCGACTGAGCGGCATCGGTCATGGCCGGAACGATGAACCCGCCGGGGCACATGCAAAACGAGTAGACCCCGCGGCCGGCCTCCTGACTCACCAGCGAATAAGCCGCCGCCGGAAGGTATTCGCCCCGCGTCTGGCAGTGGTACTGGATCGAGTCGATCAACGCCTGCGGATGCTCGATACGCACGCCCATGGCAAAGGCCTTCGCCTCGACGCGCACGTCCCTGCGGTAAAGCAGCTCGTAGATATCGCGTGCCGAATGCCCCGTGGCCAAAACCACGGCCGCCCCTTCGACAAACGTGTCGCCGCACCGCACACCCCGGATACGGCCGTTGCGGATTTCAAGATCCGTAACGCGGCTGCCGAACACGAACTGGCCGCCCGAGCCAAGGATCGTCTGCCGGATATTCTGCATGATGCGCGGTAACTTGTCGGTTCCGATATGCGGATGGGCTTCGTAGAGGATTTCGGGCGTGGCACCATGGAACACCAGCGTCTGCAACGCCTTGTTGTAATCGCCGCGCTTCTTGCTACGCGTGAAAAGCTTGCCGTCCGAGAAAGTCCCCGCGCCGCCCTCGCCGAAAGCGTAGTTCGAATCGGGATCGACTGCCCCGTTGCGGTTGATCTGCGCAATGTCGACCTTGCGCGCCGAAACGTCACGGCCCCGCTCCAGGATAACGGGCTTCAGCCCCAACTCGATCAGCCGCAGCGCCGCGAAAAGCCCAGCCGGGCCCGATCCCACGACTACGACCTCGGTATGTCCCGAGACATCGGGATAATCGAAATGCACGGGTGCGGGCTGCGGCTCCCGGTCGACATAGACCTCCAGCGTCAGGTTGACCTTCGGTTGCCGCTGCCGGGCATCGATCGAGCGTTTGACGACCCTCACCAAGGCAATATCGTGCTCCGGCACCCCCAGACGCCGCGCGGCAAGCGAAGTGTAATACTTCGCGTCGGCAGCCTGACGGGGCGTTAAAACGAGTGCGACATTCTGCGGCATAAGCGGATAAATTGCCTACAAAAGTAAATAAAAAAGGCTTATAATCACCCGCTCCGGATTGTGAATTGTGAATTTTTATATACCTTTGCATATAGCAAGCGGATATGGTGTAATTGGTAGCCACGTCAGACTTAGGATCTGATGCCTTACCGGCGTGGGGGTTCGAGTCCCTTTATCCGCACAAAGGAGCCTTTTTCCGAGGCTCCTTTTTTGTTGCCTGTCCGGCGCAAAAAGAGGAAAACCGACTGTATATCATCATTTTGCAAAGGCTTTGACCGATTCCCCGAACCGGAAGCGGAAAGCAAGCCGAAGAAAACCGTTGGGTGGCAAAAAAGTGGGCAGAGCCGATTTGGGCTTCCGAAAACGGGATTGCCACCTTTTTAGCCCGCAATGCATTGTTTTGCTACACTTTACACCGCAATAAAGTTTCCTTGCAGACGTTTTGTCAATCCTTAAAATGTCACGAGTTATGAGACAGGAAACTTTTACCATCCTTTTCCTGATGCGAAAAGGAAGACCGAAAAAGAACGGCTTGGCGTCGGTTTACGCCCGCGTCACCACGGGCAGTCTGCGGCAGGAATTCTATTTCCATTGCGAGGGCAAGCCCGAATTGTGGAACCAGAAAAAGGAACGCATGATGGGCACGAGCCGACTTGCGCAAAAAGTCAATGAAATGCTCGACGAGTTCCGTGTGCAGATTTTGGACATCCGCTCCAAACTGCTGGCCGAGGGCTATGCGGCCAATGCCGCGCAGATCAAACAGCGCTACCTGAACCCGACGTGCAACACGATGATGCTCATTGCGGGCCTTACCGACTATGTGAAGCGGCGGCAGGCCGAAGTGGGCGTGCGCATCACGCAGCGCACGGCAGACAAATACGAGCGGCTGCTGCGCTATCTCAAACAGTATCTCGCCCAACGCGGCAAAGCCGAGGACATTCCCGTCGAACGGATGAACTACGAGTTTCTGGACGGCTTCAACCTCTTCCTGCAAACCGCCCACCGCTGCCGCCACAACGGGGCGGTCGCCGTGATGGACTGTCTGCGCAACTTTGTCCTCTACTGCCTGCGCAACGAGTGGATTACGAAAAACCCGTTCCGCTACTACAAACTCAAAGAGGACGAGGTGCAGGCCAAAGAGCACCTCACGGCGCATGAACTGGAACTGCTGACCCGCAAGGAGCTCGACCGCCGGTTGGCCCGCATCCGCGACGTCTTCGTCTTCTGCTGCCTGACGGGGCTGGCATTCGCCGACGCCGACCACCTGCGGCGCGAGCACCTCTCGCAGGACGACGAGGGGCGCTGGTGGATTCACAAACCCCGCGAGAAAACCTCCGTGATGAGCCGCATCCCGCTGCTTCCGGCCACGCTCGAAATCCTGCGCCGCTACGAGCACGACGAAGTATGCGTCGCACGATCACGGGTGCTCCCCACGCCGAGCAACCAGAAGATGAACGCCTACATGAAGGAGATCGCGGCCGTGTGCGGCATCGACAAGGTGCTGACCACCCACTGCGCACGCCACACCTTCGCCTGCATGGCCGTCGAGTACGGCATGCCGATCGATGTGCTGGCCAAGATTCTCGGCCACTCGAACACCAACATGACGCGCCACTACGCCAAATTCTCCGAGACGGTCATCGGCCGCGAGATGGAAGCGTTCGGCGAGCGGCTGGCGTCGGCTACTTGATACCTGAAAGGATTCGGCCAAAAGCGCCCCTCGGATGAGGGGCGCCGACGCCTATCGCTGGCTCTCTTCAATCAGAGAGTTGCGCAGCAGATCCAGAAACCGTGTCAGCCGCAACTTGCGGTTGATGACCCCACGGCGGCACTGGATGGGATTGTTGATACGGACATTGAACATCCACGAGAACAGCTCGACCAACTGTTCCACATTGGCACGGGTACCGTCGATACGCCGTCCCACGCCGGCAGTATGCAACGCCGTAATCAGCTCCATGAGATCCGTCGGCGTGAACGGCTCGGCCAGATAGAGCGCCGAGCGGGGTTTTTCGGGTTCCCGCAACCGGTTCATGACCGCAGAATGCTCGATACGCAGATGGACCATCCGCATCTCAAATTCCAGATGTGAGACGGCTCCTTCCCAAAGCGCGACAAGCGCCGCCGGACGCGGATCGTGCATTATTACGGGATTACATGACAGGAATTGCGTTCAGGGACAACAGACAAATGTCCACGGGGGCAAATATGCCAGTCGGCAGAAAACGTAAATCATCACTCAAATATCAAAGATTTTTATTTCAGATTGATACATTTAAAACATTAAATTTCAATAAATCTTGCTAAAACATGCAATTGTCTGAATGCTTATATTGCAGTTCTCGTAGAAATATTCTAAAAAAAGATAGGATGGTTTTAGCCATCCTATCCCAGTGAGCAATCTCGTAATTTTGAACTTTTTATTTTAATGTTTTAACACATTATAGATAAGAGATTTTCACTCGAAATTATTTGTCGGTTGACAAATGCCTTCCACACTTTGAAGCGTTACTGGTCTGACCGTTATTAGCGTTTCAACCACATCTTCTTGTCCTTACCTTACACTTAATGCCGGAGCGGCACGAATATTACAGATTATAGCATTCGCCTCATTTCCAGAGAAAACTCGGCACGGGATGTTCGGGCATTGCGCACGTCATCCGGAATGATCGTCCGGGAATATACGCTGGTTTCGGCCGGCTCGGTTCGGGTGGTCATCGTCAGGGTGTTCCCGCCATTCGTCAACTCGAAATCGTAGCCGTTGCCCCAGCTCTCGCCGTCGTCGTACACTCCGGTCAGCCGGGATCCGTCGATCGAATAACGCCCGGTGTATTTGGTGTAGTTCGATGTTTCGACCTTCTGATAAAGTCCGAATGTCGCTGCCGAAGTGAATTCTACGTATACCTCAAATCCTTCGGGAGCATTCTCTGACCAAGAAGTAAGGCGCCATTCGCCTACGATTTCCGACTGAATGTTGGGGGCATCGTCGTCATCCGAACAGCTTGCGGCGAAAATGCCGAGCAGGGAGAAAACGAGCAGATGATAAAGATGTTTTTTCATTGCAAGCACTGTTTTTATAACCAACCTCCGTTTGCTGCGCCGGCCGAACGGGCGATGACGGCGAATTCCTTGGTGATGACCATGCCGCCCATCACGACGCCCGTTCCAGGTTTCGTACCGCCGGCTATCGCCGAAACCTTGATTTTGGCCGATCCGGGTTTCGTGCATTTGATCATCAGTTTTCCATTATACATTTTGGGAGCCGCCTTGATGCCAAGCTTTTCCATATCCTTGGCCGACATCTGGATATCGGTATAGGTAAGGTCTTCGGCACCCTGTCCGAAATGCTGCGTCAGCGGAATGAGCTGCACCTCGCCCAATGCGACCTGCAGACAAGGCGTTCCTTCAATCTGCATGAGCAGCTGATAGGCATCGGTAATGCCGGTGCCCATTTTGCCGCGGTAAATCGACACGTCGGCGATCGTAGCTTTCGAGCCTTCGCCCAGCCGGGAGTCGATTTCATTGACCGAGGTGAGCAGCATGGTCTTGAATTCGTCGAGCGAGTATCTCTTCCCTTTCTCCAGGGCATAGGAGAGGCCGAGTGCGGCTACGCCCGAGACGTGCGGGCAAGCCATCGAGGTTCCCTGCATGTAGCCGTAATCCGCTCCGTTGCTCGTTTCGGAGCAGAGCGTCGAAAGGACGCCGGCTTTCTCCCCACCGCTCAAACCGCTCGTTTCGCCGCCGGGAGCCGCGATATTACAGCCGGAACCGTAGTTGGTATAATTGGCCGGCAGGTAGTCGGGCGAGAACGAGGTGACGGAGATATAATCACGATAGCCTGCCGGATAGCCGGACATGGCTGTCGATTCGTTGCCGGCGGAAAAAATGATCAGTCCGCCGTCGAGGGCCTCGCAGTTCTTCTGGGCGGCGAAGTACTGAAGCGCCTCGTAATCCATCGGCGATTGTTTGATGAACATGTTGTCCGACGTGTATATTCCCGCCTTGATGCCCCACGAGCACTGGAGGATGGAGGCACCGTGATCCGCGGCGTATTTTACGGCACGGCTCGACACGAGGGCGTCACCCGTCAGGTCTCCCGAGAAGATCTGACACGACATGAGACGCACACCGTCTCCCTTGCCCGTACCTCCGGCCACGCCGCAGACGCCGATGCCGTTGTTATTGACGGCGGCTACCGTGCCCGCAACGTGCGTTCCGTGTCCCGAATCGCCCTTCTGACCCCATGAAATGGGACCGTCGGCAGCGAAGTTCCATCCGTGAATGTCCTGGTTCTTGTATTCGGGCGAAGGGTTCGGATTGATCCACATGTTGGCCGCCAGATCCGGATGAGTGTATTTCACCCCTTCGTCCACGATGGCGACGATGACTTCGGGATTACCTGCCGTGAGCTTCCATGCGTCGGCCACATTGATGTCGGCTCCGGCCACCGATGTAGTGGCAACGGCCTGGTCGGCATTGTTGATGTAATGCCACTGCCAGAAAAGATTCGGGTCGTTGAAATCCGCTGTAACCAAAGCGCGGGTCTGGCCGTTCGCCGTTGCTTGAAACGGATAGGTTTTGCAGTCGGAAGCCCGGTAGAGACGGGTGCGGAACTGTACTTTCGAGATTTCGGCGACACCTGCGAGTCTCTCGGCCGCCTTGTCGAGATCCTCTTCCGATGCGAACCCGAGCACATACCATCTGTGAAGCCCTGCCGCACGGGTGCGGGCCTCGTGTTCGCCGGCTTCGGGGAAGACGCGCTCCAGCGAGGTGACATGCAGGTCGTTCAGGATGTCATCGACGGATTCGATGCCCGAACGGGTCAGCGCCGAACGGGTCTTGGCCGCATTCAACGCATTCTGTTCGAGACTGGGAATGGCTTCTTCGCCAAATTTTACGATGAGCGAACCGGCCACGGCGTCGTCCGACGTATTGCAGATTTTGCCCGAAGTCTCGATTTCGGGAGCGGAATCCCCGCGGTTCGGTATTTCCTGCATGGGATCCGTCGAGCAGGCGGCCAGCAGCAGGGAGGCGAAAATCAGGAGTTTCGTTTTGTTATGCATATATCATGCTGATTTTTGAGTCCGGCAGGTTGTTTTTGGCTTGAAAAAAAGGGAGAGGCCGACACTTGCCGGACGACCGGCCTCTCCCGATCCGATATTACTTGAGCGTGATTTCGGCAGCGGCCGTTTTCCGGAACCGGAGTTCCGATCCCGAACCGTTCGCACGCTGCACAGCGTCGCTGAATCCGACCGTAGCCCTTACGGCTTTCGCTTCAGGAGCCGATGCGGGCAGGAATCTTTTCGCATAATCGGTCGGTACGGTTTTGACGGAACTGCGTTCTGTAGAAACGGAGAATTCGAGCCGTTCGACGTAATTCCGCGGCTGCCGGAGCTCTGCGGCCATCCGGCGCAATTCTGCGATCCGCTCTGCGGCCAGTTCGGGAATGCCGCCCATATCCTTGGCGGGATCGACGAGCAACATATCCGTAAGGATCGAATAGGGGGTCGTCGTACTCAACGTATACAGATAACGGAACGTGGCCCCCTGCTCGACATAGTTCGGGGTGGGCACGAAATAGATGTAACCGTCGGCCACGGCGCCTCCGATGAACGGATAATTGACCGCATAGAGGGCTTCGGGATTCTCCTCCGAGACGCAGCCGGCGAGGATGTCCTCTCCGTTGATGACACCGATCGGCGTTTGCGAAAGAAGCGGGGAGATAGCGCCGGTTATGCCTGCGAGCGGAGCAGTGGAGGGAACGTAGACCGCCGGAATCCGACCGCCTTCGTCGAACTCGACCCCGGGGAGTCCCGTGATGGTCAGCAGATCGGCCGAACTGCTTTCTGCCGGGTCGTCTTCGATGGTCACCGTGCCGATCTTCCGTCGCATCGGCTTCTCATCCATGACGTTGACGGCATAATAGTTCCATTCGGTCGAAATCAGGTACTCCTTCGAGGGCTGCTCTTTCTGCGGCAGGAAGTCCGAGTAGAGGAACTCGCTCTCCAATCCCGGGTTGTATACACCGGTGGTCTTGATGGATGCCGTGAAGAGTTTGCTGGCATATCCGTTGTAAGCCAGTCCGGCGAACGTGTACTCCGTGTCGCCGTTCAGCCCCGTGAGCATGACGCTGTAATGTCCGCCGTTGATGGCGTCGAGCTGCTCTTTGGTGAAATCCTTGCCCTCCTCTTTGAGGAAAGCCGTCATGTCCAATCCTTGGATGTCTTTTGTCTTGAAGACTCCGTGTTTGATAGATTCAATCCCCTCGCCATAGGCCCAGAATTTCGCCGCATTGTCCGTCGTAATGCCTTGTCCCGCGAATTCGTTCGTGGCTTCGAGCCCGATGTTGAGAATGACGGAAACCTTGTCCTCGTCGCCCTTGGCGATATATCCGAACGAAATGGAGGCGTAGCCCTGCATTTTCAGATTCTGCGACGCCGTTTCGCCGCCCTCCGGATTCGCCTCTTCGTCCGAACCGTAGATGCAGCCTACAAGCGTGTACTTGCCGGTGCCGCCTTCCAGATCCTGAACGGAAATCGTCCCCGAAACAGTGATCGTCTTGATGAGTTCCGCGGCGATCTTGCCATCGGCCATCTCCTGTGCCTTGAGGCTCGCCTCGCCGTCGCTCAAATTGCCCGTGAAGATCGCATAGCGGAACTCTCGGGTGTCCTCGGAGAGGGTGGCGCCGATTTCGACGACACCGTCTGCGGGTTCGCTTTTGGTGAGGGCCACCGAGTAATCGTAGACCCTGGCTCCGGGAAGCATGATCCGCTGCAGACCGTTTGCGTTGGCATAGAAGAATTTTCCGGCATATTCACCTTCGCTCGGTTCGAGCACGATACCCTGCGCCGGGAAGGTAATCACGCCGTTATTGAGCGTGCCATATTGTCCGGCTGATTCGTCCATGGCGAAATTTTCCGGTGTCTGCGATGCGATGTACCACTCACCCATATCGGAAAAGAGGGTCAGACCGGTCGATTGGTAGGGATAATAGACCTTGTTCGGATCCGAGGCATCGACATAGGTCCAGACGTTGCGGTTCTCGTGGTTTACCTGTCCTCCGGCGAAGATGTTCATCAGCTCCGGAGTGTAGGCTTTCATGCGGTAATAGCCCTTCTTGTCCGAACGCTCGTAGATTTCGAGTTCGATTTCGGGGTTCGGATTAGCATTGGGGTTGTCTATCGACGCGAAGTTGCCCAGAATGTCGTCGCGGTAGCGGCCTTTGGTCTCACCGGTCTTTTCGTCGGTGACCAATTCCCATTTGGCCAGCACGAGCGATATCGAAAGGTTCACCTTATCGGCACCGTAGATCGAAGCGTAGCGCGGATCTTCGATGTTGATATCGCAAGTGTAGGTCGTGCCCATTTGGGCCTTGGGGAAACTGATCGTAAAGGTCGTCTCGTCCTCTCCGGCATCGAATGCGATCGGCTCGACGACGAAAATATCCTCGACGTTGGACTTCACGACGACCGGAACGACGATCGGATCCACGGTGTTGCGCCGTTTGACCGTATAGGTCGCTTCGGTCTGGGTTCCCGGTTCGAACTCCAGATCGGTCCGAGTAGCCTGCTTCTTCGGGAAGTAGACACCGTAGCAATCGGGATTCTCCGCGGTTCCCTGCGTATAGTTCACGTCGTCCTCGCAGCCGGCAAGGACAAGAAGTGCCAGCAGGAACGGTAATATATGCTTGAATGTCTTCACGGTAATTTGCTTTTAGATTTGACAGCTTGATCGCAGATGGTCATCACCCGTTCCACGGCTTGACCGTTTGCGAAGGATCGGGATTGTTCTGCGTGGCGATGACGGGGTTGTTCTGCGTCTCACCGCGCGAGATCACGAAGTTCCAGTAGGGTGCACGGCCTTCCGTATTCAGCCGGTACGAGGCAGGAGAGTTGGTTCCCACATAGCCCCGTCGGGTGGACATGTCGAGCCGCTTCATGTCGAACATGACGATGCCTTCGCCCCAGAACTCGATGCGCTTCTGAAGCATCAGCTCGTTGGTGAAATTTTCAACCGACGACGACATGTTCGTACAGTCGTAACCTCCGCCCACAATGCGGTAGTTGTTCATGAACTCATTGAGCAGCCGAATTCCTTCGCCAAGATTTTCATGCGCCTTGGCCTCGGCCTCGATGAAGTACATCTCCTCGACGCGCATGTAGGGATGGTCTGCGGCTCCGCCGACCTTGAAATCCTCATAAGCGCCCTGCGCCGGACGGAACTTGATGTTCGCGTAATCGGGCAGTTCATTGAAGTATTCCTTCCCCTCTTTGCGGCAGCTTTTGTAGTCGTAGGACTCCTTCTCCGGGTCTTTGCGGTCGGGATCGAGCCACGAATGGCGGCGGAAGTCGCGCAGGTCGATACTGTTGTAAAGGTTGCTGTTGATGCAGCGGCAGGCGTCGTTTCCGTAGGCGCTCCACGCATTCTCCGTGCTCATGTGCGCCGTGAAGCAGAACAGGTTGGCAACGCTTTCGCTCGGCAGGGCGAGGCCCCAGATCCAGGCATTGTTCGCCGTGGCGCTGTTGAAGCCGTTCGAGGGGTCTTCCCACTGCTCCTGCGTCAGGGGCGTACAGCCGCTGGCGTTAATGGCCAAGCGGGCGTACTCGGCGGCGGAAACATAGGCTTCGGCGTCGTTCTTGGCCGTACCGCGCTCAAGCCAGGCCCGAGCTTTCAGGCCGTAGACCAGCGCCGGACTGATCGTATACTTGTCGGGAGCAGTAAAGCCGCTCAATAGTTCTTCGGCCTTGTCCAGGTCGGGGAAGATCACTTGATCGTAGATGTCGTCGACCTTGGCACGGGGGTTGTTCTTGGCCTCGGCCTCGGTAGTCTCGGGCAGTACGATGGGCACGCCCAGCCCGAGAACCCCGGGCGCTTCAGTGTAATTGTTCTCCTTGAACTCGTACAGACGCACCAGATCGAGGTAGAACATGGCCCGATAGGCGTAGGCGAAGCCCAGATAGGACTTCTGCGTGGCGTCGAGCGTTGCGAAATCCGAGGCGTCGATCTGTTTGATGACGTTGTTGGTCGCCATGATCCACGCATAGTAGTTGTTCCACGTGAGCGCACCCACGGCATAGTCGGCGCCGAGCGCTTCGTTGGTTCCCCACTGTGCGAACCAGTCGTAGCCGATATTGCCGCCAATGGCGACGTCGCCCGTCATGGATTCCGTGGCGATATGGATGGCCGGCAGGGCAAAATCCCAGGCTTGGCCTTCGCTTGCATAGCCTGCGGAACCGGCCTGTACGAGCGAGGCCGGAATGCCTTCTATCAGCGTTTCGAGGGTGACCTGATCCTCGGTAGCTATTTCATAGGGGTCGGCTTCTTTGATGCAGCTGCTTGCCAGCAAAGCTGCCGCCAGCGTCGCGAGCGTTATGTTTGTCGCTTTTTTCATATGCATGTCGTTTGTCGTAAAGTGTTTGAGGCCGATTAGAATTGAATGTTGATGCCGCCCGAAATCGTCCTTACAGGCGAATAGGTGGCCTGGCTCGTCGATCCCGAATAAGAGTAGCGGGGATCGAATCCCTGACGTTTGGACCAGTACCAGACATTCTCGCAGGCAAGGTAGACGCGCACCTTCTCGATTCCGACCTTCTTGGTGAAATTCGACGGCAGCGTGTAGCCGAAGTTGATGTTCTGTAGGTTCAGGTAGCTGGCGTCCGTAAGGAAACGATCAGACATACCGTTCTGATCCTTGTCTTCATACTGCAGGCGCGGGATGTTCGACGACGCATTGTCCGCCGACCATGCATTGAGGATGTCCTTGTGCCAGTTCATACCCGTCGTCTTGTTGGCCGGCGAGTACATCGCCGCGGAGTATCCCGAGTCGTAAGCCAGACCGCCGATCTGGTAGGTGAAGGCCACGCTCAGGTCGAAGCCCCGGAAATTGACACTCGTGCCGAAACCACCGTAGAGATCGGGAATCGGGTCGCCGCAGAGATAGTCCGACGCCTTGGCATATTCAGTCGTCGTAACGCGCTTGCCCGTCGGGTTGCCCTTGTCGTCGGTTTCGTTCATGTACCACATCGAAAGGCCCTCGTCCGAAACACCGGCATATTTCCTCATGTAGAAAGTGTACATCGGAAGCCCTTCTCCGAAGAAAGTGGAGCCGCTCACGTAACCGGAGTAGCCATCGACCTGTTTGGTTCGTCGTTCAGAAGGTAGCATGGTGATCTTGTTGCGCAGGTGCGTCATGTTGAGGTTGATGTCCCACTGGACATGCTCCCGTCGGATCGGCGTAAAGTTCAGCTCGATTTCGACGCCGCTGTTGCGCATGTCGCCCACGTTGGCGTAGTAGGACGAATAGCCCAGCGACGGAGCTACCGGGAACGACAGCAGCATGTCGGTCGTCTTGCGGAGGAAATATTCGACGCCTCCGGAAACCGTACCGCGCAGGAAGCTGAACTCCACACCGGCGTTGAAGTTGGAGTTGGTCTCCCAGGTGATGTTCTCGGATCCTTTGGCGTTGAAGACGGTCGAGACCTTTCCGTTGGCGTTTTCGATCGTGTAGGTGTTCGTGTAGCGGAAGTTACCGATGTTGTCGTTACCCTGCGAGCCGATCGAGGCCTTCAGCTTGAGATTGTCGAGCCATTCATAGGTGCTCTCCATGAAATTTTCTTTCGAAATGATCCATGCGCCGCCCAGCGACCAGAAGTTGCCCCAGCGGTGGTCGGGGTGGAAGCGCGAAGAAGCGTCGCGGCGGTAGGAGGCCGAGGCGAAATATTTGCCTGCGTAATCGTACATGACACGGGCGAAATAACCCTCGTTGTTGTACTCAACCCGGTAAGAGCCGGCTCCCTGTTTGTCGATGATCGCCCCGGCAAGCTCGTCGTTTTCCTGCGTCAGCATATTGCTTTTCGTGGCCGACAGCGTGTAAATGCGGTTCTGGTAGGACTCGTGGCCCAGCATCACGTTGATGTTGTGCGAGCCTATCTGCTTGGTGTAGTTGAGAATCTGCTGTAGGTTGAGGTCGAAATTCCGTTGATGGCCCTTCGAGACCATGCCTTTTTCGCTGGCGAACTGTCCGAACCAGGGATTCGTAACCGAGGTGGAGCGGGTTTCGTCGAGCGAAACGCCGGCGTTGAACGTGAATTTGAAATCCTTGAGGAAGGTGACGTCGATATATCCCGTACCGTTGAAAGCATTGCCTTCGGCTTCCTGTTTGTTGAGACGCGAATCCGAGAGGGCGTTGCTGTTGGGGAAGAGCGAACGCTCCATACCGGCATTGTCGCCGTTGCCGTAGTCGTAGAGCTTGATGCCGTCCTCGTTGTACATGACATTACCCTCGCCGTCGCGGATGTAGAGCGGATAGATCGGACCGACGGCCGTCGTATAAGCGAAAACGTTGCCCGACGAGTTACCGGCGCCGCTGTCGTCGATCTGGTTGTAGCGGAAATGCGTGTAGTTGGCATTGGCGCTGAACTTGAGCCACTTCTTGGCCTGATAGTCCACGCGCAGACGGGCCGTATAACGATCCATGTCCGAGTTGTAGGCGATACCTTCGTTGTTCAAATAGCCGAACGATCCGTAGATCGAGGCGTTCCCGGTCTGGCCGGAGATCGAAGCGTTGTACTCCTGACGCAGGGACGAGCGGAAAGCCGCATCGGTCCAGTCGTCGGGACGGATGTAGTACTCCTTGCCCTCATAGACGAGACGGCGGCCGAGAGTCGCAGCGGGATTGACCTTACCGTTGATGCCGATGAACTCCTGCCCGGAAGGAACCGTATAGACCATATAGCCCAGACCTCCGTCATTCGCATTGGCCGTCAAATTCGTATTGGCGCGCAAATGGGCCTCGCCGACACTCATTCCCGAATTGACATAGTAGTTTTTCAGCGCACTGTAATGCAGTTCGTAAAATTGCGCCGGGTTGGTAATGTACGCATAATCCTGGACGGCGCGCGAATTGACGCCCCACTTGGCGTCGATTGTCACGTGAGCCTCCTGCGACTTGGCCTTTTTGGTGGTGATCATCACTACGCCGTTGGCGCCGCGGGCGCCGTACAGCGAGTTCGAGGCGGCGTCCTTCAACACAGTCATCGATTCGATGTCACTCGGGTTGAGGTTGTTCAGGTCTCCCGAGTAAGGCATGCCGTCCACGATCCAGAGCGGATCGTTGCCGGCGTTGAGCGAACTGAAACCGCGGATGCGGATCGTCGGACTCTCTCCCGGCTGTCCTGAGGTGTTGGTCAGCTGCACGCCCGCGACCTTTCCGGCCAGAGCCTGCGCTACGTTCGACTGCTGCGACTTGGCGATGTCGTCCGATTTGATGACGGTCGCCGAACCGGTGAAAGCCTCCTTTTTTGCCGTACCGAACGCCACGACGATCACGTCGTCGATAGCCTGTGTGTTCTCTTTCAGCACGACGTCGATCCGGGTTTGCGTTCCCACCTTGATCGTGTGGGACTGATAACCCATGAACGATACGACCAGCACATTGTCCGGTGCGGCTTTGATCGAAAAGCTGCCGTCCGCACCGGAGGTCGTACCCTTCGTAGTGCCTTCGACCAGAATGGTGGCGCCGACGATGCCGGCCCCCGCATGATCTTTGACCGAACCCGTAATTTCCCGTTCCTGCGCATGGGCGGACAAGAACAGGCCGAGAACAGCCATCAATGATAGAAAGATTTTTTTGGTCATAAATGCGCCATTTTAACGCTGGTAAAAAAATGATTGTAGAAAATTTGCCGTCTTCGTGTCCCGGCGCGGAGCCGAAACATTCCTCCTCCCCTTCCGGAAGCCCGGAGGGGGGGGGATGTCATCCGCCTGTCCGGTCACCGAACCGGCCGGATCGCAGCCTATTCGTAGAAATCGTCTGCAAGGTCGTTCGGCTTCGAGCCCGAATACTTGTCAGCCTTGCCCCGGAATTCGATGATCAAGGTGTTTCCGGTTCCGGTCGGATCAGGGTTCCATGTACTGAATACTCCCCAATCGACCATCGAGAATTTGAAGATCCACTCCTTGTTCTCCTGCTTGACGGTCACTGCCGCCTTCTCGGGACACCGCATGCAGTACTTAGCCTTGTCGGAATATCCGTACCCGTTATATGAGGACAGATACATATACTGGAACCTGAGGTTCCATTTGCAATTCGTGCCTTCCGCAGGCAGGTCGATCTCTCCTTCATGGTCGAGGTAGCTGTCCGGCAGGAAAAACATCGGAGTAGTATTATCCGCATCGATACTCTCGGTGAAAGCATTCCGGAAATAGAAGCAATATCCCGATAGCAGATCGCCGGTATAACTATCCCGATAAGCCGGGTCGTGCCGCACCTCCATCGCCGTAACGGGCCAATACAGCATGTCCTTGTTATCCTTGTCCAGGAATTTGATATAGGGCTCGAACGGTTTGACGGGCTTCAATGTTTCTTCATCCATTGCGTCGGCCGTCGCAGCCGTCGGCACACCGTAGTATTCGGCTTCGACCCCGATGCCGTTTTTCAGCGTCAGATTTACCCGCAGATAAATCTCCTTGCCGCCAGCGGGATTGGGATGGGTCTCGATCGTACCGGTCAGTCCCGCATCCTCGCCGTAGTAGGTCTGATAGGTCTTGTGGTCGTAGAGCCGGAACCAGTAATCGGAGGTCTGCGCCGCAACGTCGATCACGCCGTCGAACTTGGCCGCCAGCACCCGCACATACGCAGCCCAATGACCTTTGGCAAGATCAGCCGGGGCTGCGGCCGTTTCGGCATCGCCCAAAGCGAATACGTAGCTGCCGACCTGCGGCTCCTGCGAGAAGAGCGCGGCGATCGGGGCCTCGGCTGCGGCCGCAGCCTCGCCTCCGGCTGCCGGCTCCGTCACCTTGATCGTATTGGTGGCCGCATAGCCTCCGGCGAACGTGCCTTCGTAGGCGGCACGCAGGCGCTTCCCGTCTTTCGAAGCGTCAAGCGCGACGATGAGCCCCTCGATCGTGCCGAATTTATCCGTCAGGTACTTCGCCGTCAGCGTTCCGGTCGTCCCGGCGCCCGTTGCGAATTCACCGCAGCGAATCTGCACCTTCGCGGGATCAGCTGTCGCAAGGTCGATTTCCTCCGTTCCGAACAGCTCCTCGGCAAGCAGAATCTCCACGCCCGCAGCCCCCTCCTCGGGAGCGGCCAGGCCCTCTTGCTCGTAGAGGCAGAAGCGGCGGTTGCCTTCGCGGACATTGCGCCACTCGACGACGCTTCCGACGGCGGCGATCCGATTGTCGATCTCGTATTGGTTCGTCAGTTCGACGTCACGCTCTTCCGTACAGGTATTCTGGTAACGGGCGATCAGCGTCTTGCCGCTCTTCAATTCGACGTAGGTATAGAGATTGAGCCGGGTTTCCGTCACCAGATCGGCGGAGAGTTCTACGCTCGCGACGTCGTTCATCGTCGTCTTTTTCACCGAAATATCCTTGTATTCGATTTCGAACGGATCGGAGGCCGTGTTCACGGTGCCCTTGGGGCTCTCCACCATCACGCGCAGATAATCGTCGGCCTGTTTCATCTGCTCGGCATTGATCAGCCCCTCGGTCGGCGAGAGATAAAAGGTGTGGCTGCCGTCTTCTTCAGCGACATAGATTGCCGACTTGATGCCGACGAGATCGCCTCCGTCGTACTGGATTTGATCGGTCAGAGTTACAGGAGGCTTCTTCCCGGGGTCGGGGTCGTCGTTGGGATCGTCGTCATCGCATGCACCCAGCATGGCTGCCGATGCGAGCAACGCGCACGCCAGCGCGCGCAGTCTGTAATGGGTCGAGTTTTTCATAACGATTGTTTTTAATAGCGCGGGGTTCGGGAAAACCCCGCGCTATCCGGTTTTTCTGTTGTCATTCGGTCATTCCGGCCTTGCGGAACATGATGCCCGGCAGTTCTTCGGCCAGACGGCTCATCGGAACCGACGGAGCCGGCAGGCGGCGAAGCAGTCTGGGCGGTTCGAGATGATCCTTTTCGGCCGCAGCACGCCCCGTTTGGCTTACGACAGGGCCTTCCCACGTTCCGCGCACATGATGCTTGCGCACGCAGATGCCGTCGACCTCGAACCGGTACCAGTTCTCCTTGCCTTCGCCCTCGACCTTGGTGATCGTAACCTGACCGTCGTAGAGCAGGGCGTGTCCGTCCATGTATTCGAAGATCTTGTTGTCATCTCCCCACATCGAATAAGTCTGGTGCATCCACCGGCTGCCATGCAGACCGCCGTCCAGCATAATGCCGCGCATCATGACGCCGGGTTTGATGTATGCCGGCCAGCGCTGTTCGGTCACCTCGTAGGTTCCCGGAGTGATTTCGTTCTCCTTGCCCGGCTCGGTGGTAAGTTCCACACGGACGATGTCACCGCCCGGCTCGCGATCCACGAAGTCTTCGAGATGGTCTCCTACCCATTCGATACCGATATTGATGAATTGCAGACCGCATCCGTAGGAACTGATCGGTTTGTAGCCGATGCCTTGGATATAGACCTGATCCGAAGTATAGTAATGCGCCTTTTTGATCTTCGACAGATCCATGTCGTAGTCACGCTCGAGCGTCGAGGTGCCGTCGTCATCGGACTTGTCGTCGGATGCGTCGGTGATCGGAATGACTCCGGTGTACGAGCCCTTGAGGGTAAAGCCGTCCTTCGAGGTAAGGTTGAACTCGATCTTGTATACCGGTTCTATTTTGCCGTCTTCGCCTTGGGCCGTACCGGCGGCCTCGATCTTGATGATGCCCTCCTTTCCGTAGGAAAATTGTCCGAAAGAGGTTCCGTCGTCCAACTGGACATAAGTGCCGAGCGGGAATACCAGCCCCTCCATCGGAATTTCCACGGCGGGCATCCACGACCCCCATTGGAACGAGGTGTTGGCCAGATATTCGTGGGGCTTGATCACGGCTTCCTTCGGATTGCCGAACAGGTCGTTGAATACGACGAGCGCAGCGGCGAGACCGCCCTGCCCCTCCTCCGTGTCGTAGGTTTCGTCGTAAATGTTGATCTGCATCATGCCGGTACCTGCTTCGAGCATGTTGCCGTAATAGGTCGCGGTGGCGCTGAATCCGACCACTTCCACGTCGCGTCCGATCTGCGGCAGGTAGAAGCCGCCGTCCTCCGGCTGATCGACGATCTGGAGCTGTCCCTCGTAGACGATGCTCTTTTCGGAACCGTCCGTATCGACGAAACGAAGCGAAACGCTCCAGACGTCACCCTCGTGGGAGACTTTCAACGGCTCTCCCGAAACCAGCGACAACTGGGTCTTATTGCCTTCGGCGTCGATATACTGAACACCGGTATATTGGGACGTGAACGTGTGATCCTCGTTGAGCTGGCTGGCCATATATTCACCCTCGGGAAGCGTGTAGGCATCTTCGCCCGGAACCGCATAGAGGTCGGCCACGAAAAGGTAACCCGCCTCTTTGAGCGTCACCCGCCCTTTGGATACGGTATGCTCGGCATCCGTGAAGGCCATATAATAGTTGTGCGACTCCACGCCCTTGACCGGGCCGAGGTACCACGACAGCGGAACTTTATCCAGCAACACCTTGTCTGCGTCATCTCCCACCTCCGAAGCGTCGGAATTCTTGCACAGTCCGTAATAGGCAACCGTCAGCGTTTTTCCGCCGGTTTCGATTTCGGCGGAAATACGAGCGACGCGGGCCGAGAGGAACTCGACCGAGAGATCCGCTTTCGAGGCTTCTCCGACGTTCGAGGAGTTTACGTCGATCTCCCCATAGGCGATTCCGTTGCCGGCAACCGCAAAATCGACGGCTCCGGAAGGTTGTTTGACGGTAATTTTGACGGCATCGTCGGCGATCAGCATGCCGTCCACATCCACAAGCCCTGCCGTCGGCGAGAGATAGATCGTATAGACGGAGGCAGCTTCCGAAGCATCTGCCTTTTCGCCGTTTCCGGGTGTCTCGACCGAGTAGACGGCGGATTTGATTTCCCGTACGACACCGTTGCAGATCAGGGCATTCCCGCTTTCTGGCATGTCGGGGTTGCCGGATGAAGTGGAATCGTCGTCCGAACATGAATTCAGTACGGACGCTCCTGCCATGCAAAGCATGGCCAGAAAGGATAGGTACAACTTTTTCATAGGATGAGATTTAATGAACCGGCTTCCCGGTTTGGCTTTCGGATGTGATAAGCATAATGAAATGCCATACTTAAAACAGTCGATACAATCTACAAAATGAAACCCTGAACGGATTCCAGAAAAATTACTTATCGAGTTTTCGGGATTTTATCGACTTGACACGAGAACGGCGCCAAGGAAAAATCCCCCCCCCTCGCAATTTGACGAGGAAAGAGGATTCTCTTTGTCGCAAAAATAATAAAAAGATTTTATCCTAATTAATTTTTCGCAAAAAAATCATCAGCAATTACGCTCCAAATGCATAAAAAAGTCTTGCAAAATGCGCATTTTAAGAACAGATTCGCACTTCAGACCGACGGCGAAATCGGGCAGATCGACCGCTTCGAAACTGCTCCGCCAAACCAAAAACAAGGATGGAATAAAATATACTATATATAAATATGATCTCTTTCCAGATGAGTGGATATACCACGCCCGCGTCCTGCAAACCTCACATTACCTTATCCCGATAGTCGGGGTGAAATATACACAGTGACAACCGTCTGGCTGCCACATCCGAGCACCACACCCTCCGAGCTGAAATCAATCGTTGTTATTCCAGCTTGGCCAACAGTTTCCGGACGAGAGTTTCGTCGGCATCGGTCACGGAGTATTCCGGAACACCGGCACACCCGCCCATCGAAACCTGCGGATTGCGGAAGCGCATCGCGCCCTCACGTTCCCGGCGGGCGCTGAAGTGCAGGGCATCGACCCCTGTGGCGGCCAGCAGGCGGGCGTTCGACGGATTGACGCCGCTTCCGGCCATGATTTCGATGCGGCCGGCCGCCTGCGCCGCCAAGGCTCGCAGCGTCCCGACACCCTCCTGCGCCGTATTGCGGCCTCCGGAGGTGAGCACCCGGCGGCATCCGGTGCGAATGACCGCTTCGAGCGCCTGCCGGGGATCGCGCGTCATGTCGAACGCGCGGTGGAACGTCACCTCCATCCCCTCAGCCTCGCGGACAAGCTGCGCCGTGCGCGTCTCGTCCACCTCTCCGTCGGGGGTCAGCACGCCGAGGACCACCCCGTCGGCTCCGCAGGCACGGGCGAAGCGAATCTCTTCGGCCATCAGCGCCGTTTCGGCATCCGTATAGCAAAAATCCCCGCCCCGAGGGCGTATCATCACGCTCAGCCGCAGGCCCGGTAGACTCCGGGCGTAGCGGATCAGCCCGGCGGAAGGGGTCGTACCCCCTTCGAAGGGCGCGGCACAAAGCTCGATGCGCGTGACGCCTGTCCGCCGGGCTATATCGCACGCATCGCAGGTATAGGCGCAAAGTTCAGTCGTCATAAATTCCGGTCATAATTGGTGTATGGTGTGCAAAAGACGGTCGCCGAGGCCAATCGTATAGCCGTGGGATTCGAACACGACACGGTTGAACGTATCGCCGATCAGAAAGACCGGAAGCGAAACGTTCCCCGGCAGCTGCATCGCTTCGAGAATCCGCCTGCGAACCGAGCCGTCGCGGTCGATGCCGAAGGTGACGGTCGCCGGCAGCGGGGCCGCGGGCGACGCCGTGTATTTCCGGTACGCCCCCTCGTCGGGGAAGAGCAGGATCAGCGAGCGTCCCCACGCTTCAAGCTCCGCGGCTTTGGCCGCGATATCCTTCAGCGCATGATCTGTAGGCTCCTGTCCGACGCACAGCAATCCGATCACGAAATAACCACGTCCCGCAGTCGTGAGGACCGACGTTTCGGCTCCCGTCGCGGCGTCAGTGAATTTCGACTCCGAATCGAAACTCCCGATCACGCGAACCGCCTCCGAATTGTCGCGCATCGTCAGGTTCGTTTCGGTCGTACTGTCCGGACGGACGTTGAAGAACGACACGTTCCCCAGCACGCTGCCGCTGGCGAGCCGGCTGCCCGTCACAAGCATATAATAACCGGTTTCCAGATCGGCGGGAGCCCGGAACAGCTCGCTCCACCGCTCGAAATCAGGATAGTTCAGCAGGGAGAACGACTGCCCGTCGAAGCGCGAAAGGGAGAAGTGCCGGAAATACTCCGGATCGTCGAGACGCGGAATCGGCGCATAGTTCAATTGCAGCCGCCCGGTCTCCAGTTCCCGGTTCCCGGCCGCGTCGAAATCGACGGGCACATCCTTCCCGGCATGGCGGTAGAAGAGGTTGCCCGTCACGCGGTCGATCCACGCCGGGATGCCGAACGAACGAGCCGCGGCAACGAAGAAGATAGCCCGCGAGAGTTTGTCGGCCGTCCGGCTACGCCACACGCCTTCGGGCGAGATGGTCGTGGAGACGGTGCAGAGTTCCGGACGCAGGGTCAAGCTGTCGCGGCACCACGCCACCAGACGCTGCGGGTCACGGCGGAACGCGGCGGCATCGGCGGCCGGAATTTCCCGCTGCAGGAACGACCGGTAGGGCGTGAGCATCTCATCGGCCACACGCGGGGCCAGCACGGTCGCGGCGTCGGCATTCTTGTCCGTATTATAAAGATGATCCGCGAGCACCGCCGACGGCGTGTCGCGCAGATCCTTTTCCGACAGCGTGGCGAGCAGTTGCAGCGCCCGCCCGGTGCATCCTTTCCGGCTCGCGCCGCGCAGAAAATCCATAATTTCGGCGTGATTGCCTCTCGAAGCGGCGATAAATCCGGCCACATCGTCCGGCTTCATGCCGACAGAACGTGCAAACTCCGCAACGGCGGGTTTCGCCGGGCACGTGGCGATATAGGCGTTGCGGATGGAGTCTTCGCGGTTGAAGCGACGGTCGTTCTCCGCACGCTGAGCGGCCGTCACCTCCGGCAAATTCGCGCTCTCGGTCGGAGGAACGATGTCGATGGGAAAGGAGAATTCGTCGCCGATCGCATGCTCCAGCACCACCGTCGCCTCCGTCTCCCTCCCGAAAGAAACCTTCCGAACCCCAAACCGGCCATCACAGACAGCCGTGACAAGCATATCGCCCAGACCCGCCGACAGCGACGCCCGCCCCCGGACGTCGGTCGTTTTGCGCGATACGGTGTAGAACTCGGCGTAATTGTAAAGTTTGAACTCCACGGTCGCACCCTCCACGGGACTGCCCGCCGTGTCGGTGACCGTCACGGTGAGCGGGGCGCACGCGGCATAGTTCGAGATCACATTGATCTCGGTGTAGTTGGCCGTGGTTTTCATCACCTCCTCCGAACCGTCGTAATAGCCGAAGACCTTGGTATGCATCAGCATCCCGCGGCTGGCCGGGGCGTTGAACCACCCCAGGTCGAGCACCGGTTCCGGCTCGCAGGCCCCGAGGAAATGCCACCGTCCGTCGGCCCAGGCCTCTACCCAGGCGTGGTTATCGTCGGTGTGCGCCCAGCGGGGCGTGTAGACCTGCCGGGCCGGGATGCCCACCGACCGCAGGGCCGCAACGAGCAGCGTGGACTCCTCGCCGCAGCGGCCGTAAGCCGTGCGCACGGTGGCCAGCGGCGAACTAGTTCGCGCATCCGACGGCTGGTAGTTGGCCTTCTCGTGACACCAGTGGTTCACTTCGAGGATGGCGTCATACATCGACAGCCCCTCGACGCGGGGTTTGAGTTCATCGTGAAATACCCGGCGCGAATCGTCGAGACACTCGTTGTTGACCCGCACGGGCAGCACGAAATGCCGGAACAACTCGTCGGAGACGCTCCTGCCCCAAGGCATCTCCTGCCGGACAGACAGCGCACAGCGCACGTTTTCCAGATAAAAATCGCCCAGATAGTCGGTAATGTCCCCCACGGGCATATAGGCATAGAGAAACGTCATTGCATCGCGTTCCTGCGGCGTCATCGGTTCGTCGAATATCCCGAACAGATCGCCCCGGGGGAGCAGCTCCTGTTTGTACCGGAAATCGGTCTCCACGCGCCGCATGAAACCCTCGTTGCCGGCCGGGGAGCACGCCGACAACACGCCCGTGAGCATAAGCAGGCCGGCGAATAGCTGTGTCGTTTTTTTCATCGTAAAGTGAGTTCTATGATTCGGTCGGTATCCTCGGGAACATGCTCCAGATTCAGGACGATCCCTTTTCCCCGGAGCGTGTCGAACTTCACCCGCTCGCCGTTGTTCAGGCACCGGGCGCTCTTCACCCGTTCCGCGAGCGGCAGGTACAGCGCATCGTCCTGCAAATCGAGCACATGCACATAGAGTCTGTCGCCTTTGCGCGTCGTTACGCCCCAGTCGTGGGGCGGGATGTCGCCGCCGCGGGTTCCGTAGATGCTTTCGCCGTACCGGGCGAGCCATTCGCCCATCTCCCGCAGCCGTTCGACGGCCGTCGCAGGCAGTTTTCCGTCGGGTTGAGGACCGATGTTGAGCAGCAAGTTTCCGTTGCGGCCCGCAGCCCGCACGAGGTAGTGGATCAGCGTCTTCGACGATTTGTAGTCGAGGTCGGTGATCTTGTAGCCCCACATGCCGTTCATCGTCTGGCACGTTTCGAGCGGCAGGCGGCCGATCTCCTGCCCCGAAAGTCCGGCGGTGTTCTCGCCCGGAAGGTCGCGCTCGAAAATCTGGATATCCTCGCCCTCGAACGGCACAAGGTGGTGGTTGTTACCCACCAGACAGGCCGGCCTGATGGCATGGATATAGTCGTACAGCCCGCGGAGTTTCCAGTCGAAATCCAGGTTCTGGTCCTGGTCCCACACCCCGTCGAACCACACGGCGCCCACCGAACCGTAACCCGTCAGCAGTTCCGTGAGCTGGCGTTTCATGAAGTCGTAATAGTGCGCATAGTCGATCCCCGTTCCGGGACGCCCCGTCCCAAGCCCCGTCCGCCCGCGCGGGCAGTCGTCGCGGTACCAGTCGATCAGCGAATAATAGAGGTGCAGGCGGATGCCCTGACGGGAGCACTCGTCGGAGAGCGCTTTCACGACATCCTGTTTATACGGCGTGGCGTCCACGATGTCGTAGTCCGTCTGCGCGGTGTCCCACATCGAAAAGCCGTCGTGGTGGCGCGTCGTGAAGCAGACGTACCCCGCACCCGAGGATTTGATGGCCGAGACCCACTCCGCGGCATCGAAATCATGTGGATAAAACGCATTGGCCAGCTTGGCGTACTCCTGATAATTGATATTGCGGTTGGTCATAGTCCATTCGCCCGTGCCGAGCAGCGAGTAGAGCCCCCAATGAAGGAAAATGCCGAATTTGGCATCCTGAAACTCCGTCCGAGCCCGAAGGTTTTCGGGCGCCGGGACATAAGGATCAACCACCTGTGCCGATATCGTTCGGCAGACAGCAGTGCAAAGCAATGTAAAAAACAGTTTTTTTATCATCTGCGAGTAAAAATTTAGCCCGGGTATTTACAATGCTTATCTACCTTTCTTTTTTTCAAAGAAGAGGCAAATTCTATATTAAATGAATATCCAAAGATAGCACAAAAACTCATCAAAGCATATCAAAACCAAAAATTTTAATATGCTTTAAAGTCAAGTATTCTGTAAAATACCTCTTTTAGCGTCAATTAAAAGGCTACTCTGCCAACGCATACCGAGGCAGTTGCACCGACACCTATACTTGGCAGAACAACATGATTTTTTTTTGACGGCCTCCTTTACGAATCCCACAACCGAGCAAAGCTGATAGATCATAACTGACAACACTCTAACGTTATTCGCTCTACGATTTCTGTAGTCTGGAATTTTCTTCGTATCTTTAAGAAACCGTAAAAACTATTTGAGCCATGAAATTCTTTATCGACACGGCCAATCTGGAACAAATCCGCAAGGCGCATGAACTGGGCGTCCTGGACGGCGTAACGACCAACCCATCGCTGATGGCCAAAGAGA
>OMGJ01000008.1_pt1 | contig 196204 bp, 169 predicted proteins | sample 1645811 | NCBI WGS metagenome assembly OMGJ01 (sample SAMN05578589, study PRJEB25193) | human gut metagenome | biome: Human Microbiome; feature: human-associated habitat; material: feces | host: Homo sapiens | place: USA:Birmingham | reverse complement strand
TATGACCCTCTGCTTGTAAGGCAGATGCTCTCCCAGCTGAGCTAAGATCCCATATTCATCGGTCGCTACCGCAACCGACTTGATTAGTATACTATCCGTATTGCAAAAAGTCAACACTTTTTTTCTATTTTTTTGCATCTATTTTCCCGGGGCAGTTTGAAGGCGGAAAAGACCGCTTTTCGCCTTCTACTCTTCCTCCAACAGACGATCCACCAGTTTCACACATTCCGCCGCATCCTTGGAATAGCCGTCCGCACCGATCTCCTCCGCAAAGCTTTCCGTGATCGCCGCACCGCCGATGACAACCTTCGCCGTACATCCGCGCTCTTTGACAAGCTCCACCACGTCCTTCATGCGCATCATCGTCGTCGTCATCAGCGCGGAGAGCCCTATCACCCTGGCATTTTCTTTCATCGCAGTATCTACAATCAAATCTGCCGGGACATCTTTTCCCAGATCAATCACATGATACCCGTAATTTTTCAACATCAGCACCACAAGATTCTTCCCGATGTCATGGATATCACCCTCCACGGTCGCCACGACGAGCGTTGCCTTCGGCTCCTTGTCCGAGCGTGCTAACATCGGCTCTAAATATTCGATCGCCACCTTCATCGTATTCGCAGAAGAAATCAGCTGCGGCAGAAAATACTTCTGCTTGTCGAACAGCTCGCCGACCTCGTTGATCGCGGGAATCAGATGTCCGTTGATGATGTCATCCGGCGTCTCCCCGGCGTCTAACGCGTGTTTGACCTCGTCTAAAATATGATTCTTATTGCCCTTTAAGACCGCGGTAAAAACCGCACTGCGCGCCTCATTCGCATTCCCGGAATCCTTCGCCCCGCCTGCACTCCCCGTCTGTAAGACGGCAGCCCCTTTCGCGGCTGCGCCCTTCGCCGTCCCGACAGGTACCCACACATGTTCCATGCCCTCATGCTTCTCGGACAGATAATTCATGCGCCCGATATAGCGGATGCCGCTCTCCTCCTTATTCAGAAGCATGTCCGACGCAAATGCCGCATTCATCAGAAGTTCCTGCGAAGGATTGGCAATCGCCATCGTAAGGCCGTTTCCGATCGCCATCGTGAGAAATGCCGTGTTGACATAGGAGCGCTCCGGAAGTCCGAACGAAATGTTGGACAGTCCGCAGACCGTCGGCAGTTCCATCTCATTTTTGCAGAAAGAAAATGTCTCAAAACACTCCAGCGCCGCCTTCGGATTGGCACCGATCGTCGCCACCAGTCCGTCCACCACAATGTCCTCTTTTCCCATGCCGATCGCTTCCGCGCGTCTTAAGATCTCGCGGATGATCCCGTGCTTTTCTGCAGAATCCTTCGGCAGCCCCTCGTCCGAGAGCGGCAGCAAAATAAACATGGCACCGTACTTCTTCGCGATCGGCAGCAGATACTCGATCTTTTCTTTTTCCAGAGAAATGGAATTGACAAGCGCACGTCCCGGATAGATACGCAGCGCCGCCTCGATGATGTCCACATGGCTGGAATCAATGCAGAGCGGCAGATCTACCGTGGAAGTCACTTCATAGATGGCGTCTAACATCATCTGCTTTTCGTCAATTCCGTTCATTCCCATATTGATGTCCAGAATCTGTGCGCCGTTCTCCTCCTGCTCCGTCGCCATAGTGCGCACCATACTGAGGCTTCCCTCTTTTAACTCCGCCTGCAGCTTTTTCTTTCCTGTCGGATTGATCCGCTCTCCGATCACCATGAACTTACCGTCAAGCCGGATCTCCACATGCATCCGCTCCGAGGCGAGCATACGTCTTTTCTTTGTGAGAGGCATATGCACCGGCATGGAACCCACCGCCTGCTTTAATGCGCGGATATGCTCCGGTGTCGTGCCGCAACATCCACCGATGATCGCCGCGCCCGCCTCCACAAGCTTCGCGCCGACTGACGCAAACTCCTCCGGCGTGGTACGATACACGGTCACGCCGTCACAGAGCTCCGGCATACCGGCATTCGGCTTTGCCAGAAGCGGAATCGTCGCATACTCCACCATCTGCTGTACCGGATCAATCATCGCCTCCGGTCCGGTGGAGCAGTTCAGTCCCACAGCATCCGCTCCGAGGCTCTGCAGCACAATCACCGCAGTTGCCGGATCAGTTCCGTAGAGCGTCCGCCCGTCCTCATTGTAGGTCAGCGACACCATAATCGGGAGATCACACACCTCGCGGATAGCAATAACCGCAGCACGGCATTCCTGAAGACTCATCATGGTCTCCACGACAAAAAGATCCGCTCCCGCCTCGCAGATCACCTTCGCCTGCTCCTTATACACTTCCACCAGATCTTCAAACATCAGATCGCCGAGCGGATAAAGCTGCCGTCCCGTCATCGTCAGATCGCCCGCCACATATGCCCTGCCGCCTGCCGCGCGCTTTGAGAGTGCCACCAGCTCACGGTTCATCTGCACCAGAGAATTCTCCAGTCCGTACTCCTCCAGCTTGATCCGGCTTGCCGTAAAGGTGGGCGCGAACAAAATATCGGTGCCCGCCTCCACATAGCGCTCCTGCAATTCTATCAGAACCCCCGGGTTCTCCAGAATCCACTGCTCCGGGCAGACCCCGACCGGCATTCCTGCTTTCTGCAGATTCGTTCCTGTCGCGCCGTCCAATATCACCGGTCTGCTTCCCACAAGTGTCGCAAATTCCTCTCTGGTCATTCCCGTATCCTCTCTATCATCCGTTCTTGCTTATCAAGCCACATCTTACCATTTCCCCATGCCGGGTGCAAGTATTTTCCAATGTTTCCTGCAATCCGCGCCACGGCACCGCCGTTTCTTGATTGTTTTCCCATTTTATTGTATCATTCTGTAGATACATTTACAGAAAGGATACTCGACTATGAAACAGCCTGTCAGTCTGATTGCCCTCGATATGGACGGCACTCTTTTTAACGGACAAAGTGAGATCTCAAAGGAGGATCAGGACGCCATTCGCGAAGCTTCCTCCCGCGGAATTCACGTTGCCATATCGACCGGACGCCCTTACGCCGGGCTTCCCGTCACACTTTTATCCGGTCTCGGCGTCTCCTATGCCATCACCTCCAACGGTGCTGCCGTCTATCATCTGCCGGATCGCCTCTGCATCCATGAATCTGCGATGGAACCTGCGCTTGTATGCCCCATCATCAAAGAACTGCAAAAAAAGAGCATCCATATGGATGCTTTTATCAATGGCGACGGCTTCAGCCAGCGTTCCTGTGAGGGAAAGATCGACTGCCTGGACATGCCCACATCAATCAAACGCTACATTCACCGGACCAGAACCTTCACCGATGATCTCGCTGCCTATATCCGCGTCCACAATCTGAACGTCCAGAAGATGACGCTGAATTTTTATCCGCAGGAGGACGGCACTTTTCTCTACCGCGACGAAGTGATGCAGATCCTGTCAGAGCACCCCGAGATCACCTTTCTCTCCGGCGGCTACCACAATCTGGAATTCACCAGAGCGGGCGTCACCAAAGGAAACGGTCTCACCCTGCTCTGTTCGCACCTCGGCGTCGATATCGAAGAGACGCTTGCCTGCGGCGACACCCAGAACGACATCGACATTTTAAAAACCGCAGCGATCGGCGTCGCCATGGAAAATGCCCTGCCGGAAGTGAAGGAGATCGCAGACTTTGTGACGCGCTCCAATGAAAACAGCGGCGTCGCGCATGCAATCCGCACGTTTGCCCTGTGATGCAGGCGCTTAAGCGTGTGTGATCACGCCGCCTCCCGCGACATAGTCTCCGTTGTACAGCACCACTGCCTGTCCCGGTGTCACGGCGCGCACCGGCTCTTCAAATTCACAGCAGATCTCATCCGCACCGGTGCGCCGCACGGTACAGCAGCTTCCCGCATGCGAGTACCGGATCTTTGCCTTCAGGCGAACCGGCTCCTCAATGTCGGAGAGCGCCATAAAGTTCAGCTGATTCGCATACAGCCGGTTTGTATACACATCTTTATCACTTCCGAGAACCACCTCGTTTGTCTCCGGGCGTATCTCTGTCACGAACACCGGATATCCAAACGCAATCCCGAGTCCTTTGCGCTGTCCGATCGTATAATGTGTAATTCCCTTGTGCCGCCCTAAAATCTCTCCGTCCACCGACACAAAGTTGCCCGGCGGCGGAACCATTTCCCCGCACTCTCTGTCTATAAATCCGGCATAATCATTGTCCGGTATAAAACAGATCTCCTGGCTGTCCTTTTTATGTGCAACCATCAGTCCGATGTCTTCTGCAATCGCACGGATCTCATCCTTTGTGTAATCTCCTACCGGCATGAGGGTATGGGAGAGCTGCTTCTGCGTGAGATTAAACAGCGCGTAGGTCTGATCCTTTGCCGCCGTCACGGAATTGCGGATAGCATATCTTCCGTTGGAAAGCTGTTCCACGCGCGCGTAGTGGCCGGTCGCAATGTAATCGGCTCCGATCTCCAAGCTCCTCTGAAGCAGAGATTCCCATTTCACATAGCGGTTGCATGCAATGCACGGATTCGGCGTGCGCCCTTTTAAATACTCCGCTGTAAAATAATCCATGACATTCTTCTTGAACTCACGCTTAAAATTCATCACATAATACGGAATCTCCAGACGATCCGCCACCCTGCGCGCATCATCCACCGCAGAGAGTCCGCAGCATCCGCCGCTCTCCGCCTGTGTGAACTGATCTTCATCCTGCCAGATCTGCATTGTGACTCCGATCACATCATATCCCTGCTGCTTTAACAGATATGCCGCAACGGAAGAATCCACTCCGCCCGACATACCGACTACTACTTTTTTTCCTGCCATGCCCGCTCCTGCCAACAAACATATGAGGTTGCCACACCTTACGGTATGGCAGCCTCATCTCTTCGTGTCTTCCAATGTTAAATTCCGGAATTGTAAAGATCTCCGGTGCTGTAATTATAAGTATACATACCATTCTTGCTGTAGGTATTCGCCTTCGCCGCTTCACTCTTCGCGTTGGATGCGATCTTCAGGAGATCCACATTCGTCTGCGTCGCATAAGATCCGTGCGTTGTAAACAGTGACTTCAGCTTGTCCATATCCGCCTTCTCAAAGCTCTTCTCGTCCACGGAAAGTCTGCCGTCGGCATCCACGGTAATGCCCGCTTTCTCCAACGTCTTCTCATTCGCTCTGGCGTTGCTCTTCAAAGAGTTCGCCGCACGCAGAATGCTCTTCGTCTTAGAATCGTCCGCCCGATCCAGCAGTGAATTGTAATCATCCACATACGACTTCACCGCCTTATAGATGGCATCACGGTCATACTCCTGCGTCTTCGTGCCGTCCTCCGCGGTCTTCTCCACTTTGTTGAACACAGAATCCTTTCCGGTTGCTGTCAGCTTGGAAAGCGACTTCTCCGTACTCTCCGCCGCACTCTCAATCCGGGTCAGTGTCTTCGCGTCATCCTTCGCGGTTGAGATCGACGGGCTGACCTTCGTGGCACTGTCCGTGGAATCCGACTTGCTGTAATAGGCACTCAAAAGCTTGAAATAGCTTCCGTTGCGGATCGTCGCATAATCGGAATAATTGATTCCGAGCAGATCGCTTCCGCCTCCCAGCAGAGAGGAGGTTGTATTGTTCCGGTTCAGACTGGAAAATAACACGCCCAGTGACGATGAATCATATCCTGAAATACTTGCCATACCCTATCACTCCTTTGAAAAAAAGCATCTGACCTCCGTGTCAGAATGTTGATCCGGCTGTTGCATTTGTGCACAATACCTTCTTGTTACCTCATGTTCTATATCGTCATTTTAGCCCGAAACCTTAGATTTTTCAAGCATTTTCTGGTGCTTGTCCTTATTAAAATGTTTAACTATTGTTCATAGTTTATTCATATCTTATTGCTACAATAAAATTATCAAAAAACAAGACAATTCGTTACAATATATTTGATAATTTTTTCATAATAGCCCAGGCGCGCGAGTGTCTGGGCACTCCTCATTTCAGGGGGTTTTTCTCCCTTTTACGCAGACAGAGAGGGGTGCCGCACATGTGCGGCACCCCTCTCTTCTATTCCAGATCTATACGACCTGTATTATTTCTGATCATTATACTTTACATCACGCACGTCATAACCGTGGCGCTCTAACGCGCGTACCACACGTTCAAAATCCGGTGCTTCCACCCGAAGGAAGATCTCTGCCAGATCCATAACATCCGTCGGAATCACCATCATGTTGCAGATGTCTCCGCCCTCCTTAGCAATCAGCTCACAGATCTTGCCGAGCACACCGCGGATATCATACGTGTAGATTGCCATGGAATTGTGTTTGTTACCAAAGATCTTCTGATATTCCTTGAATACCGCCTGCTGCGTCACGATTCCAAGCAGCTTGTTCTGCTCGTTCGTGATCGGAATAAAACGAACTTTGGAGGTGATAAACATTGCTGCCGCTTCCTCAATCCGTGTATTCTCACCGATGGTCTCAATTCTTGTCTTCATGAACTCCATCACTTTTCGCTGTGCAAATTCTTCTCTGGTCCCTGTATAGTTCCGGAAAAATTCCTCAAACAAAAACTGTTTGGACAAAACACCCACAAACTGCTGTCCGTCCACTACCGGAAGCGAGAGAAGTCCCTGCTCGTCGATAATCTTCATTGCCTCTTCTACCGTATTCTCCACGCTGATACACGCCAGCTTACTGAAAGGCATCATAATTGCTTTTACACGCATAACCAATACCTCCTGTCTGCTTTTATTGTAAGTATATTATACACTAAATATTCTCAATTTGCCAGTCTATCGGTGCGATTCCATGCTCCTCAAGAAACGCATTTGCCTTGCTGAAATGCCGGCACCCGAAAAATCCCCGGTATGCCGAGAGAGGGCTCGGATGCGGTGCCGTTAAGATCAGATGCTTCGGATTCGTAAGCATCGGTATTTTGGACTGCGCCGGTCTGCCCCAGAGGAGGTACACAATCGGACGATCCTGGGCATTTACTGCCTGAATGACCGCATCAGTGAACTGCTCCCAGCCTCTTCCCTGATGGGAATTCGCCTGGTGCGCGCGCACGGTGAGGACGGTGTTGAGCAGAAGCACTCCCTGATCTGCCCATTTTTTCAGATAACCGTTATTCGGAATGTAACAGCCCAGATCATCATGCAGTTCCTTATAAATGTTCTGCAGGGAAGGCGGGATCTCCTTTTGCTCCGGCAGCACGGAAAACGAAAGACCATGTGCCTGATTTACATTGTGATAGGGGTCCTGTCCCAGCAGGAGCACCTTCACCTCACTAAGCGGCGTAAAATGAAAGGCATTAAAGATATCCTCCGCCGGCGGGTAGACCACTGTTCTGCTGTATTCCTCCCGCACAAATGTGTATAATTCCCGGTAATACGGCTTTCGGAATTCCCCCTGGATTGCCGGAAGCCAGTCATTGTCAATCATCGACATATCCCACTACTCCTTTTTTCACAGACAGCAGTGTGGGCGCACCGTGCTATCGCCGCACAGATACGCCCCTCGCTGCCAGATCGTTCTTCAGATCCATAATCTCAAGTTCTTTATAGTGAAACAGGGATGCCGCAAGAACCGCATCCGCTTTTCCCTTTGTCAGGGCATCATAAAAATGATCCTTCGTCCCGGCGCCGCCGGAAGCAATCACAGGAATCGATACATTTTCCGCGACCTGTCTGGTCAGTTCAATGTCATATCCCGCTTTCGTACCATCGCAGTCCATGCTTGTCAGAAGAATCTCCCCTGCGCCAAGCCGGTCTGCCTTCATCGCCCACTCGACGGCATCCAGACCCACATCAATCCGTCCGCCGTTCTTATAGATATTCCACCCGGAGCCGTCCGCGCGTCTCCTTGCGTCAATCGCAACCACCACGCACTGGCTGCCGAATTTGTCTGCCGCCTCCGAGATCAGTTCCGGCCGGTTGATCGCGGAAGAATTGATCGCAATCTTGTCTGCGCCCTCGCGGAGCAGTGCCTTAAAATCATCCACCGTCCTTATGCCGCCTCCGACCGTAAACGGAATGAACACTCTCTCCGCCACGCGGCGCACCATATCGACCACGGTATTTCTGGCGTCCGAGGTAGCGGTAATGTCCAGAAATACCAGTTCGTCCGCACCTGCCTTATCGTAAGCTGCCGCAATCTCCACCGGATCTCCGGCATCCCTCAGATTCACAAAATTAACACCCTTTACCACACGCCCGCCATTTACGTCCAGACAGGGAATCACTCTCTTTGTAAACATCGCATGCCTCCGCTATATTTCCGCAAAATTCTTCAATATCTGAAGTCCCACTGTGCTGCTCTTCTCCGGGTGAAACTGGCACGCAAACAGGTTGCCCTTCTCCACGGAAGCATGAATCGTCACACCGTACTCTGTGGTCGCCTTCACAATCGACGGATCTTTCGCTTTCAGGTAGTAGGAATGTACAAAATAGACATATGGCTGTTCCTTCAATCCGGCAAACAATCTTCCTTCATGCGGGAAATCCAGTGAATTCCAGCCGATGTGCGGGATCTTAAGTCCCGGCGCCTCCGGAATCTTCACGATCTCTCCGTCCAGCAGATGAAGTCCCTCCACGCCGTCACTCTCCTCGCTGCCCTCAAACAGCAGTTGCAGACCCAGACAGATGCCGAGAAACGGCTTGTCTTCCTGCACAACCTCGCGGATCACCTGATCCAGCTCATATTTTTTCAGCTGCTGCATTGCCGTTCCAAAAGAACCGACACCCGGCAGTACCACTCTGTCTGCCCGGCGTATGCTGTCATGATCTCTCGTGACCACACATTCCTCACCCAGCGCGAGGAACGCCTTTTCCACACTTTTTAAATTGCCTGCGTCATAGTCTATAATTGCTATCATTCTCTCACTCCGTCAATATCATCCAAGTCCTGCTGCCGCCAATATCGAATACAGTTCCTGTGAGTAGGTATCCCGCTCGCTCTCCGCGTACAGTTCCTGTGCGCGCTCCTGCGTAAGCCCAAACCCGGACAGTCCTGCCACTGCCTGGTCTCTGATCTTCGCGAGTTCTGTGGAGCAGCCGTAAGCCGCAGCCTCCTCGCTGTACTTATCGCATCTTCCGACCGCGCGGATGAGGGAATCCAGTGCCATGTCATAAATACCGTTTTCCATAAAGGTCTGGTATGCCTGATATTCTCCGGCTGCATTCGCCATGATGCTGTACTTCTGGTAGGTCTCCTGATCTGCCTCCTTGACCGTAAGTCCGCTCACATCCGCAAACGCCGCCTGATAGTCGCCCAGTTCATACGCCTGCTTGGCACTGTTGAAGCTCAGGGTATATCCGAACAGATTCGTTCCCACCAGCACAAGTGCGAGGAAAGACGCCGCCATGACCATAATCAGCACCACCGGCTTTTTCGGAAGCGGCGGTGTATTGTCCGGCTCCTTCGGCTTCTTCGGCTTCTTGGCTTTCTGTGCTTTTTTCTCTGCCTTCGCCTTCTTCGCCTGTGCCTTCTTCTCCGCCTTCTCTTTCTTCGCCTGCGCCTTCTTCTCTGCTTTTTCCTTCTTTGCCTGCGCTTTCTTCTCTTCTTCTGAAATCTCCGGTTCCGCCTCTGTCTCCGGCTCGGCTGCCCCCGTTCCTTCCAGTTCCTGTAAGAGCTTTAAATTCTCATCGGAAAGATCATCCAGCTCCGGTGCCTGTTCTAAACCTTCCGGCTGTAATTCCCCGGCGTCCGCTGGTGCCTCCTCCGTCTCTTCCTCCTCACCAAACAGTGCGTCGCCGATTCTCTTGATCAGGCTCTTTTTCTCCTTTGCAGGAGCCTCATCCCCGGCATCTGGCTCATCTTTTTTCTTCTTTTTGCGGCGCTTTTTCTTTTTCCCGTCGTCCTCGTCCTGCACCTCATCCGCAGTCTCCGGCATTGCCGTCACGTCCGGCATTTCTGCGTCTGTGTCTGCGGCCGGAGCAGTGGGATCCGCCATCTGGCTCATATCCGGGAAATCGCCCTCCGACTGCAGCAGATCCATCAGATCTGAATCGTCGTCCTGGAAATCACCAATGGTATCGACCATAAGATCTCCGTCCTCCGACGCATGGGCAGTCTCCGCCGCTTCTGCACCGCCGGTGCTCTCATCCGCATCCCTTGCGCTGTCTAAAATGCCATCCAGATCCTTGAAGAACTGATTGTTCTCCTCCGTCGTCTTCTGTGTTCTTTCCTCTCCAGGCGCCTGATCCAGCTCATCCTCGAACTGTCTGATAAATGTGTCCGCATCTCCTTCCAGATCTGTATCCGCCTCAAAGGACTTTAAAAAATCGTCTTCCTCACTCATACCAGCTTTTTTTGTCTCCTGTTCTTTTTCTGCATAAAGCCCGTCTGCCGTATCGCCTGGCTCCGTCTCACGGGCTGTGTCGGCAGGACTTCCTCCCTCTACGGAGTGCAGCAGCCCATCCAGATATTCCTCTGCTCCGCTCATACGATACCTCCATCGACCTATAACTTAAGCGGGGGATGTGATCCTGCTCCATCACATCCCCTCTTCATTTCATTCTCAGTCCATGCTCTTGTCAATCAAGTCGTCAATCGCCGAAACAAGACTGCCAATCTCCGGCTTTGTCAGCTGGGCATCCGCTCCAAGCTGTTCTCCCTTGATGCGCATCTCCTCATTTACAAGAGATGAGAAAATAATCAATGGAATCTTCTTCATATTGTCATTTGTCTTAACCAGCTTCGTAAGGCGGTGTCCGTCCATCAACGGCATCTCAATATCTGTGATAATGCAGTGTACTTTCTCACGCACATTGCCTGCTTTTTCAAACTCCTGCAGCTTATCCCATGCCTCCTGACCGTTCATTGTCACAATCAGGTTCGTGTAGCCTGCCTTCTTCAGGCAGTCTGTGATCAGTCTGCTAAGAAGCGGGGAATCCTCTGCGATCAAAATCGGAGATTCACAGCGCTCACGCTGTCCCATGTCGTCCATATCGGACATCTTCAGTCCTGTCTCCGGGCTGATGTCCGTCACAATCTTCTCAAAGTCAAGGATGATGATCAGCTTGTCATCCATCTTGATGACACCGGTCGAGGCGCTGTTCTGCTCGGTATTGATCGTGGCATCCGGCTTGATGATCGCCTCCCAGGAAACACGGTGGATACCAAGCACGGCATCTACGTGAAATGCAATGTTTAACTTGTTAAAGTTCGTAATGATAAAAAGTCCCTCTGTCTTCGCATCATCCGGCATTCCCAGACAGCGCTTCAGATTTACCACAGAGATCATCGTATCACGCGGCATGAAGATTCCTTCGATACTCGGATGTGAATTTGGGACAGGCGTAACCGGCTGATAGGTTAAAATCTCCCTGATCTTTGCAACATTGATTCCGTAATGATTGTTTCCCAAGGTAAATTCCAGAACTTCCAGTTCGTTTGTTCCCGATTCCAATAATATATTTGTATCCATTCGTCTCTCTCCTCTCGCGTAATACCGCAACGTATCTATCTGACAGCATTATAGCACATTGGTACCTGAAATGCATTGTTTTTCATGCGTTTTACAGAATAATTTGTATCATTTGATCCATTTGCACATACAGTTCCACACTGTCTGCCGACGCCACATCATCCGGCACCTGGAATACAAGTACCAGGCGGGTGCTCCCTCCCGCAGGAATCGTACCCTGATAGGTGGAAAAATCCGTATCCAGCAATGTGGTCTCCGCCGTGCTCTTGACCGACTGGTTCAATACAACCGTGAACTTCGGGCTGACACTCAAAACATCAAGACCCACTCCGTCCGCCCCGGTGTTGGTCACATCTATGGACAGCACCAGATACTGTTTTCCGGCATCCGGGGTCATCTCATAATAATCACCTTCCATGTACCCCGGTGCAAGCTGCGCGCCCGCATAGGTCATCTGAATGCCGTCGGCTCCGAACAGTTGATCCAGAGATGCCGATCCGGCTGCCGCCACCGACACAGCAGGTGCCGCAGCTTCCGCAGATGCGGCTGTTCCCGTCTCTGACGCGTCCTGTGTCTCCGGCGTCTGCGGCACCGTGACATCCTCCTGCGTCTCCTCCGGTTCTTCCGGACTCACATACGTCAGACCTTCCCGCTGATATGTGTTGTACTTCGTGACGATATGCGCCGCATAATTGACAATGACGTTCTCCTCGTCGTCTGTCAGGTCGTAGAGTGCATCACCACATCCGCCCAACAGCATCGTTGCAGCCATCACCGCTGCCATCATCTTGATTCTTGTTCTTCTCATAGGATTCCATTCCTCACGCAAAGTATAAACTAACATTATGTTAGCATTTTAAAGGAAATATAGCAACAAAAAAATTTTTTGCTGCATCATGACCGTTTTCCTTTTTCCAGTTCAAACCAGAATTCCACGCCATCCTCATGGTTGATCACGCCGCACTGCTGATGGAACGAGTCCATGATCGCCTTCACAATGGAAAGACCGATTCCGCTGCCGCCGTACTCTCTCGTGCGTGCCTTATCGACTTTGTAGAACTTGGACCAGATTTTGTCGATATCCTCCTCCGGAATCGGGTCTCCGGTATTGAAGACGCGGATGCGGACGTTCTTCTCCTGCTCCCTGCAGCGGATGGAAATCTCCTTTTTCCCTCCCGCATAATGAATGGCATTGCTCAGGTAGTTCGTCACGACCTCCTCCGTCATAAATTCATCCGCCCACACATAAATGGGCTCTGCGGGACATTCCGTCACCGTAATGCCGCTCTGCCCGATGAGGATATCCACCGAGTGCAGCACGCCCCGGATGAGCTCTGTTACGTCGAATCGCTCCATCGTGATCGTCTCGTTTCCGGATTCCAGCTGGTTTAATGTCAGAAGCTTTTTCACCATCTGATTCATCTTATCCGCCTCGTCCATGATGACCTCACAGTAAAAATCCCGGCTCTGTGCGTCATCGTTGATACATTCCTTCAAGCCCTCCGCATATCCCTGGATCAGGGCAAGCGGCGTCTTTAATTCATGCGATACATTCGAGAGAAATTCCTTGCGCTGGCGGTCTATCTGCGTCTTTTTCTCAATGTCTAAAAGGAGCTGGTTGTTTGCGCTTTTCAATTCCGAGATCGTATGCTCGAGCGCCTGCGACATCTCGTTCATGTGCGTGCCGAGTTCATCGATCTCATTGCGCCGCTTTCCTTTCGGCGTATAGCAGACCTCAAATTCCAGCTGGGTCATATGCTTGGAAATCTCGGTCAGTTCCAGGATCGGATCGGTGATTCTCTTAGAGATGAAGACCGACACAACCGTGCTCACCGCAATCGCCAGGATCCCGACGTACAGCAGGAACTGGTTCGACGTCTTGGCGCTCTCCCTTATGCTCTCTAACGCCGACCGCATCAGCACCAGATTGCCGTTTGAGAGGGTTCCGTACAGTACCAGATATTCCGCATCCAGCCTGGTGTCCGTTCTTCTCTGGATCACATAGTCCTCCGCCTGCGCCAGCACCGTGGTCTCATTCTGCGTACCACCGAAAATAATGTCCGTAAACTCGATTAACATACGCTGTGTATCGTTCACGGAGGATCTGACAATCGTGCGGTCCGGGCTGATCACCATGACCGTGATATTGCCGTTTGCGCAGAGATTGTCAAATGTCACATCAAACGAGCTGTCGTCAAGGCTTCCATCCTCGCTTGCCGCGTCAATCGTAGTAAATCCGGACAACAGTACATTTTCTTTGTTCATCACATAGTAGCGCTCCAGAAATACCGTGTTAAGCACCCAGCAGAGCGCCACGGTTCCCGCCACCAGACCGATGATAATTCCGGCGATTTCCCTGGTCAGTCCGCCCTCTTTCGGACGTCTGCCGCGCCCCTGTCTCTTTTTATCAAAAAGTCCCTTCATTCCGCGTCACTTCCATTATTCTTCCGTCACTTCAAATTTGTAGCCCATGCCCCAGACCGTCGTGATATATTTTCCCTTATCTCCCATCTTGGCACGCAGCTTCTTGACATGCGTATCAATCGTTCTCGCATCGCCAAAGTAATCGTAATTCCAGACGCTGTTCAATATCTTCTCGCGTGAGAGCGCAATCCCCGCATTTTCCATAAAGTATGCCAGCAGTTCAAACTCCTTGTAGCTTAAATCGATCCGCTCTCCGTCAACCGTCACCATGTGGGCTGCCTTGTCCAGAACGATTCCTCCCATGGAGACCGCCGCTTCTTCATCCTGCGTCTTTCCGCTCCGGCGCAGAATGGCTCCGACACGCGCAACCAGTATCTTCGGAGAAAAAGGTTTGGAAATATATTCGTCCACACCGAGTTCAAATCCGTTCAGCTCGTCGCTCTCCTCGCCTTTTGCCGTCAGCATAATAATCGGAACTTTCGATGTCTCCCGGATCTCCCGGCACACTTCAAATCCGTTGCGCTTGGGCATCATGACGTCTAAAATAATCAGCGCTATGTCTTTTTCCCGGTAAAATAAATCGAGGGCTTCCTCGCCGTCTCCCGCCTCAAGCACCTCGTATCCCTCTCTCACAAGGAAATCCCGCACCAGCTTGCGCATTCTGCTCTCATCATCCACCACCAGAATTCTGATCTTATCCATGTTCCCGTATCCTTTCCGCTTTTTATCGTCATTCTAACAGCTACTTATGAAAAATCTGTGTATTTTCCGCTCTATTCCGGCATGATTCCAAGCTCTTTTTCCTTCGCCTCAATCGCTTCCTGCCTCTGGTCGAGCCGCTCCTCCCACGCCTCGTATTTGTTGATCAGCTGATTCTCGTAGTTTAACACCGTCGTATTATTGGTCGTCGCCGTAATTGCAAACATCGCCACAACACATACTGCCAGAATAAAGGCGATCCAGCGCACAATGCGGTAGCGTCTCCTGTAGTCCGCATTTTTTACCACGGTCTGCGTCTTCGGCTTTGGTGCCGGCGCGCGCTTCGCCTTGCGGAGACTCTCCTCCACCTGCGGATGCTGCACCGGAATCGGGAAAATATCTTCCTTCCGGATAAACGGAATCGACTGCAGATACTCCTGCAGATCCTTCAGATAAGAATAGCCGACTGCCGTGTCAAACAGCCGCTGCTGTATCATTTTATTATAAATGCGGAGTACCATCTCAGGGTCGTCCATCTGGGCTTTCTCCTTGACGTATTTCACGCCCTCCGCCTCTTTTCTCGCCTGCGCGGCTTCCGCCTCATTTGCAAATAAAAATCCCTCCACGACCATGGAGGTCTTTTCCTGTTCTTTTTTTCTCTTCTCTACAGACATTCTTCGATCCTCATCTCTTCCGTTTCTGCTGTGATTTTGCTCTTATTATAGGAAATGGCAGTGTGAATTGCAAGTCAGGGAGATGTAAAGATTCCATTCATTTATCGCTCTATATCATTTTTTCTTATATCCACAATCACAATACGAACCACCGCCGGCTAATACTTCGAGATGTTCAAAGAACTGTTTATACCACTCGTCCTTAGTCATTAGAATTTCACAATTTCCGGCTCATGTGTAAATGATGAAAATGTTGCCGTAGCATTCTTAAAATAGAATACCTCTGTGTTGCCATCATCTGCAGCATACATTTTCTGTAAAGAAGGATATGCATCAAGCATTGACTGTCTTGCTTCTACTCTGTCGTTCTCAACCAATTCACCCGCGACACGCAGCCATTCTCCATTCTTAAATGCACAGATTTCTGCCTTTTGATTTGCGTGTAACTGCTTTGGTACCTCTTTGATCTTCCCCGTCTGTATGTAGAGTTTACCTTCAAAAATATGTACAGTTCCAAAAGGTCTGACTCTTGGCTGATCACCTTCTACGGTTGCTAAATAATATGTCTCTGCTTCTTTCAAGAATTTTTCTACTCGTTCCATGTGCTTGTCCTCCTGTTCCTGCCAATCGTATGTTTCCATTGTTTCTTTTGCTTCTAAGAACCACAGAACTTCTGTGACTCTTCTCCATAGTATTCATCAATTTTTAGTCTGAGCTTCGTCACTCTATCCATATACTCCCTGCTGTGTTCCTGCATACCTTCATGCTTACACTGCGTGTATATAACAAGTGTTGGCAAAAGTGATATCTGATCTGCCTCCTTTGTTACTGCACTGCCCATCATTACCTTATCTCCAAGAATTGTTGTAATAAGATTCTGCTCATACGAAAGAGTTTTTATTATTTCTTCCGATGTCCCTGTAAGACATTCCTTAATACCAGAAGCTCAGCAACATATAATTGTATATCATCGCCATACAGTACAGAAGCTGATAATCCTGCACATTTTTCTATCTGCTCGTAAAGTTGCTTATTATCTACTATAGTAACTTCTGGCGCCTCCTTAGATAACATCTGTTGTTCTTATAATTATTTCGTTCCAATGTCTGACTTTTCCCCTATAATTACAATGAAAAAAATGTAAATGATTATTTATGTTCGCAGATACAACTTCTGTTTTCATATTTATTTAACTTATCTAGCATTCCAAAATCATGGACTAAAGGCGTATTAACAGACATCGCAAATATTACTATGGGACAGTCTCCATCTGGAGACAGTTACAATATTCTTGGGAATGGATATCCATTTTATCAGGGTTCAACAGACTTTGGTGCTATTTTTCCGACGATACGAGTGTATACAAATAAACCATCACGATTTGCTTCAGTCTTTGATACATTGTTAAGTGTTAGAGCTCCAGTTGGCAGCCTTAATATTGCTTATGAAAATTGTTGCATTGGTCGTGGTCTTGCTTCTGTTCATGGCAAATATAATAATAATACTTTTGTGCGATACCTGTTAAAAAACAACAGATGGTATTTTGATAATATTAACAACAGTGGTACAACATTTGGATCCATAACCAAAAACTATTTATTTGATATGCCAATAGTGATACCGAGTAGTAAATTAGTAGCAACATTTGAACAGAAAGCCAACCTTATGGAACAACAAATTTATAAAAATGAACAGCAGACACGAGAACTGCAAAATCTACATAACTGGCTTCTTCCAATGCTTATGAATGGTCAAGCTACCATTGAGAATTGATATGCTAAATAATCATTTATCATATTGTTCTTGCTTATTTTCTTATCTATTGTGCCTAGAATTAATGCTATCCTCTTCTGTTCAATGTAATCCGGCAAGTGAATATCAATATCACCTAAAATATCAGTATTCAAAGATGCCATTGTTGAACCTACCGCAGAATTATTTATCTTCATTTTTACCGCATTGGTTAATAAATAGTATGAGACAAATTCAGGATAAACAGAGTCATCTAAAATTCGCACGCGGATACAATCTGAACCCTGCATCCAGCCCTCCTGATCCTTGCGAATCAAACAATGCCTATCAACAGAACCTTTTCTTCCAAATACAATATCCCCAACTTTCAATATATGTTCTGACAACCGTTTTAATGTATTTGCACCTACACAATCAAGCCCTGTTTCAATAATACTTCCGTAACCAATATTTTTAACATTAATAACTGGTATTCCTTCTGAAACATACTCGCTTGCACTTAACTGTGTTCCAAACGGTCCGGTCTTTAACTCGGATATGTCCCTAAGTTTTACATTCCTCATTGATGTTCTCCTATCCAATGTATTTTCTATGAGCAATTTTTACATTACTCTGTTTAACCATTGCATATTGCAATGTTGTGTCTATCCGCTGATGTCCTAGCAGTTTTTGCAACTGCTCTATTGGCATTCCCTTATCAATAGCTACTGTTGCTAAAGTTCTTCTGAACTTATGAGGATGAACCTTATCTATGTTTAATCTTTTTCCCATTTCACGAAGTCGTAGTTCTATTCCACCTATTTTCATTCGTCTGTAAGGTGCTTTTAGCGATACAAAGAGTGCCTGCTCATCATCTGTTCTCGAATCAAGATAATTCTGCAAATGCAGCTTAGTTCGTGCATCAAAATACACCATTCTCTCTTTATCGCCTTTACCAAATACTACACATTCTCTTTCATCAAATGAAATATCATCTCTATTTAACAAAACCAGTTCTCCGACTCTCATTCCTGTAGATGCAAGTATGTCAATCAAAGCCAAATCTCTTGGATTGTCACAATTATCTCTCATTGTCTCCAGTTGCTCATCTGTATATGTTTCCTTTATCACACTAGCAGACTTAATTCTATGTATTCTACGTACAGGACTTTTTATGATGTAATCCTCATCTTCCAGCCATGCAAAAAAACTTGAAAATATTCTCCTTATGTTATCAATCGTCACCTTACTTGATTCCTTTTCAGCTTGGTACTTTGATAGATATGTCCTCAAATCTTCTGTTTCAATTGTGCATACCGTTTTCCCGATATCTTCCATCATTTGATGAATTGTATTCTTGTAATATGTTAAAGTCTTCTCTGAACACCCTTCTATTCTCTTTGCAGACAAAAATACCTCCAAGTAGTCCAATGTTTCCTGCTCACTTTCTTCTTCCATAGTCACAATAGAAACATTATATAGATTTACCTCTAGTACATCCTTCAATTTTTTTAATTGTTCATTGTTTAGTGACGGAAGCATCTCATTGATAATCTTCGTTATTACTTTTTCTTTCATGTGTTTCTCCTTTATATGTGAGAACCACCATGAAGTGGAGTTCTTTTTTTCTCTCGCCACTTTCAAGAGTTTATGTTTGTATTGTAAATGATTATTTAGCGTATCAATTCTCAATGGTAGCTTGACCATTCATAAGCATTGGAAGAAGCCAGTCGCGTAAATTGGTTAGTTTTTGAATTTCTTCACAACTCTTTGATTTTAAAGATAATGTTGATGCAAGCTTATCTTCAAATTGTGTAATAACAGATAATGGTGGTACACAAAGTTCTGTATCTAAAAGGGTACTTATACGAATACCTTTAAAGATACTTCCGGTAGAACTTGATGTTGCTTGTTTAATAAAAGCATCACTCATAAAGTACAAATATAAAAATGTCGGTGTAACAACATCAATGTTTGCACGAATTGAGAATACGGATTCATTGATATCCCAATCTGTAGGTTCCGCTTGAATAAGATAACAACGTCCCAATGGAGCAATACTTGCAAATAAGATATCTCCAATTTGTATATCTGATCTGTTATGAACAATAGTCCGGGCTGATTCATCAATAGTATCACAGCCAGTAAAATCTAAAGTCCCATTGGTTGTAAGATTTTTAACAGTAATATATTTTATATTGCCTGAACCAAGCGAAAAATTATCTCTTGGGTTCAATCCTGTGCAGATACTTGAAATAATGTCTTGTATTTTACAGATTTTCCAGCCCTTAGGAATGATGTGATCATCAGTATATATCATTTCCCCATCAGAAGATTTATATGGTTTTCCGTTTTCATCTGGAAAATCAAACTGCACAAACCAGTAGTCGTAGGTGGTCTTTGCCATCTCCTCTAAATAATCATTTATCTTTTTATTATTAGCAATCCTTCGATCGATTTTATCCAATACATCCACTATTCTATTTTGTTTACCAATTGGTATTAGTGGCACTGTATATTTAGGAAAATCTTCTACAGAAATTCTATCCACTGTGCTTCCTTTCACAGTTTGATTTCTAATAAAAGATGTCCATTCTGGTGACCTAAAATAATAGTACAGCCATCTGGTGTTTATTTTATTGCTCACATTTCTTATAATTGCGAGTCTTCTCCCCAAGCAACCATGAAAACCTTTTGGAATCATCGTATATCTACCTAAAGTAGCTTCATACGAAAAAACTATATCATTCTCTTGAGGAATTACCCTTTTCGTCCATTTTATATAATCTTCTTCCGATAAATGTGCAAATTGTGTAGCATCCAGCATACCATCTTCCGTTATTGCATCTATTCCAAGATATATTGGACCATACTCTGTTTTATTCGGAGTTGCGTGAGGTCCATCATATACCTTGCAGATTTCATTTATCATAATTCGCTTCATACTTCACCTTCTTCAACTGCTCTAGAATTTCCGTTTGCAATGTATTACCCTCTCCAAATAATTCTGTAAGTTTATCCATATAATCATCCATCTTTGCCTGAAACTCTTCCTGTGTCAGTTCTACATACTCAATCTTTACTTCAAAATATTGCCCGGCACTAAAAGAACACTTCTTCTGTTCAATCTTGTCATAGTCTACAACAACAGAGAAATCATCCTTCGTTTCAAAATTATTAAAAGTATTGATAATATCCTCAATTTCTTGATCAGAAAGTACTGTTCTCTGGTTTTTTCCATCCACTTTAACCTTTGTTCCAAGTTTGGACGCATCCATAAGTATTGCCTTATCGTATTTCTTTGTATTATCCAAAAATACAACTGATACATTTGTGCCTGTCGTTGCAAAAATATTACTTGGCATGGATACTACACCCCGTAACATCTTTTCTTTCACTATACGCTCTCGTATTGTTTTTGGTATGCCTGTTCCCGCTGTCAGGAATCCTGTCGGCACAACAATTGCAGTTCTGCCACTATTCTCTTTCATAGAAAAAATAATGTGCTGAAGAAACATCTGGTAAATTGCCATACTATCTTTTTTCTTGTTAGGCACTTTCGGCACACCCGCCCAGAATCTTTCCTTATAATTTTCTCCTGCCAATGTATCTCTGTTGTCTGAAAAATCCACATTAAAAGGTGGATTGCTGACGATATAGTCAAACTTCATCAGTCCATTTTTCTGTCGGTTCAGATGCTGTGGTGATAATAATGTATCTCCATGCACTACATGACCGAGTGAATGTACAAGATTATTCAGTATAAGATTCAGACGCAGAAATTCATTTGATTTCTGGGAAATATCCTGTGTATATATCGTACAGTTATTCTCACCTATTTCATGTGCAAGTGCCAACACAAGAGTTCCTGAACCTGCTGCAGGATCATATACAGTTACATTCTGTGTTCCTTGCGGTACCATAATTCTTGCAATAATGCTTGCTATGGAATGCGGTGTGTAATACTCAGCATACTTACCAAAGTCCTTGTTGTAATCCTTAATCAGATACTCAAATATGGTTGCAAAAAAATCATATTTCTGTGAAAATGCATCTGCAAAGCTGAAAGTAACAAGCTTATCAATCATCGCTCTGCAGAAATCAGACCTACGATTAGACTCTGTTACATTAAGCGATAAATTCTGGTCAAATAAGCGAATCTTATCTCCTGAGCCAGTACTTACTGAAAATACATCAAGGTTCGTATTAGAAATATCCCATAAGGTTGCATCAAACAATTCATTAAACTTATCATCATTTTTATGGTTAAAGAGATATGAAATAAAATGCTCTCTTTTAAGTTTTGCAGTTGCCGCCGGCAACTGCATCATAAGCATTTCATAATCATCTTCCGGCATATTGTTTAATGTCTGTTCAACATTCTCGGAATCTTTTAGTCTTTCATCCGCCTGCTGTACCTCATAAAGAAACTTGTCATTCAAAAATTTATACAGGAAGATTTCTGTAATGATTTTATACTCACTACTTGCATTGCCAAGTCCAAAGTTGGCACACACAGTTTTTAAGTCATCAATCATCTGTTTTGTATTTGCTATTATTGTTTCTGTTGTCATCAGGATACCCAATCCCTTTCTGATATATATTCTTTTGAAAGACAGTTATCTATAAATAGTAGCTGCTGTCGTTCTGGCTTTACATTTTCTCCTATACATGCCTTATAGATTATTGGCTGTAAAGACTTTATAAAATACTCCTCATTATCAAGGATATTTTCATTATGAGCAATCTGGTCATCAGCCTCGGTCTTTACTGTCATTAAAATTCTATGTACAGTAATCGCATCTGCAATCGGTGGCGGACTTCCCATAATCCTTTTATGCGTTCTCATATACTTAACATCACCAGAATACTTTGCTGCAAGCATTCGGTCTGCAATATTGCGTCTCTCTGCTTTTTTCTTCAATGAATCCAGTTCATCCTTCATCTGCCTCATTTCATCTGCTGTGAGTTCTTCAATATTTTTCTTCTTAAATACTCTCTTTAATTCATCAAGAAGTGATATGTACTCCGGATCTTTTGGATCAAGGCATCTGTCCACAATCTCTCTTCTTGTTTTTTCCAATGTATCTCTGAACGCATCCGCTATCAAAAGTTCTTCTTCTTTAATCTTGCGAAACTGAAAATCAATCTGGTCAAGTGCCATATTAAGCACCTGCGTCATGTCTTCTGATGAATCAATGCTGTTCTTTAGGTTTACAATACTGATTCTGTTGTTGACCTCATTCAAGCATTTAATCGCATTCTCGACATTAAAGTGTTCATACAAATCTTCATATCCATATAACCGAATCAGATTGTACATAGCCTTGTAATTCTCTAAAGCCTGGCGCAAGTCAAGTAACTGTTTCTTGTCATCAATCGCATTAATCTGGTTAATAAAGTTGACCACATTACTTGTATCATACAGAAATAATTGATTTTTGACTTCATTTAAATCTTTTTCAATATCTTCCTTACTCTTAAAGATATTGCTGTAATTCTGAACTTCATCTCCTAATTCTGACTGAAGTTCATCGAAATATGCTTTATTTGTCTTGTCAAACTCGTCCTTGATATTTGCAAAATCTACAACATATCCATAATGATAGCCTTTGTATGGTCGATTTACCCTTGTCAAAGTCTGTAATAAATTATGTGCCTTAATCATTCTGGCAAGGTACTGCTTCTTTAATCGAGGAGCATCAAAACCTGTCAGAAGCATATTGTAAACAACAAGAATATCTATATTTCCTTTTTTGAATTCTTCCTGCTCGTCTTTTCTATCCTGCTTAGTTCCCTCATCATGTAGTATCAGTGCATGAGTATAAGCTGAAAAACGATTCAACTGTTTATCTACCTCTCTTGCCTGCTCAGAAGAATCGCATACAATCATTGCACCGATAGAAGAATCCAGTGCATTTCTGCCTTCTCCAAAATCATGAACAATGTAGTCAACCATCTTCTCAACAAATTTTGGATGAGCATACAATTCTTTCTTAGCTATACTTCCTTGTCTTACAATCTGATCCAGCGTATCCTTCATCTGATTCTTATATGTAGTTTCAATCTCTTCCCGAATAAGTTTCAGTGTGTATCCATCTGCAATCGACTGATTATAATAGTATTTATGAATATAATTGCCAAATACATCCTTGGTGTTATAACCTTCTCCAATCAATGGTGTACCTGTCAGGGCTATCATAACTGCATTTCTGTCTGATGACATAAGATTAGCAAGAAACGAACCTGTTGGATTATAACTGCGGTGTGCTTCATCCAGAAAATAAACTCTCTGTACATTAACATTATAATCAGCAGGCTTTGTTACAGATTCTTTCGAAAACTTCTGTATATTAAGCACAGTCATCGTAGTTTTACCACTTGTATTTGACTCGCCCGGATTAACTATATCATCTATAAACTGCTTCTTATCTTTTATCATCTTGACATTAAGACCTCTGGCTTCGAATTCGCTTTTTGCCTGCTCTGCCAGATCTAACCTGTCTACTATAAAATAAAACTTTGCAATTTTTCCTTCTTCTCTGCTGAAATAATCCGTCAGATATCTTACGTTGGAATATGCCAAAGCTGTTTTTCCGCTGCCCTGTGTATGCCAGATAACTCCTTTTCTGATGCCTTCACGCAGCTTATCACGTATTGCCATAGTTGCAAACATCTGAGGGTAACGCATAATATGTTTCTCTATCTGCGTAATTCCATCTTTATTCGTGGTAGTCTTGTAACAGATACCATATTTCAACAAAAACAGTATTCTGTCTTTTGTGTATAAAGATGTAATAATACGATTTGTAGGTGAATCCTCATTTATAGAAGATGCATATTCAGGTGTTCCTTTAATAGCAATAAGATTCGTATCTGACAAAATAAAAGCTTCATCTTCTGTGTTTATTGGCTTCATTTTTGCCTTTAACTCTTCTTCTCTCTGCTCTCTGAATTTACTGAAAAACATTCTTGTATAACTGCTGGAAGCATAGAATGCCCCCTGTATTGGTTCAATATCAGAATCATCATACTCATTATTATTAGAAAACACAGTAAACTGCGTAATTCCCACAAATCTGCGATAGATTTTGTTACCAAAGCGCCTTTCCATACGGTTACGCTCTGTAAGAATACCTTCCCTATTATTCTGACGTTTCACCTCGATAAATGATAATGGCATTCCATTTATTAATACGGTAATATCTGGTCTGAAATTATCATCACCATTTTCGTATGGAAGTTCCGTTACTACTGTGTAATCGTTCTGTGCTCCACTCTCATCATCAAAATCAATTAACTTTATATCATTTATTCCTGACTGCAGAATATTGAAAAATGATTTGCCTAAATCGTCATTATCCAGTTTTATCTTTATTTCATCAATAATCTTCTTAGCATCATCGAGTGTAAACTCAGCATGATTAATTCTATTTATGGCAGACAAAAACTGACTATAGAAAATATTCGCATCTCCATCATAGTCAACATTTCGTTCTTTATCTTTTATTGACATATAGGTATATCCAAGCCTTGTAAAATGTACAAGTGCCGGTATCTTTACTCTGGAATCTTCCGGTCTTCCCATAAGTACAAATCGCCTCCAAACGGTATCCTAAGTCCAATTTAAGTATATTCTTTTATCGGAATACGTTCAATCAAAAATTCAGGTTCCTGTACAAAAAAAGACAGCGCCAAACCGGCACTGCCCATTTCCATATTTTTACCTTCTACGATATACCAGCCAAATCCCATTCCTGTATATGCTGATACCATATAAGGAGTTCGCTTGTGCTGCATTTGGACGGCAGTTCGTTTCTGCCGCTTTGAATGGACCAGACGGGAATCGAACCCGTGTCCGAAGAATAATCCCCTGTCCTTCTACGAGCTTAGTCTGTCCTTTGACATTCCCTCTGCCGTCCGGGAACAGACACCCTTACGGTTTTGGTAGCTTCATAATACGCCCGCAGGCTCAAAGCTTTGCCTGTGTCGTTTCTCACATCGTCGAAGCCTGGGTCCTAAAGTGTGAGTGCTCTAGGTCAGACTGCTGCCATTAGGCAGCGTATGCTAAATTATCTTCAGCGTTTAAATTTAATTGTGGAATTTGACGCATCCCGTGCGGCTCGCTTCTCCAGCTTCATATTCCCCGTCGAAACCTTTACTGGCCCCTGTTATTTAAAAGAATGTGTCACAGCACATTCTCGCGCCGAGCGCGGTCGCCTGCGACATATTTCTTCTTCGCGCGAGTGCGCATCCTGCCCGGAGGGCTTTTTGTGTAATAGGAAACTTCCTATTACATAAAAATCTAATACAGATTCTTTACCTTGAAATCACGCTCTGCCTCGCGGCGCATGTCTTTCTTCGCAATGTCCTGCCGCTTGTCGTAGAGCTTCTTACCTTTGGCAAGTGCAATCTCCACCTTCACGAGGCTTCCCTTCAGATATACCTCCACCGGAACCAGCGTGTAGCCCTGCTCTGTGAGCTTCCCCGTCAGCTTCCGGATCTCTGACTTGTGCATCAGAAGCTTCTTGGGGCGGAGCGGATCTTTGTTGAAAATGTTGCCCTTCTCATAAGGGCTGACGTGCATGCCGTAAACGATGACTTCACCGTTCTCGATGCGCACAAACGCCTCCTTGATCGAGCACTTGCCCATGCGCATGGACTTCACTTCCGTCCCGTGCAGTTCAATGCCCGCCTCAAACCGCTCCTCCAGGAAATAGTCATGGTAGGCTTTTTTGTTATTCGCGATTAACTTCTTCTCGGTCTTTGCCATCCCGACTATCCTCCTTCGCTTACTGTCTGCACTGCCGCTTTTCATCTGCACTGCTGTTACAGTATACTCCACAAATTTTTATTCTGCAATAAACTTCTGGTTTAATTTTTCATTTTCTTCGTCTTCTGTTCCGGTAACGACACGAAAGTCGATCGTTCGCATAAACGGATCTGTCGCTGCCACGACAATCTTTACCTTCTGGCCAAGCTTGTAGCGCTTTGCGGTAGTCTCCCCGATCAGCTCATAGGTGCTCTCGCTGTAGTGGAAATAGTCGTCTGTCAGCGTCGTCACATGCACAAGTCCCTCCACGGTATTTGGCAGTTCGACATAGAATCCCCACTCGGTCACGCCCGAAATGACACCCCAGAACTCTTCACCCAGATGTCCGGACATGTACTGTACTTTCTTTAACTTGTCACATTCGCGCTCTGCCTCATCCGCCCGGCGCTCCATCTCGCTGGAATGCTTTGCCACCTCCGGCAGGATCTTCTCATAATGCTCGATGCGCTTCGCATTCATTCTTCCGCGCAGATTGTCCTTGATGATCCGGTGAATCTGTAGATCCGGATAACGGCGGATCGGCGAGGTGAAATGGCAGTAATAGGAAGTTGCCAGTCCGAAATGCCCGGTATTTACGGTGCTGTATTTTGCCTGCTTCATCGAGCGGAGTGTCAGCCGGCTGATTAATGCCTCCTCCGGCGTCCCGTCAATCCGAAGCAGCAGCTTCTGGAGTTCCTTCGGGTGTACCTCATCCTGTCCGATATGAATGGAATAGCCGAAATTATTGATAAACGTTGCCAGCTTGTGGATTTTCTCCGTATCCGGGTTCTCGTGGGTACGGTACACAAACGGCAGTTCCTGCCAGAAGTAATCCTGCGCCACCGTCTCGTTGGCAAGCAGCATGAAATCTTCGATAATCTTGGTTGCAACATTGCGCTCGTACGGCTTGATCTCCACAGGGCGTCCCTGCGCGTCCAGAATGATCTTCGTCTCCGGGAAGTCAAAATCAATCGATCCCCGCTTCATCCTCTTTTTGCGGAGAATCGCCGCCAGATCCCGCATCCTCTCAAACATTGGCACAAGCTCCTCATACTCGCGGATCTCCGCCTCATCGTGATCCTCCAGGATCTTTTTGACACTGGTGTAACTCATGCGGCGGTCGACCTTAATGACTGTCTCCGCAATCACGTGATCGATCACATTTCCCTTCGCATCCACGGTCATGATACAGCTTAATGCCAGCCGGTTCTCCCCGGCGTTCAGCGAACAGATACCGTTGGAAAGCGCATGCGGAAGCATCGGGATCACACGGTCGACAAGATAGACCGATGTGCCGCGCTTTAGCGCCTCCACGTCAAGGGCGCTGCGCTCCTGCACATAATTCGTGACATCTGCAATATGAACGCCCAGACGGTAGACATCCCCCTCCTTCGTCAGGGTGATGGCATCGTCCAAATCCTTGGCATCCTCTCCGTCGATCGTTACCGTCTGCCAGTCCCGCAGATCCATGCGGCCTGCCATATCCGCCGTGCTGACCTCGCCTGCCACGCGCTCCACCTGATTCATGATCTTCTCCGGGAACTCGGTCGGCAGATCATAGCCACGCACGATCGAGAGAATATCCGTCCCCGGGTCGTTCACATGTCCCAGAATCTCTACGACCTTTCCCTCCGGCTTTTTTCCATTGCCGCCGAAGTCCGTCAGTTCCACCACGACCTTATGTCCGCTCACCGCCCCTTTGGAGCGCTCCTGCGGGATAAAAATATCCTGTCCAAATCTCGGATTGTCCGGCACTGCGAACCCGAATGTCTTGCTTTTTTCATAGGTACAGACGATCCGGCTGACCCCGCGGGTCAAAATCTTTGTGATCTGCCCCTCTCTGCGCCGTCCGTGCCCCTCGGCGCGTGTCAGCGCCACCTGCACGGTATCGCCGTGAAAAGCACCGTTTACCTGGGATTCCGGAATAAAAATATCCTCGTCCTCCCCCTCGACCGTCACAAAGCCAAATCCTCTCGGATGCGCGGTAAAAACGCCTGTCAGGAATTTACCCTCCGACTTCATGTACTTGCCCTTTGATGACACTTCCACTTTTCCCTCCGCCACAAGCGCATCCAGCACTTCCGTGAGATCTCTTCTGTCACTCTTTGGCACATTTAATACTGCCGCGATCTCCTTCGCCTTCATCGGCACATAAAGTTCATCGCAGATCAGTCCGTAAATTGCTTTTTTTCGTTCCTGTAAAAGTTCTTCTCTCATATCCTTCCTCTCCACAACAAAAAAGCTGCCGCAGATGCGACAGCCTCATTTCTAAAAGATTCCCAGATTCAATACAGCGGCAATGATGATGAACAGCGCAACCAGAATCTTGGTTCCCGTCACCAGTCTGCCTTCCATGGAACGTCCCTTATTCCTTCCCCAGTACGTATCTGCCGCTCCGGCGATCGCTCCGAGTCCTGCGGACTTTCCTTCCTGTAATAAGATAATGACTGTCAACGCCAAACAAATCAGTATGAAAACAACGGTTAAAATCGTCTTTAAAATTGCCAAAATAATTCCCTCCTACGGTAATCAACTCACAACTTTAGCTATTATAGCATACTCCCCCCGCGTTTTCAACTGTTTTTTACGCTCTCCCGAAAGGCTCCGCCGGAGAAAACTGCGCCGTCTCGCCAAGCTCCTCCTCAATCCGCAGAAGCCGGTTATACTTTGCAGTGCGCTCCGCCCTGCACGGCGCGCCGGTTTTAATCTGCCCCGCATTCACCGCGACCGCAAGATCCGCGATAAACGCATCCTCCGTCTCCCCGGAACGGTGGGAGATCACCGTGTGATAGCCGGCACACTGCGCCATCTCGATGGCGTCCAACGCCTCCGTCAGCGTGCCGATCTGATTCACCTTTATCAGCACCGCATTTCCCGCATTTAATTTGATGCCGCACTTGATCCGCTTGGGATTTGTGACAAACAGGTCATCGCCGACAAGCTGCATGCCATCTCCCAGACGTCCGGTCAGACTCTGCCAGCCCTCCCAGTCGTCTTCCTGCAGACCGTCCTCAATCGACACAAGCGGAAAACGCTTTGCCAGATCTTCGTAGAGCGCGATCATCTCCTTTGCATCCCTGCAGATTCCATTCTCCCCCGGGAAATGGTACATTCCCGTCTCTTCATTATATAATTCACTCGCTGCGGCATCCATCGCGTAGACCACATCTTTTCCGACCGTATAGCCCGCCTTTTCCACCGCTTTTCCCAGATACCGGAACACCTCACCGGCATCCGCAAGATCCGGCGCAAAGCCGCCTTCATCGCCGACCGCCGTAGCATATCCCTCCTCGTTTAAAACCTGGCGCAGGAAATGATATACCTCCGCGCCCATGCGCAGCGCTTCCCGATAGCTTTTGGCGCTAATGGGCAGGATCATAAATTCCTGAAAATCCAGTGAATTCTTCGCATGGACTCCGCCGTTTATGACATTCATCATGGGAACCGGCAGCCGCTTGGCGTTACCTCCGCCAATATAGCGGTAAAGCGGCATATCGAGTGCCGCTGCCGCCGTCTTCGCGCAGGCGAGCGACACGCCTAAGATCGCATTCGCCCCAAGATTTCCTTTGTTGTCTGTCCCGTCCAGCTCGACCATTCTGCGGTCGATGAGTGCCTGATCCAAAACATTCATTCCAAGAAGCGCTTCCCGGATCTTTGTGTTGACGTGATCCACCACCTTCTTCGTGCCCAGTCCGAAATACTCCCTGTCGCCGTCCCGAAGTTCCACTGCCTCAAATCTTCCGGTGCTCGCTCCCGACGGAACCGATTCCCGCGCCGTAGTCTTTCTCCCCGTTGTCTCCGTCTCGGCGGTCACCTCCACTTCCACGGTCGGATTGCCGCGGGAATCCAGAATCTCCCGCGCGTGTACCTCTGTAATTTTCATAGTAAGTGCCATAAAAAATCCCCTTTCGCGTAACATACTTCTGCATCGTAGTATGTCCCGCAAAAGGGGAAAGTATTACTCGAGAATTCTTCCGTCCGTAGAGATAATGTCTACCTGCCACGGAATCATCTTACCGCTTGCCGCGAGTGCATTTTTCACCGCCTGCTCGATTCCTCCGCAGCACGGCACTTCCATGCGGACCACGGTAATGCTCTTAATATCGTTCTGCGCAATGATCTGGGTCAGCTTCTCCGAATAATCCACATCGTCTAACTTCGGACATCCGATCAGCGTGATGTGATTGCGGATATATTTTTTGTGGAAATTCGCATACGCATACGCTGTACAGTCTGCAGCCACCAGAAGCTTTGCTCCGTCAAAATACGGGGCACGCACCGGAACCAGCTTGATCTGCACCGGCCACTGTGTCAGCTCCGACGTAAGTTCTGCCGCACTCTCTTCTGCGGCGGTCGGACAGACTGCCTGCTGCTCATGGCGGATCGTCTTCGCCTGGGTTCCCGGACATCCGCACGGAAGCGGCTGTGACGCTATCGCCTGCTGCGCTGCTTTCTTTCTCTTATTCTCCTCAACTGCCGCAGCATCATAAGCCGCCGCCTCACGCTCCACAAAATGAATCGCATCCATCGGACAGGTCGGCAGACAGTCGCCAAGTCCGTCGCAGTAATCGTCCCGCATCAGCTTGGCCTTGCCGTTTACAATACTGATGGCTCCCTCGTGGCAGGCGTTTGCACATGCTCCGCAGCCGTTGCACTTTTCTTCCTCAATCTCAATGACTCTTCGTAACATCATATCCTCCATTCTAACTCCGGCACGCATGCCGGAAATTCTCTCTTGACTTTTCTTCCACAGGATACTACAATAGCGTCAACATTTCTGTTGTTTTTACAACAAAAAGTCGAAAGGACGAAAAATAATGCAAACTTTCCAAGGATACGATGCCCTCTTGCAGGCTTCTCCCGTTTTTTATGATATTGCACCCGAAGAAATCCATGCCATGCTCGACTGTCTGTCGGCAAAGACCCTCTCCTATCCAAAGGGCAGCTTTCTCTTTCACTACGGCGACCATCTGGATTCTCTCGGTCTTGTGGTAGAAGGATGTGTGGATGTCATGAAGGAGGATTTCTGGGGCAACACAAATCTGATGACCCGCTGCCGCCCCGGAGACATCTTCGGAGAATCTTATGCCATCCGTACAAACTGTGCGCTGGAAGTCAGCCTCTACGCCGAGCAGAATTCCACTGTGCTCTACTTAAACGTCTCAAAAATGATGACGCTCTGCTCCCGCGCATGTGAATTCCACAACCAGCTCACAAGAAATCTGCTCTCCGTTCTCGCCGAGCGCAATTTCCAGCTCGGACAGAAATTAGAGCACATGACCAAGCGGACCACCCGTGAAAAGCTTCTCTCCTATCTGTCGAGCGAGGCGCGCAGATCCGGAAGTTCGTCTTTTGATATTCCCTTTAACAGACAACAGCTCGCCGACTATCTCTCCGTAGACCGGAGCGCCATGTCGAACGAGCTGTGTCATCTAAGAGACGAGGGTCTCATTTCTTTTCAGAAGAACCACTTCACGGTGCAATTCCCTTCGTCTTGAGGAAATCCACCCAGATTCCGTATTTCGAGCCGTACAGATGCAGATTGTCAAACGTGAGATCCGCTCTTAAGTTTCCGTCTGCATCACATACGACATCATTCACATCAATGTAAAAAATAGTCTGATTATCCGCAAGTTCCGCAATTCTCATATTGCGTTCATTGATTCCCTGATTGTTAAAAATTTTATCCGAGTCGGACTTGGCCTTTGCAACCCGCATGATACCCTGCACATAGATGATCGCATCGGGCTGGAGTTCTCTAAATTTCTGAACCGACTGCGCGTACTGCTCCATAAAACCGTCCAGGGTTCCTCTTCCCATCTCATTGATGCCGATCTGGAAATAAATTTTGCCAAACTGCCGTCTGGAAAGCGCATCCTCAAGCGTGGTCTTCTCCCCGTCCACCTCACAGAACTTTTCCGTCCACATATCGTAGATTCCAAGCCCTGTGGATGCGTAAAAGGTCGCATTGTCCAGCCCGCCGTAATCGCGCAGCCCCACAGTTCTCGAATCCCCGATAAAGACCGCGTCGTCGAACCAGTCGTCATCCACCACACAGAATTCCCGCGTGTGCGGCGCCTCTTCCGTCTCTGTCTCTCCGACCGTCTCCGTCCCGCCGGCAAGCTCAGTATCAGAGACACTCTCCCCCGGCAGCAGGATGGACGGCAGCTTTCCGTTCTCTCCTATGCCGCCCGGCGCACCCACATGACTCCACGGAAAAATTCCGTCATGCAGTCCGTCAAACACCAGGACGAAGTATGGTGTCGTTCGTATATCAACCGTATAATTCTTATATATTGTATCTTTCCCCAGATAGCCGACAACCGACAGCGCCGCCCACAAGATAAGCAGTGCGACCGTTACCGGACATTTCAAAAGCTTTCTCAAATCCATCCACCACACATTTAAAAATTAAAGTACAAAAACGGATTGTTTGCCGACACCGCCAGATAGTACATGCAAAGCCCGAAAATGCCGAGCAGTATCACCCTGCCGATCCATTTGCGCTCGATCAGCCGATAGCAGGTCTCCGGAAGCGGCGTTGCAAAGAGCACGCCCAGAAGAAACAGCGGTGCATAGTCATTCAGATATTTTAAATAATCCAGATGATTGATGACCCCTGCCGCATGCCCCGCAAACGGGAACAGCCGCGTCATATAAACGCCAAGCTCTGACAGATCGGTGACCGCAAACGCCACCCAGCTGAGCGGAACAACAAACAATACATAAAGATGACCGATCACCCTGCTTTTATCCAGCAGGCGCAGCAGAAAGAGCTTTTCTACCAACAGGCAGCAAAGCAGAATCCCGCCCCAGATCAGGAAGTTATAATTCGCCCCGTGCCACAACGCGGTAAGGCTCCACACCACAAACAGATTGAAAAAGGTGCGCGCCTTTCCCTTCCGGTTGCCTCCCAGCGGAATGTATACATATTCCCTAAACCATCTGCCGAGCGTAATATGCCATCTGCGCCAGAATTCCGTGACTGATTTTGAAATGTAGGGATAGCGGAAGTTCACCGGGAGCTCAAATCCCAGCATCTTTCCGATTCCTCTCGCCATCATCGAATATCCCGCGAAATCAAAATACAGCTGCAGTGAGTAAGCGAACGCTCCCATCCATGCAAGCTTTGTTGAGATGCTGTCGAACCCGATCATCCGGATGCTGTTCCAGAGTGTGCCGATCCGGTCCGCAATCACGACTTTTGCTGCAAGTCCGATAATCAAGAGCTTCATTCCCTCTTCCAGCTGACGTGCCTTGATCGTGCGCTCTCTTCCCAATGCTACACGCACATCCGCATAATTTGTGATCGGTCCCGATATCAGCTGCGGAAACATGGTCAGATACGTTCCCAGCCGAAGCAGCGACTGTTCTGCCGGAATTCTTCCGCGGTACACATCAATCACGTACGCCATAATCTGAAACGTGTAAAAACTGATTCCAAGCGGAAGTCCGGATGCCAGACCACTGTACTTGAAGAAAAACAGCACGCCCAGATCATACCCGAGCGCAAGAAGCAATAAGCGTTTCTGTCTGATTCCCCGCCCGTCCGTATTCTTCCGGTACATCAAACGGGTCAGCGTGTAATTGACCAGAACGCACGCAAGGAGAATCGTAATATAACCCGCCTCGCCAATTGTATAAAAGACAATACTTCCCCCCAGCAATGTGACATTGCGTAACTTTTTCGGTGTAAGATAATATATCACTAAAAAAACCGGCAAAAACCGAAATAAAAACTCAAAACTGCTAAATAACATTCCACAGACTCTTTCTATCTGACTTCTATCTACTGTATCCCTATTTACTATACCTCATTATAGGCGAAATATTACAAAATGGTGAACTATTACTGAAAGTTTGTGAAATTGTATCATTTTTGTCATAAACGCTCTATTCTGTAATCTTTTCGTAACTATTTTGCCTCAAACAGCGCCTCGATCTCACCGATGAAATAGAGCGAACCAAACGCAACCGTGCGATGTGTTTCATCGAGCCGCCCTCTCTGAAAACAGGACGCAAAATCATCAGCTGATGCAGCTGCAATTCCTTTCCGCCGGATGCAATCCGCCAGGGCGTCCGCCTGCAGCGCCCGCTCGCACTCCACCGTGCAGGTCGTAAAATCAATGGCAAGCGGCAGCAATTCCCCGATCATTGTCTCATAATCCTTATCCGCCATCACGCCCATGATAAAATGAAACTTTTCTCCCGGGAAAAGCGCCACGAGGCTCTCTCTTAACGCTTCCACGCCGTTGCTGTTGTGTGCGCCGTCCACCAACAGGAACGGTTTTTTTGAGAGGATTTCCATCCTGCCCTTCCATACGGTCTTAGCGATCCCCTGACAGACTGCGCGCCTTACGCCCTCTTCCCGCTCTTTTGTCCCGCCGCAGATCCACTCTGTATGTCTCCTGAAAAATGCCTCCGCCCCGAGAAGCGCCGCGACAGCATTCTCATACTGATGAACGCCAAGCATGCGCATGGACAGATCACGGTAGGCACCAAACGAAAAATACTGTCTGCCGTCGCGGTAAGTCTGCTCTTTTATCTCCAAAGGGTCGATCAGCCGGAAATCTGTAATTCCTTCCTCCCTGACCTTCGCCTCAAACACCGTCATGACTTCTGCCTCCTGGCTCTCAAGCACAAGCGAGGTGCCTTTTTTGATGATGCCCGTCTTTTCCGCAGCAATCTCAGCAAGCGTATTTCCAAGCACCGCCATGTGGTCATAGCCGATCTTTGTGATCACGGTTACATCCGGCACACCTACGGCATTGGTTGCGTCCAGCCTCCCGCCAAGTCCGGTCTCTAAGATCATGACATCGCATCGTTGTTCCTTAAAATAGAGGATTGCCATGGCAAGTGTAACGTCAAACATCGTCGGCTGCACGCCAAAATCCATCGCAAGAAGCTGCACGCCGATCCTCTGCGTATCCTCCTTAGAGATCATTTCCCCGTTTATCTGGATGCGTTCCCGAAAGTCCACAAGGTGCGGGGAGGTAAACATCCCGACGCGAAGTCCCGCCTCCCTTAAAATTGCGCAGAGAAAAGCAGAGACAGAACCTTTTCCGTTCGTCCCTGCTATGTGTATCAACGGAATCCCCGCCTGCGGACTGCCAAGCGCCTTTAACATGCGCCCGGCAACCTCCACTCCGGCAAGATTCCCGAATCTTCTGATCTGATTGATCTGATCTACTACTTCTTCATATGTCATCTGTGTCCCGCGTTCCTCTCCGGGCAGCAGCGACACACCCGCGTGTCTTACACTGCCATGATTACGCCGCCATCATTTGCATACATACTGCTGACACCGGCAGTATTTATGATAATGATTTTCTTGAAATTTGCAAGCTTTTCTATGCGGGCTTTTACCGCTGCGGCGCGCTCCGGGCAGTTGCAGTGCGCGATGGCAAGCACACGCTGTTCGCAGTCCTTCGTGCGCCCGATCATATCCTGCACCATTTTCTCAAGTGCCTTGTTCATTCCGCGCGCCTGACCGAGCTGGCAGATCATGCCCTCCTTTGTGGAACCCATCACCGGCTTGATATTGAGCGTATTGGCAATCAGCGCTTTCAGATTGGTCAGTCTTCCGTTCTTGCGCAGAGTCTCTAACGTCTCTAAGACAAAATAAGTATTCATGGAACTGATATACTCCTCCGTTCTGGCAACGACCTCCTCAAACGGAAGACCTGCCTCCTCGAACTCCTGCACCTTAAGACCGATAATCGTCTCCCCGATCGATGCAGACCTGGAGTTAAATACATAGATCTGCTTGTTCTCTCCCGGATGTTCCTCCTCGTAGAGGTTCCTGCCAAGCTCTGCACTGTTGTAGGAACCGCTCAGCTTCCCGGAAAGCGTCACCACATATACATGCTCCGCCTCTCCCTCATACGCCTGCATATACTGCTCCGGTGACGGGCAGGAGGACTTCGGTCCCGTGATGCTCTTCTTCACCCGGCGCAGAAAATCAAGCTGGTTAAATGTCTCATCATCCTTAATGCGGTAACCGTCCACCTCAAGTTCTAAGGACACCGTCTCAAAATGTCCGTCCTTCTTCAGTTCCTCCGGTAATTCCCCGCAGCTGTCCACAACAATCTTATACATGGCAATCCCTCCACCTGTTCTATGGTATGTGTTTAATGTTATCAATAAACCGTTAATATATTTTTCGTTTCTATCGCATGTAGTATTCAATACTATGTTACATTAACACAAAAACCATTTTTTGTATAGAGGTAATTTCTAAACTTTATCTAAATTATATCTTACGAAGCATTCTTTCTCACGAAGCGAGTGTAAAATATGCGGTCACAAGATCCTTTAACGCCTGCTGGTCAGCGCTGCCCATCAGCTCCCTCGCAGAATGCATGGCAAGAAGCGGGATTCCGATATCCACGGTCTTCACCGGAAGAAGCGCAGAAGCGATCGATCCAAGCGTACTTCCCCCCGGCATATCCGAGCGGTTCACAAACTTCTGGTACGCGATCTTCTCTTTCTCACAGATCTGCTGGATGATGGCAATCGCCTCGCAGTCTGTCGCATAGGACTGCGAACTCGCCTCCTTGATACAGAATCCCCTTCCGAGCACGGGCTTGTTGGTAAGATCCATTTTCCCTGCCTGGTTCGGATGGATGCCGTGTGCCACATCCACGGACAGCAGCATGCTGCGGTAGAGATCCTGCTCCGCCGTCTGTTCCCGTCCCAGCTCTTTTAAGATGCGGCGCAGCATGTCATGCAGCAGAATCGAACCGGCGCCCTGCTTCGTATGGCTTCCGATCTCCTCGTGGTCAAACAGTGCGATCAGGTTGATTCCCTCCATCCGCCTGGCATCCATCAGACCGGAGATGAGCGCCGCGCAGGAAGTCAGGTTATCCAGGCGCGGACTTGAGATAAAATCATCGTTGAGACCGATGAATTCCGGATTTTCCTTACAGTATACGGTCAGTTCAAAATCCAGAATGTCAGTCTTTTCCACAGACAGCTCGTCTGCTAGAAACGTAAGGAAATAATCCGCTTTTTTCTCCTCCTCCGGCAGCAGCGCAAAGACCGGCAGCATATCCGTCTGGCGGTTCAGCTCCACACCCTTGTTGACCTCGCGGTTCATGTGGATCGCCAGATTCGGAATGGTCAGAAGATTTTTTTCCGATACAAACTCCACAATCTTCGGGGCAAACGCGTCCTGTGTGCGCACTGCCACACGGCCGGCAATACCAAGCGGACGATCCAGCCAGGTATTTAAGATCGCGCCCCCGTATACTTCCACATTCACCTGCGCGTAACCGCATGCCGTCACATCCGCCGACGGCTTGATGCGCAGGCACGGAAAATCCGTATGCGCTGCCGCCATCCGAATCTGTGGCGTCTTTGTCTCCTGCCAGCCTTCTCCCACCGTAAACGCGAACAGTGTGGTGTCATGATGATTTACATAATATCTTCCGTTTTTCTGCAGCTTCCACGGCTCATCATAGGGCAGTTCCAGAAATCCCGCGCTCTCCAGGCGCTCTTTGCAGGCGCGGACTGCCTGTACCGGCGACACACCTTTTTTCAGCAAATCAAATAAAAGTTCTGTCTCTTTCATGTCTATGTCCTCTTTTCTTCTTTATCTGTGACCCCTTCCGGGGCTGTTCTCTCAGCTTCCTATCATACCAGAAATCATATTGTGAAGCAAACCTTCCCAATCGGCTTTCTATTTGTCCCCAATCTGTGTTATACTACACAAAGGCAATGCGCCCCAATACTATATGACACGGAGAAGACTATGATTGCACTTTCCCTACCGGAAATTAAAGATTTTATGAATAAACTGCTGTGTACGGACACGTTCGGGCACTTTCTTCTAAAGGAAGCCGTCATCTTGGGCAGCGTCACCTGGAGCTTAGACGGCACGATCCAGCCCGATTTTTATTCATCAGATGAAGCCGATGCGCTCGGACTGACGGGACTTTCTTTTCTCCCGTTTGAACAGGTACGGCCGCAGTGTTTTGACCTGATCAAGGGCAGACGCACTCCTTCTTATTTTAAATTTGTCTTTCTGCTCTCCCCGAAGAATCTGGAACGGACACTGCTTTCGACCCACAGTTCTTTTACCCCGGAGGACATTACGGGAATGTTTATCAATCTGAAATTCCAGCAGAAAAAACTGCTCCTTACCACGGGCATTTCGTACCGGATTTTCTCCGTGGACAAGAGCCTCGATCAGGAGTGGGATTCCCTTGTAAAGCGCTTTCTCACTGCGCATGAAATTAGTTTTGAAGAACTTTAATTTATTACTTTACTTTTATAAATTCTTATGATATTGTACTAATAGCTGTAAGTTACAGTTAGTATTATTTTTGGAGGTACTTTTTGATGAAAGGTACAGTAAAATGGTTCAACAACCAGAAGGGTTACGGATTCATTTCTGACGAGTCAGGCAACGATGTATTCGTACATTACTCAGGACTTAACATGGAAGGTTTCAAGTCTCTTGAAGAGGGCGCTTCCGTAGAGTTCGACGTTGTAGAAGGATCCAAGGGACCGCAGGCAACCAACGTAACTGTAGTAAAATAATTACTGCAGGCGGTAAGCTTACCGCGTTAAATCACTAGTTTCATGTACCTTTTTCTTAAAATAGACTTGTTTTATTTGTTAGATTAAGATATTGCAAACAATGGATTTAAAAAGAGTCTGTCACAAGTTTTCTTGTGGCAGACTCTTTTTGTATATGAACTTAGCAGATCAGGTTAGGATTATCCTGTTTTTTCAGGCATTTCACCACATTGACAATACCGCTCTCCGCCATGCTTTTTACCGCTTCCTCTGTATAAAACGCAATGTGCTGCGTCATCGTCACATTCGGGAACTGTCTCAGATACGCCATATTCCGGTTTGCAAGAATATCCGACCGGCGGTCCATATGGTAGATTCCCTCCTCATGCTCGATCACATCCAGTCCCAGCGCACCGATCTTCCGCGTCTCGATTCCCTCGATGATGTCATCCACGCGCATCAACTCTCCTCTCGCGCAGTTGATCAGAATGACGCCATCCTTCATCTGGTCGATCGCCTTTTTATCAATCATATAACGTGTCTGATTGGACAGTGGCGTGTGCAGTGAGATAATGTCACTCTTCGCGTACAGTTCCTCCAGAGAACAGTATTCGATTCCGAGCGCCGGATCGGCATTCTGACGTCTGCTGTATGCCAGAATCCTGCAGCCGAATCCCTGCAGATTCTGTGCCACCTTCTGTCCGATTTTTCCCGTTCCGATGATACCGACGGTAAGATTACGAAGCTCCCTTCCGATCAGCCCGCCAAGCGAATAATCGTTGGCATTCCCGCGGAACAGTGCCTGCTTATAATTGCGAAGCGACATTAAAATCAGCATGACCGTATACTCGGCAACGCCGTCCGGATCGTAGTAGCCGTTGCAGACGTGAACACCATTGCTCTTCGCCGCATTCAGGTCAATATGGTCATACCCGATGGTACGTGTCGCAACGACGCGGATACGCCGCTTTGCAGTCTCCTCAATCAATGCGGCGTCCATCTTTGTATCTCCAAGAATCGTAATGCCGTCCGCTCCCTCAGCACGATCGATGTTGTCCTGTGTCATCGGCCCCTGCACCAGTGTGATCTCTATCTGCTCCTGCTGTGCTGCGGCAAGCAGGTAATCTTTTTCATCCGGTCTCACTTCATAAGCTGTGATTTTCATGGGTATCCTCTCTTTCAAGCATTCTGCACTATTTTCTAAAATGTGTTCACCGTGAACACGTTGTTATAGAATTATCATAAATTGCTCCGGTCTGCAAGCCGATGCTTTAAAGGGATGAATAATCCTTGTCATTTTTTTGTTTTTCCTTGCATAACAGAAAATATTGTGCCAAAATCAAAACAACAGACACTGACCCGGACAGGAGGTTCTTGATGGAACAGCCGATTTTATCTTTTCTTACCGCATATTTTTCTGACCTGCATATCCAGTGCAGACTGACCGACCGCAAACAGTTAGAACTGGCGGATCTGGATCTCGGACTGCGCAACAGTATCCTGATGCAGGAAGCCGATGCGCAAAAACAGGCGCCATTTCCATTTGTGCAGAACACCATCTATTTTATTGTAGATTATTACGAGTGTAATTATTCTTTTTTCCGTCTGCCGGATAAAAGTGCCTTCCTGTTCGTCGGGCCTTTTCTCTGGAAAGAATTTGAGCGCTCCCAGATTCTGTCGCTTATAAACCGGCTGGATATTCCGGCTGAACTTTTTCCACAGCTGCAGGAATATTATCACGCCCTGCCGCTGATCGCGGACAAAGCCTCCATGACCGCCCTGCTGCGCCACGTCTATCAGACGCTGGATGCCGACGCGGATGTATCCGTACAGACCCTGCATTTGAAAGATCTCGAGACCAGAGAGTCCTTTTTGGAAAAGCACCAGTTTGTCGTACCGGAGGACCCGGTCTTAAGCATGCACCTTCTTGAAGAGCGCTACCATATCGAGGATGAGCTGCTCGACGCCATCTCTCACGGCAACAGCGCCCGTGCCCTCTCCTTCATGGAGGCGCTCGGGAACCTGCGCTTTGTCCCCCGCACGGAGGACGCACTCCGCAACCGCAAGAACCTGATTCTGACCCTCAACACGCTGTTGCGGAGAAAAGCGTACGAAACGGGCGTCCACCCGTTTTATATCGACGCCGTCTCCGGCAACTTTGCGCGCATGATTGAGAGCATCCAATCCGTGGAAGAAATAAGCGATCTCATATCCTATATGGTTCAAAGTTACTGTCAGCTCGTGGAACAGCGAAGCATGAGTTCGTATTCCGATCCGATCCGCCAGATTCTCGTCACCATAGACGCCTCACTGACCGGGGACTTAAGCCTGAAACGTTTTGCCAGCGAACTGTTTTTGAATACAAGCTACCTGTCCACGCTGTTCAAAAAGGAAGTCGGCATGACCCTGACGGACTACGTCAACGCCAACCGTATCGAATACGCCAAGAAGCTGCTGTGCAGTACCCTTCTGCCGGTGCAGGATGTTGCGGCAGCCTGCGGCATCCCCGACGTCCACTATTTCACACGGCTCTTCCGCCGCATCACGGGCATGACGCCCCGCGAGTGGAGACGCTAAAAGACCGGGCATGGAATGTGGCAGGCATGGATTTTGCAAATATACTGTATCTGCCTGTTCCGGACTGCCAACCGGCGGCGGGAATCCGAAACGCAAAATGGGGTATTTCTAATCTATACCGCGTTTGGTATCTCCGATGATCCGTGTTTTTCCAAGCTTTGAACACTCCGCGGAGAGTGTCCGCAATCCGCAGACAATTTTAGGACTTTTGTGCAGCGCTTGTCTGCGCTTCTGAATAAAACATAACCGCGCGAAGCCGATGTTTGAATTGGCATCTGCCTTATTTTCAATAGCAGATGCCAACGAGTTTCGGTTCGCGCGGTTTTATATTGTCTGTGAAGAAGCGTTGCTAGCGCTGCTAAAAAGTCCGCCCATTGTCTGCGGTTGTCGGACATCTTTCGCGGATTGTCAAAACGTGGAAAGACACGGAATCCGATACCAAACGCGGCATAGAAGAAATGCTCCCAATTTGCTTCAAAGGATTCCCGCCGCCGGTTGGCAGTCCGGAACCGTGCAGGTACAGATTTTTTTAAATCTCTGCCCACCACATTCCATGCCCCGGTCTTTTAAGCTTCTATCTTAGTCTACTCTCTTAATCTTATTGAGCTGTGCGTTGAGTCCGAGAAGATCTTCTTTCTTCCACTCAACCTTCGGTCCTGCCGCACCCATCAGGTTGATCATACGGATGACCGTAAATCCGCCCAGCATTTCCAGCATCTTCGGGTTCGCCATTGCTTCTGCTGCAGGATTTCCGTCATTTTTTTCATTACCCTGACTCATTCCCGCTGCAACTTTTGACATCAGTCCCATGAAGAGTGCTTTTCCCTCTTCGGACTTCATGATATCAGAAAGTCTGTCATTCAGTGAATAATATCCTTCCGGCTCTGTGATGTCGAACCAGTTGAGGATTGCGCCGCTCTCTTTCAGGCTGTACTCCTCGTTGAAGGTATCCACCTTGCGGATGTGGCTCTCATCCTTATACTCTCCGGCAACAGCCACCAGGGTGGATTCTCCGACATTCGGTACCTCAAAGTGGAAGAAATGATCCTCCGCCTGAAGCTTTCCTGCACTCTTGCCGTTGACAAACAGCTCTACCTCCGGAAGATTGGAATATACAGTTACCTTCGTGGTATCTTCCACGCGGTCTACATAGCGTTTTCCGCACAGATGTACAAACGGCTCATCAGACAGCCATGCCTTGTATGCATAGAAGGAATCTTTCTTGTACTTGCGGTCGAAAGTTACCAGTCCCTTGTGGTTCTGACCGTTCTCACCGCCCTCGTTTCTCGCATCTGCACCGAAATCGAACATGTTCCATACATGCGTTGCCCAGATATACTTTCTGGTGAAGAGCTGCTTGATCATCTCCTCATGATAGTATGCCTGATACTCCTCGGTGTAATCGCCCTGCTTCGGATCAGAGGTATGCCAGTTCAGCGCCTCACATCCGTACTCGCTCATTCCAAGCGGGATATTCGGGAACTCTTTGTGGAAGTTGTCCATCCACGGTCCGTTCATGGATACGTCTCCGCCGTACCATCCGAAGTAATGGTTGTAAGAGATCACATCCGGAATCTGGATGTACGGATCGTGAATATCACACATGGATACCACCGCGATCGTGGTCAGTCTCGTGTGATCCATCTCATGAACCATGTCATTTAAGATTCTGTGGTTCTCAAGCAGATCCTCATCCGAGCTTCCTGCCATCGTGATCTCGTTGGAAAGCCCCCAAACCACGATACTCGGGTGATTGTAATTCTGAACAACCAGCTCTTTCATCTGGGAAATGGTATTCTCACGTCCGTTCGGCATGTGAGAGGAAATGTACGGAATCTCAGCCCAGATTACAAGACCTCTCTCATCGCACAGATCGTAAAAATACTGATCGTGCTGGTAGTGAGCCAGGCGGATCGTTGTAGCACCGAGCTCGCAGATTAAGTCAATATCCTCTCTGTGATGCTCCGGAAGCAGCGCATTACCGATTCCCCATCTGTCCTGATGACGGGATACACCGCGCAGCGGATATTCCTCTCCGTTTAAGATAAATCCTCTCTCCGGATCAATCTCAAAGGTACGGCATCCGAAACGTGTGCTTACCGCATCAACGGTCTCCTCTCCGGATACAAGCGCCACCTCTGCGGTGTACAGATACGGATCTTTCTTTCCGTTCCACAGATGAACTGCCGGGATTGTAAGTACAGCCTTTGTCTCGCCGGCTGCGGTCTCTGTCTTTGCAACCTCTTTGCCCTCTGCATCTTTTACGGTATATACAAGCTTCTGGTCTGCAGCTGCATTCGTCAGGAATACCTCTACCTCCACGCTGGCATCCGCGCCCTTGATCTCCGGTGTCACCTTAATGCCAGGTCCGCCGTAGTAGTCCAGATCAAAATGGGACTTATTTACCGCAATGATATTGACGTCACGGTAAAGTCCGCCGTAGAATGTGAAATCTGCATTCTGCGGATATACTCTGTCGTTTACGCCATTCTCCACAGCGATCACAATCAGGTTCTCTTCTTCTGTGAGCTCTTTTGTGATGTCTACACGCCAGGTGGAATATCCTCCGTCGTGATGTGCCACTGCCTTGCCGTTCACATAGACGTCTGCAGAAGCGTTTGCTCCTCTTAACTCCAGATAATAGCAGTCTGCCTCCGGCAGTTCGCTCTTCTTTAACTGTTTTGCATAATAACAGGTTCCGCGGTAATAATCGTTGCCGCCGTCCTGTCCGTCAATCTCATTCCAGGAATGTGGAAGTGTTACCCAGTACCACTTCTCTGGCATCTCCTTCGGCACTTCTGTGGCTTCCTTGGTAAATGCCCATTTCGTATTAAAATTGATTACTTCTCTCATGTGTCGCATCCCTCCATAAAAAGTATCGTCAACATTCATCTGTCTGCATCGTAACACAGAACCGCACTTTTTTCTTTAGATAGTTTTTGGCAAAAATGGCACAATATTTAGCATTCTACCTTTATTTTGAAAAACAAGTTCAATTCTTTGCCTGATATTTCAGGATCAATACGGAAAAAACCAGAATGCCCACGCACGGAATCAGATTGCAGAACATTCCGGTCACAAGCCCCACACGATCAGCAATCACACCGATCAGCCACGGCATCACGATCGCGCCAATCCCTGCCACCGGCAGCATCACACCGAGACTCGTTGCATTCATCTCCCTGCCGGCTCCCGCCACGGCGATCGGATTGACCCCTGCCATGGCGAATGCAAAGGCGAACAGCATGGCGATGGCTCCCGCCGGATGCTGCATGTATACAAGCCCGCAGTACAGCACGCTGCAGCAGCCGCCCATCCACGCAAGCGTGCGGAAAATATGATGCACCGGAAAAACGAACGCGATCAGAAGTCTGGCGATCAGAGTCGCCCCCCACATCACCGTTACCGTGTATGCCGCAAAGGAACCCGAGAGAATTCCCATGTCTTTATAGTATGTCACGAGCCATCCCGTCACACTCGTCTCCGCCGCATTCTGGCAGAATAAAAGCCCGGTAATCAGCCAGAATTTCGGATCCTTCAAAAATGCAAACGAGACCTTTCCCCGTTCGCCGTTCTTCTCTTTGACCGCGCCCGGAAGTCCCGCCGTCAAAAATATCATCCACAAAAGCAGCCCCGTCACCGCCACTCCCACCATCGGCAGAGTGTCGTTGATTTCAAGAAGCGACGCCGCAAGAAACGGACACAGCAGCGCACCACTCGCATAGCAGGCATGTAGTATGTTCATGCCGCGTGTGCGATCGGCACTATTGTCTTTTACAAGGATTGTGCAATTATTGAGTGCCCCTCCCTTTGCAAATCCGACCAACAGAAATGCCGCCATCAACACGGCCGGCATTCCAGTCACCGCCATCAGAAAGTACCCCAGGAAATAACCGCTGCAGAGAAGAAGCACTGTATTCTTCACTCCGATTTTCTGCGGCAGAATACCCGCCGCAAAGGACGCCGCCATATTTCCAATGCTCATCAGTCCGAGCATCGTACCCGTCATGCCATAGTCAAATTCATATTTTCCCTGCAGAATACTTACAATAATCCCGCTCGATATTGCGCAGATACCGCTCAAAAAGAATGTAATATAGCCGGTGTTGCGCCATCTTCTGCCCCAGTCCGTTGTATGATTCATCTGTACCTTCTCCCCTATAACCACTTACAGAGAGCCGCAATACGGCTCTCTGTAACAATACTTCCTGTGTTCCTGCTAAATGTTTATCTGTTTTTACCCGCACCGAACTTGTCGAGAATCGAACCGTCCGAAAACTTACGGATGTATCCAATCAGCTCGTCCGATACGCTGACGATGTGCGCTTTTACGCCATCGCACTCCTTCACCACGCCGCGGAGACGTCCCATATTATCTGTGGTGACCTCTGCGCTCTTCGCATTCTCATCTGCCGAAGCCGTAAGGGAAGTGACCCCGTTCTCAATGACGCTCTTGTGATTCTCAAGATCGCCGACCTCCGTGCCGATTCCGCCGATAGCATCTCCGACCTGTTCGATTTCTCGGTTCAATGATTTGAAGATCTCCTCCGTGTCATGAATCTTCTCATTCTGTCTGGAAAATGCCTCCGATACCTGCTCGGTAATCTGAACGCTGTTGCTTGAATTATCCAGCAGGACATTCACGACATGGTTAATCTGCTCTGTGGACTCTCTGGACTGATCCGCCAGTGTCCGGATCTCCTCCGCGACCACAGCGAATCCCTTACCGTGCTCCCCTGCTCTGGCAGCCTCGATGCTCGCATTAAGGGCCAGAAGGTTGGTCTGGCTTGAAATTCCCGCAATGATCTCAGTCGCCGTCCGGATCTGCTGCGCGGACTGATTCGTCAGATCTGTCTGCTTTCTGACATTCTCGATCGCAACGCCGCTCTCCTCACTGATGGCAATCAACTCCTGCATAATCTGCTCCGCCGAACGGTTATATTCACGCATGGCCTGCGCACTCTTCGTCAGATCCTCAATATTGGAAGAAATATGATCGATCGACACGCTGATCGCGTCCACCTTTTCCTTCATATCCGCCGTCTCAGACGCCTGGGACACCGTATTGCCGGTGATCGTATCGACAGCATCTGCCGTCTGATCCATCGACTCCGACATTTCCGAGAAAATCTGCTGGAAATCACCGGATACCCCTTCGAGCTCATCCACAGCCTTGCGGATTCCTCCAAGCACCAGCTCAATCGATGAAACGGACGTCTCGATGGAACGCACCATCTCCCCGATGCCGTCTTCACGGTCTGCCAGCTTTTTCGCCTTTTCCGCAACTTTTGTATTCTCCGATACCTTTCCGTTAATCACGGATCGGATCTGATCCAGAATCGACTTGATCACCATGAAGATTCCGCCGAACACGGCAGCCACGATCACGCAGATCAGAATCATCGCCATGACTGTTCCGATCACTCCGCTTTCCAATAATTTTAAAATGATCAGAAACGCCACCAGCACAATGGCAAGAAAGCCGGCAAGCGGTGCCATCACTTTCCCCCACATCTCATTTTTCTTCGTATCTTCCACGCAAATCCCTCCGCTTTCGTATGGTAATGTATAACACTTGCCTTCATTGTACCATAATTACCGCAAAATACAAACAGCTTTTACGGCTGCCCCATGGCAAGCTTTGCCTTCACGATACGCGTCACGGATTCATTGATCCGCTCCTCGGTGATCGTTCCGTCATTCACCGCATTCAGAATTCCTGTATAGGCGGTATTGTAGTCCGCCGGCATCAAAATCATGTCTGCCCCGGCTGTAACTGCCAGAACCGCCGCCTTGTCCGAATTGTAGAATCCGGTGATCGCTTCCATATTCATGGCGTCCGTAATGACAATTCCGTTATATCCCATCTGTCCGCGAAGCACATCGGTAATCAGCACCTTCGACAGCGTAGCCGGCGCATTGTCTCCAGTCACATTCGGAGCCGAGATATGTCCGACCATCACAAAATTCACGCCGCCGTCAATCGCACTCTGGAACGGGACGAGTTCTTCCGCCATCAGTTCCTCCAGGGTCTTGTCCGTGGACACCGCCCCGTCATGAGAATCTCCGGAAGTGCCGCCGTGTCCCGGGAAATGCTTGACCATACCGTACACTCCCGCCGCGGAAAGTCCCTGCAGTTCAGACGTCACCATTCCCGCGACCGTCTGCGCGTCCGACCCGAACGAGCGCTGTCCGATCACCTGATTGTCCGGGTTGGTAAGGACATCCGCCACCGGCGCGAAATCCACATTGAATCCGAGTGCCGCAAGATAGCTGCCGATCGTGCTTCCCGCATTGTATGCATTCTGCACATCCCCGCTCGCTCCTATATCGCTCATATTGCCGACGTCCGTCACCCCGAAGGCATCATTGCCGGCGATGCGCGCGACACTGCCGCCTTCTTCATCCACACATAAAAATACCGGAAGTCCGGTGCGCTCCCTTGCAATCTCCTGCATATTGGAGAGCATGGTGGTCGTCTGCTCCGGGTCGGTGAGGTTGTCTGCCATATACACAATTCCGCCCACCGGACGGCTCTGATAAGCTTCCTTTGTGGTGTCCCCCGCAGCCGTCACACCGCTTGCATATCCGGTCAGCGCATTCGGCGTAATCACAAACATCTGCGCGATCTTATCCTCAAGTGTCATCTGGGACACAAGCTGCGCCGCCTGCTCCTCCACCGGATCGGTCTGTACTTCCGTCTGTGGCTGCTCCGTTACTTCCTCTGTTGCCGCGACATTCTCTCCCGGCAGCTCGGTTCCGTCGGTACCTGCATTCTGTCCGTCTCCCTTTGGCAGCAGGCGTCCCACAAGAAATACTCCTCCCGCGGCTAACACGAGCAGGATCAGCACGACTATCACACACACAATGACCGCACTTTTCGTATCTTTCTGTCTTCTCTGACGTCTCTCTTCCTGATTCATATGCTTCCTCTTTCCAGGTGTTCTCTTTTTCTATGGTCTGATTATAGCAAATCTTTTCCGGAACCGAAAGAGCTATTTTTCCCTTAAGCCTGCGCCGGCACCGTGGATACCACCAGACTCATCTCTCCCTGCATCTCCACCTCGCCGAATCCGCACGGTAAAATAAAGTGATCTCCCTTTTTCACCGGCTGGCCGTTGACGATACCGCTGCCCTCCAGCACGGACATCAGCAGGAACGGATAATTCTGTGCAAAACTGCATGTTCCGTTGACATCCAGCTTGTAGATCTGATAATATCCGCAGGAGTACAGCTCGTTCAGCTGGTTCTCCGGCAGTCCGATTGCAGACGTCACACTGTCCTCGACAGATTTTGCCGGAACGGTGATCACGTCGATGCTCTTCTCAATGTGAAGTTCTCTTGGCCTGCCGTTCTGCAGTCTGTCATAATCGTACACACGGTAAGTAATATCGCTGTTCTGCTGTGTCTCCAGGATCAGAAGCCCGCCCTTGATGGCGTGGACGGTTCCCGGATCAATCTGGATAAAATCTCCCTTTTTCACCGGAATCTCGCGGATAAATTCGCTCCAGCGCCCCTCGTGGATCATGGAGGCAAGCTCCTCTTTCGTCTTCGCATTGTGACCGATCACGAGCGTGGCGTTCTCGGGCGCATCCATGATGTACCAGCACTCCGTCTTGCCGAAAGAACCGTTTTCATGTTCCTTTGCATAGGCGTCATCCGGATGTACCTGAATACTCAGATCCGCCTTCGCATCGATGATCTTTGTCAGAAGCGGGAAGCGGTCGTAGGCGAGGTTCCCAAATACCTCCGGGTGCTCCTCCCACACTTTTGACAGCTTCATGCCGGCGTACACACCGTTCCTGATGCTGCCGTCGCCGTTCGGATGTGCGGAGATGCCCCAGCACTCGCCGATGTCGTCACCCTCCACCGGATAGCCGAACTCCGTTCTAAGCCGGGTACCGCCCCAGATATTGTGCGTGCACACCGGATCTAAAAATAAGATTTCTTTTGTTGTCTGATTCATTGTCAACATCCTTCCATTCGTCTCGATTATTTTCTGATACCAGAAAGCGGAATCCTTCACAATCCGCCTCTGGCTTGCAAAATCCACATAAACAATGCCAAACCGCTGCTTGTATCCGTCCGCCCACTCGAAATTATCCAGGAAGGTCCAGAGGAAATAGCCGGCTACATTGGCGCCCTCATCATATGCCTTCTGCATCGCCCCGATATAGGAATCCAGGAAGGTAATGCGGTTCGGGTCATGTACCCTGCCGTCACTGCTCACCATATCATGGCAGGACATGCCGTTCTCCGTAATGTAGAGCGGCAGCGGATAGCGCTCCGTCAAAAACTTAATGCCGTAGTAAAACGCCTCCGGCGTCACCGGCCAGTCCGATCCCGTCTTCGGGAACCCCGGCGCACGGTCTACAAATTCCGGCTCGCCGTCTGCGCCGGCGCAGACGTAGTACCCATTATATATATTCTGTCCCATAAAATCAAGCGGCTGGTAGATCAGCTCCATATCCTCCTGTGTGATCTTCGGAAGATACGGCGCAAATTTTTTCAGCCCCTCCTCGGGGTAATGTCCAAGGAATACCGGATCGGAAAACCACGATACATTCCAGGTCCAGTTATCGATCGGATTGTAAAATCCGAAATACACCTTTTTCGCCGCCTCAATGTCCTCCGGCCGGTCGGTGTACGGATACGCCACGCCGCCGGTCGGAGCGAAACCGATCTTGACCGGTCGGAGCGCATATCTGCGCAGGTTGATGACCGCCTGCCCGTGCGCCATCAGAAGATGATGCGCCACCAGAAACGTCTGCGCCACGGGAAGCTTCACGCCCGGAGCATGAACACCGCTCAGATGTCCGAGACCGACCACGCACTGCGGTTCGTTGATCGTAATAAAATATTCGCAGATGTCGCTGAAATTCTCGGCAACCACCTTCGCATATTCTCCGAACCACTGCACCACGTCCGGGTTCTGCCAGCCGCCCCGCTCATAAAGCGCCTGCGGGAATTCCCAGTGAAACAGTGTCAGATACGGTGTGATGCCGTTCTCCTTCATCGTGAGAATCATATCACGGTACATGGCGATCGCTTTCTCATTCACACGCCCGGTTCCCTCCGGCAGAATCCGCGCCCAGTTCAGTGAAAAACGGTACGCGCGGATTCCCAGATGTCTCATCAGTGCAATATCTTCTTTATAATGGTGCATATGATCGCAGCTTGTGTCTGCATTCTGATGTTCAAACACCCTGCCGTCCGCCGCAAACATATCCCAGACGCACGCGCCTCTGCCGTCCGCCGCGTCCGTTCCCTCTACCTGATAGGCGCTGCTCGCAACACCCCACACAAAATCCTCTCGAAACATTCTTATAACCTCCTGCTCCTGCAATCGCAGTGTCTCTTTCTATCTTCCAACATTTTTTCTGATTTTGCAATGCTTTTGCACGCATATTCTGTAAAACGGGCTGTGCCTGCCGTCAGTCTTTTCCGCTTCTCCCCGTCGCAATCACGGACACCAGATAAAACGGAACCGCATCGTCCGCATGCGTCTCTGCGAGGCGGATCGCGACGGTGTGCCGCCCCTCTTTTCCATGTTCTAAAAGCGTCGTAAGTTCCAGTTTGTCTCCCCAGGTCTCATCGAAGTTTGCATCCAGCCGCACCGCATGCTCCTCATCGCCATCCACGACCGCCAGTGCAGCCGGCGCCGGAAGCTTTACCGATTTCCGGTACTGGACGGCAATGCAGCTGCCCTCCACCAAAAAGGTGATGGCATCCCCCGTCTTTTCCGCCGTCCAGCCATAGCGGAAGCAGTCCGTGATTTCGTTCTGTGCGGTCTCATCCGGCACAAATCCATCCAGCGTGGGCTGCGGCAGCCTTGCCCCGTCCGGCGCCGCGGCATTGCGGATGCGGAGCGAATCCTCGTAGGCATTTTTTGTGAGCGGAGTCGGGAGCTTTGCCCCCTCTGTGGCAGCGTTTTTGCCGCCGGTCAGTTTTCCGCTTCGTACCTGCTCCAGAAAATAAGTAATCACCGACGCCACCAGCGCATGTCCCTCATCGTTCGGGTGCAGATTATCCGGCGTGATCGCGCGGTTTTCAATCCGCCCTGCCACCACCTCCGGGTAAATGGAACTCTGCATGCTGACCGACGGCAGGTCATAATGTCTGCCGATTGCCGCGTGCATTACCTGCGCGTTGGCCCCGTTGTGGTAAAACACGTTGTGCACCAGAAGAACCGCCGGATTCCACGCGGCACCAAAAATTTCCCTCACCAGTCCCTCATAGGTCTCCATATAATGCTCCGTGCTCTCATCATTGACAGAAAATTCCACAATCACAAAGTCCGGTCTCTCCTCCAGAAGATCCGTCCCCACACGCGCCGCGCCGAACTCCGATGTCGTGCCGCCGATTCCCGCATTGCAGTAGACAAGCTCCGCCTGCGGGAAAGTCTCTTTCCACCATGTATACACGCGGTAGGCGTAGCACGTCTGCGGTGTCGAGGAAAGGCTTCCCTGCGTGATCGAGCCGCCGATAAAACCGATTACCAGCCGCTCTCCGCGTCTGGCGCGCTCCATGACCTCCCTCATTCTGCTCACATCTCCCACATTTGCAATTCCCTTTTCCAGATCAATCTGCATATTCATATTTCTGCTCCTTCTCCTTCTCTTTTTCTTTTCCTTTTTACATCTCTTACGCATCCCAGATTTCATCTCCGAGCGAGCGGATATAGGAAGCCAGCTCCTCCGACATCTCCTCCGCCTCCGGAATCCGGATATGTCCGGGCGTTCCCGCGCCGTTTCTCCGGTATAAAAAGTGGTGCACACGCTCGCTTGCGATCTGCCCGCATACCGTCTCAATCGCCGCATCCCAGTTCGGATGGTGTTTTAAGATGGTTGTCGCAAGAATGATCTGCGCCTTGGGATAACATTTCATCAGTGTCTCAATGAATTCCCGGTAGCGCTTCCGCCAGTGCTCCGCCGCACTGCCCTCCGGATCCGCCGCCATATAGTCCACCGGATGATTGTCATTCTGCCCGATGGCAACCACCACCACCTGCGGCGTATAGCGGGAAAAATCCCACTTTTTAACCGCTCCCAGATCGGGATTGTATGCAAGCTTGTCATAACAGGATTCCACACCGTAGTACGCCGGTGTGCCGAACCATCCTGTCCCGTCAAGCAGCGCAATGCCGCCCTGTGAGGTATCGTGAAGTTCTGCCCCAAGCTTTCGCGCCGTCATCCAGGCATAGGAATACCAGCTGTTGGAATACTGTCCGTCATGCACCGGGTCCTCTTTCCCGACATAGTCGACCGCCTCCGATACCTCGCCGCACGAGACACTGTCGCCAAACACTTCCATCCGGCGGGCAGGCTTTGGTTCCGGCGGCAGAAGATCTGCGCCGCCATCCACGGTAAATCCGTAGAATGTCACCGTATGGCAGGCGTCCATGCGCTTGAACAGCATCAGTTCATGCCGCGCATCCGGCAACTGCTCCGCAATCTCATAGGTTTTCTTTTTTCCGTCATTCAAAAGGCGGATGCGCCCCTGCACCCCGTCTAAGAGATAGCCCATCTCATTTGTCCAGTACGCATGATGGTTGGCAAGCGTGACTGCCACCGATGTTCCTGTAAAAATCATTTTCACCCAGCTTGCCGCATAGATAAGCACCGGCGCCTTCGGATCGTCGTCATCGATTCTTCCGCTGTACTGTAACATCGGATCGTCCGGCTCGATATTCCTGACCATTTTTTTTGCTGTCATTTCTTTCCCCCTCTGCCTTCCGGCTTCCCGCCGGATACGCAGCAGGGCTGCGAAAGCCCCGAGGTGTTACGCACACAATGCGTCCTTCTCTTTCCGGCTGCCGCAGCCCTGCATTTTCCAGTTCTCTGTTATCTTTTTCCGATCTCGGTATCGGTTGTCGTCACCACACTGTGTTCCTTGATGTAATCGATGATGTCATCCAGTTCCGTGAACGCCAGTCCCACATAGCTGTCTGCCGCTCCGTAATAGATTGCAATCTTTCCGCTCTCCGAATCATGGATTGTTGCACACGGGAAGCATACGTTCGGCACGAATCCGCGCTCCTCATACCACTCTTCCGGAGTCAGAAGAAACGTCTCACAGCGGTACTTCACGATGGAAGGATTGTCGATGTCTAAGATCGCACCGCCGATCGAGTACACATATCCGTTGCAGGTGCCGCTCACACCGTGGTAGAACAGAAGCCATCCCTCGGATGTCTCGATCGGAGCTGCACCGCCGCCGATCTTTAAGGACTCCCACCACTCGGAACCCTTGCCCATCACATGACGGTGTTTTCCCCAGTAGGTGAGATCCGGACTCTCACTGATAAAAATATCGCCGAACGGTGTGTGGCCGCTGTCGGACGGTCTCGAGAGCAGCATGAAATTGCCGCCGATCTTGCGCGGGAACAGCACCGCATTCCGGTTAAACGGCAGGAACGGATTCTCGATTCTGGTAAATGTCTTAAAATCCGTCGTCTTCGCCATACCGATCGCTGCGCCGTAGAAATCCTGACACCAGATAATATAATAGGTATCCTCCACCTTCACAAGTCTCGGATCATAAGCGTAGACCGGCATGAAGGACTCACCGTTCTCGTCCACAAAGTTAATCTTGTTTTCCTCAAAATTCCAGTGGATGGCATCCTTGCTTCTTCCCAGATAGATATACGGAATTCCGTTCGTCTGCTCTCCGCGGAAGACGCCGATGAACTCATCCCCGTACGGCATCACCGCACTGTTGAAGATTCTCGCCACGCCCTTCACCGGATTTCTGCCGATGATCGGGTTCTCCTTGTATCTCCATACCGGTGCTCCGTTTAACTCCGCCGGGCACTCCTGCCATGGCACATTCGGTACTTTGGGGCTGATCATTTTATATTTGCTCATAACTTCTACCTCTTTCTGCCGCCGCCGCGGCTCATTTTTCTATGATGACCGTATTTATTCATTCGCTTTTAAAAATGCAAGATTCTTCTCGATGAGACCGCACCGCTGTGCCACACACTCCACCGATCTTCCCGGATCGGACGGCGTATGGAATACGTAGTCCACCAGCTTCTCCACCGTCGTGGTCGCCACATGCATCCGTGTATCCGAGGATGCGTAGTAAATAAACACCTCGTTTTTCTCATTGACGATCGCTCCGTTGGTGAATACCACATTGCTGACATCCCCGACGCGCTCCTCACCTCTCGGTCCGATCAGAAGCCCGGACGGCTCGGCAATCACCTTCGACGGATCTTTTAAGTCCGTTGCAAACGCATAGATGACATAACGCAGTCCCGCTGCCGTGTTGCGCACACCGTGAGCGATATGAATCCATCCCTTTTCCGTCTTGATCGGCGTCGCACCGGCTCCGTTCTTCGCCTCCGTGATTGTATGATACTTGCGCAGACTCGTCATTTTTTCCTCATCGATCACAGCGTGTGTGATGTCCTCGCAGAGACCGAATCCGATGCCTCCGCCGCTTCCCGTCTCGATAAAATCATCCATCGGTCTCGTGTAAAACGCATATTTGCCGTCGACGAATTCCGGATGCAGCACCACGTTTCTCTGCTGCGGGGAACGCAGCGTGACGAGGTTCGGCAGGCGCTCCCAGGTCTTTAAATCCTTCGTGCGGACGATTCCGGCTGCCGCCACTGCCGCCGAGAGATCGCTCACACTCGTATCCTTTGACTCGGAGCAGAACACGCCGTAGATATAACCGTCCTCATGCTTCGTTAAGCGCATATCGTAGACATTCGTCTCCTCAAGGCAGGTATCCGGCAGAAGAATCGGGTAATCCAAGAAACGGAAACCGTCGATTCCGTTGTCGCTCTCCGCCACGCCGAAGAAAGACTTTCTGTCATTCCCCTCGATGCGCGCCACCAGATAATATTTCCCGTTCAGCTCGATCGCTCCGGAGTTCATCACGGCGTTGATGCCGAGACGCTCCATAAAGTACGGATTGGTGTCCGGGTTTAAATCGTACCGCCAGGTCAGCGGAATATGCTCTCTTGTGAGAACCGGATACTCGTAACGGTCAAATACGCCGTTGTAAAAATCCGATTTCTCGTTTTTCCGTGCAAGCAGTTTTTCCTGCTTTTCTTTTTCTATATAATATCTCTCATGCAGCATAACCAATTCTCCTCAATTTTCCTTGATGCGTCCCAGTACCTCGATACACATGCGCCCGTTGTGATACGGACATTTCCACGGCTCCACGATCGGCCGGTCTAAAATCGGGCTTCCGTCCTCATACACTTCCCAGTACCACTCGCTTCCCCTGCGAGGATCAATGACGTGTTCTTTGATGAACTGCCACTCCGCCAACGCCGCATCCCGGTACTCCGAATGATCCGGCATCTGTTCACAGGCATTTAAAAATCCGACTACTGTCTCCGCCTGCACCCACCATACACGGTGTGTATTGACTACGCCCCTGTCACACTCATTTGCCAGGGAGTGTCCGTCAAACGCCGTCTCATAAATATGTGCCGCAAGCGCCTGTGTGATCGGAACAATTTTCGCCTCATACGCCTCATCGCCCAGCACCTTGACGCCGCGGTCCAAAAGCCACGCTGTCTCAATGTCATGCCCGTAGGAATGCAGATCTAAAATCGTGTGATACCCGGCATCGAAAAATACTTCCTGTCTCCGCTTCGCCGGATTGTATACTTTCTCTGCAAACACATCCATGATCCAACGGAGGCGCTCCCCCACGGTCTCATCCCGCGACACACGGTACAGCTCTGTGTACGCCTCAAAAACATGAAGCAGGGTGTTCATCGTCTTATCCGCAAGCACGCCGTTCTCCGACAGCTTCTCGTTGGATTCCGGCTGGAACTCTCTGGTAAAAGCCTCCAGGTATCCGACCTCATCCGTACACTTCTCTTCGATCAGGGAAAAGAGCTGCTTCGCCAGTGCAAGCGCTTCCTCGTCGTGCGACGCCTCATAGTAGGAGGACAATGCATAGATGCAAAACGCCTGGTTGTAGGTGTGCTTTGTCGTATCAAGCGGTGTCCCGTCATAGTTTAATGACCAGTAGATGCCGCCGTACTCCCGGTCGATGCAGTGCTCTTTCAAAAAGACGTAGCCGTGTTTTGCTTCCTCCAAGAGCGCCTCTCCGGTATAGCCTGCGCTTCTACAGTCTTCCTCCGTAAAAAGTCCCTTTCGATATGCCGTGTAGGCATTAGAGAAAAACCATGTGATGCGGCTGTTTAAAATGCATCCTTTTTCCGCTTTCTGATCCAGTGCAAGATCATAAGACAACCAGCCGTAATAGCCGCCGTAAGTGTCGTCACGCAGTGCACGCCAGAAGGGAATGATATGTGTGAGAAGTTCCGTTTTAACTTCTCCTCGCATGCTTTCTAATGTTTCCATCGCTGTTCCTCTTTTCCTGTAATCAGCCCTTGACTGCGCCTGCCGTAATACCGCTGTAGATCTGCTTCTGGAATACGATAAACACGATGAGTGCCGGCAGCAGGGAAATGATAACACCTGCACAGATCAGGTTGTACTGGCTTCCAAGCGGTCCGGTAAAGGTATAGAGGGAGATCGCCATCGTCTTTAAGTTTTCCTTGGTCAGATACAGGTTTGCCGAATAGTATTCGTTGTACACGCCCACGCCCTTTAAGATGCAGGCGGTCACAATTGCCGGCTTTAGCAGCGGAAGCATGATCTTCCAGTAGATCTTCCAGTAGGACGCTCCGTCGATGATTGCCGACTCATCCAGCGACACCGGAATATTTTCCATGTACTGGATAAAGATGTAGATGGAGATGACATCCGTTCCCATCATCATGATGATGTAGCCGTACAGATGATTGATAAAGCCAAGATCATGCATGATCTGGTAGACCGTTACCTGCATGGCAACACCCGGAAGCAGTGCCGCGAATAAAAACAGGTTGCGGATCAGCCCGTTGCCCGGGAACTGGAAACGGTTTAACACATACGCAAGCTGTGTACCGATGATGATGGCTCCGATCAGGACACAGACCATAACGATCACGGAATTCACGAATGCCCTTCCCATGTTCGCACGCTGGAACGCTTCCACAAAGTTGTCAAAATTGAACCAGTTCTGCGGCAGTGTCATAACATTCGTCGTCTTATACTCTTCCTCCGTCTTGAATGCAGTGATGACGCAGGAAATAATGGGAATCACGGCGACAAAGGAAAAAAACACAAGCGATACATATTTAAAAATGATCCAGATAATGGCTCCTGCCGAATACTGTTTTCTGCGCTTTTTCATTTACATCGCCCCCTTTGCTGCTTTTTTCGCCGCTCTCTGTTCTTTGTGAAACTGTTTCAACCGCTTTCTCTCTTCCCTGGTCATGACTTCATCGTCCTGATCCGCATTGCGGTATACATATTTAAAGAACAGTTTCTGTAAGATCGTACATGCGAAAATGATAAGAAGTAACACAACCGCCATCGCCGACGCGAGTCCGACCTTCTGGCTGGTATGTGCAATATTGTTCATGTTGATAAAATACGTTGCCGTTCCGTTGGAACCTCCGGTAATTACGAACGGCTGCTCGAATGCGCTCAGTGCTCCTGTGATGGATAAAATCACATTCAGCGTCACAATCGTCTTGATGCTCGGCAGTATGATATGTACAAACTGCTGAAATTTATTTGCACCGTCCAGCTCCGCCGCCTCGTACATCTCGGAATCTACAGACATGATCGCTCCGATAAAAAGCACCATGTTGTTGCCGAAATATCTCCAGACAGAAGTTGCAACCAGTGACCAGTTGTTGATCTTCTGATCGCGCAGCCAGTACGGAAGACTATCCAGTTCAAATCCAAACCATCCGAGGATGGAATCGAATACAAATCCTCTTGTGTAAAAATATTTAAAGATAAATCCGATCGCAATACCGCTGATCAGATACGGGAAAAACATCAGTCCCTTAAAGAGATTGCCTCCCCTTGTCTTAAAGCTCAAAATCGTTGCAAGGAACAGCGCAAGCGCAAGCTGTACCACCGAACCTACCATGTAGTAGAGGCTTAACCACAGGGATGCAAAAATATCCTTGTTGCGGAATACCTCGATATAATTCTTCCAACCCACAAATACCCGTTTATCTACCGGCGTGGAATATTTCATTTTGTAAAAACTGAACTTCACCATTTCAGCAAATGGCACATAGGTAAATGCTGCCAACAGCACAAGCGGAATTATGGTAAATGCCAGTATAATCAGTGTCTGCTGCCCCTTCCTGCTTTTTGCCCACTTCAGGAATCCACGCCTGGCTGTTTTATTTTCTACTTTCTTTACTGATGTCGCCGCCATATCCAACCTCCATCTTTTTCACCCTGTTTTTAAAATAACGGGACCGGAAACAGATCTCTCATTCCGATCCCGTCTGTGCATGATGTCTTATTTATTCTGCCGTCACGCCATTGTCTTCCTGTGCCTGTGTCCACTTCTCATTCCACTCAGCCATGATGTCATCGTAGGACATATCACCGTTAGAAGCATGCTCAATGATCTCCTGAACCTTCTCTTTTCCGCCTGCATTGATGTTCAATCCGGAATCAGCGTTCAATGCATTGAGTAAATCTTCCTCGCCCTCTAATGCGGACTCGTCGGATACAAATGTCACATCACCGAACTCTGCGTATGCATCCGGATAATCGTTATCGTCTGCAGCGATCGGGATACCGCCCTCGTTGTATGCAAAACCGGACTCTTCTGTCATCCATTTTACGAATACCATTGCTGCTGCCTGATGATCTGCATCCGATGCCGCATTGATACCGAAGCTGTAGTCAGCGCCTGCGGAAGCATACTGCTTGCCGTCGATCGTGATCGGGAATGGCATGTAGCCGATGTCCTCGCCGTGAGAATCAGCGTCTACCATCTGGGAATATGCCCAGGAGCCAAGTACCATGGTCGCGATCTCGCCTCTGTTGATCATGCCCTTGGAATCTTCCCAGGAAGTTGTGGTGAAGTCATCCTCTGTCAGTCCGTCTGCCACTGCATCGTAGAGCACCTTGTACAGTGCATATGGATGTGTGCCATCGCCGTAATCCTGGAACGGATCCTTTGTGTGAAGAAGCTTCTGGTTCATGTAAGTAGAATCACCGGTTGTCGTACCTGCGATCTGTCCGTCCCACTGCTCCATCGGCCATCCGTCTGCGTAGTTCGTGTAGAGCGGAATGATGGAAGAATCGTAATCCTTGATCGCCTGCAGTGCCGCGATGAACTCATCCGGTGTCTTCGGTGTCTCTGCAACGCCGGCCTCTGTGAAGACTCTCTTATTGTATACAACACCCTGTGCATTACCGGTAGAAGGAACACCGTATACCAGTCCGTCGTAATCCCAGGTATTTGCGAACTTAATCTGTCCTTCCATCTCATCGAGTGTGCCGTACGGCAGGAAATACTCACTTAAGTCTGCCTTGTCAACTGCCGGGATCATCATGATGTCGCCCCAGTCACCGCTCTGTAAGCGAAGCAGGGAATCATCGGAATAATTGGTATCCGTCTCAACCTCTACGGTGATGTTCGGGTACATCTCATTGAAATCAGCAATGTAAGCTTCCCAGTTCTTTCCCGGATAGCTGTCCTCGGACATATCGGTTCTCTGGTTGAATACATGGATGGTTGTCGTGATGTCGGTGTAATCCTCGCCCAATTTGATGCCTGCGTAATTCAGATCGCCGTCTGCTGCCTGTGCACCGTCCCCACTCTCGGTTGCCGTCACACTTCCTGTTGTCGCATCATCTGATGATGCGCTGCTGTCAGATGAACTGCTGCCGCATGCTGCCATGCTCAAAGTCATTGCTGCAACCAGGCTGACTGCCAGAACTTTTTTCAACTTCATAATAAAAATCCTCCTTTTTTATAGCTCGTTTTGTAGCTTAATTTAATTATATATTTTTTCTATTTTTAGTCATCATATATTATTGCATAATATATGATTTTCTTGCGTTTTTCTGCATTTTCCACATGTTATACAAATTTTGCATCCACTTTTTAGTCATTTTTCATATTTTTAGTCTTTTCTTTTCCTTTCTTTTTTCTCTTATTTTAATTTTAATTACTTAATTTTTATTATTTTTTAACCTAATAATCAAGAAACCTATTGTATTGCCAAATAGTTCCGCTATAATATAGGATAGTTATGCAGAAAGGACCGATTCTTATGGAACCCATCACGATCAAGGCACGCCTGAATCAGGCTTATCATTTCTCCGGAGCAGCCGGAAACGGCATCCGTTTTTCCGATCTTTCAGACGACCCGGCTTTCGTTTTCCGCGAGGACACATCGGCTGTACACAACCGTTTTGTCCCTGCAGGAGGGCGCATCAGCTACGCGTCCCCCGTCCGTCTGACGCAGGATGCGCTGCCGTACCTCCTCTTTCTCTATGTCGAATCCGGAAGCGGCACTTTAACGACTGCCGGCGACGCTGTGCAGGAGCCGGAATCCTGCCAGCTTGCACCGGGGGATCTCATGCTTCTTCCGGATCAGACCGCATACCGGTTTTCCACGACGCATACCCCTTTCTGCTACCACTGTTTTTATCTGTCCACAGAGTATTTTTCGGAATATCTTCCGTTTTTGTGTGCGGACGACCGCATTTTTCATACGAACCGGACCGAGGCGGATGACATCGTATGGCGTATTCTGCCCTACCTTTCCCGCGAGCTGCTCTCCGATGAACCAGTTTCCTCGCTTCATCTGACCGCCATGCTCTCGCTTGTCCTGTCCTCCCTCGCCGCTTCCCGCCGTGCCGCATCGACGCCTTCCCTTCCCGCGCATGTGGCACACATGAAAGAGATTTTCGACACCGATTACGCACATTCCCACTCTCTCGCCGCGCTCGAGAGTTCTCTCGGAGTCAGCCGCTACCGGCTCTGTCATGATTTTTCAGACTGCATCGGTGTTCCGCCAATCCAGTATCTGAACCGGGTCCGGCTGAAAGCCGCACGCACGCTGCTGCGCACGACAACCCTCACCATCCGTGAGGTCAGCGCCGCCGTAGGGATTGAAAACACGACACATTTTATCAATCTGTTCAAAAAAGATGCCGGAATCACACCTCTGCAATTCCGGCAGTCTTCCCTGCACTAACCCATATTTTTTCTGGCTTTTACGCTGTCCTTTGTGACCATATGTCCCTCGACGATACAGATTCCCTGGCGGTACGGTTCGCCTGCCATTTTCCTGATCAGCGTGTGAACCGTCTGTCTCGCCATCTCCTTCATATCCACCTCATAAGTGGTGATCGCCACATCACAGAGTCCCGGGAAAAGATAATTGTCATATCCCACAACCGATATATCCTCCGGCACACGGTATCCGTGCTCATGCAGCCTGCGGATCAGAAAGCTCGCCGTCAGATCACAGTTACATACAAAAGCCGTCGGCATCTCCTTTGGCAGCTGCAACAGCCGGTCCATATCAATCTTGCCCGTATGGATGTCGCGGTCTGCGATCGTCCAGTCCCCCCTCACCGCAACGCCGTGCTCCATCAGGGATTTCGTATACCCCAGATAGCGGTCCGTGATGGATCCCGTCGCAAGCAGGGTTCCCACATAGGCAATCTCCCTGTGTCCCATGTCGAACAGATAATTCGTCATGCGGTAAGCGCCGTAATAGCTGTCCGAAATCACCGCATCCGTATCTGTCTTCTCGTCACAGAAATCCATATACAGAAGCGGAATTTTTGCTTTTTCATTCAAAAACTTCAGATATTCTCCCGTCAGGCGTCCGATGATAATCAGACCGTCCGCCTTCTGCTCCTGCACAAGCTTCGGCATCTCGCAGGCAGTCTCCATCTGTGCGCTGACCACTTCCATCAGCGTAAAACATTCCTTCGCCACCGCGCGCGTCGCCACCTGCTGATACATCTGCAGATAGAAGGAATCATACTTATCCAGCCAGTGCTCGGCAATCAGCACACCGATATTATAGCTTTTTACCGCGTGTTCGCGCCGCCTGGCGGACGGCTGTTTGTATCCCATCTCATCGGCAAGCGTTTTTATCTTCTCCCGCAGTTCCTCACTGACGCCTTTCTGTCCGGACAGCGCCTTCGATACGGTAACCGTACTCACGCCAAGCTGTCCCGCAATATCTGCCAGCTTTACCGCTTTTGCCATTTTTTCATCCTCCAACTACTGTTCATCAGGCACCTCGGATAAGTGTATCAGTGCCGACTGGAAATCTCCCCACATCGCCGGAACATTCAGTCCCGCATGCAGGAGGGTATCTCCGCAGTACACTTCCCCCGTTGTCTCAACACGATATTTTTTCTTCTCATCAAGTCCCGGTATCCGGATCCGTCTGCTGTGCACATTCGGTCTGCCAAGCACCTGAATAAAGGTGATCAGCGTCTCCGACTGATCCTTCGCCACCACCTCATAACAGTCAAACGAATCATTCTGCGAATAGGAAGCGATCCGGTAATAGTCGCCGCTTCGCATCAGCGCATGATATTTATGGTACAGCGCCACTTGACCCGGAATTTTCGCCCGGTCTTCCTCCGGAAGCTTTGTCACATCCAGCTCGTAGCCGAACGTACCCGCCAGCGCCACATTTCCTCTGGTCTCAAACGGAGTTACGCGTCCCACCGTGTGGTTCGGGCAGTCGGACACATGCGCACCGATCGCGGAGAGCGGATACAGCAGCGCCGTTCCCTCCTGAATCTTTAACCGCTCGATGGCATCCGTGTCGTCGGAACACCAGATCTGTGGACTGTAATACAGCATTCCCGGGTCAAATCTCGCCCCGCCGCCGGAGCAGTTCTCGAGAAGCAGCTCCGGGAATTCGGTGATCAGACGCTCCTGCAATTCATAGACGCCCAGCACATAGCGGTGCAGCAATTCTCCCTGATTTTCGACCGGAAGTGCGCTGCTTCCCAGATCGGTCAGCTGCCGGTTCATATCCCACTTGACATAAGCGATGTTCGCGCTGCGCAAAATGGATGCCACACACTCATACGCATAATCCCGCACTTCTTTTCTGGAGAGATCGAGCACATACTGATTTCTCGACCGGCACGGCGTTCTGCCCGGAAGGGCAATTGCCCAGTCCGGATGCGTCCGGTACAGATCCGAATCCGGCGAGATCATCTCCGGCTCAAACCAGATGCCGAACTTTAATCCGATCTCATTCACCTGATCGACCAGCCGTTTTAATCCCCCCGTAATCTTCTGCTCGTTTACCTGCCAGTCGCCGAGACTTGTGTTGTCATCGTTGCGGTGGCCGAACCATCCGTCGTCCATGACCAGCATCTCGATTCCGGATTTCTTCGCCTCTCTCGCAATCGCAAGCAGCTTCTCCGTGTCAAAGTCAAAGTAGGTTGCCTCCCAGTTGTTGATGAGCACCGGGCGCTCCCTGTCCTTATACGGGCTGCGGATCAGATGCTTCCGGTAGAGATCGTGCAGCGTTCTCGTCATCCTGCCAAGCCCGGCATCCGAATAAGTCATCACAACCTCCGGTGCCGTAAATGTCTCATCCTGCTTTAATTCCCACCTAAAATCCTGCGGATGAATTCCCAGCACCACGCGCAGGGAATCAAACTGGTTCTTCTCCACCTGCGCCAGGAAATTGCCGGAATACACAAAATGGAATCCGTACACGCGCCCCTGCTCCTGTCCGGCGTTTGCGGACACCAGCGCCACGAACGGGTGCTCCTGATGGGAAGATTCACCGCGGCAGGAACCAACAGACTGTTTTCCGTAGCCGATCTGGCGGTATTCGATCTGTCGCTCTCTCGCCCAGGAACCATGCAGCGTCAGCATCCGGTAATCCTCCGCGTCAAGATCCAACGCCGTAGAAAATACCTTCGTAAGATACACCGGTTCTTTGGCATGGTTCGTCACGCGCACGCTCCGCGTAATGACATCCACGTCATAAAATGCCGTGTAGTACAATGTAACCGTAAGATCCAGCACTTCATCCGCCAGCACAATCTCAAGCGTCTCACACTCTTCTTCGCTGCCGAACGTGGCCGGAAGTCCCGGAAGTCCCGGTTTGCCCGCATAGATCTTATGCTCCCTGTAAAGCGGCTGCACCGCCGTATTGCCGTTTTTGTCCGCTACGGAAATCGCACTCTCCCTGTAATCGCCGACGCCGTGCCCCGGATACTCCATCGGAAACGCATCCAGAAAAGAGCTCCGGTCGCGGTTGTTCTGTGAAGGAACAAACGGTGCCTCCCCGGTGCGCATCAGCGCACGGACGTCATAGTCCGTGATCTTTGCGCCGTAATAGATATGTCCCAAAAACTTTTCTTCATCCACGATACCGATCAGATAACTGGTATGTGGTGTATCCAGTTTAAAAACCCGTTCTTTTTCGTAATAATGAATTGCTCCCATACCATCTCCCGCTTCTTATTTCAACAGATCTTCCTTCAATGCCGCAAGCTTTGCATCCGCGTCTGCAAGGGAAGTCCCCTTTACGCCAAAGTAGTATTTGATCTTCGGCTCCGTTCCGGACGGGCGCACACAGCACCACGCATTATCGGAAAGTTCATAATAAAGTACGTTGGATGCCGGCAGTCCGGTCTTTGTCACCTCGCCAGTCACAAGATCCTTTCTGGTGTCCTCCTTGTAATCGCGCACCGCCAGTACCCGATGACCGCCCAGCTCCTTCGGTGGGTTCGTGCGGTACTCACTCATCATCGACTGAATCTGTGCCGCACCGTCGATTCCCTTTAAGGTCTTCGTCTCCAATCCCTCTCTGTAATAGCCGTACTTCTCATACATATCCAGCATTGCATCCCACAGGGTCTTGCCGTGCTTCTTGCACCAGGAAGCCACCTCGCAAAGCATCATGACCGCCACGCACGCATCCTTGTCTCTCGCGTAGGTTCCTGCCAGACAGCCGTAGCTCTCCTCCAGTCCGAATACATAGTGATAGGTATGCTGCTGCTCGAAGAACTTGATCTGCTCTCCGATATACTTAAATCCGGTCAGCACCTCGATCAGCTTCACGTTGTAGGCTGCCGCGATCGCTTTTGCCATATCTGTCGTCACGATCGTCTCCACGAGCGCCGGGTTCTCCGGCATGGTTCCCATCGCCGTCTTCTCTCTTAAGATGTACTCTGCGATCAGCATACCGGACATATTTCCGGTAAATGTCACATACCCGCCGTTCTTTGTGTCCTTGCAGTACACGCCGAGACGGTCTGCATCCGGGTCTGTCGCGAGCACGATGTCCGCATCGACTTCTTTTGCCAGCTTTAACGCAAGCTCAAATGCCTTCGGGGACTCCGGGTTCGGGTAGGATACCGTCGGGAAATTGCCGTCCGGCAGCTCCTGCTCTTTTACCACGTACACCTGCTCAAATCCAAGCTCCTTTAACACGCGGCGCACCGGAAGGTTGCCGGTTCCGTGGAGCGGTGTGTATACAATCCTGATGTCCTTCGCCATCTCCTTGATGACTTCCGGATGAATCGACTGCTTCTTCAGTTCCTCCATGTAACGGTCGTCGATCTCTTTTCCGATGACCTTGTAAAGTCCTGCCGCAACGGCATCCTCTTTTTTCATCGTCTTCACCTGGTCAAAGGATGTCACCTTCGCCACTTCCGCCAGGATATTCTTGTCGTGCGGCGGTGTGATCTGTGCGCCGTCCTCCCAGTATACCTTGTAGCCGTTGTATTCTCTCGGGTTATGGCTCGCCGTAATCACAATTCCGGAAATGCAGCCGAGTTCACGCACGGCAAAGGAAAGCTCCGGCGTCGGACGCAGGCTGTCAAACACATACGCCTTGATGCCGTTTGCGTTCAGGCAGAGCGCCGCCTCATCCGCAAATTCGGTGGACATGATTCTGGAATCGTGGGCGATCGCAACACCCTTCTCCTGTCCGTTCTGGGAGAGAATGTAGTTCGCCAGTCCCTGTGTCGCCTGACGCACGGTATAAATGTTCATGCGGTTCGTTCCCGCTCCGATCACGCCGCGCAGTCCGCCGGTTCCAAACTCTAACTGACGGTAAAAACGATCCTCAATCTCCGCCGCATCGTCCCCTATTGCAGCAAGCTCTGCCTTTGTATTCTCATCAAAATACGGGTTTGTGCACCACTCTTTGTAAGTCTCCATGTAACTCATATCTCTTCTTCTCCTTTTACTGATATTCTTCTGCCGCACAGAAGGAAGCTTTCTTGCTTCAAATTATAAACTTTTTTAAACTGATTGTAAACTAATTTTAGTTAATCTTCTGTCACGGTTCCATCCGATGCCACAGCTGCCTCCGAAATGCCATCCAGATAATTCAAAACCGACTCCGCCTGTCCGCCTTCGGCAGGATATGTCACGCCCCCCGCCGCATACACCGGCACGAACCGGTAGGATGCCCGCCCCGCGGCGTCGATCGTCACCTCAAGCATCGCCGACCGGTCGATACTCTGCCCGAAGATAAAATTGCCGAGACTGTAGAATACCGGCTTCCCGTCGATATAGGAGACCCCCTGCAGACAGTGGGTGTGCGATCCCACAACCACATCCGCCCCGGCATCGATGCACGCCTTCGCAATCTGTGTCTGGTTCGCCTCCGGATATGCCTGGTACTCCACGCCCCAGTGCGGATAGACCGCCACATAGTCGCAGGTCTCCCTCGCTTCCTTAATTACCTCCACAAGAGCCGTGGTGTCATAGCAGCTAAACAGTCCCGGCACTGCATTTTCCACCTTCCAGTCCGCCGTCGGGACAACCCGGGATACCGCGATAAATCCGTATTTTTTCCCGTGGACTTCGATTACCTGCACCTGCTTTGCCCGCTCCGCGGAATCGCCCGCGCCGCCATATAGAATTCCGGCGCCGTCTAACGCTGCAAACGTATCCGAGAGCGCTTCCCTTCCATAATCAAGTGTGTGGTTGTTGGCGAGTGATACCACATCCACGCCCATCTCATTTAATGCCTTTACATAGCCCGGACTGCACCGGAATGTAAACTGTTTGTCCGCCATCGGTGTGCCGCGATCCGAGAACGGGAATTCATTATTCACCATCAGAATATCCGCTGCCTGAAGTTCCTCCAACAGTTCCGGTGCAACCACGCCCTTGATTCCGTCCGCATCATAACCCGCCTTAAACGCATTTGCAAACAGGACATCCCCGGTAAAAAGAATCGTCGTACTGCCATCCGCTTCCGCCTGACCGCCCGCTTCCGCTTCTTCGGTCACTTCCGCGGCTTCCGTTCTCTCCTCCGCCTCCGTGGTCTCCACCGCGGTCTCATTCTCCTCCCTAGCAGGCGCACGATCCGCTCCGCTATCCGCCCCCGCATGCTCCGTGTCCTCACCCGATACCACAGCTGCCGGCTCTTCGCCCGGCACCTTTACTTCCGGCGTGCTCCCTTTCGTCCGCGCCACGGCAGCAATACATCCTGCCACCATGACAATCGACAGCACATACAATAGGATTCTGCACTTTTTATTCATAAAATTCCTCCCTTATTCTTCTCTCTCATCGTCTCTAGTGTATCAGTGCTTTGTGTTTCAGGCAAGAAAAAAGACCATTCCGGCAAACTGGCATGGTCAATTTAATCGCAACTGGACATTTTTATCAATCCATCTTGTGTTATACTCTTATGCATCAACGTTGAAATACGAACTTTTATATGAATCTGACAGAATGGAGACTTCCTAATGACAAATCAAAATATTAAAAAACTGGTAACTGCTGCCCTTCTCGCCGCCATGACATGCGTGGCAACCATGATCATCAAGATCCCGACACCAACCTTCGGCTACATCCATCCGGGAGATGGCTTCGTTCTGCTGTGTGGCGTCGTGCTTGGCCCACTTCCCGGAGCGCTCGCTGCCGGCATCGGCTCGATGTTCTCGGACATTTTCTCCGGCTACGTGACCTGGGCTCCTGCAACTTTCATTATCAAGGCGCTCACGGGCGGCATTGCCGGACTGCTCTTCCATCGTTTTAAAAACACCCTGCACTCGAAAAAGGGACGCTACGCAGCGCTCGCAATCGGCGGCATCGTCGGAGAAGCCATCATGGTCATCGGCTATTTTCTCTACGAAACCGGACTTGCCGCACTCGGCAGCGGAGCCTTAAACCAGGCATCTATCGCCGCCGGCATTGCTTCCTCTGCGACCGGTATCCCGTTTAACATCGTACAGGGTGTTGTCGGCATTATTCTTAGTCTGATACTGCTTCCGGTGCTCTCTAAGATCCCGGATGTCCGTGACTGGATCGAGCGCTAGGCGACCACCTTTCCTCCGAAGATGACCTTCTTCGTGGACAGGTCATCCTTGGAGAGAAGGACACAGTCGCCGCGGTGGCCTGCGGTAATGCTTCCGCACACATCCGCCGCACCGATCGCTCTCGCCGGATTATAGGTTGCAGCGCGCACGGCTGTCTCTAACGGGATTCCCATGGAGACAGCCTTTCGCATGCAGTCCATGAGATTCGTCGCCGAGCCGGCAATCGTTCCGTCCTCTAAGGTTGCAAGATTGCCGCGCACGGTAACCGGAAGTCCGCCGAGGGAATACGCTCCGTCCTCCATACCGGTCGCCATCATGCTGTCGCTGATTAGGATCATGCGCTCCGCCCCGAACAGGGAGAATACCACGCGGACCGCCGAAGCATCAATATGAATCCCGTCGCAGATCAGCTCCGGCATGACATGCTTCGCGTCAAACGCCGCGCCAAACACGCCCGGCGCGCGATGGGTGAACGGCGGCATCGCATTGAAAAAATGCGTCACATGATCCGCCCCCAGCGAAAATGCGCGGTATGCGGTCTCGTAATCACTGCAGGTATGTCCGACCGAGATATGTACCTGATCCGCCAGCCGGCGGATGAACTCCTTGGCACCGTCCGTCTCCGGTGCAATCGTAATCAGACGCACCAGCCCGTGTGCTGCCTCCTGCAGCCGCAGGAACATCTCTACATCCGGATTCCGGATATAAGCCGGATTCTGCGCACCCTTTTTCTCCATGGAAATAAACGGTCCTTCCAGATGAATCCCGATCAGTCTCGCCCCGGTGTCCTGCTCTGCCTCCGGTCTCTTTGTATACGCATACGCATTGGCACACACCGTCTTAAGCGTCTCCTCCGAGAGTGTCATCGATGCCGGGCAGATGCTTGTCACACCCTGGCAAAGCTCGTACGCACCGATCGCCTGCAATGCCTCCGGTGTTCCGTCCGAGAAATCATGACCTGCACATCCGTGAAAATGGATATCCACAAGCCCCGGAATCAGGTAATCTCCCCCTGCGTCCAAAATCTCTTCCCCGTCCGTGCCGGCCGCTTCACCCCCCGCAAAACAGCCGTTTTTTATCAGGACATCCCGCTCCACAAATCCGTGCTCTACCGTGTATACAAGTGCATTCTTAATTCTCATCTTAAATCCCCCATTTTCCTCTGATTTTTTGTACCTCTATAATGGTGACAGGGAAAGTGCTGCCTCATCGCAGACAACCGTCACATCCGGATGCATCTGCAGGATAGATGCCGGCACTTCCGGCGTCACCGGTCCGAAGAACGCGCGTGAGACGATGTCTGCTTTGCCCTCTCCCGAGACAACCACCAGAATCTTTTTCGCCTGCATGATCGTTCTTATTCCCATAGTATATGCCTGCTTGGGCACTTCGTCAATAGAGGCAAAAAAACGTGCATTGGCCCGAATGGTACTCTCTGCCAGATCCACCAGATGTGTCTCCTTCTCGAACGCTGCACCCGGCTCATTAAATCCGATATGTCCGTTATTCCCCAGCCCCAAAAGCTGTAAATCGATTCCGCCGAACGACTTTATGATCTGCTCATGCTTCGCGCAGGCATCCGCCGCGTCCGGGTTTGTGCCGTCCGGGACATGTGTTGCCGCCTTATCGATATTCACATGGTCAAACAGGTTCTCCTGCATAAAATAGTAGTAACTCTGTGGGTCCGTGTGTGCCAGGCCGCGGTATTCGTCCAGATTGACCGTTGACACTCTGGAAAAGTCAAGATCTCCCTTCTCATACCACTCGATCAGCTGGCGGTATGTTCCCACCGGCGTCGATCCCGTGGCAAGACCGAGTACACAGTCCGGTTTCATAATAATCTGCGCCGAAATGATATTTGCCGCCTTTCTGCTCATGTCCTGATAGTCTTTTGCTCTGATAATGTTCATCGTAATCCCTTTTTCCTTTCTCTCATGAGGCAGGAGACGCCTTCCCGTCTCCCGCCCGTTATTTACTGCAGATTTTTCTGCCTCTGTCTTGACTTTATCAGCCAGGCAACGCCCTTTCAAGGGTTTGCGGGCAACTGCACAAACAGGGATAAAAAAAGGCAAGCGCAAATCACTTTTCATTTTCCATGGAAGATGATATGATACATACATCAATACCTGTCAGGAGATTTTTACATGGTTTATGCGATTATTGCCGGCGGGGTATTCCTGTCGGATCTCATCTTAAAGCGTTACATGGACAAAAAATATGCCCGCAAGGTACGCCATCCGCGGCTTGGGGGCAGGATTGTCCTGGAAAAATATTATAACAAAGGCGCGGCTTTGAATTTCATGGTGAAAAAACCAAATCTTCTGCGCATCATCCACACCGTCATTCTTGTTGTTGTCGGGGTTTTTTCCTATTTTCTGATGCGCCTTAGCGGACACGCGCTGGAAAAAACGGGCGTTGCGCTCCTGCTCGGCGGCGGTTTAAACAACCTTTACGACCGCTACACGAAGGGGCATGTCGTCGACTATTTTCATCTGAATTTCGGTCCGAAATGGCTGCGCGCGATCGTCTTCAACATCTCTGACTTCTGCATTTTCATCGGGGCACTGCTCGCCGTTGCCGGATCGGAGGTCTCATGACCAGAGAATCCTATGAAACAATCACCGGCATCTTACGGGGACATCCGCAGCGCATCCGGCTGGTATGCCTGCTCAACCACACCTTGACCGGCTTTATTTTCGTGCTGTACCCGGCATTTCTGCTGCTGCTTTTTCTTGAGGGCAGCACTTTTTTCCTGCGGGCGCTTCTCGTCCCCGCCATCTCCTTTGCCGCAGTCACGCTCTTCCGCCGGATCTTTAACGCCCCAAGACCTTATGAGAAGTTCGGCCTTCCGCCTGCCATAGAAAAAGATACGGCCGGGAAATCTTTTCCCAGCCGTCATGTCTTTTCCGTATTTATCATTGCCGCCACCATTTTCTATGTCCACCCTTCCGCCGGCATTCTGCTCGGACTCTTAGGGGTTGTCCTTGCCGTCCTGCGCGTGATCGGCGGCGTTCATGAGCCGCGCGACGTCATCGCAGGTGCTCTTGCAGGGATTCTGTGCGGCGTGCTCGGATACTATGTACTCTAGCCGTCCGGCACCTTACTTTCCCAGTACCTGATTCCGGTATTCATTGGCAGAGACTCCCTCCTGCTTCTTAAATACCCTTGAGAAATGTGCCAGATCTAAAAATCCCACCTGCTCGGAGATATCTCCGATGCGCAGCGACGGATTTTTTAGCAGTTCTTTCGCATGCTCGATACGAACGTGATTTAAAATATCCGAAAAGCTCTGCCCCGTGTGGCGGTTTAAAAGCTTGCTTAAGTGCCACTGGCTCACATACGTTTTCTCTGCCACCTCGCAGAGCGTCAGCTTCTTCGTATAATTCTCCTCAATGTAAGTCAGTGCATTCTTCACGATAAAGCTGCTCGATGCGCTCTCCTTGTGCGCTTCCGCCGCTTCCCCATCCTGCGGATCACGCTTCGGCTCATCCCCGGTAATTCCTTTCCGTTTTAAGTTCCCGCACATCTTGCCGATGGCTTCTTCCAGTTCGTCCATGTTGGAGCTTTGTCTGTGGTGTTCTTAAGACGCACATCCCACAGTTCCACCGCATCGTCCATCGGAACCATCAGCGTCTGGCTTGCCTTGATTCCCTTGTAATCGCACTCATAGGTCGTGTAGCTCATGCCGTGTCTGCAGGTATACTTTGCCTGATTAAGCGGTTTGCCCACCGGCTGCCAGGAAATGCTCCAGTAGTCTCCGTCCCCGGCATCCCTCAGATACACATAATGTCCCGGCCGGTCCATCGGCACCGCATTTCCGCGAAAACGTGTCACCCGGTGATACTCCGGAGACTGATAGAACATGTAACCGCCCGCCGTATGGTTGACCACGACGCACAAATCCTTCACGCCGAGATAATTTGTCCACGATACCGGCAGGTCGACGCGGTCAATGACATATTCCCTTTTCTCATTGTCAAAATGTCCGTACTGCATAAAAAATCCCCCTGTCTTACCTTCCTATTTTCATTCCTTCTGAAAATATTATAGTAAGACAGAGGGCGAAATTGTATTGCCACGCATGGCATAATTTGCATATTTCTGTCATTCTAAAACAGAACCTAATCGAGTGCCTTCTCCAGCTCCTCAATCACGATCCGGAGTGCCTTGATCCTGGCGTACTTCTTATCCACAGACTCGAGGATATGCCACGGCGCATAGGTCGTGCTCGTCTTTGTGATCATCTCATTGACTGCCGTCTCATACTGATCCCATTTTTCCCGGTTCCTCCAGTCCTCCTCCGTGATCTTCCACTGCTTTTCCGGCGTGTTCTGCCGCTCGTTAAAGCGCTCCAGCTGCGTATCCTTGTCGATCTGCACCCAGAACTTGATGATGACGGCTCCCCAGTCATGCAGCTCCTTCTCAAATTCATTGATCTCGTTGTACGCGCGCATCCAGTCGTTTTCCGTGCAGAATCCCTCCAGCCGCTCGACCATCACACGTCCGTACCACGAACGGTCAAAAATTGCGATGTGACCGGTCTTTGGCAGTCTCGTCCAGAAGCGCCACAGATAATGCCTTGCCTTCTCATGCGGCTCCGGGCTTGCAATCGGATGCACTTCATACCCCCTCGGATCGAGCGCACTGGTGATCCGCTTGATGTTGCCTCCCTTTCCGGCAGCATCCCATCCCTCATAGGCGATGATGACCGGAACCTTCTTGCGGTACAGGCGGTTGTGCAGCTCGCCAAGCCGCTGTTTTAAATGCTTTAACTCCTTGCGGTACGTCTCCTCATCGAGCGTCTTATCGAGCGGTATCTCCGAGAGAAGCGGCATGCGCTCTAACGGGAATACATTCTGCAGAAGCGGAACCGCCATATCACGGTTGTCAAGCGCAATGTCAATTCCCTGCGTCAGCGTCTCAAGCACCTGCAATTCCGTCCACTTCTTCGACTTTGCATCCACAATATACCACGGTGCGGACGGCATATTCGTGCTCTTCAAATAGGAAGAAAACGCATCCATGCACTTCTCGTAGTGACTGTTCTGCCACAGATCCTTTTTCCCCACACGCCAGACGGTGTCTTTTTCATCTGTGAGGCGCTCCATCCGTCTGGTCTGCTCCTTCTTGGAGATATGCAGGAAAAACTTCATCACGAGGTAGCCGTTATCCGTCAGCTGACGTTCAAAACGCCGCACGCTCTCGATGCGCTTTGCATATTTTTCCTCGGAAAGCTCCCCGTGAAGGCGCTCTTCCACCACCTCATCCATCCAGCCGGAATCTAAAAATACAAACTTTCCCGCCTCCGGAATCCGGGTAAAATGGCGGTATAAAAACGGCTTGCGCTCTTCCTCCCCGGTCTTTCTCTCCATGGACTCCACCTTAAAATGGCGCGGGTCAATATTCTCGATGATCTGGCCGATGCAGTAGCCTTTTCCCGCCGTTCCCCAGCCTTCCAGCAGCACCAGTACCGGCACTTTCTGCTCCTTGATGAGAAGCTGCTGGGCGGCAAGCTTTTCCCTGGCTGCCGCAAGGCGCATCTTTAATTCCTCTTCCCCGGGTCTTACCGGCTCTTTCCACTCTCTCAGCATAAAAACCTCCGTTCCGCAGACGCAATACGTCGCATTTTCCTTCTCCTATAACAGCGGTGCAAACAACCGCAGAATACACTGTATGATGCGAAGCCCCATACTCCGCTTTCCCTTATACTGTTCCGTCACCTCGCGCGACACCTCAAATATCTGCGCAAAGTCCTCTCCAATGGCACCGATCGCTCCGCAGCCATGCAACAGCACGCCGTTCTCAAAATGATGGTACAGGCTTCTATAGTCAAAATTGATCGTTCCGACCGTCGCCGTCTCCCCATCACAAAGTGTCTGCTTCTGATGGATAAATCCCGGCGTGTACTCATAGATACGCACGCCGCGCCGCACCAGAGGCGCATAGTAGGAGCGTGTCGTCTGATACACTAACTTCTTATCCGGGATTCCCGGTGTCACAATCCGCACATCAACGCCGCGCTCGGCAGCCAGACACAGTTCCCTCGTCATATCATCGCTGATAATCAGATACGGCGTCGCCGCATAGAAAAAGTGTTTCGCACTCTTGATGAGATTCAAATAAACATCCTCCGCAAAATAGCCGTCCGTCAGGGGGCCGTCCGCATACGGCTGTACAAAACCGGTGTCTGCCGCGCGGTAATCCAGCTTCGGAAAATACGTCTGAAACTCATGGTCCGCCTCCGCCGTGGCATTCCACATCTGAAGAAATGTCACAGTCAGGCTTGCCACCGCATCTCCCGCAAGACGGATTCCGGTATCCTTCCAGACTCCGTACGGGTGCGTGATATTAAAATATTCATCCGCAAGATTGTAGCCGCCCGTGTAGCCGATCTTTCCGTCCACCACCGTAATCTTTCTGTGATCGCGGTTGTTCATGAAAATGTTTAGAATCGGAAGTACCGGATTGAATACCCGGCACTCTACACCGATGGCTTCCATGCGCTTGATAAAGCCCGGATCGATAAAGCCGATACTGCCGACGTCATCGTAAAACAGGCGTACCTCCACCCCGTGTGCCGCGCGCTCGGCAAGCACGTCCTTAATCCTGCCGAACGCCTCCGCTTCCTCGATCGCGTGATATTCCATAAAGATAAAATGTTCTGCCGACGCGAGATCGTGTAGCTGCGCCGCAAGTCCCTCCGCCGCATCCGGGTAAAATGTCACATCGGTATTCCGGTACACCGGATAATGCCCAAACCGCTTGATATAGCGGCACTGGTTCGCCACCGCAAAATCCTGCTCCTCCAGCCGCCCAAGCACTGCCTCATCCTGGGGAATCTGCTCAAACAGCACCGGTTCAATCGTCTCAAAGCGTCTGCGCATCGCCTTTGCGACCACATTCTTGTGTCCAAACACCAGATATATGCAGAGCCCCAGCACCGGAAACGCCAGAATCAGAATAATCCAGGGCATTTTAAACGCAGCGTTCTCGTGCTTGGCGTAAATGCTTAACGCCACAAGAAATGCTCCTACACTAAAGCATAAACTGATTGCCGTAGAATATGCATTCAACCGCAAAAACAGCAACAAAATCCACAAAACCTGCAAAAGCAGGGATAATCCTACAAACACAAGTCTTCCCACACTGTTTTTCACATTAGACTTCTGTTCCGTCCGCATCTTCTGTCTCTTCATTCCGCATCCTCTCCTTATCATATCAAAAAAGCTTTCATCTGCAAACCCGGATGAAAGCTCTTTTTTATTCTTATATTGATTTTCTTTTGTAACGCCATCCTAAGCCTCTGCAGACAGCTGTAATCTCGCCGTAATCTCCCGCACTTCTTTCATAATCGCGGCATACATTTCATACTCAAGTCCAACCGGCGACATATGCGGACATTCCTGCTTCATCCGATAGGCCTGTCTTAACAGGCTGCGTTTGTTCTCCTCAAGCTCCCAGATCTGCTCTCTGCTCATAACTTCTCCACTTTCCGCACACCGGCGTCCCCCGCCTTCTTCTGTGCTATTCTCTTCTTGGTGTATATATCTTGTACACACACCTCTACCATCATAGCATATATAGTGGAAAATGCATCAGGAAGTTGTTCGGCATTTTTACCAAATTTTGTGACCGGATTTGAGGACTTTGCCTATTTACAAAACGGCTTTTATCTATTTCTCACAACTGCATCAGCATTTCAAGAGCCTGCTTTTTCATGATACAAATTCCCTGCTCTCTGATATGTGCAATGTGCCCCTGATCGGAATAATGTGCATCGTCATACTCGATCGTTCCGAACGCAAATGGACGCATCTCCTCCTTGGCAAATCCCGTAAAATCCAGAATAAGATAGTACGCGCCGTCCATCTTGTAGAGACTGCTCTTTGGAATCTTCCCGCGAAAAGCAAGCAGACTCATCCTGCGCATATTCTCAAAGGAAGAAAAGCGCAGTGCACAGATCATCGGGTCGGTGCGCTTATGCGTTCCCGCAGCGGCTGCCGTATCCGCCGTATCTGCTGCGGCCTGTGCGTTCCCCTTCTCTGCCTTGGCCGTTTTCCCTGGTGCAGCATCCGGATCCAGCTGGCTGATCATATGACTGACCGTATTCACCAGATCCCTCAGTGACACCTCTTTGTCTGCGCCAAAAGTGATCGCCATGCTGTGATCCTGCAAAAGCTCCGCTTTCACCATCGGAGAGATGCCCTCCATCTGAATATGCTCCTGTTCCTCGACGAGTTCTAAGACGGTATGCATGAATTCCTGCGTGATCTCGCTGTTCGCAATGATCTCATCAATATCGTATCCGAGACTCTCGATCTCCTGTTCCGTCAGTGCACAGCGGATTTTGTTATCACCGATATGTTCTATTTCCATAAATGATCAATCCCATCTATTGTAAAATGTTGTTTTTAAGTGATACCATTATCCTATTTTTTGCACTATTTGTAAAGTGGCAATCCTTAGAATACCTTTTTTTGCATAATGCGGACACTGCCCGCAAAGGATACCGCCAATGTGACCAGGGAAACCAGAAACACTACCGCAGTCACGGCCGCAGGATTTAACTGCGCAGACCACCTCAGCCCTCCCGCAAAATTCTCCGGCAGAAGCTTCCTTGCTGCAATTGCAGCCCCAAGCACCGCAAACCCCAGAATCATGGTTGCTGTCCTGCTTTTTTCCATACCGTATTTCAGGCTGACCGGAAGCATGACTGCCAGAAAAATTGTCATCTCTAATAAAATAAGGAACATGGGCATCAGCCATTCTAAAAGAGACACCACATCTCCCCGGATATAATCTGCCACAAAACCGGCCGCTGCGGAAACTGCCCAGAAACCACCGCCGCAAAGCATCATAAATACATATTTTTCCAGCACATAATCTTTTCTGGTCACCGGAAGCGTGAACAGAAACAGATAGCCGTGATCAAATTCGTCATACGAGATCGTGTTTACTGTAAAAAGCATGCCGAACATGGTACAATATCCCACAATGATCTGCGCTGGCTGACCGCTGCAAAGAAAAATGAGCGCAATCAGAATGATAATCGTAAAATACCGCTTCTGCCCTGCCAGAATCCGAAAATCCTTCGTCAATAATCCTTTCATAACTTCTTCCCCCTCGCTGTCAAAATCAGAATATCATCAATGCTGCCTTTTTCCATCACAAGATCCGGGTAATTTTCCTGATAATACCGGCGCTCGTTCGTCAGCAGGCGATAACCGTACGCTTCCCGCATTCCGGCAAGCAGATATCTACGGTCCAGCGCCTGATACTGCCGCTCATCCACTTTTAAGATACCATATGAATCCAGAAGAACATCCGTCTCCCCGTGAAGCACAATCCTACCCCGGTCAATCATATAGATATCATCGCAGAACTTTTCCAGATCGCTGGAGATGTGGGAGGATATCAGCACAGATCTCGGTGCTCCGCCGGTTCCCTCCGAATCCAGATATTCCTGCAGTTCTTCAAGCATCGCCTCTCTGGACATCACATCGAGTCCCAGCGTCGGTTCGTCCAGAATCAGCAGGTCAGCGTCATGTGACATCGCAATCAGCAATTTCAGCTTTGCCTGCATCCCGGTAGAAAAATCTTTGATTTTTTTGTTCGCCGGAAGTTCATACCGCTGACATTTTTCCAGGAACCTGGCCTCATCAAATCTGGTATACAGATTCCGCAGAATGGCGGTGACATCCCGGACGGTAAGGAACTGGCTGAAGCCCGAATCCGCAAGGGATACCCCGATCCGCTCCCGGTCTTTTGTCGTCAGTTCTGTATATGGTTTTCCGAAGATCCTTATCTCACCCGTCTCCGGCGGCACCAGCCCCAGCAGAATCTGAAATGTCGTCGTTTTTCCCGCTCCGTTCGCCCCGACAAATCCGGTTGCCATCCCGGGCTGCACTTCCATGGAGCAGTCCAGTTGAAACGACCCGTATGCCTTTGTTACTTTGTTCAGTTGCACCATCCCATCATTCATATGATTCTCCATTCCTGTGATTGCACTCCTATGCTTCCAAAAACAATTCCAGAACCGCCCGCAGTTCTTCGTCGCTCATGCCATACGCCCGCGCCTTCGCCACCAGCTGTTCCATCCGCTGCTCGATCTCTCTTTTCTGTTCTTCCGCAAGCAGTGACGGATTCACCCCGAGCACAAAGCTGCCCTTGCCATGCACCGTTGCGATCAGCTGCTCCTCCTCAAGGGCATCATATGCCTTTTTTACGGTGAGAGCGCTCACCTTAAGATCTTTTGCAAGCATTCTCACACTGTCAAGTGGCGCTCCCTCCCGCAGGGTTCCCTGCAGGATCTGTTTTTTTATCTGCTCTACGATCTGCTCATAGATCGGCTGCATCGATGTGTGATCCACAATTATCTTCATTTTTTTGTATTCTCCTCCACCTCTGCGCAGTATGTAGGTTTTCCTTCGACAAACAGTATATAACAGTATAGAACTGTTGTCAACTGTTATATACTGTTTATTACAAAACAATGGTTGCTTTTATATAAAAAATCCCGGTCTTAAGACAGAACTGTCATTCTCTGTCCGCGAACCGGGATTTCCTCTCTCATCGTTCCTTTTTATCTCTTTATAGGGTTATCAGTCAATTCTGATATTTCTCACATCAAAAGCTTATTGTTTCTTAATTGCATCCATCTCATTCGTCCAGTGCAAGAAATGCATCTTTTATTGCAGACACGTCCTCGTCGAAGCCCATAACATATAAAATCACATCCCCGATGCTCTCCACCGCAACGCTCTCCGCTTCCACGCAGATCCATTTTGCAGGATTGGCATTGTCCAAAAGCGTCTGTTTTGCCTTCGGCACATCGGTTCCGTCCGGCACGCGCAGCACAACACACTGATACGCCACCGATGTCATCATCGGCGCAGAATACGCAGAATCGGTATAAGTGATCTCATCTGTCCCCAGCACATACTCTTCCATATCCGCGTCGATCGTCGTCATCTCATAATCCTGCATGGCGTCCCGCATCGATGCATCCAGATCGGCCGTTTCGTAAACTTTGTTTAAAATGTCAATACAGCTTCCGCTCAGTGCCTCCGCTTCCTCAGAAGCGGTCGTCTTCCCGCAGGCGGCAAAAGAAAACAACATCACAAACATCATTCCCACCGCAGCCGCACGCTTTCCATATCCTGCCCTGCCGTCCGTTTTACGGTTCTTTCCAGTTCTTTTTCCCATATCCTCTCTGTGATCTCCTTTTTGATTGAAATTTTCTACTTTATATAGAGTAAAACAGGCTTTTGGAGATAGTCTGTCCAAAAGCCTGTGTCTTTATTGCTGTCGCTTTACGCTACTTTTCTTCCGGCATCTGAATGCGGATATGAACGTCGTCCAGCTGCTTCTGATCTACAGTCGCCGGTGCTCCCATCATGATATCCATCGCGTTCTTGTTCATCGGGAACGGGATGATCTCACGAATGCTCTCCTCGCCGCAGATCAGCATAATCATACGGTCAACACCCGGAGCGATTCCTGCGTGTGGCGGTGCTCCGTAGCAGAATGCATTGTACATGGCAGGGAATTTTGCCTTCACATCCTCCTCGCCGAGACCAACCAGTTCAAATGCCTTGATCATGATCTCCGGGTCATGGTTACGAACCGCACCGGAGGAAAGCTCTACGCCGTTGCACACCAGATCGTACTGGTAAGCAAGGATGGAAAGCGGCTCCTCGTTGCAGAGTGCGTTCATACCGCCCTGCGGCATGGAAAACGGGTTGTGACAGAACTCCAGTTCTCCGGACTCCTCGCCGATCTCATACATCGGGAAATCTACGATCCAGCAGAATTCGTAGCAATCCTTTTTCATGTGCTTCTCGCTCGCAGCGCCAAGCAGTCTGCGGAGTACGCCTGCGGTCTTCTGCGCTGCCAGCTTCTTGCCGGCGGTCAGACCGATAAAATCACCCGGCTTTAATCCAAGTGCCTCAATCACTTTTTCCTTGCGCTCCTGTAAGAACTTGGAGATACCTCCCACAAATTCGCCGTTCTCGTCCAGCTTGAACCAGTAAGCCTTGTTGGCTGTCTGCACTTCCACCTCGGCACAGATTCCGTCGATCACTTTTCTGGTCGCAGTAAATCCGTCCACGACAACCGCTTTTACGGTCTGTCCCTCGAACGGACCGAATCCGCAGTCTGCCATGACGTCCGTCGCATCCTGCAGTACCAGATCAATGCGGAGATCCGGCTTGTCGGTGCCGTACTTGTCCATGGACTCCAGATATGGAATACGCACAAACGGAGCCTTGGAAGCAGTCTTGTATACACCATACTTTTCAAATACCGGCGGCAGTACCTCCTCGACAACGGAGAACACATCCTCCTGGGAAGCAAATGCCATCTCCATATCGAGCTGATAGAACTCTCCCGGAGAACGGTCTGCTCTTGCGTCCTCATCACGGAAACACGGTGCAATCTGGAAATAGCGGTCGAATCCGGACGCCATTAAAATCTGCTTGAACTGCTGCGGTGCCTGCGGCAGTGCATAGAACTTGCCCGGATGATTTCTGGCCGGTACCAGATAATCTCTCGCGCCTTCCGGGGAAGAGCAGGTCAGAATCGGAGTCGTGATCTCTAAAAATCCCAGCTCGTTCATCTTATTGCGGAGCTCTGCCACAATGCGGCTTCTGAGCACGATCTTGCTCTTGACCGACGGATTTCTCAGATCCAGATAGCGATATTTTAATCTGGTGTTCTCATCCGCCTCTCTGGACTGGTTAATCTCAAACGGAAGTGCATTGTAGATACACTTTCCAAGGATCTCGATCCCTTCCGGCACGACTTCAATCTCTCCGGTCGGAAGCTCTGTATTCTTATTGGAGCGCTCTCTGACGGTTCCTGTTACGGAAATGGTGGACTCCTTGTTCACTCCGTCCAGCTTCTCCATCATCTCTTCTGTCTCAACGACAATCTGGGTCGTTCCATAGAAATCTCTTAAAATAAGAAATCCCAGGTTCTTGCTGACCTTGCGGAGATTCTCGTACCATCCGACGAGCGTTACTTTCTCTCCCGCATTGGAAAGACGCAGCTCATTACAGTTATGTGTTCTCGACTGTGTCATTTTCTTAACTCCCTTGTATCAATCTAAAAATGTTCTTCAAATCTGTCCGGGCAGCAGCCTGTCCGGCGCTTTTTTTATCTTACACCATGAAACGCGATTTTTCAACGGTTTTATCCGTTCTAAATAATTCTGACAAACACTCCGATAAGCACGAACACAAGGATCGTCAATCCAAATCCACGCAGCGTTATCTTTGTTCTCCGTAACGGATCTTTCAGTGCCTCCTCCAGACAAATCCTCTCAAGTTCATCCAGCACACGCCATAATTCCGTATAATCACGACTGTTAAACTCATATTTTATGTCTTCCACGCGTTTGCCTATGTAGCGGCATGCTTCCTCCGACCACTCCTGTGCCCTCACATGTTCACCAATTTGTCTCCAGAACTCTGGTTCTTTGTACAGAGTAATCGCCAACTCCGATTGCAGGAACTCTTCCCAGCGTTTCTTCTGGGTTCCTTCCCCCTGCAATGTGAGACCTCGCAGCCGCTCCGGCAACTCCTCTGTCAGCATTTTCCTGCTTCTCTCCTGTCCGGCACGAATGCGTGCAAAATACTCCTGCCATTGTGCTTCTGTCTCATCGGTTTCAGGCTGTCCGTTTTCCTTCTCCAGCGCCGCGTCCCGCTCTTTTAAGCCTTCCCGTGCCACCGGTTTCACCGGACTCGGAACCATCCTGCTTCCGTTCAGGTCACTTTCTTTCTCTTGTCTTTTCGCGTATTGAATGGCGCGCTGGTAAGCATCGTGAAGCACTGCCCACTCCTCTGGCTTTTCCTCCCTGTGACAGTTCTTTACTCTGGCAGCATACACTTTTTTGATCTGTTTTTGATCTGTAGTCTGGGAAATTCCCAGTATCTCCCATATTGTCATATTCTTCTAGCTGGTCAGATGTCCGCCCCTCCACAATTCATATTCCTGTTCCTCTTTGCGGTAATCCGCCTGATCCTGCGCATCGACCGCCTGCTTACTACTCTCATACCACCGGGAAAAACCGTCTGCTGTTCCCTCAAATGCCGTCTCCTGCAGACACTGCTCCTCCACATAGTCCAGAAACAGATTCAGCTGTTTTCTGCCCTTGTTGATGGAGAGGACATCCTGTCTTCCCAGATAATAATTAAAATACTGTACACGACTATCAATCTGTTCCCGGATATATCCCGTTGTCTCACGATGCAGCTTTTCAGCACGCGCAAGCACCAGCCTGTTTTCCTCAAGATCTCTCGGATGAATCTTCAGTTTATTCAACTGCTCCAGTCTTTTTTTCAGTTCCTCTTCTGATAGTTTGATCTTATCATTCCGGATCACCAGCTGTTTTTCCTGTCCTGTCGATACGACGTGCACATCTACCACCAGAATTCCATTGATATCGTAAGTATAACGCACCCGCACCTTCTCTTTTCCTTCCGGTCCGACAGGAACCGGAACCGTGATGCTTCCCAACAGCAGATTGTCCTCCGCGTACATTGCTTCCCCCTGGTATACCTTGAACCTCATTTTGGTCTGCCTGTCATGTGCCGTCGTCATAATAGTCTCCCTGCTGACCGGGAGCGCCATGTTCCTCTCAATCAGCACATCACAGAGATCACGGTTCGGATCTGCTTCGTTGTATTGGGACACGCTGAGAGAAAACGGACAGATATCCGTAAGAAGCATATCGCGAATATCCGCATTGCGTTCCTTGATGCCTGCATACACTCCTGCGCCGAGCGCAATCATATAATCCGGGCTGACAACCGCAATATCCGTGCGCTGCAACAGATAATTCAAATACTTTTGCACCACCGGCATTTTACAGGACCCTCCAACAAGCACTACCGCATCTACTTCTCTGGCACTCTTCTGCCCGTCCGACAACACACGCCGGATCGGTTGTGCCATCCGTTCAAACAGCGGCTCCGCCTGCAGGATCAGCTCCTTTCTGGAGACCTCCATCCGATATTCTCTCCCAGCAAGTGTCACACACATCTGTGCAGTCTCCTGACCGGTCAGTTCAAACTTACAGTTTTCCGCACGTTCCAACACAATTGCCGCATCCTCAGCTGAGAAGCGGTTTTCAGAAAGTCCGCACGACTTCCAGAACATATCTGCAATCAACCGGTCAAAATCACTGCCGCCGAGATGATTGTCTCCGCTGACCGCCAGAATCTCCACAATGTTATCAAAACACTCTACTAATGACACATCGAGCGTTCCCCCTCCAAAATCAAACACCAGCATGACGGCATCCTCCATCTGGCTTCGGCACTGATAATATAACGATGCAGCCGAAGGTTCATTGATGATGCGCTCCACATGAAATCCTGCCAGTTCCCCCGCATTTTTTGTTGCATTTCTTGCAAGGTCGTTAAAATATGCCGGTACACTGATGACCGCTTCCGTAATCTCCTCCCCCAGATAATGCTCCGCGTCTTCCTTTAATCTTTTTAACACAAGCGCGGAAAGTTCCTCCGGACGGTATTTTTTTCCGGCGAGCGAATATATCTTTTCCGTTCCCATAAATCGTTTAAAAACGCTTACCGTATCCTCCGGGTGTGTAACCAGACGCTCCTTTGCAATTTTTCCCACGTAAACCGTGCCATCTTTGCCTATACTAACTACGCTAGGCGTCAGATAGTCTCCAAACGCATTCGGAATCAGATGACTCTCTCCATTTTCCCACACTGCCGCCGCACTGTTTGTCGTTCCAAGATCAATACCGATAATTCTTCCCATATGCCCTCCATCTGCAAGCTGTTTCTCTTTTTTTACTTTATACCGTTCGTAATCTCCTTTAAGAAACGTGCACATCCACGCGAAGCTTTTTTATGTAATAGAAACGAAGTTTCCCATTATGTAAAAAACGCCATAGATCATCCTATGGCGTTCTCTGTCAGATCATTTCCGGATCAGTCTTTGTAAAACTCGACAATGTCCTTGTAGCCCTCGGCTGTCAGCTTCTCTTTCTGGAACTTCTTGTTCTTGTTCATGCGCACGACAAGCACCTGCTTCCCAGCAACACGCTCCTCCTGTGCCCTGGCGATCACTTTCGATACCTGCTCCGAGGTACAGCCTTTTTCAATGAGGTATGCCACCTTCGGGCGCTGCATCGGCACGGTGAAACCGCTCTCCATCAGAAGAAGAATGATGCGCTCAAAGCCGATGGAGAATCCGCACGCTGGAACGTCATTTCCGGTGAACTTGCCGACCATCTTGTCGTAACGTCCGCCGCCGCCGCACGCTGCTCCCAGCTCCGGCATTGCGATCTCAAAAATCGTTCCTGTATAATAGCTCATTCCGCGCACAAGCGTCGGATCAAATACCATCTTAAAGTCGGCTGTCTTCGCCGTCTCCACACTATCGATAATCTCCTGGAGATTCTGCTCCACCTCCGGCTCCAAAAAGCCCTGTAAGGTGTCCGCCAGATATTTGATACCGTTCTGCGCCTTTGATACGCCCTCAAACAGTGCCAGATACTTGTCAATCGACTCCTTCGCATAGCCTTCCTTTGCGAGTTCTTCCGCCACGCCGTCAAGACCGATCTTGTCCATCTTGTCCAGAATGATGAATACGGTATCAAATTCTTCCTCCGGGAAACCGCTGTACGCTGCCATCGCCTTTAAGATGCGGCGCTCATTGATGCGGATCTCAAAGTTCTTGAATCCGAGTCTGCCGATCGTCGTTGTCGTCGCAAGGATCAGCTCGATCTCCGCGAGATTGCTCGGCTCACCGATAATATCAATATCACACTGCATAAACTGGCGGTAACGTCCACGCTGCGGGCGGTCTGCACGCCACACACTGCCCATCTGCAGTGCCTTGAACGGGGACGGGAGATCATTAGCGTTGTTCGCATAGAAACGGACTAACGGCACCGTCAGATCGTAACGCATTCCAAAATCGACCAGATCCGCCTCTTCCTTTGCCTCCGCGATCTTTAACTTCTCACCACGCTTCATCACTTTGAAGATCAGCTTCTCGTTCTCGCCTCCCTGCTTATTGCTCAAATTTGCAATGTTCTCCATGCAAGGTGTCTCGATCGGTGTGAATCCAAAACTGCGGTAGGTCTCCTTGATAACCTGCTGCACGTAATCCCGGATCTGCATCTCTTCCGGTAAAATATCTTTCATGCCGTTGACCGGCTTCTTGCTTAATGCCATGAGCGTTCCTCCATTTTCTGCCTTATATCCTCCGATTATTATACGTTTTGTGTTCCTGCACGTCAAGCATCAAGGACCATACAATCATTTATCGCAAATATGATCCCGTCGTTAAAAAATCACTTCAAAAACTGTGCCCCCAGACGGATTGTCCCTGATTACAATATTGCCATCATGCACTCTCACAATTTCATAAACCAGCGCAAGTCCAAGGCCTACTCCCCCCAGTTCCCTGCTTCTGGATTTATCCACACGAAAGAATGGTTCAAATACCCGTTTTCTGAGTTCCTCTGGAATTCCGCTTCCTGTATCCTCTACGGAAAGAAAAACATGTTTTTCTTTCCACTCCGCCGTCACAACAACCTGCCCGCCCGGACGATTGTATTTTATAGCATTCTCAACAAGATTATATACCAGTCTGTAAATAAGGATATCGCTTCCCACCATAGTTACATCCTTACATTTTCCAATAAGCCTTATATTTTTCTCCATTGCAAGTGGTTCCAGATCCGTCAGGACCTCTTCTACAAGTGCATCAACCATGATTTTTTCATCACGTACCACAATCTGAAGTTCACTCATATCCAGAAGAATCTTTACCATCCTGCTGAGTCTTTCGTTCTGCTCCGTCATCATGGCAATTGTCTTTTCCGCACATTCGTCATTGCCCGGGTGCTCCATCGAATTATATAAATCAAGCTGTACCTGCATCAGCGACAACGGTGTACGAAACTCATGTGCGGCATTTGCCGTAAATTGCCTCTGTACCTCAAATGCTTCTGAGAGGCGTTCCAGCATCTTGTTGTAAGAAACACTGAGCCGGTTTAATTCCTTAACTTCATTCTCTTCTATCCTCGAATCTGCCAGATTTTGTGCCTGCACTTTCTCAATTTTATCTGAAAAATTTCTAAGCGGTTTAAGTACATGTCCGCTCAGAAAATATGTGGCAACACCTCCAAGAAGCGCAAGCAGTGTAGAGAACAGCAAGCTTCTTTTTTTATAATCTGCTTTGTTGTTATATACCTGAATGGAAAAATCATCTGCAAAATCATCCCATTTATCATCTGGAATATTAATATATATTTCATCAGCCTCCTCACTGTTGTCCTCATCACTCTGGGCATCAACAGTATTCTGCAGCAAATCAATATAATACACACCGTTCTTATATACAAACAGGGTAAGGCATCCACATATGACTGCAATAAACAATGTAGTTATGATCGTAAGTCTCCACTGAAGTGACATTTTTTTCATTGTTCTGATTCCTCTCGCATCTTATAACCCTCACCAACCTTGTTCACAATCGGATCATATCCCAGCACTGCCTTAAGTTTTTTTCTGAGAGAAGACATATGTACCCTGATAGCTCCGCTAAAACTATCCACAGATGCATCCCATACATGCTCTATCAGTTCTTCCTGGCTTACCGGTCTGCCCTGATTAAGAAGCAGATATTCCAAAATTCCACTTTCTTTTCTGGTCAAAGGCACCCTCTCTTCTTTTGCATATGCCTCGCGCTTTTTTGTATCGAACCTTATGTCCCCATTGTTCAGGCAAACATCTCTCTGTACAAATTTACGTCTTGTCAGGCTTCTGATCCGCGCCTCAAGCTCCTGCAGATGAAATGGTTTTTCCATGTAATCATTGGCTCCTGCATCCAGCCCTTCCACTTTATCCGCTATCTGGCTTCGCGCAGACAGAATCAGCACCTTTGTCTCCTCATTCTCCCGCCTGAGTTCCCTTAGAATATCCATTCCATCTATGCCCGGTAAATTCAGGTCAAGCACAATGAGATCATATTCCTCCGTCAGGACATATTCAAGCGCCTCGCTTCCATTATAAGAGGTATCCACCTCATAGCCAACATCATACAGACTTTTTGCAATTGTATCACACAATTCTTTTTCATCTTCAACAATCAATAATCTCAAAATATTTCTCCCGCTTCTTAACAAGGATTTTACATCCACTATTGTATAATACTACTGTCAGCTGGTCAACAAAGACAATAACAGCAAACGAAAGGAGTAATCTGTCTGATGCGGAAAAGAATATCACAGTTCGCTCTATTCATCACCGGTACACTTATGATCGGTTATGGTGCAATCAGAGGCGAAGCAGCTACCGTGCTTGGCAAAGCAATTAAATTATGTCTGGAGTGTGTGGGAATTGGATAAAAGAACAACTATACGATCAAAAAAAGTAGCCCGGGTACGCGGGTGGATTCAGGCAGCTGCCACATTGCTTACCAATATTCATATTCCAAATTTATTTAAAGGAAAAATATATCAGGGAAATGCCAAAACAGTATGTGTGCCGGGATTAAACTGTTATTCCTGCCCTGCAGCTGCAGGCGCCTGCCCAATTGGAGCTTTTCAGGCAGTCGTCGGATCCTCAAATTTTAAATTTTCGTACTACATAACCGGCTTTTTCATTCTGCTCGGTGTGACACTTGGAAGATTTATATGTGGATTTTTATGTCCTTTTGGATGGTTTCAGGATCTGCTTCATAAAATCCCCGGGAAAAAATTTTCTACGGCCAGGCTAAAGCCTTTGAGATACCTGAAGTACATCATTCTTATCGTTTTCGTTATAGCACTGCCGATGCTTGTGACGAACTCCATAGGAATGGGGGATCCGTTTTTCTGTAAATACATATGTCCACAGGGCGTTTTGGAGGGTGCCATACCTCTGTCCCTCGGGAATTCCGCCATACGATCTGCACTTGGCAGGCTATTTTCTTTTAAATGCCTTATTTTAATTACTGTTATTGTCTTAAGTATTTTGTTTTACAGACCTTTTTGCAAATGGCTTTGTCCCCTTGGTGCAATTTATTCACTTTTTAATAAAATATCCTTTCTCAACATCAAGGTCGAAAACAGTAAATGTGTCGGATGCGGTCTGTGTACAGGTGCATGCAAAATGGATGTCGATGTCCGTAAGACTCCAAATCATCCGGAATGTATACGATGCGGCGCCTGTATGAAAGCCTGTCCAAAGGATGCAATCCATTACCAGTTTATGGAAAAAACATGTAGCAGCAATCTCAATAACCAGCAATAGCCAGCCGGCAGCTATTTAATTCTTATCATTTAAAGGAGTATTTATCATGAAAACAAAAAGAAACATTATCGCACTTTTTACACTCTGTACCGCATTATCAATCACCGGATGTGCCGGGCAGGAGACTTCAAAAACAGAGAACACGCAGAATACTGCTGCTGTATCCGCCAGCGAATCATCTGCCGATGACTCCAATGTAGCGCTTGATGATTTATATCAGCAGGAAAACCAGATCTTTGCAGATCATAAAGATGTATGGGACAAGGTTTTTGGCATGATGAATAAAAGTACTGCTGATCCAGATGGAAATTATGCTGATTATCTTGCTGATACTGTCGAAGCAAACAAGACTTCGTTTACAGACAGCGAGTTAAAAACTCTTACCGATGATATTAAGACCATTCGTAAAATCGAAGAACAGATCACTGAAATTGAAAGCCAAAATGCTGTATCCGATACTTCCGGCGCCAAAAATGATTCCGATGATACAGCCCCTTTCCAGAATTTCTCCGGAAAAGATTTTGATGGCAATGCCGTTGATCAGAATTTGTTTTCTGGGAATGCCGTAACTGTCATAAATTTCTGGTTTACCGGCTGTAAGCCTTGTGTTGCTGAATTATCTAAACTTAACGAATTAAATGATGCTATTAAATCAATGGGGGGCGAAGTTATTGGTATTAACACCGAAACTTTTGATGAAAATGAAGCTGCTATAAAAGAAGCAAAAAAAATCCTTGAAAGCCAGGGCGCCGCTTATCGCAATCTTTCCATTGACTCTGATTCAGCCGCCGGTAAATATGCTGCTGATATTATGGCATTTCCAACAACAATTTTAGTCGATAGAAATGGTAATATAATAGGCGAACCTATGCTCGGCGGAATCGATAACCAGGACAACTATGATGCTTTGATGAAGCAGATCCAGTCTGTGATTGATGCTGATAGTGCAAACAAGTAAATTCTGACATTCTGTAGCATCAATGACCATTCACAAATGCGAAAAAGGACATTTCTAAGTAATTAGAAATGTCCTTTGGCATACTCCCGAGAATACTATCCCAGCAGATAGCACTCTCCCCTCTGAATCAATTCTGTTCTTCATCCAGCCATTCTTTTAGCTTTTTCTGTAACAGTTTTTTATCTGGCAAATATAATTTATACTCTTTTGCATAAATTTCTCCTTCAACTTCCGAGTATCATGAATGTTCTTTCACATACTGCAAAAATTCCGGTGTCTTTGACCAGTATTTTACACCCCAGTTTTCAAAATTCCATTCTTCCATGTAATCATTGCACTCGAAATCAACATAATATATTTCTTCGTTATTTACAACAAAATTCGTTGGAAAATAATCAATATTTGTATTGGCAGCATATAACAGCGCACACATTCTATGCAATTGCTCGATATAGTCAGTTTTCATCTTGTCTTCTAAAACCAACTGATAAATCGTGTCGCCGTCAATAAACTCCTTCAAAATGCGTTCATTTTTCACATCTGCTTCAAGCATGGCAGGCATCTTTATTCCGATCTCTTTCAATTTCTTGTAATCCCTGATTTCTGCCTCAAGCTTGTTTCCGAACTGATAATAATCACAAGGTTCATGATGTATCTGCTTCAAAACATACCTGTTATTTCCAGACTCTGCCAAATAAGAATATCCACCTTTTCCCTTTCCTAGCAATTTAATTATTGTATAGCTTTTCCCATTTACGGTCATTTCTTTATTCATGTGTTTTCTCCTTTGTTCTACATCACATTGATTACTGATTTGTAATATTCTGCTTCAATATTACAATAGAAATATAGTTTTCACAAAGGTTAAACGTGTAACCCGCCACAAAATTCTCATTCGATTTTTGTGATATTTCCCCATATTTCAAATTTTCTGGAATGTCATGAAACTCTTCCTGAAAAATTTCAATAATGAAATTCTCTCTGAAATCACGAAAACTCAGGTGTTACTTCTTTCCAAAGAAGGTATTGTAGACACTTCTTTTATTGGCTCATTTTGCTCCTAACGCTGTGTTATTCATGTTCTTTTTCTCCTAGAATAATTGACTATAACAGAAAAGGACGAACTCATCTGCTAAAATGAATTCGTCCTTTAAGGCACAGTTATTAGGTTGTTTCAATACATCTCACAGGTTATTCCGTATTATTGGATACTTTTTTGATGTACTATTTCAGGATGAATAGCCCTTTTATTCTTCTGCAAAAAGCTTCTGCTTCCGCTGTATCATCTCATCAATCCTTGCGATATACTGCGCTACATCCTTGACATTCTCGGCACGTTCAATCCGGTGCGTGCCATCCGGATTCGGCTCTGTCCAGACACGTTTTGTCGAAGCTCCCGCTCCGCATGCCACAATGGTCTGTTTCTCCTCCATAATCAGCACATTGTACACGCCCGCCATGCCCTCTTTTGCATAGCCAACGTTCTCCAGATTGCCCGCCATACCTTTCTGCCGGTACAGATAATATGGAAAAAGCCCCATCTGCGCCGCACAGTCCGCAACCAGATCCATGTGCTCCTGCGTGTTGATGATCTTGTAATCCTTATAATCTTCCTTGAACATATTCAGCCGCGCTGCCCGCTTGAGTGCCAGCGAATGTACGGTCAGATTGTCCGGTGCAAGCTCTGCCACCTGCTCCATCGTCCGGCGCACATCGTCCAGTGTCTCTTCCGGAAGTCCCATGATCAGATCCATGTTGATATTGTCAAACCCGAGTTCTCTTGCCATGTGAAAACTCTCCACCGTCTGCTCCACCGTGTGATGTCTGCCGATCAGCTTTAATGTCTCCTGCTTCATGGTCTGCGGATTGATCGAGATGCGCGAAATTCCATGCTGTCTCAACACCTTCAGCTTTTCGTATGTAATGCTGTCCGGTCTTCCCGCTTCCACCGTGAATTCCAGGCAGTCTGATAAATCAAAACTGCATTTAATTTTCCGAATCAGTCTGTCCAGCTGATAAGGTTCTAACGTCGTCGGTGTACCACCACCGATGTAAATGGAATTTAAATGTCTGCCCGCAAACTTCACCGCCGCAAACTCAATCTCCCGCTCCAGCGCATCCAGGTAGGAATCCACACGCTTCGCCCACGATGCAATCGGATAGGAGGTAAACGAGCAATACAGACAGGTCGTCGGACAGAACGGTATCCCGATATACAGGCTGTACCCGTTGTCATAATCGATCTTGGAAAGCAGGGAGAGCTCCCTCTCTGCAATGTCTGTCGCAAGGCAGATCTTCTCATCCGACGCAAAATAAGTCTGCTTCATATACGTATAGATCTCGTCCCGGCTTTTTCCCTCTTCGAGCAACTTCATCGGAATCTTGGTCGGCCGGATTCCCGTGAGCGTTCCCCACGGCAGATACTGACCGGTCGCATCCGACAGAAGCGCATACAGATTCTGTTTCAGCCGGTTCTTCGTCTCCGGGCGGTCTAAAGGATCGACTGCAAAGGTACGCTCCACCGCAGGCGCCATCTCTCCCTGCTGCCAGCGCAGCGTTATCGCATCGTCCGTGTACTCCACATGCATGCGGGATGTCACCGGCTCGTCATACTCCTTCTTTTCCGCGGATACTCCGACATATTCCGACGGATAAAATGCCTTGATGAGTGAATGGATATCGTACTCAAATTCCGGCTGATTCAATGTTACTTCTATCATATCTGACTCTTTTCTAAACTAAATATTATATCATCTTTTTGCGCTGCTTTCTGCGCATCCGAAGTTCCGCAGGAACTTCTAATATGAATCCGATAGGATTCATTATATCATATGCGTCTTTGCTTCGGCAAAAGTCCGGAAAACCTCTGGTTTCCCGGATCATACGCTTACAGATATGGATTGTATCTGCGCTCTGTTCCGATCGTCGTGGTGTCATTATGTCCGGTGTAGACGGTCACTTCATCCGGAAGCGGCAGTAACTTCTCCTTGATGCCGCGAATCAGCGCCGAAGCGCTCCCCTTCGGAAAATCCGTCCTTCCGACCGACTGGGCGAACAGCGTATCCCCGGAAAAAAGGGCGTCCTGATAGGCAAAATAATAACAGCAGCCACCCACCGTGTGTCCCGGTGTAAACAATACCCGGATATGGAATCCCGCGAGATCAAACTCCTGCTCATCCTTCAGAAATACATCCGCGCGATAGGTCGTCTCCGCTCCCGCCCATCCGCTTAAGTTCAGCTTTGGATCATCGAGGGTCTCTCTCTCATGCTCCTCGGCATAGACCTTGATACCAAAATGCGCTGCGACTTCCGCAGCGCCCCCGGCATGGTCAAAATGTCCATGTGTCAATAAAATTGCAACAGGATTTAACTTTTCTTCCTCTATGATCTGTATCAGACGATCCGCATTTGCCCCCGGATCAATCAGAATCATCTCTTTCGTCTCATCATTGACCGCGAAATAGCAGTTCGTCTGCACCGGTCCTACCACATACTGTTCTACCTTAAGAGGCGCCATCTTTTTCCCTCCGTCTGCCTTTCCTGCTTCATCAGCCTGTCGTTCTCACAATATCAATCACGCTGTCGATCTGGCGCAGCTTATCAATCACGCTGCCCAGCTCCTCCCTGCCTTTCGTGCTGAAGGAAACATCGATCGTCGCCACACCCTGTTTGCTCGTCTTGGAGTGGATCGCATCAATATCAATCTCACGCTCCGTGAACACTCTCGTGATGTCGACCAGAAGTCCGGTACGGTTGTTGCCGAAAATCTTGATCTCTGCGCGATACAGACCATTGCTGCCGTCCTGACCGTCATGCTGCCATTCCGCATCGATCAGACGCTCCTTCTCCATATCTGACAAGTTGATGATATTGACGCAATCAGTTCTGTGGATGGACACGCCGCGTCCCCTCGTCACAAAACCCACGATCTCATCTCCCGGCACCGGGCTGCAGCACTTGGAAAAATGAACAGCGACATCGTAAAGTCCCTTGACAATGATTCCGCTCTTGGAGCGCTTCGCCGACTCCGGATTCTTGTTCTCGGAACCGATGGTCTCAAGAACCTCCTCGTCCGTGATCCGCGCCAGATGATCCCGCTTATATTCCTCGTACATCTTATTGACAATCTGGCCTTCCTTTAAGCCGCCGTGTCCAATGGTCGCCAGACAGGAATTCCAGTCATGGAAACCATATTTTCTCAGCACTTTCTCCTGGTATTCCGGCTTGTTGATGTCTGCAAAGTTGATTCCCTTCGCCTTGCAGGACGCCACGAGAAGCTCCTTGCCGCGCGTAATATTTTCTTCCTTCAGCTCACTGCGGAACCACTGGTTGATCTTATTCTTCGCCTGGGTACTCTTTACGATGTTCAGCCAGTCACGGCTTGGTCCCTTGGAGTTCTGCGAAGTGATAATCTCGATCCGGTCACCGTTCTGGATGACATAATCGATCGGAACCAGCTTTCCGTTGGCTTTTGCACCGATCATTTTGTTGCCGACCGCGGAGTGAATGCTGTACGCAAAATCAATCGGCGTCGACCCGTTCGGCAGGTTCTTGACATCGCCGGTCGGTGTAAAGCAGAATACCGTGTCCGAAAAAAGATCCAGATCACTCTTTAAAAGGCTCATGAACTCCTTATTATCAGACATGTCGCGCTGCCACTCCAAGATCTGGCGCAGCCAGCTTAACTTCTCCTCCTCCGTGACAGTCATCGGCACTGCCGCGCCGCCGTTGTTGCTCGCTTCCTTATATTTCCAGTGCGCCGCTATACCGTATTCCGCTGTCCGGTGCATCTCATAGGTACGGATCTGGATCTCAAACGGCTGTCCGGTCGGTCCGATTAACGTCGTGTGAAGCGACTGGTACATGTTCGGCTTCGGCATCGCGATATAATCCTTAAAACGGCCCGGGATCGGCTTGTACATCTCGTGAATCACACCAAGCGCCGCATAGCAGTCCTTGACGGAATCCACGATGATGCGGATGGCGAACAGATCGTAGATCTGGTCGAGCGTTTTGTCCTGATTCACCATCTTCTTATAAATGCTGAAAAAATGCTTCGCGCGTCCCTCAATCTCCGCCACGATGCCCGCCGCCTTGATATGTGCGCGCACTTCCTCCACGAGCGACTGCACGTAGTCGTCGCGCACACTCTTGCGCTGGTCAATCTGACGCACAAGGTCGTAGTATGCCTCCGGCTCCAGATACTTTAACGAGAGATCGTCAAGTTCAATCTTGATCTTTGAAATACCGAGCCGCTGTGCAATCGGGCAGTAGATCTCCTGCGTCTCACGCGCAATGCGGATCTGTGCCTCCTTGGACTGGTACTTTAATGTACGCATATTGTGAAGCCGGTCTGCAAGCTTGATTAAGATAACCCGGATATCCTTTGCCATGGCGAGGAACATCTTGCGCAGGTTCTCTGCCTGCATCTCTAAGCGCTCCGCAGAACGGTCCTTCTGATCGTGATTATGGCTGTTGTCCGCGAGATGCAGATGGCGCAGCTTCGTCACGCCGTCCACGAGAAGCAGCACTTCCTCGCTGAACTCCTCCTTGATCTCATCCGCCGTCATGACCGTGTCCTCAAGCACATCATGAAGCAGACCTGCCGCGATCGTCTCCTTGTCAAGCTCCAGCTCCGCTAAAATGATCGCCACGCACAGCGGATGCACAATATACGGCTCACCGGATTTGCGCGTCTGTCCCTCATGCGCATCCCGCGCTACATGATACGCCTTTTCAATAAGAGAAATATCTGCGGAAGGGTGATATTTGCGCACACTGGCGATCAGCTCATGATATAAATCCTCCGGACTCTCAAACTCCTTCATTGGCTTGATACTGCGGTCCTCTTCCTTTACCAGTTTTTCCAAATGCTCACGCTCAAGTTCTTTTTCTTTCTGAGAGTAATCTGCCATGTGCCTCACCCACTTCATCCATGATAATTTTTATTTCAATATTATATTTTATTTCCTAATAAAATGCAACTTTGTATTTTCTCATCTGTTTTCCATCTATCTGCACCGTTTCGCAGTAATGAAAGCCCAGTTTCTGCGCCAGATGCTCCGATACCACGTTCCCCTCCTCGATCAGACAACTGACCGACGGCAGCATGAGTTCCTCTTTTACATAGGTAAGAATCGCACTGCATACCTCCGTCGCATAGCCCTGTCTCTGCCACGGCACACCGATCGCATAGCCAAGTTCCAGCTCTCCGCCCAGCTCCTCCCGGTGTTCCACGCCGGCACGCCCGATCAGCTTTCCGGTGTTCCTGTCGCACACGATCCACATGCCGTATCCGTAGAACCGGTACATCTGCTCGATGTACGCCTTCTGATATTCCCGCTCCTCCTCATACGGATACAGTGGCTCCATATAGTCCGTCATTCCCTTCCCCGCATACAGTTCAAACAGTGCATCTAAGTATTCCATGGAGAATTCCTTCACGATGCAGCGCGGCGTTTTTAAGATGATCCACGGAATATGATGATGTCTCTCATAAACGTGCTGTAAAAAAGATCCGTCGATCTCCTCCATCCCTTCCGCATACATATCCGCCGGAGGCGTCACTTCCATCTCCCCGGCGGCTGCCTCATTTCTCTGCGTTCTTCCATCTCCCGGCATCAGATAGCAAAGCGCAGCCATCCCGATCCGCTGTGCCTCGCTTAGTTCCTTCGCATCTCCCGAAACCAAAATCGTCTTTTCCGCAAGCGCCCCTTCCTGAATGTGTTCCTTCGCGCTGTCCCATTCCAAAACGTTCCACCCGTATTCCCGCTCCGTTTTCAAATTCTCCAGCAATATGTCTCGCTCTGTCTCTGGCAGCTTTCCAATTAAAATATATTCTAAATTTAACATTCTTCCTCTTCCCAGAAAATTTCATCCAGTGTTTTGTCCAGTTCCCTGCATATCGCAATGCACAGCCGGATTGTGGGATTATAATCTCCCTTCTCGATGGCATTGATCGTCTGTCTCGACACTCCCACCTTCTCGGCGAGCGCCTGCTGGGACAGATCCTTTGCCGCGCGCGCCGCCTTTAACCTGAGATTTTTCATTCAGCTTTTTCCTCCGACAGATCCCGCTTCTCCCGGCTTCTTTTTATAAAAAAAACAATTTCAAAGACAATAAACATCACTGCAAACACCAGATTCACCGCGCCAAATCCCAGTTTTCCGTCCGCAACCAGCGTTCCGATCCGCTGGTTATTTTCCGCGATTCCGAGATTGCACAGTGCCAGCACTCCAAACAGCAGATGTACACTCCACGGCTTCTGGTTCAGGTTCATATAAGCATCGTTCCAGATACAATATACGCCGAACACAAGCAGCGCCAGACCAATTCCCAGATAATTTCCCATCGTATAATCGCACCAGGACGGCGCCTCCTTCATATACAGTGCCCCATATACCAGTTCATACAACAGCAGCGTCAAAAAACCGTACCGGCAGGCGCGGTCGCGCGTCTGATACTGCCGCTCATCATAGTCAGCCTCCCTGCGTCCCCGTTTCTTCACCCAGCAGATAATTCCTACCGCCGCCAGCCCTGCCACAATCCCAAGCAGATACGCCACATTTTCTTTCATCTTCCAATCCTCCTGTTTCATTTCCTGTCACACAGTCCTGATAGTTTCTGATTTCTTCTTTTATAGTAGCATCTGCTTTACAATATGTCAAATATATATTACATTCCTCCCCATGCATCCGTAATCCCGTCATGCATCCACTGATTCTGTTCCTCCGCATAATCCTGTACCAGAAGATACTGATACTGGCTGACGGTTTTTAATGCGTCATACACGTAGCGCAGCGGAATCCAGGAGCGGTTGCCGTCCGGATCCGCCGGATCCCCGAGGAACACCTGATCTGACGACGCATCGTAAAGGCTGATCGACACATAATGCCCTCCCGTCTTCTTCCAGTAGGTATCATCGTCCCTGCTGGAAACCAGAACCACCGCCATCTGTGACGCCGTGATCTCCTGCTGGAACTGCTCATAGCTTTCCGGTTTTGTGTTCAGGGTACAGTCAAAACCGCTTTTTCGCAATGTAACTTTCATATCCGCCCAGCCGATTGCCCCGATCTTTCGCGATGGTGCATAGCCGGACACCTGCCTCGCATATTCATACATGTCCCACGGAGAACAGGTATACTCCGTAAGCGTGCAGTAGATATTTGCCATACAGCACAGACCGCATCCGAAATTGCCGAAGTAATTGCCTCTGACATACTGGTTCGACCACTCCCCCGACCATGCCCGTCCCTCTGTCCAGGACTTCGGTCCCTGTAAAAATGTGTAGACGCCCTGTTCCGGATGTGCCGCCTCCTCCGCTGCACGCTCTGCTGCTTTCGCAAGAATCTCCTGGTTGTCCGACAAAATTGCCATCTCATTCGCGCGAAATTCTGCAAGAATTCCTGCATATAGTGGTGTCTGCACCCGACCATCAGTTCCCGTCTCCTCATATTTCTGCCCGCCATGGCGCATTTTCCACTCAGATCCGTCATTTTTCCCAGAGACAGCCGCACTGCAAAATAACGCCACGCATAATATCAGTGCAATCATTCCCTGCACAAGTTCCTTTTGTTTATTCTTGATTATATTTTTCATATTCATTTGCAACTTTTCCTTCAAAATAGCATTCCTGAATCTACCTAATGTTACCCTCTTCCTGCCTGCAGGGCAAGACTTTTTCGGAAATTCCATCGTTTCTCTTTACGAATCCGCTCTTTTTCGCTACAATAGTGCCGTAGAGGCGGCGGATGACTGCTGTCACAGCAGGCTGCTTCTTATTTCACCCGCCCGCATACAGGGCAGAAAGAGGTATACTATGTCAAACCCAATCGTTACTATCGAGATGGAAAATGGCGATATCATGAAGGCAGAGCTCTATCCTGAGATCGCACCTAATACGGTAAACAATTTTATCAGCCTGATCCAGAAAGGCTACTACGACGGACTGATCTTCCACCGCGTCATCAACGGCTTTATGATTCAGGGCGGCTGTCCGGACGGAACCGGCATGGGCGGCCCGGGCTACGATATCAAGGGCGAATTTTCCCAGAACGGTTTCAAAAATGACTTAAAGCACACAGAGGGCGTTCTTTCCATGGCAAGAGCCATGCATCCGGATTCCGCCGGAAGCCAGTTCTTCATCATGCATAAGACTTCCCCGCATCTGGACGGCGCATACGCTGCATTCGGCAAGATCACTGAGGGCATGGACGTAGTCAACAAGATCGCAGAGACTGCAACCGACTATAGCGACCGCCCGCTCGCTCCGCAGGTCATGAAAAAAGTGACTGTCGAAACGTTCGGTGTGGAGTATCCGGAACCAGAGAAGTGCTAATGCAATTCTCCGAAATGCTATGCAGGATTTCTAACCAGCATTTTTGCATCTGCGATGATCCGTGTCTTTCCAAGTTTGGAGCACTCCACGGTGGGTCATGTCCGCACTCCGTGAGACAATTTGTAGGACTTTTGTGCAGCACTTACCTGTGCTCCCGAAAAAACATAACCGCGCGAAGCAGATGTCTGAGCTGCTATCTGCTGTAATTTCAATAGCAGATAGCAGCGAGTTCTGTTCGCGCGGTTTAATAATGTCTATGAGGGAGCACAGTTAGTGCTGCCAGAAAGTCCACCCATTGTCTCCGGTGTGTCGGACATGCACCCACCAGGTGTCCAAACGTGGAAGAGACACGGAATCAGATGCAAAATCTGTCTGGAAGAAATCCACACATTTTTCTCCACCGAATGGTTCAGGCTTATTTTCATTCCAGAACCTGTCAGTGCTTTTACCTCCATATAATAACACTTACTCCAGCACGGTCTGCCCTATCCGGCAGACCGTTTTTTGTGCATATTTATTTTACCGGAATCAGCTTCTCCTTGCCTCCGACATACGGACGCAGTGCTACCGGAACATTGACGCTTCCGTCTGCGTTGAGGTTGTTCTCTAAGAACGCGATCAGCATTCTAGGCGGCGCAACCACCGTGTTATTCAAGGTATGTGCAAAATACTTGCTGCCATCCTTGCCCTTCACACGGATCTTTAATCTTCTCGCCTGTGCATCGCCGAGGTTTGAGCAGCTTCCAACCTCGAAATACTTCTTCTGTCTCGGAGACCATGCCTCAACATCGCAGGACTTCACTTTCAGATCTGCCAGATCGCCGGAACAGCACTCCAGGGTACGAACCGGGATATCCAGACTTCTGAACAGGTCAACCGTGTTCTGCCACAGTTTATCGTACCACATCTTGGACTCTTCCGGCTTGCAGACTACGATCATCTCCTGCTTCTCAAACTGGTGAATACGATAAACACCGCGCTCCTCGATGCCGTGTGCGCCTTTCTCCTTGCGGAAGCATGGAGAGTAGGATGTCAGTGTATATGGCAGCTTCTCCTCATCGTTGATTGTATCGATGAACTTACCGATCATGGAATGCTCGGAGGTACCAATCAGATAAAGGTCCTCGCCCTCGATCTTGTACATCATGGCATCCATCTCATCAAAACTCATAACGCCCGTCACAACATTGCTGCGGATCATAAACGGCGGCACCACGTAGGTAAAACCGCGGTCGATCATGAAATCTCTCGCGTAGGAGAGCACTGCGGAGTGTACACGCGCAATATCGCCCATCAGATAATAAAATCCGTTTCCTGCCACCTTGCCTGCAGCATCCAGATCAATGCCGTTAAAACGCTCCATGATCTCGGTGTGATACGGGATCTCAAAATCCGGAACAACCGGCTCGCCAAACTTCTCGATCTCCACATTGCAGGAATCATCCTTGCCGATCGGTACGGACGGATCAATGATGTTCGGGATCGTCATCATGATCTTGGTGACTTTCTCCTGAAGTTCCTTTTCTTTTTCCTCTAATTCTGCCAGACGGGCAGCTCCCTCTGCAACCTGTGTCTTGACAGCCTCAGCCTCGTCCTTTTTGCCCTGACCCATCAGTTTACCGATCTCTTTGGACAGCTGGTTTCTCTTTGCTCGAAGATCGTCTGCTTCCTGCTGTGTCTTGCGCGCCTCGGCATCGAGTTCAATTACCTCGTCCACAAGCGGAAGCTTGTGATCCTGGAATTTGTTCTTAATGTTCTGCTTTACAACCTCCGGGTTCTCTCTCAAAAACTTCAGATCGATCATGTCATTTCCTCCTAAATTCTTCTGTTCTATCCGCACAGGAACAAAAAAACCTTTCGCCCCTGTGTCAAATGTCCCCGCCATCTCTGACCGGGCACCACTTGCACATGGGACGAAAGGTTCTGCTTCCGCGTTGCCACCCATCTTGCCACAGGCATGTTCCTGCGACCTCTCAAACGTATGTTAAAGGATACGACCCTCGCAGCTTTCACTGCCGGCTCCAAAAGTGGAAAGATTCTATCCTGCACCGGTTCGCACCACCCACCGGCTCTCTGTCGCAGTCTTCAAACCGCAGCTTTCTTCATCGCCAATTCTTCCGCTATTATATAATGATTATCCGCAAAATGCAAGGTTAATATACAGATTCGCCCGATCCGCGCCCAGCCCGCAGCAAATCACCGTCTTTTCCGTTCCTGGTCCTCTGCCTGTTGCGCGGCATCCTCCTTGATCCACTCTGCCAATGTCTTCGCGCGTTCTGCCCAGGTATGCTTCTGCTCCACAATCGCTCTGCCACGCCGCACAATCTCATTCCTCCCGGAATCATTTTGCAATAAATCCTTCACTTTTTCCGGAAGAGCGTCCATATCCTGCAGCGCAACATAGCAGACGCCCTCGCCCTCATGAAGTTCCTCTTCCAGGTAACAGCTCGGATCGGTCACACATACCGCTCCGTTTAAGATGGAATTAAACACCCTGTCATGCGCTCCGTCCTTAAACCACGGCATCACGTTCAAAGACACCTTCGCGTCCGCCAGCATCTCAAGGCAGGTAACGGAATCGGTCTGCGGGTGCAGCTTCAGGCACTCCGGATGTCTCACATCCTCCAGTTCCTCCCAGCCTTTTCCGACCACATGTACCGGAATTCCCGCATTGACGAGCGTGCGCACCGCCTTTCCCCGCCAGTAATTGCGCACATACAGATCGATGAAAATCATCTTGTGCAGGGCAATCCGCAGCTGATCATTGGACTCTTTTCCCATCTCCCGCTCGCAGTGGGCAAGCGCCACTTCCTCCACCGTGCAGGCCGGATGTTCCAACAGATCGTCTATGATCCCCCGGTAAAATGCCGCATACTCCTCATTGATCCAGTTGATATAGGGTTCAAAAAAGGAAAGTTTTGTATAATTTCCGGTCAGGATCACGTCATAGCAGGGTGCCGCCTGCTCTGCGTCACCCTGTGCCCCCGCTTCTTCCGTCTCAACTGCGGTGCCCTGTGCCCCCGCTTTTCCCGTCTTAGCTTCGTCTTCTCCCTGCCGCAATCCGGTTCCCGCAAGCGGCAGAAATCCCCGCGACACATACTCCGGATAAAATTCTTCAAAATATGCCTTCTGTCTCCGGTCGATGCTGATATGCCGGTATTTTTCCGGCAGATCTTTTAACCTGTCATCGTAAAAGTACGGATGGTCGGCGGCAATATTATAACAGGGAATGTGATAGGTATCCCAGAGATAACCGATCCCCTCGCGGTACACGCCGGCCTCCTTTTCCAATCCCTGGAAATTGAAGGTCACAAGCACTGTCTCGCGCGGTCTGATAAACTTGCGCAGCTTTCCAGCGCTGCTCTCCTCCTGTTTCAGATCATAGAAAAATACTGCGTATCCCAGTTTTTGAAACTCCCCTGCCATCTGATGGGAGAAGTAGGATAGTGTCTCCACTCCGCCCTCCATCATGACAATTCTTTTTATCATGCCAGCTCCTTTCTGTCCGCAGCGCTGTCATTATTTTTTTGCTTACTCATGCCGCAGCGCATCGATCGGGTTTAAATTCGCCGCCTTGTAGGACGGGAACACACCGAATACAATTCCGATAACCATGGAAAACGCCACCGCTCCTACGGCTGCCGGAACGCTGATTGCCACCGGCGTCGTCGTCACATACGAGATCACCTGCGCGAGAATAATTCCGACCAGCACGCCGATGAGACCGCCCAGACTGGTGAGCACCGCCGCCTCCGTCAGAAACTGTCCAAGGATCCGGGACTTGCGCGCCCCGATCGCCTTTTTCAGACCGATCTCCTGCGTCCGCTCCGTCACCGATACCAGCATGATGTTCATGACGCCGATACCGCCGACAATCAACGAAATGCCGGCAATCCAAATCAACATGGTGTTGGTGGAACTGCTGAGTTCCTGAATCTGTTGCGCCTGCTCCATCAGGTCTTTTGCCTTATACTGGATCGTCGTGTCCGAAACCGACAGATACCCGTTTAGCAGATCCGCTCCTGCTTTTCCGGCGCTGGTCATATCATCCGTACTCTCCACGCGCAGCACCACATTCTGTGGCTCATCGTACTGATAAATGATCGGCCAGGTCGTCGCCGGCACATACACAGAGCCGGCGGAATCCTGCGCGTAGGTATAGTAGTCGTCAATCGAATTGATGACCGGTTCAAACTTTTTCGCCTTTGTCACAATTCCCACCACGACATACGGCTCCTGCTGAATCTCAATCGTCTCCCCGACGGCTTCCTCCCCCTGGAACAGTGCATCCGCCGAATCCTCATCCAGAATCGCCACCTTGTAGTACTGGTCAAAATCCTGCTGCGTGAACCCGCGCCCTTCCTTCATAATATAATTGCAGGTGTCAAAATAGGCCGTGTCAACGCCCTTGACATAACCGCCGGAAAGCCCGGTGTTCAGATGATAGACTCCGTTGTAATCCTGCCGGCTCAGATAGCGCGACACATTTTCCACATGCGGAATCTCCTTGAGCTGTTCAACCACTTCGTCCGCCACAAGCGGCACGCCCTCCGGAATGCCGTTGTACTCCATCTCGTATTCCCACTCTCCCTGATACAGAGAAATCTCGACGGTATTCTCACCGGCTCCGACCAGGTTCTGCTTAATCTGCTCATTTGTTCCCTTAATTGTAGATACAATCGCAATAATAGCTGCAATACCGATAATAATTCCCAGCATCGTCAGGAAGGAACGCATCTTGTGAGCCCAGATTCCGCGGAAAGATAATCTTATATTTTCAAACATCTCCGTTCCTCCTTTAATAATTGGATGATTCGTCCGTGACGGCAGCGCCCTCCACCGCATTTTTCCCGTACGGGAATGCGATGCGGTCGTCCTCCGTCAGCCCGGACTTGATCTCTACCGCAGATCCGTAGACCGTTCTTCCGGTCACCACATACTGTTTTTTCAGCCGGTTATTCTCATCTGCAATCATACAGTACGACTTTCCATCCTCCGACCTCACATACGCTTTTTCTATAAAAATGCCGCCGCCATCGGACTGATTGGTCGATATGGACAGATCTACCGCCTCCCCGTTGCGGAGCGCGGAGCTGTCCTCGATATAAGCCGTGTACTCATAATAGGAGACATTGGGATTTCCATCGCCCCACGAGTTGCCTGAAACCGGATAATCCGATATTTCCGTGATTGTGGCATCAAACGTCATGCCGCTCTCCCAGGAGTTGGCAGTCACCACGGTTCCCACCGTCACCTCATCCAAAAGCAGCTCGCTGATCGTCCCCTTTACATAGAGCCCGTCATCTCCGGTTACCACCAGAAACGCCTGCCCCTGCTCGGGCTTCTCGTCCGGGTCGCCGACCGTCTTCACGACGCCGTCCACCTCCGCGTAGACCACACCGTCCGTCGCGCTTTTCTCCATGGACTCGAGCGCCAGCTGTTCCTGTCTGCGCTGGATATCGAGCGTCTTTAATTTTTCTTCAATGTCAGCCGCCTCCTGATAGAGTTCCTCGGAAGTATATCCCTTTGGTACCTCCCAGTCCGCCATAAAATCCTCGTACGCCTGCATGTACTCATCCGCAAGGGAAGTCGGTATGTATTCTTTTCCCGAAAACAGATACCACATGCGGCTCTCATCGTAATCCGCCGGAAAATCGCTGCCGTTTAACTCGACGGTATTCGGGGACACTGTATCATCCGTAACCGGCGTCTGCCGCCCGGTCGCTTCATCGGTGTCAAGCACCATCTTACCGTCCGCATCCTTCTTGCAGACGATCACGCGCACATGTTTTCCGCTGCCCCCCTCCGCGGTAGGACGGATGGCATTGAAAAAGCCGCCATAGGCGTATGCATTCTGATTGACATAATAAATATACGGTTCTTCCGCCGTTCCCGCCGGATACACCAGTTCCCCCGCCGCATTGGTCGTCACATTGTAGGGAATGGAGGTTGCTGTCAGATAGTTGTAGATTCTGCCATCGTTCTTATCCGTCTCTGTCAGGCGGTTTTCCTCGTCCATGTGCTGATACCAGGCAAGCTGCTCCTCGTTCAGCTTCGGCGGATCTTTCTTCACCGGCGTCTGCGTCTTTAACATCTCATACTTGTATTTTTGTCTCTCGATGTTATTCTCGATCGTGCTGATATCAAGTTTTTTGCGTTCAATCTCTATCTGGAGTTCCGCTGTGTCATAGGCGAGCAGCGGATCTCCCTTTTGCACTTCATCCCCCTTCTCCACATAGACCTCCTTAATCATCCTGGAATCATCCAGATAGATCTCCTGTGAGGAATCGTTCGTGACGGTGCCGTAACTTGTCTCCGTGTCTCCCCAGTATCCCCAGTTGAGGCTGGAAACCGGCTGCACTTCCGCAACAAGCTTTTTATCCTGATAGGATTTATACCCGTATACGCCACCCACCGCAGCCGAGAGAGCGACCGCAATACCTGCGATGACCGCAATCACTTTCTTAATCTTCATGATACTGCTCCGTCCTCCTCCCCCTCATAGATCTCACCGTCGATGATCCGGACAATCCGCTTGGCTTTCGCCGCGATCTTGGGATCATGCGTAATCATGACAATAGTAACGCCCTCTTCGTTCAAACTGTCAAAAAGCTCCATGATCTGCTCGCCGGATTTGGAGTCCAGGGCTCCTGTCGGCTCATCCGCCAGCAGAATCTTAGGATGGTTGACCATCGCGCGGGCGATGGCGACACGCTGCTTCTGTCCGCCGGAAAGCTGTGTCGGTCTGAAATTGACACGATCCCCGAGTCCTACTCTCTCGAGCGCTTTCGTCGCGCGGCTCCGTCTCTCCTTTTTGCGCACTCCGGCATAGCTGAGCGGAAGCGCCACATTTTCCACGGCACTCTCCCGCGGCATCAGCTGAAAGCTCTGAAACACGAACCCGATACTTTTTAAGCGGAGATCCGAGAGCTCCCTGTCTTTTAATTTGAGCACGTTCTCCCCCGCCAGCTCGTAAGTACCGCTCGTCGGGCGATCGAGACACCCGATAATATTCATCAGTGTGGTCTTACCGGAACCGGACGGTCCCATAATGGCGACATACTCTCCTTCCTCGACCGTCAGCGATACATCCTTTAACACCGGCACAACCAGCTTCTCCTGCTGATAGTCTTTGTAGATATTCTGCAGATTCAGTATCATTCTGCCACCTCCGCCTCTGTCCCTTCTCCGGCATCCATGCTGTCATACATTTCATCCGGCAGTTCTGTATCATAGACGCTGTCCAACACATCATAGAGCAGTTCCGTATCATAGACACCCTCTGTATCGTACAGATTCTCGTCCGCCGGCTGATTGTAAAGCGGAGAAGAATAATCCACTTCCGCCTCGTCGGTCACAGTCGTCACACCCTCATAGAGACCAGCCATCGGCCAGGCAATGTAATCGTCCTCGGCAAGCCCTGATACGATCTCATACTCGTCCATATCCGCATCGTACTCTCCCAGCTCAATATAGTGCTTCTCCAGACGGTTTTTCTCATCAGCCGCCCACACGTACGGAGTATCTTCGTCCTGCACGATGTAGGAGCCGTACAGCCACAGACCTTCCTTCACTTCCTCCTGTCCCTGATCCAGCTCGATGTACACATGCTGCCCCAGGATCAGTCCGTCCACCGAGTCGAGATCCACATAGAACGGATACTTGGACGCTGACTGCGTGTCTCCCGCCGAAGAGGTGCTGTAATAACCGTTGTCATTCCCCTGCTGCGGACTCTCAGTGTCGATTTTCCCGATCGTTCCGCTCCACGTCTTCGTGCCGTCCACACGCGAGCGGATCACAACCTCCTGTCCCTCGGAAAGCATCCAGACATTCTGCTCATCGATGCTTCCCTTGATCCGGTACTCTCCAGTCTGTAAGATCGTCATAAACGGCGCGCTGTTCCCGTTGCTGTCCACGCCTTTCTCATTGATCTCCTTGACCACTCCCGCCACCTTGCTCACAACGGAAGAACTGCTGACCTGTTTCTGCTCCTTGGAGATCTCAAGCTTCTTGCTCTCCATATCGAACTGCTTCTGTGCGATGGAGTTCTGGATATTCTGAATCTGCGTGGTGTAATCGTAACGTTCCGATTCTTCCACCTTCTCCATCTCTTTCGTCAGTGTGTCGATCTGTTTGTTGTAATTATCTATCTCATTCTGAATGCCTTCCAGTTCCAGCTTCGCCTGCTCAATCTTCATGGTAAGGTCACTGGTGTCGTAAGTGACCAGAGTCTGTCCCTCCTCGACCTCATCGCCGACCTCCACCTTGATCTCGCTGATCGTCCGGGAAGAATCCACATTCACCTCGTATGAATCCTGCGTCTCCACCACACCGTTATACCGGTTGGAAACACCTGCATACTGATTCATAATGCGGGATACCTTTTCCACATAGACCTTGTCCTCTGAACTTCCATCATCAAAGATCGGTATCATCTGCCTGATATCATCCCGGAAATAATAACCGGTTCCTCCCAGAACAGCAGCCACTGCTGCCACACCGATCAGAATTCCAACGCTCTTTTTGCCCATAGCTCCTCCTCTGCCCCAGACGGGTTGCTTTCTTTTCCTTATTCTATCATCTTTTCAGACTCGATACATAGCGTTTAATTCTTAATAATTTTTGTAGAGCGCGGAGTGTTTTTGTGTAATAGGAACGAAGTTTCCTATTACACAAAAAGCCTCCGTGCATATTGAACACTCGCAATATGCACGGAAGCCTAGTCTACACACTTTGAAAGATTTTATTTTAACGGATATTTTGCGGTGAGTTCCGCCACAATCGCTCTGGCGCGGTCTGCTGCCGGCTCTCCCTCCTTGATCATCATGGCAATCGCCTCCGCAATCTGCTCCATATCCCCGGTATTGAATCCGCGGGATGTCACCGCCGGCGTACCGAGACGCACACCGCTCGTCACGAACGGAGACTTCGGATCATTCGGAATCGTATTTTTATTGCAGGTGATGTTTACGGAATCCAGAAGCTTCTCCACCGCTTTTCCGGTCTGGTCAAAATTCGTCAGGTCGACAAGCATCAGGTGATTGTCGGTGCCTCCCGATACGATCCTGATACCGCGGTTCATCAGTCCCTTGCACAGCGCCTGCGCATTGTCGATGATGTTCTGCTGGTACACCTTAAACTCCGGCTGCAGCGCTTCCTTGAAGCAGACTGCCTTCGCCGCGATCACATGCATCAGCGGACCTCCCTGGATTCCCGGGAAGATCGCCTTGTTAAAGTTGTACTTGTCTGCTGCTTCCTGATTGCAGAGAATCATTCCGCCGCGCGGTCCGCGCAGAGTCTTGTGCGTGGTCGTTGTCACGACATCCGCATACGGGATCGGGCTTGGATGAAGTCCCGCCGCAACCAGACCAGCAATGTGCGCCATGTCAACCATGAGCACGGCACCGCAGGCGTCCGCGATCTCACGGAATTTCTTAAAGTCGATCGTGCGCGCGTAGGCACTGGCACCTGCAATAATCATCTTCGGCTTGCACTCGAGGGCAATCTCCATCACCTTGTCGTAATCGATGAATCCCTCGTCATTCACACCGTACGGTACGATATGAAAATAGGTTCCGGAAAAATTGACCGGTGAACCGTGCGTAAGATGTCCGCCGTGATCCAGATTCATACCCATCACGGTGTCGCCCGGCTTTAAAACAGCGAACTGCACTGCCATATTCGCCTGTGCTCCGGAATGTGGCTGCACGTTGACATAGTCACAGCCGAACAGCTTCTTCGCGCGCTCTCTTGCCAGCTCCTCCACGACATCCACACAGTCGCATCCGCCGTAATAGCGCTTCCCCGGATAGCCTTCCGCATATTTATTAGTCAAAACGCTTCCCATCGCAGACATCACCGCCGGGCTTACCCAGTTCTCCGATGCGATCAGCTCGATATGACTGTTCTGTCTGTCAAACTCATCCTTTATTGCCTGTGCGATTTCCATATCTACCGCTTCGATATCTTCCATTGTATACATCGTATGTATTCTCCCTTCCTGAACCGCCGCACTGTCTTTCTACGAAAAACATTTGTCTTTCTACGGCTATGCTACTCATTATAAATGACTTTGTATCTTTATTCAATCAGAAAACACATACCGTCTATAACAATTTGTTATAAAACATATAAGTGCACCAGATAAATTGCAAGTGCCGCCTGGCAAACCAGAATGAGCGGCATTCCGACCACAAAATACCAGTGCTTCGTCTTGTGGCGGAACAAATACATTCCTGCCCAGGTTCCCGCGCTTCCCCCGAGCAGGCTCACACCAAAGAGCACCTTCTCCGGAATCCGCCACCGGTGCAGTCTTGCGCGCCTCTTATCCGACCACATGACCGCCACACCGAGCACATTCATAACCGCCAAATAGATTGCAAACAACTTCATCCCATCCATCTCATTTCTCCTCAATGACCGTTTCCATGTCACTCCACAAACTGGACATCCAGATCTACCGCTCCCTCAATTCCATCCACTCTTCCCTCTTCACTGTACTGCCAGAAGGTAAATATGGCAGGGTCAATCTCTGCGCCATACCATTATACACGCTATCGTACGTTTCTTCATGCCTGCTTCCCGTTATTTTCCTTTTTCCTGCAGGGAAATAAAAAGGGCTGCAAATACATCTTTGGTCAATGTATTGCAGCCCCTTACTATTTATTTTATTTCTTGATCAGTCTGTTCTTGCCAAGATGCAGTCTCATGATGTACCACAGCTCCGTTGCAATACAGATGGAAGAATATGCTCCGCAGAGCAGACCTGCCATCAACGGAAGTGCGAACTCACGGATACTTGCAACACCGAGTAAGAACAGCATGAATACCATGATAAAGGTTGTCAGCGACGTATTGATGCTTCGTGAAAGCGTCTGTGTCAAACTCTTGTTGGCAACCTCCGCCAGAAGCTCCGGCGTCTGCTTTGCAGCTGTCCTGCCCAGGTTCTCACGGATACGGTCAAAGATAACGATCGTATCATTGACAGAGTAACCGATGATCGTCAGCATACATGCGATAAAGGTATTTCCGACGGAAATACGAAGCAGTGAATAAACCGCCAGCACTACCAGCACATCGTGCAGCAGCGCAATAATCGCACTTGCACCAAAACGGATATCCTTGAACCGGAACCAGATGTAGATCAGCATGCAGATCGAAGCTACGATCACGGCAACGATGGCATCGGAACGCATCTCATTGCTGACAGTGGAGCTGATACTCTGTGATGTAATGGAAGATTCATCCGCTCCAAGCTGATCCACCAGTGCCTGCTCCAGCGTATCTCTCTCATCCAGCGTCAGGGTACGCGTCTTTACCGTAATCTGTGTCGTACCTTCCACTTTGTTCGCCATGATGTCATTGTCGCCGATCACATCTGCAACCACCGGAACGATGGTATTCTCAATCTCTTCAATCGTGTAATCCTTACCATAATCTGCAGTGGTGGAAGTACCTCCCACAAAATCCAGACCATAGTTCAACGCTCCGCTTCCCTTGGCCGCATGAACGCCCATTCCGATAAATCCCGCTGCAATCATTGCCAGAGAAACCGTAAAGAATACGCCTCTCTTTCCAAGGAAGTTCAGCGTCCTGCGCTCTTTTGCACGGCCATAGAACTTCTCGTCACGGATACCGATGGCATAGAAGGAATACAGGATCCATCTTGTCACGACAAGCGCTGTGAACATGGAAAGTACAATACCAATCATCAGAGTGTATGCAAATCCCTTGACTGTACCGGAACCCAGCGCAATCAGTACCAGCGCCGCGATGATCGTTGTGATGTTACCGTCAAGGATGGCTGACATTGCCTTCTTAAAACCGATCTTCATTGAAGAATTGACTGTCTTGCCCGTCGCAATCTCCTCACGGATACGCGCGAAGATAATGACGTTCGCATCGACCGCCATACCGATACTTAGGATGATACCCGCAATACCCGGCAGTGTCAGTGTAATCTCAAATAAGTACAATGTAGCAATTACCAGACAGGTATAGATTGCCAGCGCGATGGCTGCCGCCAGACCCGGAATCTGATACATCACTATCATGAAGATCATGACGATCACTAATCCGATGGCTGCTGCCTTTAAGCTGGAAGAGATCGCCTGGCTTCCCAGCTGTGCTCCTACAACGCTGGATTCCAGCTCCTGCAGCTTTAAGGAAAGAGAACCGATACGGATCTGTGTTGCCAGTGTCTCGGCATCCTCATACGTCTTCATGCCGGAAATCTGTGCAGTACCGCCGGTGATGGCTTCCTTTACCTGCGGATAGCTGATCGTCTCGCCATCATACACGATCGGCAGATAATTGCCGACATTGTCTGTGGTGGCGTCCGCAAACAGCTTTGCTCCGTCGTCTGTGAGCTTTAACTGTACCACATACTGCTTGTTGCCGTAGCTGTCTGTCGTGGTTCCCGCCTGCGCATCCGCAACCTGGTCACCCGTCATGTAAACCGTTCCGTCCGGAAGCTGGAACTCCAGAGAACCCGGATTACCGAGATCCTCCAGAATCGCATTGGCATCCGATACGCCAGGGATCTCAACCGTAATACGGTCATCTCCCACCTGGTAAACCGACGCTTCTGTACTGTAGCCCTCTACACGCTTCTGCAGCTTGTAGATCGTATCACTCATATCCTCCGCACTCGGATTGTCATCCACAACCTGATAGGTAATGGAAACACCGCCGGATAAATCCAGACCAAGCGGAATGCTCATCTCTTCCCCGATTCCCGTCGAAGAAAGAATGATGGATGCATAATAAGCAAGTCCCGCCAGTGCACCAAGGATCACGATCAAAATAACAATCGCTTTACTCTTCTTCATTCTTTTGTTCCTCCTCTGCAGCTTTTATCATAATCGCACATTCGATGCGCTTTTTCTGAAGCTCACATCCGATGTCATATGCTCCGCAGATGTCGCCGCTGAAATTGTAGGCATTCGCCGCGCAGCCGCCGCTGCAGTAGAATCTTGCGAAACACTTGCGGCATTTCTCCTTCGCATAGACATTGCAGCATTTAAACTCGTCGCGAATGTCTGTATTTAAGATGCCCTCATCGACATTTCCGAGAAGGAACTTTTCATTTCCGACAAACTGATGGCACGGATAGAAATCACCCCACGGCGTGACTGCCAGATACTCGGTTCCCGAACCGCAGCCGGAAAGACGTTTTGCCACACACGGACCGCCCTCAAGATCGATCATAAAGTGGAAGAAATTAAAATCTTCTCCGCTCTTATGACGTCTGATCATCTCAACTGCCAGCTTGTCATACTCCTCGAAGAGCTTCGGCAGATCCTCCTCCCGGATTGCGTACGGTTCCTTCGGCTCCGCCACAACCGGCTCCACCGAAATCTGCTTGAATCCGAGATCTGCAAGATGCAGCACATCCTCCGAGAAATCAAGATTATAATGTGTAAAGGTTCCTCTCACATAATATTTATCCTGATGTCTGCTCTCCGCGAACTGCTGGAACTTCGGCACGATCAGATCATAGCTTCCCGCACCCTTGCGGAACGGCCGCATCTTATCGTGAACTTCCTTCCGTCCGTCAATACTTAAAACGACATTGCCCATCTCGCGGTTACAGAATTCCATAACCTCATCATTTAAAAGTACACCGTTTGTTGTCAGTGTAAAGCGAAACTTCTTGTCATGAAGCTTCTCCTGCTCTCTGCCGTATGCCACAAGATCCTTGACCACCTGCCAGTTCATAAGCGGTTCCCCGCCGAAAAAATCCACCTCCAGGTTGCGTCTGTTGCCGGAATTGGCAATCAGAAAATCAAGTGCCTTCTTCCCGACTTCAAAGGACATAAGAGCCCTTCTCCCGTGGTACTCGCCCTCCTCGGCAAAGCAATACTGACAGGCAAGGTTGCAGTCATGCGCAATGTGCAGGCACAGAGCCTTGACAACCGTCGGGCGCTTTTTGAAATCCATGATATAGTTCTCGTAGGTATCCTTCGTAAAAAGCTCCTCATTGTCGACCAGCATCTGCACCTCATCAAGTGCCTCTTCCACTTCAGTCTCCGGATAGCGCTCCCGCAGAGAATTCACAATCTCCTCTCTTGTATGTCCTTCATACAGGGCAATGACATCATATGTCACGTCATCTACCACATGAATCGCGCCGCTGTTTACATCCAGAACAATATCATAGCCGTTGTTCTTATACTGATGAACCACTATAATATTTCCTCTCTTTCTAATTCTGACTATTATAACGTACAAATGACCGCACGCTTCGCGAACGGTCGTCTGTAGGTAATGCTATTCACTTATGCCCGTGAAAAATTATCTGTTCTCACAGCTCTGGTTTCCTACGGTGCAGGATGTCTTGCATGCAGACTGACAGGATGTCTGGCACTCACCGCATCCGCCCTTCTTGATGGTGTTCTGTAACTTTCTGGTATTTAATGTCTTAACGTGCTTCATAATAATCTCTCCTTTATATCTTACAATAAAATTCTATTAACCTGTATAGTATAGCACATGACCGGTTAGATGAAAAGCCTTTTTTTGCTGAACTTTCGCCCCACAGAGCGGCTTTTTCAGCTTAACATTCCTCCCGCCATGCCGGATGCCCCGCAGAGGATCAGCGTTGAAAAAATGCGCGTCATCTGAAGATCACCCGTACCCTTTACGAGCAGCGACACACCAAACAGCAGCAGAAAATAGATGATTCCCGCCGCCAGTCCCCACAAAAACTTCTGCTCCCGCATCCGTTTTCCCATCAGAAAACCTCCGCAAAGCCCGGAAATTACGTAGACCGCCACAATTCCGATCTTAATGACGGACTCTCCCGGCTCCATCTTATATAAGAGAAGCGCCAGAAGAAGCAGCAGAAGACCGCTTATAAGGAACATCACAAACACGGCTGCAAGGATAGCTGTCGTCGGGTTGCTTTTTGCATCTCTCGGTTTTATTTTGTATCCCAGCTTCATAGATAGACCTGCCTGATTCTTTCTATCCTATCTATATGCCGGTTCGCGTGCGGCTATGCAAACACGATTGCGTACTCTGCGTCAAAACTGCCTCCGGCTGCAAGCGCATTCTCGTACGGGCGCTCCGCCAGGCTTCCCTCAAAGTCAACCGCATCACATCTTCCATACCACGGCTCTATGCACAGGAACGGTGCTTCCTTTCCTTCCGGAGACCACAGAGCAAACAGCGGCGCATCAAAGCGAACCGTCACATAGGCTTCGCCGTCGCGGTCCAGGATTGACACCTCTCCCGTCTGCGCTCCCTCCACCATGTAGGTGCACTTGTCAAAGAATCCGGGCGTAATCACAGCCTCTCCATCCTCCAGTTCCAGCTCCTCATCCGTCATGACTGCCATGCCGTCCGGCGTGTTGCCGTGATGATGCAGTCTGTCGGTGAGATTTCCGAACCGGAGACGATACCCCGTCTTATCCTGTTCCCCGTTGATCGGGCACAAAAATGCCGGATGTGCGCCGATGGAAAAATACATCGGCTTCTCATCAGTGTTGTCCACCTTCCAGTGAACGGAAACTTCATTTTCGTCCAGCATATATCCGATGTGCAGCCGGAACCGGAACGGATATTTCACATAGGTCTCCTCTGTGGAGGAGAGCACAAACCAGATGCTCTTTCCCTCCTGTGCCTCCAGAGTAAACTCCATATCGCGCGCGAATCCATGCTGTCCCATCGGGTAGGTTCTGCCCTCATACCGGTATTCCTTGTTCTTCGGCGCGCCGACAAACGGGAAGAGCACCGGCGATGTTCTGCCCCAGTATTTCGGGTCTCCGCACCACATATATTCCCTTCCGTCCGCCTTGCGTTTCACAGACTTGATCTCCGCGCCGAACGATTCAATCTCGACCCGCAGCGTGTCATTTTCCAAAATATATCTCATGCTCCACCTCAGTCTTCCCTCTTACAGTTCGCAGTTGTTAACCGTTCTCGGGAACGGAATGACGTCACGGATGTTGGACATACCGGTCAGATACATCACGCAGCGCTCGAATCCGAGTCCGAATCCCGCATGTCTTGCGGAACCGTACTTTCTGAGATCGAGATAGAACTCATAATCCTCCTCGCGAAGTCCCAGCTCGTTGATGCGCGCCAGAAGCTTGTCGTAGTCGTCCTCTCTCTGGCTTCCGCCGATGATCTCTCCGATTCCCGGAACCAGACAGTCGACTGCCGCTACCGTCTTGCCGTCCTCGTTCATCTTCATGTAGAACGCCTTGATCTCCTTCGGATAATCTGTCACAAATACCGGACGCTTGTAGATCTCCTCTGTCAGATAGCGCTCATGCTCCGTCTGAAGATCCGCACCCCAGGATACCTTGTACTCAAACTTGTCGTTGTGCTTCTCTAAGATCTCGATTGCCTCCGTGTAAGTCACACGTGCGAAATCGGAATTCACCACATTGTTCAGCCGGTCAAGGAGTCCCTTGTCGATGAAGTTATTGAAGAATGCCATCTCCTCCGGCGCATTCTCAAGCACATAGCGGATGATATATTTGAGCATGCTCTCCGCAAGGATCATATCGTCCTCGAGATCTGCAAATGCGATCTCCGGCTCAATCATCCAGAACTCCGCCGCATGTCTGGTCGTGTTGGAATTCTCCGCGCGGAATGTCGGTCCGAACGTATAGATGTTCTTAAATGCCATTGCATATGTCTCGCCGTTTAACTGTCCGCTGACGGTCAGATTCGTCGGCTTATTGAAAAAGTCCTTCGTATAATCCACGGTTCCGTCCGGATTCTTCGGCACATTGGCAAGATCCATCGTCGTCACCTGGAACATCTCACCGGCACCCTCGCAATCACTTCCTGTGATGAGCGGTGTGTGCACATAGACGAAATCTCTCTCCTGGAAGAACTTGTGGATCGCATAGGCAATCAGGGAACGCACGCGGAACACCGCCTCAAAAGTGTTGGTGCGCGGTCTCAAATGAGAGATCGTTCTCAAATACTCAAAGCTGTGCTTCTTCTTCTGCAGCGGATAATCCGGTGTGGAAGCTCCCTCCACCTCAATCTTCTCCGCCTGAATCTCGAACGGCTGCTTCATCTCCGGGGTTGCGACAAGCTTACCTGTCACAATGATTGCCGCGCCGACGTTTAACTTCTCCACTTCCTCAAAGTTCTCCAGCACATTGGAAAATACCACCTGCACCGGCTCAAAGAACGTACCGTCATTGACAACGATAAAACCGAAATTCTTGGAATTACGAAGACTTCTGACCCATCCGCCGATGGTCACTGTCGTATCCAGATACTCATCCTTGCTGCGAAATAAATCCCTTATATTTACCAGATCCATACATTCCTCCATCCGCAACAGACGGGTGCGTCACTCTGCCGCATCCCGTCTGCCACTCTCTATCTCTTTTCTATTATCTTATCTGCATTGCCGCAAAAAATCAATGCTTATTCCTAATTGGCTGCCCCGGTCTTCTCCGTGCCTTCTGCTGCCTCATACGTCGTAGATGCGTTTGTTGCACTGCCCGCCTCTGTTGCATCCGCAGCGTCCTCTGTCACCGCGTCACTCTCTGTGTCCGCAGACGGATCCACCGTCACAACTGCCGTCTCAAGCAGCTGATCCAGCGCCTGGTCGTAGCGGTAGAGAGCTGCAAAATATCTCTTGCCATAGTCGGTATCTCCAAAACCGTAGATATTATACATCGCCTCCACAGACTCATATCCGTTCTGGCTTACCAGCTGTTCTGCATAAGCATCGATGTCGTCCTGGTTCACCTCAACACCAAGCTCATCCGCGATTGCATCCATAATGAATTCAAGACGGATGCTCTTCTCCATTCCCTCGTTCCAGTATGCTTCCATCTCCTCTACGGTCTTCCCGTAATAGGTGCTCACATAATCGGCAAGCTGGCTCTCATCTCCGTTGCAGTTCTGCTCGATGTACTGTCTTCTGTAATCGTCCACTCTCGCCGCAAGATAATCCTCCGGCACCTCGGCCTCGCAGTTGTCGATCAGATAATTCTGCACTGCGGTTGTCGTGTCCTTCTGCTTGTTGTACTCTGCACTGCTCTCCATGTAGCTGCGGATCTGATCGTACATCTCATCCACGGTATCCACCTGGAACTGCTCCTTGGCAAATGCGTCATCCACATCATCGATCGTCATTTCCTTCTGAACGGAGTTGACCGTAAATGTAAAGACTACTGCTTTTCCCGCCAGATCCGTGTTGCCATAATCATCCGGAAATGTCACGTCACAGTCGATCACATCTCCGACGGAAGCGCCCTTTAAGCCGTCCGTAAATCCGTCGATGTAGCCTGTCCCTGTGGCAGATGCGTTCTGGTACACATCAATGTTCTGATTCTCGGCGGTACCTCCGCTAAACGCTGTTCCGTCAAGCTTGCCAACGTAATCCACATTGACAATGTCTCCCTCCTCGACCGTGGTCTTGTCCGGATCTGCCGTATAGAACGGACCATAGTTGTCAAACATCTGCTTGAAATAGTCCTTTACCTTCTGGTCATCCACGTCATAATCCCCGGTGATCGTAACCGGAATCGCGCTGTAATCACAGAGTGTTACATAATCGCTTCCCTTCAGGTCAAACGCGCTGCTCGCACACGGAGTGCTTGTGATCGTACCGGAAACCGCACTGTCTGCACTGCCCTCGGTTGACGCTGCGCTCTCTGTCGCCTCTGTCGCTGCCGGATCGGCGTCCTTTGCTCCGCATCCTGCTGCACCAAATGCCATCATAGCGCAAAGCATCAGTGCTACTGTTCTCTTCTTCATATACAAATACCCTTTCTATTCCCTCTTTTAGCGAAATCTGCTCTCGCCGACTTAACCTTTATATCATACCACATTTCCCTCTAAAAGCCAATATCTTTTGCTGTAAGCCCTTATTGCACAATGCCCTAAAATGTTTCAAATACAAGATTGCTTTTTTGCCGAATCAATGCTACAATTAAATGCAGTTTGATTGTAGGAGGATTTTACCATGAGTACCGTAAACATTGTATTGCTGGTTATTCTTGCCGTCCTCATTGTCGGCTTGATCGTATTATATTTTCTCGGCAAAAAGGCGCAGAAAAAGAGAGACGAGCAGGAGGCACAGCTTGCAGCCAACGCCCAGACCGTCTCCATGCTGATCATCGATAAAAAGCGATTGCGCCTGAAAGATTCGGGACTTCCGCAGGTTGTCATCGACCAGACACCGAAGATGATGCGCCATTCCAAGCTTCCAATCGTAAAGGCAAAGGTTGGTCCGAAGGTGATGTCACTGATCGCAGACGAAGCCGTCTATGATCTGATTCCGCTGAAGAAGGAAGTCAAAGCGACCGTGAGCGGCATCTATATCACGAAGGTAACCGGCGTCAGAGGGCCTCTTGAGAAGCCGCAGGGCAAGAAGAGCTTCCGCGCGAGAATGCAGGAAAAAGCCAAAAAGGCGAATGCAGAGCTGGAAAAAGAAAAGGCAGAACTTGCCAAAGAGAAGGCAGCAAAGAAGAAGAAAAAATAAGCAGCTATTTAAAATGCAGGGAATTTCAGATTTTGAAATCCCCTGCATTTTTTGATTGAATATTCATGGTAATCTTGCAGTCCGCCATGTGCTCATAATTCACTTCCAGCGCATAATCCACTTTTACGGACAGATTGTGTTCCGTCTCCTCCACCTGCACTTTCGTGGCGTCAATTCCGATCAGCAGATTCCCGTACGGCGTATAATAATAGGTGACATTTTTCTTGTCCTTTTCAAACATCATATGTACATTCGTCTCACCACGCTTCGTGATATCAAGTACCTCATCCCCGAGCTTGATGATATTTTTGGTGGTACCCGCCGTATCCTCCGCCACCTCGTCATACAGAATATAATGCCTGCCGTTCTTCTTATAATAAGAACCGGAGGTAATCACCTCTACCGGTTCACTGTTTTCTCCCCCAGCAAACTGAAGACCGCTGATGGAGATCAATACATCTTTTGTCATCGTTACACTCCCTTTTATCTCAACTCATATTACCGGCTTTTGGCGGAATAATCAAGCCTATTCTTTCAGGTCGTCCAAAAATGTCAGATAGCGGCAGCGCACCTTATAATTTCCCTCCTCAAGCACCGCCCGGTATTCCTCCTTGGACAGCACTTTTTTCAGTTCCTCCCCGGCGCTCTCATCCACGACTTCATACATACTTCCCTCAAAGCACATATTCGGGTACATGACGCACCACCAGTTATGACCTTCGCCCTCTCCGATCACAACCCGCAGCGCCTCATATTTCCCCGCCGGGAAGGTGAATTTTCCATATGTTTTGGACGGAAATTCCGTCTCCTCTATCGCGGCATGCACCTCGTACTCATATCCGGCTTCCCGCACCACCGCCTGCGCCGTCTCCGCAATCTCGGGCAGGTGCGCCTCCACCACCTGCTCGCACGCCTCTCTGTCCGGGACATCCGAAAGCAGCTCTGCCATCCGGCTTCCCACGGCATCACGCACCGCAAGCTTTAAATTCTGATCCTCCGCGGTATCGCTGTTGGCAAGCACATGGAACCGCAGCACCTTCCCAGCAATCTGCTCCTGTATTCTCTGATTTTTCACATACTGCATTTCCAGGAGGGCAAGCAGCATCACATTCATTCCCAACAACAAGTACCAGATCCATTTACGTCTTTGCATAACGGCATTTTCTTCCTTTCCTCTGCTGCAAAAGACGATTCCCGTTTTGATACCGTTTTATTCACTTTATGATAAATGAATCCAGTTTATTTTTACCTGATAGACAATCGCAACCTCTTCCTCGTAGTTCTCCCCGCACTCCTGGTACTCCTCATACCAGCCCCGCGCCGCGCCTCCGAGCTTGCGGTAACTGCCTGTCAGGTCCACCTGCTTCTCCTGCCGCACATTTGCCGCCATCCGGTTCATATAATCTTCCGCCGAAAGTGCAAGCTTCCCTTCATTCTCCTTTCTGCCGGTTCCCTGCACGCTCCCGCTGCAGTGAATCGTCACCACAACCTTCCGCACACCATCCTTTTCCGTAAACGCGATCTCATTTGAGGAATCCGACAGCAGCAGCATTCCCTCCTCTAACGGCAAGGCATACTCCATCATGCGGTTTTGCGTGAAAAAGGCGAGTCTCGCTGCCTCCCCGACAACCATGCCCGCCGGCTTCCCGCGCTTCCACACATAATACTGCTCCACCACCGGCTTTTCCTCCTCCACGGTAACATACGGCAAAAATAGTGTCTCCTGTCTATTGTCCATCTCCTGATACAGCGATCCGATTGTGGGATATGCCTGCTTTTTGATCTGGGACACATTTTCAAACTGTTCCTCCAGATAATCCCCGACCGCTTCTCCCAGCGTCTCACTCTGCGCCAGCAGTGCTTCGGCATCCTCCGTGACCACCACATAGGCGTTGCGCGGCACCTCGCTCTTCTCCTTCAAAAACGCGAGCCACTCCTGCACGGCTGCCTCATCCTCCACAAATTCCTGTTCCAGGATCAGAACCTTCAGATGACTGTAATCCACCATCCGGTTTCCCGCCTGCTCCGCTTCATACCACGCCAGCCCGGCATCCTTCGTGTCCCTCACCGCAATCTCAATCGGAAAATCACGATCCTCCAGCTCCGCGGGGGCACAGCCTGTCATCACAAGCAGGACAACTGCACAGATCACCGCAAGCGCAAGCAGCCTCCTTCCCCATTTTTTCTGTGCAGCAAAGACGGGGGCAAGCACCAGAAACGGCGTACCGACATACCACAAGAACCGCTCGTACCAGTCAAAGACCGCCCGGCTCCGGTAAAAACAGATCGCTGCCACAGAAGCTGCCACCGCCACAGATCCATAGAAAATCCACATGTAATTTTTCCCTTTTGGCATTTTGCGAATAGGTTTCCATAATTTCTCTGCTATGCTGCTTCCGTAAAAGACGCAGCTGTTTAAAAGTGCATACAGCGTAAAGAACCACACGCCGAACATAAACGCGTCTGTTCTTTTCAAAAAGCCGCCGGATATTTTTACCGTGCTCATCAGCGTGACTGCCGGATAATCCATCCCCGCAAGCGCCGGTACCCCGAAAATTCCCTCCAGAACCAGATAGAGCACCGCATGGAGACATCCCACAAATAGGATTGCCCTCTTTCCCGCTGCAAACAATGTTTCCTGCCGCCTGACATATGTTCCCGAAAAAAGAAGGAAAAATGCAAAGGAAAGATTCAAAAACACCCCGTAAGCTCCGCCTGCCACACCCTTTAAGCTGCTCATTCCAAGCGGCGCCCAGTAATCGGTGCACACTTCATCCGCCGCAGCAAAGAGCATGAGAAACAGCGGGATCAAAAGAAACCAGAACAGCATCTCATAGACTCTCGCCCGTCCCTCGATTCCCCCCGCAAGTCCATACAGCACCAGCAGCATGATAACCGAAAGGACCAGATAAAACGATTCTCCGCGCAGAAGATCCCGGAGAATAATGTCTGCAAACAGATACGCCACATACCCTGCAAGCAGCACCAGATAAATCAGATAACCGGTCTGTACGATTCCTCCCCCGATCCTTCCCAGCTGCCGCTCCATATATTCCGGATAAGATTCCTGTGCGGGCGGCGCAAGCCTGCGCAATATCCATAGATACGCGAGCGCTGCCGCCATCCCGATTCCGATTGACAGAATGCCGTCTCTCCCCGCCGTCTTCGCGAGCATCTGCGGAACAAGAAGTGTGCCGATACCGAGCAGATCATACGTCATCAAGCGATACATCTGGCGTCCCGATATCCTGTTATTTTCTGAAAACATAATCCGTTCCCTCTCTGTCACAGTTTCATCCGCAGCTTTCTGCGGTTATTTTTCTTCGCGTAGATCGGGCGTTTCCAGAGCAGCCGAAGTGGCTGCCGCCAAAGGAAATCGCGTTCATCTTCATAATCGTTCAGATCTGCCGCCACATACGGCATCAGGTACGGCACGCCAAAGCTTTTTAAGTGCGACAGATGGATCAGCACGGCAAGCAGCCCTGCCAGAAACCCGAAAAAACCAAGCCATGCGCAGATTCCGATAAAAAAGAACTTGAGCAGCCGGAATGCCGTTGCAAACTCCTCATTCGGTACAGCAAACGAACACAGCGCCGTAAACGAGATCACAATCACGACAATCGGACTCACCAGATTTGCCTCCACGGCTGCCTGCCCGATGATCAGTCCCCCCACAATTCCAATCGTATTCCCCATCGCTCCGGGCAGCCGCACTCCCGCCTCCCGCAGCAGTTCAAACGAAAGCTCCATGATAATCACCTCAATCACCGCCGGAAACGGCACGCCGCTCCTGGCGTCCGCAAAGGACAGCAGGAGCGTGGTCGGCAGAATCTGTGTGTGGAAATTGGTGACCGCCAGATAGAGGCCCGGCAATGTCATGGCAAAAAAGGATGCAAAATAGCGCAAAAGGCGCTCAAAGCTTGCGATCTCCCAGCGGTTATAGTAATCGTCGCTCGTCTTGATAAAGGAATTGTAATCGGTCGGCAGAATGAGCGCGATCGGCGAATTGTCCGACAGCACAACCACTCTGCCGTCAAGGATGGACATTGCCGCCCGGTCCGGCCGTTCCGTCGTCTGAAACTGTGGAAACGGGGAATACCATTTTTCCTCCGACAGCTGTTCAATGACTCCGCTGTCGAGTACCCCGTCAATCTCAAATCCCTCCAGCCGCTCCTCAATCTTTGCCACCAGCTCGGGATAGACGATTCCTTCCATATAGACCAGATAGACGTTGGTGTTGGAGCGCACGCCCATTTTTTTCTCTTTTACCTTGACCTGTGGCGACCGGATTCTCTTGCGGATCAACGCCGCATTCTGTTTTACCGAATCCCCGAATCCCTCGTTAGAACCACGCACCACTTTTTCCGAGTCCGCCTCGTTGATCCCCATATTCGGATAACCGTCATCCGGAATCTTGACCGCTTTCGCAAAACCGTCGACGAAAAAAACGGCTTCTCCGGTCAAAAGACCGTCCCCCGCCTCCTCGATCGTCGTAAAATAGGTCGCATCGGAGGTTCCGAGGGCATTCTGTTCCAACACCCGCAGAATCTCCTCCCGCTCCAGACCCCTTAAGTATTTTAAAACTTCTAACAGCGCCGAATTTCCCATATCTACCGAGACTTCAATGAACGTGAGGTAGCACGCCACGTCCCGGTTTTTTCCAAGATTCATCCGCTTCTTCTTGATGTCGTCACAGGTGTGAAACAGTTCCTCCATATGTGCGATGTTCTCGTCGAGTCTCTCGCTGATCTTTGTCTTCTCCGCCACAGATTTTCTTCCTTTCCTAAAACAAAAACGGGGCAGGCATCCGCCTGTCCCTGTTAGTTTGTTCCATTTCGGGAAATTTATTCACTTTTCCTGCTCCCGGATCATTTCCTTCACCGCTGTCGCCTGGTTCATCACATGCTTGTGCATCGCCGCCGTCAGCATGGTCTTATCCTTCGCGGTAAGCCCCTCCACGATCTGGCTGTGCTCCCGGATCAGAATCGGGAAATTCTTTTCATCCTTTAAATATTCCACGCGATAGCGGTACATCTGCTCCCGCAGATTGTTGAGCATGTTCTCCAGCTTGACGTTGCGCGTCGCATGATAGATGATGTCATGAAACCGCACATCCGCCTCCGCAATCCGCTTGACGTCCCCCGTCTTTGTGGATTCCTCGAACTCATGCATGGTATGTCTGAGCTCAGCAAGCTCCTCCTCAGAAATCTGTTCACAGGCGATCGATGCCGCCAGTTCGTCGAGTGCATCCCGGATCTGCAAGACATCCTCCATGTCTTTTTCCGTCATCCGCGCAACTTCCGCACCTTTTCTTGGAATCGTGACCGCCAGTCCCTCCTGCTCGAGCATACGGATCGCCTCACGGATCGGCGTGCGGCTCACCCCAAGCTTTGCTGCCAGCTGCAGCTCCATAAGACGCTCCCCCGGCTTAAGCTCTCCTTTTAAGATCGCTTCCCGCAGTGTGTTAAACACCACATCCCGAAGCGGAAGGTATGCATTCATGTTCAATGTCAGATCCTCTGTCATAAGTACCTCCTTCTGCTTTGTTATCTGTTTCTGCCCGTCTTCTCCTCACCGCGCATTGTTGTATATGCTTGTCAGGTAAACCTGTTTTGCAAGATTTGATTCACGCATTGCCTCGTATGCAGCCACGGCTGTATCCCCGTTGGCAAACAGTCCAAAGACCGTTGGACCGCTTCCGCTCATCATTGCATGGACTGCACCGTGCTCCATCATATGCTCCTTGATCTCTGCAATGACCGGATAATTGGGAATCGTAACTGTCTCCAGCACATTTCCCATATGACCTGCGATCTGCTCCAGATTCTTCGCCCGGATCGCACCGATCAGCCCATCAATATCCGGATGCACGGTATCCGCATCCAGCTTCAGATTCTCATAGACAAATTTTGTGGAAACCCCGATCTGCGGCTTGGCAATCAGCACCGGACATTTGACCATCGGAGGAAGCGCCGATAATTTTTCACCGATCCCCTCCGCGAGCGCCGTTCCGCGCATAATGCAGTAGGGAACATCCGCGCCGAGCTTCACACCGCGCGTCATCAGATCCTCCTTAGAAAGCCCCAGATCAAAAATGCGGTTCATTCCATATAATACGGCCGCAGCGTCCGTGCTTCCGCCTGCCATGCCGGCTGCCACCGGAATGTGCTTGTGGAGCTTTACATCAATACCGTCCCCAATGTCAAATTCCTCTTTGAGAAGTGCTGCCGCCTTGTATACCAGATTGTTCTCATTTGTCGGCAGAAACGCAAGGTTGGTCGACATCGTAATCCTGCCCGACTGATTGCGGGTAATCTCCAGCCGGTCAAACAGATGAATCGTCTGCATGATCATCCGCACCTCATGGTACCCGTCCGGTCTCTTCCGTACCACATCAAGTCCGAGATTTACTTTTGCCAGTGCTTTTACCGAAATCTCTTTCATAATGCCCCCATGTTTTTTTAATGTATTTTGTATACAGACTGAATCTTACCATGACTTGTAAAAAAGGTCAATTATCTCTCCTTCTTTTTACGCAATAAAATTTCTCAAAAATCTAAACCGGGCAATGTTTCCTGCCGATATAGAAGATGAGACAAAGAGCAGGCATGGATGCCTCCTGTCAATTATTTTAAACCGATCCAAGGGAATGGAGGAATGAATTATGGCAATTAACAGTATCACAAACTCAGTAGCAGCACAGCAGGCTTCTACTTATACCGCAGCAAAGACGGACCATACAGAGAAAAAGAGTGAGAGCAGCACAAAGACCGATACCGGTGTCGTATATGAGAAGAGTTCCGGTCAGACATCCGGCACGGTTACAAAGAAGACCGATTACGCACTTGTCAACAAGTTAAAGGCAGATGCCGAGCAGCGTACCTCCCAGCTTCGCAGTCTTGTAGAAAAGATGATGACCAAGCAGGGTGTTGCCATCGGTACCGCAGATTCTATGTGGAGCTTCCTTGCAAAAGGTAATTTTACCGTAGATGAAGCCACCAGGGCACAGGCGCAGGCAGATATCGCTGATGACGGTTACTGGGGCGTCGACCAGACTTCAGACCGTATTCTTGATTTTGCAAAAGCACTCTCCGGCAACGATCCGGAAAAAGCTGATCTTCTTCTTGACGCTTTCAAGAAGGGCTTCAAGGAAGCAACCAAGTCCTGGGGACAGGATCTTCCGGACATCTCACAGCGCACCTATGATGCCGTTGTGGAGAAGTTCAACAAGTGGAAGAACGGAACCGATGAGACGGAGGCTGCCCAGACACAGGCATAATCCGAATTTATAACAGGATACGTTTTCTTATAAGTAATAGAGATGTATGACGTTCCAAATGCAACCGGGGCGGCAATTCTAATCGCAAAATCCGGTATTTCTAACCATGCCGCGTCGAACATCCTTGATTATCTGTGTTTTTCCAAGTTTGGAACATTCCACGTGGTGTGTCCGCAAACCACAGACAATTTTAGGACTTTTGTGCGTGCCCCTTCGTGACACCAGCAAACAGAACATAACCGCGCGAAGCCGATGTCTGAGTTATCATCTGCCCTGTTTTCAATAGCAGATGATAACGAGTTCGGTTCGCGCGGTTATGTTTTGCATTCACTTGTTCAATTCCGGTACGTCATCTGCGGCTGTCTGGCAGCCTCCATCTGTTTCTGACGTTTGTGTCTGCCGTGTACGGTACAGAATCCGACGACCGCCGCCACAACGTCCAGCACAAAGATAAAGTGCAGTATCGACAGGGCAACTGCTGCCCCCACGGGCAGCTTTTTTTCACTGCACGCCCGGATGCAGCCGCACAGTCCGTAGATGGACGGCGGTATCAAAAACAGGACATCCGCAATCCACATCACGCCGATAATCGCGACTCCGCCAAACATAAACGTCGCAAATCCCGCCAGCACCATAAACGCCGCCAGCAGATAATACGGGATATAGCACAGCTTCATCAGCATATCCCACAGAAGCAGCGCCTGCGCGCCGGTTCCTGCCGCCGTCTGATAGATGACCCAGACGACATTTAAGAGCACGACCACCGTGTAGACAATGCAGATTGCCGTCTGCGTCATCTGCAATCTGGAATCGCCCGCCATGATATAGGCTCCAGACGAATCTCTGTCCGGTCTTCCCATGCCCACAGACAGAACCACAAAAAGCAGATACGGTAAAATCAGCAGAAGAATCGGTGTCACTATTCCAATTATTTTTTTCATATCATTCCCTGCTCTGTGCTCTTACGCCTGCTGTTCCCCCAGAATCTTCTCAATGCTTGCCAGCTTTACGCAGACTACAAAAATCTGTGTTGCCGTTGTAAGATCCTCCAGCGACGGATACGACGGAGATATACGGATGACGGAATCTTTCGGGTCCTTGCCGTACGGGAACGGTGCTCCTGCCGGTGTCATCACAACGCCTGCCTTTTTCGCCTTATCTACCACGCTCTTCGCGCATCCCTCCAGCGTCTCATAGGTGATAAAATATCCCCCCTTCGGGCTGTACCAGCTTCCGACGCCGAGATCCTTTAACTCCTTGTCGAATGTGTCCAGAATCATCTCAAACTTCGGTCTGAGGGAAGCCGCATGCTTTCTCATGTGCTCCGTGATACCGTGCACATCTTTAAAGAAGCGCACATGGCGAAGCTGATTCACCTTATCATGACCGATCGTCTGGATCTTCAGCTGCTTCTTAATATCCTCCAGATTGTTCGCGGAAGTTGCAATCGCAGCCAGACCGGAACCCGGGAAGCTGATCTTGCTGGTCGAGCAGAACTTGTATACCATATCCGGATTGCCCGCGCGCTTGCACTCTGCCAGAATCTCGATCAGATGATCCTGATCCATATCATATAAATGATGTACACAGTAAGCGTTATCCCAGTAAATACGGAAGTCTTTTGCCGCCGGTTTTAATCTGGCAAAACGGCGTACCGTCTCATCCGAGTAGGTAATTCCCTGCGGATTGGAGTATTTCGGCACACACCAGATTCCTTTGATCGCCTCATCCTTGCTGACAAGCTCCTCCACCATATCCATATCCGGTCCTGTCGGAAGCATTGGAACATTGATCATCTCAATGCCAAAATATTCCGTGATGGCAAAATGTCTGTCATAGCCCGGAACCGGACATAAGAACTTCACCTTGTCAAGCTTGCACCACGGCGTATTTCCCATCACACCGTGTGTCATGGAGCGTGAAATCGTATCGTACATGATATTTAAGCTGGAATTGCCGTAGATAATGATATTTTCCGGATTGCACTCGATCATATCGCCAATCAGCACTTTCGCCTCCTGGATTCCGTCCAGTACACCGTAGTTGCGGCAGTCCGTTCCATCCTCGCATGCGAGATCGGAATAGGACGAGAGAACATCCATCATGCCCATAGACAGATCCAGCTGTTCCTGGGATGGCTTTCCTCTGGACATGTCAAGCTTCAATCCCCGCTGCTGGAACTTCTTGTATTCTGCTTCCAGATGTTCCTTCTCTTTTAACAGTTCCTCTTTGCTCATCTCCTGATATGACTGCATTGTTCCTTCCTCCTGCTATCTGTATATACATTTTATATGAACCTTATTTCTAAGGCTGCATCCCTTTTATTTTTTCAAAATATTCCCGGATTGTTTTCTCATAGCCGTTCTCCGACGGATGATAAAACATGCGGTCTGTCAGACCGTCCGGCAGATACTGCTGCTTCACATAATGATTCGGATAATCATGCGCGTATTTGTAACCGACGCCGTGTCCCAGCTTCTGTGATGACTTATAATGTGCATCCTGCAGGTGCACCGGTATCGGTGCCGTCATGGTATCCCGCACCGCCGCCATGGCATCGCTGATGGCACAGACCGCAGAATTGCTCTTCGGTGCGCTCGCCACATAGGTCACCGCCTGCGCTAAAATGATCTGCGCCTCCGGCATACCGATGCGCTCCACCGCCTGTGCCGCCGATGTGGCGACCACAAGCGCCATCGGATCTGCATTGCTGACGTCCTCCGCCGCACAGATCATGATACGCCTTGCTATAAACTTGATGTCCTCTCCCGCATACAGCATCCGCGCAAGATAGTAGACTGCCGCATCCGGATCGGAACCCCGCATACTTTTGATAAAAGCAGAGATCGTGTCGTAATGGTTATCCCCGGACTTGTCGTATTTGACCACGCGCTTCTGGATACATTCACTGGCAACCGCAAGCGTGATGTGAATCTTCCCGTCTGCACTCCGCTCCGTCGTCAGCACGCCGAGTTCGATCGCCGTGAGTGCCGCGCGGGCATCCCCGTTCGCAACATCCGCCAGAAATTCCAGCGCATCGTCATCAATCACAGCATTATAAGCGCCCAGTCCCTTTTCCCGGTCGGTTACCGCGCGGAGAATCAATGTCCGGATATCCTCCTTCGACAGACTCTTCAGTTCAAAAATGATAGATCTGGACAACAAAGCTCCGTTGACCTCAAAATACGGATTCTCTGTCGTTGCACCGATCAGAATGATCGTGCCGTCCTCCACGAACGGAAGCAGATAATCCTGCTGCCCCTTATTGAAGCGATGAATCTCATCGATAAAGAGGATCGTCTTCCTGCCGTACATTCCCTGGTTGTTCTTCGCCTGCGCGATCACTTCCTCCATGTCCTTCTTGCCGGCAGAAGTCGCATTGATCTGTAAAAACTCTGCGCTCGTCGTATGCGCGATGACTTTTGCAAGCGTCGTCTTACCGGTTCCCGGCGGACCGTACAGTATGATGGAACTTAGCTTATCCGCTTTGATTGCACGGTACAGCAGCTTATCTTTTCCTATAATATGCTGCTGCCCCACCATCTCATCCAACGTCGTGGGGCGAAGTCTGGATGCAAGCGGCGCCTCCGTTTCCTTTTGTTGTTCTCTCATATATTCAAATAAGTCCATGTCAAAACCTGCTTTCTGATGTATAAAAATTCCCGGTCACTGCCTTCCGGCGTATGTCCGTGCGCAGCGTACACTTGACCGTTTTGAATTTTCTTTATGTAAAACTTGCATTTTTTTAATGATTCGTGGTTTTAATCATGATTTTTCCAAAAAATATGACAGATTGCAACATCAAAATTGCATCACTTCTATTACAATACACGATACATGCCCTTTTTACAAGTAAAATATGTATTTTCTCTGTTGTGCACGATTTTCCCTTGAAATCATTTTCTATACTGTAACAAATTGATCGGAGGGTTGCAAGTGAATCTGTAAATCTAATTCTAACGCTGTCATAAAATGTTTTTTATCCTTTACATCTTAAGTATGATACAATATAGTAAATCATAATGGAGGTTTTGAATTACATATGAAAAAGAATATGAACAAACAAAAAGTGTTAATATCAGTATTGGTAATGACAATAGGTCTATCACTTTCAGCGTGTGATTCTCAGAAAAATGAACCTGTAAAGGAAAACGAAGTAACTGAGACAGATCAGGTAACGTCATCTACTGAATCAACCGTACAAGAAGAAAGCGCAACAGAAATAATCGTTACGCAGGAAGAATCAAGTGAAACACCTAATAATGCAGAGGATTGGAAGCAGGCTTACATAGATTTTCTTCAGTCGGGTGCAATATTACCGGATGCAAGTAATCAGGGGCTGCAAATTCAAGATGCTGATGCTGCCACGTATGGAATAGTCGATGTAAATTTGGATGGAATTCCAGAGTTATTTTTATTTCCCGGATGCGCCGACTGGAGATATGATTTATATACTTATTATAATGGAACTGTAAAATTGGTGGACTGTAGTGCATCGGCAACCAGCCTTTTCCTCTATAACCTGGAGGGAGCTCCATATTATCTGGGATTACAGGAGTCTTCCTATGGAAATGAGATTGATGTATGTACCATTGAGAATGGAGAACGTAAATTATTGTTGTCTTACAAGAGTGATTATCCATTATATGAAATGGGATTTCAGGATTCTTATACAGAAAATTATTACGTTGAAAATAATCCGGTAGATGAAGTGACATTTGAAGAAAGTGCGAAAAATATTTTTACAGACGAAGAATATAAAGCCCTCATGAATTTTGAAATCGAAACAACTGATCCAGTAGAAACGCCGGTAAAAGATTTATCCCTCATCGAAAATTATAAAAAAGCTTTTGAGAGTAATGATATTGCAACACACTTACAAATAGAGACAGATTCTGCAGATGAATCCGAAATAGCAGACTGGACCGTAATAGACGGCGTACAAGGGACAACCGATTGGAGCGAAATCGAAATTATAACTTACAAAAATGGTATTAAAGCAACCACCATATGTTATTGGGATGGCTCGGTGGAAACTTCATATGATGAAAAAACTACTGCTGCTCTCGCGGACTCCGTAAAGCAATCCGCACCAACAACAGATAACGACACCCCATAAATATTGACGCATCAGCAAATAACTCTGGTCAAGCCACAACACCTGCAACGTAAGCAACAAACATTCATGATTATAAACTAATGACTACTTATCTCATACCATATCGGAGGAACTATTTTGAACTATGAGAACAATTTTCCAAAAAAGCGACGGCAGCCTTTCGCATCCATCGTCTTATATTTGCGTGAGTTTCTTCCATACCTTATATGCATTAGCATTATAATTTTTCTGTTAAACAGCATACTCTCTATCGGTTCAATCAAAAGCGGATCTATGGAAGCCACATTAAGGACAGGCGATATCGTCATCGGTAACCGTCTTGCCTATATTGCCAGTGAACCACAAGCCGGAGATATTTTATTTTTTCATCTTAATGAAACCACCTATTGTAAACGCGTTATAGGAGTGGCCGGAGATAAAATTACTTTTTATGATGGTTATGTATACATCAACGACAAACAGCTCGATGAGAGTGCCTATCTGCCGGAAGATGTTGAGACGAACTGCACCGATACATTTGTTGTTCCTTCTCAATGTCTCTTTGTCATGGGAGATAATCGGGAGCAGTCTTTTGATTCACGTTTTTGGGATACCCCATATATTTCTGTAAATGATGTTATCTCCAAAGAACTGTTCAATCTTAGCGTAATCTTCCGAAATGCTTTATAGAAAAACAAGGCAGTTAATCTGCCTTGTTTTTCTTTGCTTTTCTTACTACGCTAATCGTTCTACCAATCACGCCGCCCGCGATCACAACAATGGCTACAACGCCAAATAACGGGATCGGGCAGGTCTGCGGAATGGTTTCTGTGTCAAGCACTTCCCCGCAGACGGTGCAGCGCAACTCCTTGGTGCCGGTTGAAAATGCCCCGGCGCTCTTAGTTACTGTCCATTCGCCGTCATCGTGTCCAGTCGCCGGAATCGTCTCTTCGTATGTGTCCCCACAGACAGAACAGGTGTATGTCGTGCTTCCGTCCTCGGTGCAGGTGGCATCCGTTGTTTCCGTTACCTCGTAGGTATGCTCCGCCAGATCTGTTTCCTCGGTATAGGTGTCTCCGCAGACAGAGCAGGTGTACGTTACACTGCCAGCTTCGGTACAGGTGGCATCCGTGCTGTCCGTTACCTCGTAGGTATGCTTCCCGGTCGCCGGGATTGCTTCCTGCTTGGTTTTTCCCGTAAGGCTGTTCTTATATTCTATGTAACCGTCCGTTGCGCACGTCGGATCTACTGTTGTGACTGCTTTCCATGCCGCGTCGATCTCCGCGTCTGTATAAGTCTTGGTGGAATTGGTGTCACTTTTCTTGGAATCAGATCCGCTGTTGTCGGTTGCTGTTGCCTGTGTATCATTGCTGGAAGTGCTGCTTGATGAACTGCTCGACTTCTGGGATGCAGGTGTGAAGTCCGACGGAATTTTTCCGGCAGCCTTCCAAGAATCCATGTACTGTAAGCAGTAACCAGAATTTAAAATCTCCTGTGCTTTCCCGGATGACACGCCGCCTGCTAAAACCATTTCGTTAGCAATGTCTTCGCGTCCCATTGTGCATGCAGTATATATTTGATCGTCTTTACTACCCGGTTCCAGAGTCAATTCAGCCTTGTAGTTGATGTAGGTGAAGTTAGCCCACGCAGTCAATGTCATTGCTGTAAATAAGCCGACAAGTACATAAAAGCGTTTTGGTTTTCTTTTTCTTGAAAAATATTTCATAAAACAATCCTCCTCTTACTTATTGTATGTGCGTTTTACCTTGCGCCTGTATTTCTCTTTCTGATACCCATATCTGTGATAAAGCCGGTATTCGGGGTTCTGCTGGATTGCAAAAACATTAAAAGTCCCTCTGAAACGAGCTTTTTTCCGGGCTTCGACTTGACACATAACGATCATTTAACTTGATAAGTGTAAGCAAGTTGCCATTCAAACTGCGAGGTTTTGCCTTTAATGGTACGCCATGCATACGTTTCCAGTTATTCGATTGTAGAGTTATACAGGTTATGTCTCTAATACACAAACTCCATTCTATAATAAAAAGTCACTCAAACTATTTACTTATTTTAAATGAAAAACTCTAGGGTTCGATCATTCTCAGATATTGAGAGATGTACAACCTAGAGTATTATTAGCGCATATCACAGTTACATTTGTATAATATATGTAATATAACAAAAAGTCAACCTGCATTTGTATTTTTCCTATTACTCTGAATTCACTATGTTTATACGATAACAGGCGGTCTCTGATGTAGACTTATACCTGTTTCCACACTCCAGCATGTATTCTTTGCATCCATTTGGTACTGCGTAATAGCAATACAGGTCATTTTTCTTATTCCAATCGTATATAATATCATATGTCCTACTCGTACATGAAACACCATGATAAACCAGTCTGTTTCCATCCAGACCCTCAATTTTAATATTTGTATATAAGTCTTTCTGAGACTGCGATAGGCTGTATTTTATAACATGCCAAGAGAATCCTTCTGGTGCTTCCATATATTTCCGCATAGATTTTCCCGAATTGCAATACGCTTTTATGATATCTATGGCATCCTCTCCTGTGTATAACTGCTCAACTGTGATTTCCCCACTTGATAAAGAGAATTCTGAATTTTTATCATACGCCAAATAAGTTCCTGTCATACCAACAGCTAACAAATGATAGATATCAGAATATTTATTTCCGATCTCTCCTTGATTATCCGCTATATCAAGTTTTCCCTTCCTGCCTGACACAGGCAAATCTGTATTTATATCAACATTAGACAATGCTGTGTGATCTGTAATGTTCAAAGACTTTGCGATATGTTCAAGCATTCTTTTCGTGTCAAAATCCAACTCAGAATAACATTCTCCTCTTGCGCCTACAAACATGGAGCATTCCACCCCACTAACAGATACATTTGCAAATTTTCCCACAAACGTACCACCCTGATTTTCTGTTACTGATACGTCACTTCGTACGGTATGAATTAACCGATACGCATCATTTTTGATTTTCATATCATATTGGTCTGCTTTATCTTCCAAATTAAACCAGACACCATCTATTGGCTTTTCAGTAATTGTTTCCCCTATGTTTGTAGAATTCTGTAATCCGTAATCCGTCTGATTGTCAACAATCATTATAATCTGATCCATATCAAATAATAAATAGGTACTTTTCCCGTCACTATATACATACGTATATGTACCGTAATCCTCATCATCCGAAATACCTGTAATAGCTGTAGCCTGCGTCAAATAATTTTTCGGCACATCAAATTCCACACCATTTACAGAAGTTATGACTGTATACTTTTCTTCTTGCATTTCACGTAGATAATGCAGGCAGCCAAACAAACTTATCATGCATACAGCCGTTATAACGGCAATCCATTTTTTCTTCATAGATCCTCTTAATATCTATCCTAAAATAATCTTATTATAGTCAGAATCTCTTACAGGCTAAATGTAGTTCTGCAATTCTTCAACCAGCTGATAAACTCTTGTCGCCGGGCATCTTTGAGATGGTGCAGTATCTCCATATGCTTCATATTGACGCTTAGCCCGTGCTATAGCAATGGGTGTTTTATCCCGAAGTACATCATAAATTGACTTCATATTTTTCTCATATTGACAATAACCCTTTAGCAATTCTCTGTATTTTTCTCTTCCCACATTAACAGACAGTTCCTGAAAATGAAGAAGGAACCATAACTCAATACACTCATTTGACCACGCTACCCGGTATTCGCGCACATCTTTCTTGCCTTCTGCACTGTATTGTGTATTGTCAAAATTATCCAACGGGAAATCATCTTTATCATACATGAGCCATACAACCTCCGCTTGAGGAAAATTTCTGGCAACATTTGCTCTTGCATACTCTAATAATCCTTTTGTGTTTCTGCCCGTTCCCTCTACTACCACAAACTTGCCCGTCGAAAACTCTCTATATTTTTCATTTATTACCTGTGCCATCGCTTCAATATAATATGGTTCCGTTTTTGTCCCTTCACTTACAATATAAGTATACGGCGGCAATACTATGTTCGTTTTCTTTTTCTTCTTTTGCATTTTTTTCTGGAGTTCATCTTGTTGTATCTTAAGTTCACTAAATTTCTTAGGTTTAAGACTCATTCACAATCCTCCCAATTTATAATTTTTCGTATATATGGGTCGGCACCATAACGTCCCTCAAGGTATCGTTTGCCATATGCTTCATCATTTCTTATCATGCTTCCATCTGTTTTTCGAAATGCTACAAGTGAATATAATTTTGATGCCCCATACGGATTCTTTGCACAAAACCATATTTCATCTCTACGAAATACATCATGATTCATCGTCGTAATATCATGTGAAGTTAATAAGAGCTGTGCCCCATTTTTATTGCTTTCCGGATTTGTAAATAATTCTATTATATACCGCAGCAATTTCGGATGTAGTTTAGCATCAAGTTCATCAGCAATCATCAAATTTCCCTCTTCCAGACACCTGTTTATGGTTCCAAGACAGCTAAGCAGCTTTCTCGTACCGCTAGACTCTTCATCCAGACTGATCTCACACATTTTACCATTTTCCATTACATGTTTCGTATATACATCTTCTATGTTACCATCTATATCTTTTACAATGCGGATATCCTTAATTGCTATATCCATTTCTTCCAACATCTTAAATAACCATTTTCTTTTCTCTTTTGTTTTTGGTAATAATATTTTCTTCTCATTACGAGGGTTATCATAATTAAGCACTTTAATATCAAAGAACCAATTTACAACCGTATCAATACTTTCTATATCATAATTAATAGCAATATGTGAAAGTAAGGGCATAGTATCATTTACTTTTTCAACCGCAATATCTTCTATTTCCTCACCCAGAATGCATTCCTCATCCGATCGTTCAAATATAAGCCGCACGTCATTTGTTCCCGCTTTTTGTGCATATAAATTTTCAGATATAATTCTATTCTTTATTATCGCGAGCTGATAGTGCCATTTACTGCCTTTTGCCAAAAACATAATGTCAAATTTTGTAGGTAAATCCTTGTACTCCGGAGAAAGCTTATAGTATATTTCTTTCGACCCTGTCGAAGATAACCTTCGTATAACATTTTCATACTTTTCCTCCTCATCGTGCAGTTTTGTCAGCACTATAACCCGCAATATAGTGTCTCTCAAAAAATTTAAAGCCTCCAATACTGTCGATTTACCACCTCCATTAGGTCCGTAAATAGCTATAACAGGCACAAGTCGCTCCCCGGCACTTTCATCAATCAGCAAACTGCTTTCATGCTCATTTATTCTCTCCGCAGTAAAATCAAGCATTGCTTCTTTTGAAAATGCTTTATAATTTTCAAATGTAAATTGACATATCATAAAATATCTCTCCTTCGATTTTTTCTCTTCAATTTCATATAATATATTATATTATCACCATTTCCCCCTATTTTCAATGCGCATCAGGTGATTTTTTCTCGCAATTTTAGTATCATATAAAATAATATTTTCCATTTAGATAAACAGCGCGGACAAACTTTGCCCGCGCTGCACTTTCGCGTCTCACTCCAGCAGAATCTCCTCCACCGTCACAAATGTATACCCCTGCGTCTTCAATTCATCGATGATCTTAAACGCGGCCAGCACGGACGACTCCGACGCATCATGAAGCAGAATAATATCATTCTCCTCGACATCCCCCAACACGCGCTGCGCAATGACCGATGAGTTGCTCGTCGCCCAGTCTTTCGGATCGACATCCCAGAGCACCTCAATCATTGTCGTCTCATAATCCAGATTCGGTTTCCAGCACCCGAACGGCGGCCGGATATACTCCGGGAACACGCCGATAATTTCATGAATCGCTGCATTCGTCTTATCCACCTGCTCGATCGCCGCCGCATCGGTCAGATTGCTCAGATTGACATGTTCATAGGCGTGTGTTCCAATCAGATGTCCGCCCTCATGGATTTTCTTCACAATCTCCGGATACTGCTCCACTTCTTTTCCCAACAGAAAAAACGTGGCGCTCACACCACGTTCCTTCAATCCCGAAAGAAGCTCCTCCGTATAGTCCGGATTAGGTCCGTCATCAAATGTAATTGCCACTTTTTTTGCCAATTCATCCATCGCCATCGCCTCCCTGGCCTCTGTTGGCACACGCAGGGATACCTGCATGTAAAAAGCTGCACAACACCCCGCCGCCATACATGCCATTCCTGCCGTCACCCAGATCAGTCTGCCTCTTTTCTTTTTATTATAAAACCAGCTTCCTGCTATCCGCACTTCTACTCTGACCTTTATGCTCTGTCACTTAGAGTATATTCCGAAAAGCGCGATGCTATCACTTCATTGCCGAAAACGCTCACATAAACTGATTGCCGCCCGGCTCCTGAACGTCATAGTAATCTCTGAAATAATCGTAGGGATCATTATAGTAATCGTAGCCGCCACTGCCATCACCGTCATACCATCCGTCGTTTCCGTCACCGTCATACCATCCGTCATTTCCGCCACCGTCATACCATCCGTCGTTTCCGCCGCCATCATAACTGCCATTTCCATCGCCGTCGTACCATGCATCACTTCCATCGCTGTCATAGCTGTCATCATACTGATCGTATAGGAGATCTTCGTATGTAATCCCCGCATTTGTCATTCCGAACCACATGGCAAGATATAAAACGACAGAAAGCACCATTGAGATCGCCGCTGTAATGATTCCACCGATTGCAAGACCATGCTCCTTATTTTTCGTGATCTGAATGATTCCGAAAATAATCGCCAGAATTCCCGTCACCCAGTTGATGCAGGTACAAAACAGCAGCACAGACACGATTCCAAGTATGAGCGATGCAATGCCATATCCTCTGCCGTCCCCTTTCTGTTTCTGCTGCGGCATTCCCGGATTTACTCCTTCCGGCGCCACGGCAGCCCGCTCAAACGCCAGACGCGGCGCGCCGTTTGCCAGATGAATCACCCCGCAGTACACAAATCCGTTTTTTTGCAGAAGATGCTGCATAATGCGGTTGTCCTGATGCGTGTCAGCCCTAAGACTGCTGCAGCCATGCATTTTTGCCTGCTCGGCACACCAGGAAAAGCAGATTCCCGCCACGCCGCGGAGCCGTCCGGCGGATGCCAGCCGGTGCACGGTTCCATAACTTCCATTCGTGTGCCACATTCCCTGCTCAATCTGCCGGTAGGTCGGATCCTTCCCTTCTATATAGGAAAACACAGCCTCAATCACACTGTCCCTGTCAACTACATAACTGACTCCGCGTGCGATATCCTCCTCAATCAACGTCCTGGACGGATACCCCGCCACCCACTGGTTGGGGTTGCCGGATGCCTGCATATACTGCACCGCCCTCGCATATATCTGCATGATCTGCTCCAGATCCTGTATAGCTGCTCTGCGAATCATCATCTGACTGTTCCTCTCTTTTCTAACCTCTCATCCCACTGGATGTTCTGCAATATACTTTTCCAATATCTCAGCGGCGTCCCCGACAAGTTCCTTGCAGGGGCGCTTTTTATAATACTCGGCAGTCCGTTCCTTCGGTGTCGGTTCTTCCCGCTTTACCGATAAGCCAAGCAGCTCCCGACAGACAATCGAACCGTTTTTCTCCTCAAACGCCTTCGCCAGTTCCTGGATTCTCGCATAGTGTGCCGCTTTTTCCTCCCGGGCGCCCGGGTCGTCATAGCCGTATAATATGCCTGCCACCAGAAACATCCCGCTGACCGCTCCGCACACCTCGCGCAGTCTTCCCATTCCGCCGCCGAAAGACGAGCTGAGTGCCGCCGCCATGTGCGTATCCATTCCATGTAAATCCGAAAACGCCAGAAATACCGACTGCGCACAATTATATCCTTCTTCAAACAGTGCCATCGCACGCTCTCTTCTCATCCCATTCACTGCCTCACATTTCTTCCAGAATACCTTAACTATATAACTTTTCCTACATTTTCTCAACGATTATGTTATAATAGTTCCAATCTCAAAACAGGAAAGGAGCGGAACTCCGGTTCCAAACACACATGAGTACATTGAATCTTACCCTGCTCACAGATCTCTATGAGCTGACCATGATGCAGGGATATTTTAAAAATCATAATCAGGATGTTGTCGTCTTTGACGCCTTCTACCGCAACAATCCCTGCGACGGCGGTTATTCCGTCTGCGCAGGTTTAGCGCAGGTCATCGACTACATCGAGAATCTGCATTTCGATACGGACGACATCAACTATCTTCGCAGTCTGAAAATATTTGACGAAGATTTTCTGGAATATCTGAGCAATTTCAAATTTTCCGGCGACATCTACGCCGTCCCGGAAGGCAGCCTGATCTTCCCGCGAGAGCCTCTGGTAAAAGTTGTCGCTCCGATCATGGAAGCACAGTTAATCGAGACTGCCATCTTAAATATCGTCAACCACCAGTGTCTGATCGCGACCAAGGCCGCCCGCGTCTGTTACGCGGCCAAAGGCGATAATGTCATGGAGTTTGGTCTGCGGCGCGCACAGGGTCCGGATTCCGGTACCTACGGCGCCAGAGCTGCCGTGATCGGCGGCTGCAACGGCACTTCCAATGTTCTCGCCGGTCAGATGTTCCATGTGCCGGTACTCGGCACACATGCCCACAGCTGGATCATGAGTTTTCCGGATGAGTACACGGCTTTCCGCAAATACGCCGAGCTCTACCCGTCCGCATGTATTCTGCTCGTGGATACCTACGACACGTTAAAATCCGGTATTCCGAATGCCATCCGTGTCTTCACCGAGATGCGCGATGCCGGTATTCCGCTGACTTATTACGGAATCCGCATGGACAGCGGCGACCTTGCCTACCTCTCCAAGCAGGTGCGCAAAATGTTAGATGAAGCCGGTTTTCCGGACGCCGTGATCTCCGCTTCCAACGACCTTGACGAATACCTGATTGAAAGCTTAAAACTGCAGGGCGCAGCCATCAGCTCCTGGGGTGTCGGCACCAATCTGATTACCTCGAAGGACAACCCTGCCTTCGGCGGTGTCTACAAGCTTGCCGCCATCCGCACCGCGGACGGAAGTTTCCAGCCGAAGATCAAGTTATCTGAGAATGTAGAAAAAGTCACGAACCCCGGCAACAAGACATTTTACCGCGTCTATGACAAAAAGACCGGCAAGATCAAGGCCGATCTCATCTGCCTGTACGATGAGACATTCGACGAGAGCGAAGACTTAAAGCTGTTTGATCCGAACGCTCCCTGGAAAAAGACGAGACTTCCGGGCGGAAGCTACACTCTGCGCGAGATGCTGATTCCAGTAATAAAGAACGGAAAAACTGTCTACACTTCCCCGAGCGTCATGGAGATCCGTGAAATCTGTAACCATGAAAAAGACACCATCTGGGATGAGACCAAGCGTTTCGTCAACCCGCAGGAGATCTATGTCGATCTGTCCCAGAAGCTCTACGATATGAAAACGGCTCTCTTAAACGAAATGAGTATGGATTCTTAATAGCAGGCAATCCCTGGGCTGTACCAGAGAGAACTTTTTCGGATAATGCATGTGTATAAAGTTCCAGCTGTAACCGTCAGCAGCATTCTGACCGCAAAATCCGGTATTTCTAACCACACCGCGTCCGGCATCTTTGATGATCCGTGTCTTTCCAAGCTTTGAACACTCCGCAGGATGTGTCCGCAAGCCAGCAGACAATTTTAGGACTTTTGTGTGGCGCTTATTACCACTGATGAACAAAACATAACCGCGCGAAGCCGATGTTTGAATTGGCATCTGCCTTATTTTCAATAGCAGATGCCAACGAGTTTCGGTTCGCGCGGTTTTATATTGTCTGTGAAGAAGTGGCATTAGCGCCACTAGAAAGTCCGCTCATTGTCTGCTGGTTGTCGGACACACCCTGTGGATTGTCAAAGCGTGGCAAAGACACAGAATTGGATACCGGACGCGGCATGGAAGAAACACTCGAATTTTGCTTCAAAGAATGCTGCCGCCGGTTACATTCTGGAACTTCATACCATGCATTGTCCGAACTAATCTCTCACAAATACAGTGCAGGGATTCCCGCTAGTTGAATCCGACCACTTTCTGTGAAAGCTTATACGCCGCAACGGAGATCTTTCTTCCGCCTTTTCCCGGCAGATTCATCGTATTTCCGAGGATTCCAGCCCGCAGATGGTGGAACAGGCGGAGATCTTTTTCTTTAATATATCTCCAGAGTTCTCTCTTCTTCTCCAGGTTTTCCTCCGTGCCGGAACGGATCAGCATGATCGTCGAGATGACCGTGATGATCTCCAGATAGTTGAACATATAATGTCTGAGCTTGCGGTTTGGAATTTTCCACAGGTCAAACGCATCGACCATAATCTTATTCACACGGATCTGCTGGTCAATGCGGGAAATCATCACTCTCTCATTGACGGACTGATCGTCTCTTCCGATAAAATACCGGTAAAAATCCACATCCATATAATAGAGCGTCCGCACACTCGGAAGCGGCTTGTATACATAGATGTTATCCACATAGAAGGTGTGCTTCGGCAGTTCCAGTCCACATTCCACCAGAAGCTTCGTGCGGTAGATCACGGAATGCATGAGAATATACTGTCCCTTATGGAAATGTCCTGCTTCCTTCCATGTAAATATCCGGTCTTTCGGGAGATTGGAGCAGCGCATGACTTTCTTATGCTTCACTCCCTCTTTCTCATACACATAATTAGCAATGAACATATCCAGCACTCTGTCGCCGCCGGAAATCTCTCGTAACTTATCCAGAATCTTGCGGTAAGCGTCCAGATCCACCCAGTCATCGCTGTCCACTACCTTAAAATAAAGTCCGGTGGCATTGCGGATACCCGCATTGACCGCCTCGCCGTGGCCGCCGTTCTCCTGATGAATCGCCCGGATAATCCCCGGATACTTTTTCTCATACACATCCGCAATCTCTGCCGTGCGGTCATGCGATCCGTCATCCACGATCAAAATCTCCACATCATCCCCGCCCGGAAGCAGCGACTCGATACACTTTTCCATATATGCTTCCGAATTGTAGCACGGAATCGCAAATGTCAACAATTTCATTTTCTAATCTCTCCTTTATCTCCGCAAAGGAAAACCCGGCTTTCTTCACCAAAAGCAGATTTTCCGTCACGCACTTACAGTCTGTCTGCCAGTTCCATGGCGCGCTTCACCATCGCGTCGATGTTGTAATAACGGTACTCCGCCAGCCGTCCGAGCAGATGAAAATGCTCCATGCCCGCCGTGAGCGCCCGATATTTTTCGTACAGCGCCTGATTTTCCTCATTCAAAATCGCATAGTACGGAATCTCTCCCTCTGCTCCCGTATACGCAAACGGATACTCCTTCACGATCGTGGTGCCGTCCGTATCCTTCTGCCCGGTCAAAAACTTGAATTCCGTGATACGGGTAAAATCCTCGCTCACCGTGTAGTTGACCACGCTGTGTCCCTGGTAAGACGCCCCGTCGTAATGCTCAAACCGGAAATCCAGCGAGCGGTACGGCAGTCTTCCATACCTGCATGCAAACAATTCATCCAGCGCGCCGGTGTAGATCACGTCGCCGTCGAATTTTTCGCCGTCAAAATAAATCTCATTGTCCGCAAAGCGCATGCGGCTTAAGCAGTCCGTGCCACACTCCACCGTGATCCCCGGATGGGAAAGCATCTTCTCAAACATTTCCGTAAATCCGTTCGCCGGCACTCCCTGGTACTTATCTTGAAAATAGCGGTTATCATAGGAGATTAACACCGGGACGCGCCCTGTGACCTCCGGACTGATCTCCTCCGGCTTCTGCCCCCACTGCTTCATCGTGTAATATAAAAATACATTCTCATACACATACTGTGCAATCTCGCGGATATCCGCATCCTCGTTCTCGCGCAGCTTCATGATCGGCACACGCGAACCCTCGCCGTAGGTTTCGATCAGCTTTTGCTCCAGCCGGTCGGCTTTCTCCTTCCCGTATACCATATGTAACGTATTTAAGTTAAACGGCACCGGAATCAGCTGATCCCCGACCTTTGCGACCACCTCGTGCCCGAACAGGTACCAGTCCGTAAAACGCGATAAATATGCAAACACTTCCTCCAGACCTGTGTGAAAAATATGCGGTCCGTAATTATGAATTAAAATGCCGTGGGCATCTTTCTCATCGTAACAGTTTCCCCCGATATGCGGTCGGCGTTCCATGACAAGGACACGCTTTCCTTTTTCCTCTGCCAGCTTTCGCGCTGCCACCGCTCCGGCAATTCCGGCTCCAATGACAATACAATCGTACATGTCTCCTCCGTTCTGCGGTACTGCCCGCATTGTCTTAACATTGACCTGTTTCATTATACAGGATTTTCCACAGTACGCCAATTTATTTTTTCCTTAAGGTTTTCAAAATATCCACTGAAAAATGTCCACTTCCTTCATTTGTTCATATTTTATTTACAAAATACTAATAAACTTGGCATACGCTGGTCATATTTCCATTTTATAGTATAGATATAGTTAAGACAGCAAGTTAAATTTTTCATAGAACTTTTTCATTCCTGACAAGTGCTTGTCAGGTCACCTTGCTTAGAAATAGGCAAGGTTCCTCCCAGCAGATAGTGAATTTATTTCACTTTCCATACACACAATCTTTTTCATATGAAAAGCCGGTGCAATGCACCGGCTCCCTCTTTTTTACAAACTTTTTTATCTTTCTTGATCTTAATCAAATTCCTTTTTTAAATAACCCGCATATGCTGAAAATGCCGACGGAATGGCATAACGCTCTCTCGCATCCCATGCATCCACAAAAATCAGTCCGCCTTCCCCGTCCGCTTTCTCTTCCGGGGTGCGCCCATTTCCTGACTCCGGTTCCTTTTCTGCGGCAAAGCCGGCTTCCTCCACCAGAATGGCATATCCACTCATCCTCCACTCGATATGGGAAAATATGTGCTTTGCATCCGCAAGCTTCTCGATTCGCAGCGGAGCAAACTGCTGTTCCTTTACATAGGAAAGGACTTCCTCCGCACTTAATGCACCGGACAGATTCGGCAGCTCATACAGCCCGGCGAGCAGCCCCTTCTTCGGGCGCTTGCGGATTGCCACCTTTTCTCCATCCCGGATGACAAGCACCGTGCGCTCCTCAATGCGGCGCGCCTTCGCCTTGCTTTTTACCGGAAAATCCATCACACGCCCCTGTGCTCTCGCAAGGCACATCTTACTCCACGGACATTCCTCACAGAGAGGTGCGCCGTTCGGCACACAGACCGTCGCCCCGAGCTCCATCATCGCCTGGTTGAGCGCGCCGGGAACATTTTCATCGCGAAGGGCACGCCGAAGCTCCTCAGGAACCGTAAGTTCCCGCATCATCTCCCCCAGCTGCGCTTCCACCGCACTGCGGAACGACTGTTTCATGATGTCGGTATCATCTGCCGCCACGCGCGTCAAGATCCGCAGCACATTTCCGTCTACCGCCGGCACCGGTATCCCATAGGCGATCGAGGCGATGGCACCCGCTGTGTACGAACCGATCCCTTTTAATTCCAGAAGCTTCCCATAATCCGCCGGAAGCACTCCATCATACTCCTCCGTCACGGTGACTGCGGCTTTCTGCATATTTCTCACGCGGTTGTAATAGCCAAGCCCCTCCCAGAGCTTCATCAATTGATCCTCCGGACAGGCTGCAAGCGCTGCCACATCCGGCAATGCTTTTAAAAATCGCTCATAATAGGGCTTTACCGCCTCCACTCTGGTCTGCTGCAGCATGATTTCCGAGACCCACACGCGGTAAGGCTCCGGTCTCTCACGCCACGGGAGCACCCTCGCATGATCCAGAAACCACACGAGCAGGGGCTCTGCCAACTGATTCAGATGATAATTATCCAGCATTCTTTTCTCCGTCTCTTTACTGCTGCGCATTCTTATTCAGATCAAACTGCGCCACAAATACCGCGATTTTTTCGAGGCATTCTTTTATCACATCCTTGGAATATGCATAGGAACACCGGATGTATCCCTCGCCGCAGCTTCCAAAGGCATCTCCCGGTATCACCGCCACCTTCTGCTCCTGCAAAAGTCTTCTGCAGAACTCCATTGAGGTAAGCCCGGTCTCTTTGATCGAAGGGAACACATAGAACGCTCCCTCCGGCTCAACCACCTTAAGTCCCATTGCCCGGAATCCGTCCACCATCAGGTGGCGTCTCTCGTCATACTCCTGGCGCATCACATCGATCTCCTCGTCCCGCACCGGACTCGTGAGTGCTTCTAACGCCGCATACTGGGACGTCGTTCCCGCTGACATCGTCGTGAACTGATGGATCTTGTTCATATGGAAAATGACCTCCGCCGGCCCCGCCGCGATACCCATACGCCATCCGGTCATTGCAAACGCCTTGGAAAAACCGTTTAGAACCACGCAGCGCTCATACATATCCGGCAGTGCCGCGATCGACACATGCTTCTTGCCATAGGTGAGCTCCGCATAGATCTCGTCCGTAATCACAAAGAGGTCATGGGCGAGCACTACCTCGCGGATCGCCTCCAGATCCGCCTTTTCCATGATGGCACCCGTCGGATTATTCGGGAAAGAGATGAGAAGCACTTTTGTCCGCTCTGTGATCTTCTCCTCCAGTTCCTCCGCCGTCAGACGGAACCGGTTCTTCGCCTGCAGCGGAATTGACACCGGAATTCCTCCGCACAGTTCCACGCAGGGGATGTAGGACACATAGGCAGGCTCAACCACCAGAACCTCGTCTCCCGGATCCACCAGCGCACGCAGCGCCAGATCAATCCCCTCGCTTGCCCCCATTGTGATAAGGATCTCATCCGCCCGGTCATAGTGCAGATCGAACTTTTCCAGATACTCCGCTGCCGCCGCACGCAGCTCCACGGTACCGCGGTTGTCGGTATACTTTGTCTCGGCGCGCCGGATGGAAGCGACCGCCGCCTCCCTGACATGCTCCGGCGTCTGGAAGTCCGGCTCCCCGACGCCCAGAGACAGAGCCCCGTCCATGGTATTGGCAATATCGAAAAAATCCTTAATACCGGAATCCGGCATCTCCACAACAACTTTTGACAGATAAGATCTCTTTGTGCTCATATGTATGACTCCTTAGTAACGTACTCATTTTAGGATTTATTATACCCCCTTTCTTTCCAAATGAAAATACTGTTTTCTATTGACAAATTTTAGAAAACGCTGTACTCTAATATTAGTAATTTGTTAATTTTTTATCAAACTATTCAGGAGGGTTTTAGAATGAGTGAATTTAACAATTTGAAATTGGAAATCGCTGACCAGACTGCTGTTCTTTCCATTTCCAGACCAGCAGCTCTTAACGCATTAAACAGTGAGACTCTTGACGAGTTAAACACGGCTCTGACTGAGATCGAAGCTATGGACGATGTCAAGGTTGTCATCTTAACCGGCGGTCCGGACAAGAAGGGCAACGAGTTCAAGTCTTTCGTTGCAGGCGCTGATATCTCCGAGATGGTGAACTTCACCGCTCCGGAAGCAAGAGCATTCGGCATCAAGGCTTCTGTTCCATTTTTCAAGTTAATGAATATGCGTCAGGTTACCATCGCTGCTGTCAACGGTTTTGCTCTCGGCGGCGGATGTGAGATTGCTATGGCGTGTGATATCCGTATCGCATCCGACAATGCTGTTTTCGGACAGCCGGAGTGCGGTCTTGGTATTATCCCTGGATTCGGCGGTACCCAGAGACTTGCCCGTCTGGTTGGTATGGGACGTGCCAAAGAAATGATCTTTACCTGTGACAATATCGATGCCAACGAAGCATACCGCATCGGCCTTGTAAATAAGGTTGTCGCAAAAGAAGAACTGATGGCTACCGCAAAGGCTATGGCTGCAAAGATCATCTCCAAGGGAAGCTACGCAGTCTCCGTTGCCAAGGCAGCAATCAACAACGGCTACGACATGGACATCAAGAATGCCGTTGAGATGGAAGCAAACCTCTTTGGTGTTGTCAACGACACACATGACAAGAAAGAGGGGATGGGCGCATTCCTTGAGAAGAGAGCTGCCAATCTGACAGATTTCTAAACATCGTACACCAGGACTTGACGTTTGGTTCTAAAAACGCTACCATATTTTATAGAAAGACAGCCGGCTATCTTTAGCCGGCTGTTCTGGTATCAGCATACAATACATAGAAAGGTGGTTTTTGATATGTTTGACAAAATCATTGGTTTCATCGGTGCCGGCAACATGGGCAGCGCCATGATCGGCGGCATCTTAAACGCCTCCCTGGTAACCACAGGGCAGGTGATCGCCAGTGCACACTCCAAGGAGACACTCGACGCCATTCACAGCCGGTTCTCCATCGAGACGACACTCTCCAATGAGACCGTCGCCGAACGCAGCGATATTCTGTTTCTCGCCGTCAAGCCGAACAAATTTGATGAGGTGATTCCGCAGATCGCCCCGCATGTAAAGAGCAGCTGCATCATCGTCTCCATCGCTGCTGGCAAGACCATTGCTGCCATCGAAAAAGCGTTTGGCAAAGAGATCAAGCTCGTTCGCGCCATGCCAAACACACCTGCCCTCGTCGGCGAGGCAATGAGCGCCCTGTGCGTCAATGCACACATTACCGAAGCCGAGCTTTCCGAAGTGCAGGCGATCTTCAACTCCTTCGGAAAAGCAGAAGTCGTACCGGAGAGCCTCATCGACGCCGTTGTTGGCGTGTCCGGTTCCTCTCCTGCCTATGTCTATCTGTTTATCGAGGCGATGGCAGACGCCGCCGTTGCTGACGGCATGCCACGGGCACAGGCTTACAAATTTGCCGCCCAGTCCGTCTACGGCGCAGCCAAAATGGTATTGGAGACCGGCAGACACCCCGGCGAACTCAAAGACGCCGTGTGCTCTCCGGGCGGAACGACGATCGAGGCTGTCGCCGCATTGGAACGGGGCGGTCTGCGTGACACCGTAATCACTGCACAGCGCGCCTGCTCTAAAAAATCACACGACATGAGCACAGCGAAATAAAAAAGCAATCACAGGAGGCAACGCATTATGTGGGCATATGAAAGTGTATTTTATCAGATCTATCCGCTTGGGTTCTGCGGCGCACCTTTTGAAAATGACGGGGTTCTCACCCACCGCATCCAAAAGGTAAACGACTGGATTCCTCATATTCAAAAGCTTGGCGCAAACGCCGTATATTTTTCACCGCTCTTTGAATCGGACACCCACGGCTACAATACCAGAGATTACACAAAGATCGACACAAGACTTGGCACCAACGCGGATTTTAAGGAAGTGTGTGACAACCTCCACGCCGCCGGCATCAAAGTCGTCTTAGACGGCGTCTTCAATCACGTCGGCCGCGGTTTCTGGGCATTCCAGGACGTTTTAGAGAAGAGATGGGACTCTCCCTACAAGGACTGGTTTCATATCAGTTTTGACGGGAATTCCAATTATAACGACGGGCTGTGGTATGAGGGCTGGGAAGGGAATTATGATCTCGTAAAGCTGAATCTGCACAACGAGGATGTCATCGCACACCTCTTTTCCTGCATCAAGGGCTGGATAGATGAGTTTGACATCGACGGACTGCGGCTGGATGTGGCTTACTGCCTCGACCATGATTTTATCCGAAGGCTGCGCGCCTACTGTGACACCTTAAAGCCAGATTTCTTCCTGGTCGGCGAGGTCGTACACGGCGATTACAACCAGATCATGAACGACGCCATGCTGCACTCCGTGACAAACTATGAGTGCTACAAGGGACTGTATTCCAGTTTTAACTCCATGAACATGTTCGAGATCAATCACTCTCTGCTGCGCCAGTTCGGCCCGGACAACTGGACTCTGTACAAGGGAAAGCACCTGCTCTCCTTCGTCGACAACCATGACGTCACCCGTGTGGCAAGCATCCTCTCAAACGAGGCGCACCTTCCGTTAATCTATGCCATGCAGTTCGGCATGCCGGGCATTCCATGCGTGTACTACGGAAGTGAATGGGGTGCCAAAGCGCGAAAAGAGGACGGCGATCCCGCATTGCGCGCCTGCTTTGACGCACCGGAATGGACCACGCTCACGGATTTCATCAGCCGCCTTGCCGCCGCGAAAAAGTCTTCCGAGGCGTTAAACTACGGCGATTTCCGCTCTGTCCTGCTCACGAATAAGCAGTCCATCTTTGAGCGGAAAAGCGCCAATGAGCGTGTGTTAGTCGCCATCAACGCCGATTCCGAAAGCTTCACGGCGCATTTCGACGCAGGCTGCGGCACAGCTGTTGACCTGCTCACCGGGGAGACGCACGACTTTGGAGGTGGCAGTACGCTCCCGCCTTACTCCGCAGCCTTCTGGAAGATGGAACACTGAGACAGAAGACTGACAGATCAAAGGGACTGACGCAGAGGCAGGGATCTGATAACCTGGAAATTCATATGTAAGTTCCGAATATAACAGGCGGCGGTAAATCTGACCGCAAAATCCGGTATTTCTAACCACGCCACGCTTTGCATCTGCGATGATCTGTGTCTTTCCAAGCTTTGAGCACTCCGCAGGATGTGTCCGCAACCTGCAGACAATTTTAGGATTCTCGTGTGTCCCTAGCGGCACCAGGGAATCCGCTCATTGTCTGCGGTTTGTCGGACACATCCTACGTATTGTCAAAGCGTGGCAAGAGACACAGAATCTGATGCATAGCGCGGCATGGAAGAAATACTCGAATTTTGCTTCAAAGATTTACCGCCGCCTGTTACATTTTAGAACTTCACATCTGCAGGTTCCTTATAATCAGATCCTGACCTCTGTGTCAGCCCTTTCTCTGTCAGTTCTTCTTTCCCAGTGTGACAGAGAGCGTCTGCTCTTCATACTGTCCGTTGGAAGATCTCTGGATGGTGACATCCACGGTCGTTCCTGCTTTATAATACTGAAGTTTAGAGGACAGATCCTCCATCGAGGAGACATCCTTGCCGTCAAATGCGGTAATAATATCGCCCTTCTGAATTCCGGCCTGCTCTGCGGCGGAGTTCTCTTTTACCTGTGTTACATAGACACCGGTCGGCATATTGTAGGTTTTTGCCACATCACTTGTGACATCGACGCCGCCGATACCAAGATATGCACTGTCTGCCTCATCTACCTTTTCCTTCGTAATCAGATCCTCAATGATCGGCATTGCTGTGCTGATCGGGATCGCATAACCGATTCCCTCAACACTTGTGTCTGCATATTTTACAGAGTTGATACCGATGACCTCGCCTGCTGCATTGAGCAGTGCACCGCCACTGTTACCAGGGTTGATCGCTGCACTGGTCTGGATCAGTTCTGCGGTGTAATTTGTGTTGCTGTTGGAATCGGATACGGTTACTTCACGGTTCAATGCGCTGATGACACCGGTTGTCACAGACTGACCATAGCCGAGTGCATTACCGATGGCGATCGCTGCCTGTCCGGCTTTCAGATCATCCGAATTGCCAAGTGTTGCAACTTTGATTGTATTTAATGTGTCAGAATCGATGCTGCTTAACGCAACGCGGATAACTGCAAGATCTGTGGAAGGATCGGTACCCTTGATCTCCGCGCTGACGGTTGTGTTGTCACTGAATGCGACTGTAAGGCTGTCTGCCCCCTCCACCACATGATTGTTGGTCGCAATGTAAAGATTGTCTGCATCCTGGCTCACGATAATACCGGAACCGCAGCTTGTGCTCTGCTGTGTCTGTGTTCCGCCGAAAAAGCTCTGATACTGGGATTCGCTCACATTCGTGATCGATACGATAGAAGGCATTACCGCTTCCACGATGTCAGAGACATCGGATGCCACATAGCTGGATGATGCGCCGGTCGCCTCAATCTTGGTGTTGGAATCGGACTGTGTCAGCACGCTGCCTGTGGCTGCCACCGTGGAATCCGAATCTCCGAAAATCTGACCCGATGCGAGATGTACGCCCTCGAACACCGTTCCGGATACCAGCCCGAAGACAAGTGCCAGTGCTGCACATTTTGCAAGCTTCATACCAAAGCCGCCCGGCTTTCTCTCTCTCTTTTCTCTTCTCTTCTTTTCCTTCTTGCCGGAAGGATTCTGACCGTACGCCGCATTCCCGGCTCCCTGGCTCTGGTAGAACTGTTGCTGATAACCGCCGTTCTGGTAGGTTCCTCCGTTCTGGCCGTATGCACTGTTATTCTGCGTGCCGCTCTGGTAGGTTCCTCCGTTCTGGTAAGTTCCTCCGTTCTGGTAGGTTCCTCCGTTCTGACCGTATGCGCTGCCATTCTGGTAAGCTCCGTTTGCGCTGTATGCTCCGTTGTTCTGCGATGTGCCGTTCTGATTCGTTCCGTTATTATATGAATAGAAGGAATCGGAAGACTGGTTATGATTACGTTCATTGTTATCCATAATAATTGCTCCTTTCCCTGACAACTCTTTGTTCTGTTCCAGTGAGTATTTCTTTTTCTCTCTCACTTTCTATGATGCAGTTTACAGGGAAAATGTGATGTAATTGTGACGAAAGTATCAAAAAAGTATGTTTCTGTTCTTTTCTGTCTAAAAAAGGACCTGCCACACCAGATTCCAAACGCCCGCCACGAGCAGTCCCACATAGAATCCATTTCTCCAGCGCTTCTTTTTCAGGGAAAATGCAAGTGTCAAAATAATAAACAGATATAAAAGATCCGTCAGGTAATAAACACGCGCACCGGACGCATACATCGTCGGAGAGCAATACATAATCGCCTCACTCGCGATTCCCGCAAGATAGGCGAGCATCAGCGTGATGTGCTTATTTGACATGCGACATAAAAACGGCAGGGTGAAAAGCAGCGCCGCAGCCCACCAGATCATCGCAAGAATCACTTCCCGCGTCATCACCGCCATGGACGGCACCTGGTACACGCACGCTTCAATATTGATATACTGCATCCCCATATCCGATAACAGATCAAAGCCTGCATAAGGAAGCAGTGCTGCCAGGGTAAAGACCGCCGCGATCCCAAGAGCGATCCAGTCTCTCTTTTTCTTCTGCTCCTGCTGCAGCAGAAGAAGGATTCCCACAACCCAGATGCCGCATAAAAACAGTTTGTTCTCATTTGCAAACGATGACAGCAGCCAGTGTATCGTGATGAACACATGCTGTCCGAAAGGCATCGTCTCGTATTCCGGCATCCAGTTTGCAATCTCACTTGCCACACGGATCTCATTGCCGGGAGCCGAGAACAGAATCACAAACGCCACCGCTGTCGCAAGTGTCTGAACCAGAAGAAGCGGATGCACTTTTTTATGGCGAAGGAACAGTGCGGCAACCGCCAACACCTCAAACGTCAGCAAAACAGCGCTCATCTGCTCGATGGACATCGTTCCTGCCACCGCGCACGGTATGCTGATCAGAAAATATTTCTTATTCAGCGCAGGCTCTTCCCCCGGCTTTGCGAACACCGCGTCCGCAAAAGGCATCAGCGCCCAGATTCCGCAGGTAAAACACCAGGTATAGAAGATGGAACCATTCACCCAGACCGCCGCATAGCCGACAGTCATAATGTTCATGAGAAAATAGCCGCCCACTGCCGCTGCGCAGGGCCCGATCGCTTCCTCACTGTGTACACCAATCCCTGCCGCCTTTTCTGACAAGCGCAGCACCCCCATCGGCAGAAGCACCAGCATCACGGCATTTACCACACGCCAGAAGCCGAGCCCTAGCCGGAATGCAAGATACACAAACGCCTCTCCCGACATTCTTCCCACCCAGGTCTGATAGCGCCAGGACAGATACTCTCCAAATCCCATACTGTTCGTATACTGATAAAAAAAGGCATCGTCGCCATCCGAATAGCTGCTCTGACTTACCACCAGAAGTGCCCCGATCAGCATCAATGCCCAAAAAATCCACACTTTATATTTTTTACTCATAAAACCCTCTATTCCACAGATTCCATGCCCAAAAGAAATCACAACCGGTTATTCCGAAATCAAAACCGTTATTCCCTGCCGGGAGTGTCTTCCTGCTCCACTGCATCCAAAAGCACCGATTCAATCAGATATCTCGGACGCCGTTTCGTCTCCATATACGTCTTCCCGATATACTCTCCGATAATTCCAATCGCAAACAGCTGCAGACCGCCGAGCACCCAGATGGAAATAATCACACTTGTCCACCCCGGTTCCACATTGCCGTTCGCGTAATCCACAAACGCCTTAATCAGCATTCCCAGGCTGACGAGGCACACAAACAATCCGCCCATCGTAATCATGCGGATCGGCTTGACCGAGAGCGATGTCACTCCCTCCAGCGCAAATGCCACCATTTTTCCAAGCGGATATTTGCTCTCCCCCGCGAAACGCTCCCCGCGCTCATAGGTTACGGTCGTACTCTGATAGCCCACCATTGGAACAATTCCACGCAGAAACAGATTCACCTCTTCAAAAGACAGGAGTCCTTTTGCGGCACGTCTGCTTAACAGCCGGTAATCCGCGTGATTGTACACGATCTCCGCCCCCAGGAAATGAAGCATCCGGTAAAAAAGCTGGGCCGTGTTGCGCTTAAAAAACGTGTCCTTCTGTCTGGAAGACCGCACACCATAGACAATATCATTTCCCGCTTCATAGGCATCGATCATGCGGTCCATCGCATCCACATCGTCCTGCAGATCCGCATCCATGGAGACGATCATATCCGCATGTTCCGCCGCCACCGCAATCCCTGCCAGAAGCGCATTCTGATGTCCGCGGTTCCTGGATAAATTGACACCGGAAAATACGGAATTCTCCTCGTGAAGCTTCTGAATCATCTCCCACGTCGCGTCTTTCGATCCGTCATTCACAAACAGAATCCGGCTGTCCGCGTCGATTTTGCCGCTCTGACGCAATGTCTGCACTTTTTCCCGCAGTCTTTTGGATGTCTCCGGAAGTACCTCCTGCTCATTATAGCAGGGTACTACGATATATAGTATGTTACTCATTTTCTGCTCCCTACTTTTCTGACCATATCCGCTTCCAGTAATACGGACTCATGGTACACTTCAAGATCTGCCGTCTGCCAAGCTTCTGATAGCGTTTTCCCAGAAAATAGCCGGCGTACCTGCCGACACACTGCCACCCTAACTTCCAGATCAGATACGGCTTGTGAATCTTACACAGATAACCCATCGTATTTTTCACCAGACGCATGCCCTCCGCCTCCGAGCTGACCTGCTCAAAGATCTCCGGATGTGCCGTCTGGGACACCGCCAGATCAAAATTGCGGTGAAACTGCTGCTTCACCGAATAGTTGTGCGAATGAACCACCTCGGCGTCCGCCGCATACGCAACCTTGTATCCTTCCTGCACTGCATGCGCCGCAAAAAACATATCCTCGTTAAAAATAACCGGCGATTCAAATCCGCCGAGCTGCTCAAACAGATCCCTGCGGTATGCAGCGCACACGTCCGAGCAGAAAAAAGTCTTAATGCCAAGCCGCGGTATGTCCTCACGGCTCTTGACGCATCCCTCATCGGGATAATTAAACTGTCTGGTATAGCGCTCGATGATGCCGCAGTCCTCCCGCGGGAGCTGCCTTGCATACGCGACCGCAACCGCACCTTTGGCTGGAGTCCCCGGACCGTGCGCACCGGATGTGAGCGCATGCACCAGATGTTCCACCAGCCTTTCGTCTGCCGGCACCGCATCCTGTGTCATGAATATCAGAATATCCGCTTCGGAATACCCCGCTCCCATATTCCTGGCACCGCCGTGGTCAAAGTTCTCTCTGGTCATGTGAAAAATGCGGCTTGGAAACGGAAGTTCCTTTCTGATCTGCTCGATCGGATACTTCCGGATGGCATCGTTCCACAGCGTCTCCTCGGTATTCACCAGAATAAGTTCATGTATAACAAAGGTCTGCTCCTGCAATTTTTGCAGGAGCAGACAAAAAGTGTCATCCGGTTTGTAAGTCGGAATTATGATATCTACACGCATCAATAGCCATCTCCCTGGTGGAATCCGGTATCACTGATAATCTTTTCACTGTTGCTCTTTACCGTGTCTGTCGGCTCATATTCCGTATCATCGTACAAGAACTGATGCAGCTGAATGACGTTGGACTTCAGATCACACGGTACTACCACACTTCCCTTGGAGCCGAGCGTGACCGTATTCTTCTCAAACGGGAATCCGGTCGTCTCGCCAAGGCTGTAATTAAAGATCTGGGATGCAAGTGCAATCAGGTCGGTGTTGCTGTAACTTGTCTTAATATCGCCGAATACCTCGTCGATCAGACTGTTGATCGTCTTGAGATCGGACTTCTGCGCCTTCTGGATCATTGCCGTAAGCACTGCTCTCTGACGCTCGGTACGCTTATAGTCATCGCCCGCCGTATAACGGATACGCGCGAATGCACATGCCTGTACACCATCCATCGTATAGGTGCCGGCTCCCGGCAGATACTCAGATTTCTTCTTGGTCAGCTTGGATATCTCATCCATGTAGCCGTGCATCAGTACCGCTTCCTCATCGGTTACGGTCATCTCAACACCGCCGAGAAGATCCACACACTCTACGACCGCATTAAAGTCCACGGTCACATAATCCGTAATATTTAAATCAAGGTTCGTGTTTAACATGGAGATCGCCTGCTCCGGCCCACCGTTCGCATAGGCTGAGTTACATTTCCGGTAGGTGCTGTTGCCGATATCGAGATAAGAATCTCTGTATACGGATACCAGCTTTACCTCATGTGTATCGTTGTTGATGCTCGCAATCATAATCACGTCGCTGTTGCCCTTGGATAAGTTGCCGTTGGAACGGTTGTCCAGTCCGAACAGCGCGATCGTCGTATACCCCTTCATGATCTGCTGGGATTCCGAAGAAAGTCCCTCGTTGAATTCCAGATCGCTCTCATCGAAAGAGGTGTCCTTCTCGATTTTGGAGAGCTTCACTACCGCAAACAATACAACTGCCAGAAGCAGAAGTACCAGAATCTCAACCACAACAAGAATAATCTTCTTCTGACGCTTCTTCTTGCGGATTGCTGCCTTCTGCGCCTTGGTAAGCGGCTTTCTCTGCGGATGACCATTGCCGCCCGCCTGTGTCCGGTTGCTGCTGTGCGTCCCATTGCTGCTATGTGCCCCATTTCTGCTGTTGCCACTACTACTCATAAATTTTTCTCCTAATATGCATTTTTATTGATAAATCCTTTGAAAACCGTGAGAAACAGAATCTTGACATCCAGTCCCAGTGTCCAGTTCTCGATATAGTACAGATCATGCTCGATGCGCTTGCGGATCGACGTGTCTCCACGGTACCCGTTGACCTGAGCCCAGCCGGTCATTCCCGGACGCACCTGATGCTTGATCATATATCTCGGGATCTCTTCCCGGAATTTCTCTACATACTGCGGACGCTCGGGTCTAGGTCCCACCAGACTCATATCGCCCTTCAGCACATTAAATAACTGTGGGAATTCGTCCAGGCTTGTCTTGCGCAAGAACTTTCCGACTTCTGTGACACGCGGATCGTTCTTCTTCGTCCAGCCCTTCTGTTCTTCCTCCTCCGTCTGCACATACATGGTGCGGAACTTGTACATCTTAAACGGCTTATTGTGCAGTCCCACTCTCTCCTGTGCAAAGATCAGCGGTCCCTTCGATGTCGCCTTGACAAGGATCGCTGACAGCAGCATCACCGGTGAAAAAAGGATGATGCACACAATCGATCCCACCACATCCATACAGCGCTTCACAAATGCGTTGAATGTGTTGGACAGCGGCACATAACGGATATTGATCACAGGGAGTCCTAAAAGGTCCTCCGTGTAAGGTCTCGTAGGTATGATGTTGCCGTAATCCGGAATGAACTTGGTGTGCACGCCGGACTTCTCACACTCCGCAACTATTTTTTCCAGCTTATAATATTCTTCCAGTCCGAGGGTGATTGCAATCTCATCGAGACTGTTCTGTGGCAGGATGTAATTCAGGTTGCCAATGCTGCCGATGACCTTCACTCCCTTGTAGGAGGTGCCTCTGGCAATATTATCGTCCAATACCCCGCGCACATTGTATCCCCACTGCGGATTCTGCTGAATCCTGTCGATATACTGCTCTGCCGCTCTTGAATAGCCGACGAGCAGAATGTGCTTTAAATTGTATCCCCTTCTGCGAATGCTTCGCAGAAATCTGCGGATCAAAAGGCGGACAATCTCTTCCACCACAATATTGGTCACGTAGAAATAAAAAAGCATCTCTCGTGAGAAGTTGCGATACTGCGGATTGTAGGACGTCAGGGTAAAGAGAGCCGCAAACATCAACAGCAGTCCAACCGTATTCGCCATCACAATGTTGGAAAACTCCAGCCGTCTCCCCTGCACGCGCTTGGACGTGTACAGATTGAACGCATAATACAACAAAATATACACCGGAACAATGAGCAGCAGCGCTCTCATGTAGAACTCAAATGAGAGTACGCCGACTTCATGATCCAGAATACCGCTCAGGAACTTCAGCCACCATGCAAACACGTATGATACGATGATTACAAAAGCATCGATCAGTACATGCAGCTTATTAAAGTACTGCTGATTATCTTTTATCATATTTTATACTGCTATCCTTTTGCGAAATTCTAATTACCATATGCTATCAATGATACAATAATTTCCCTAAAAGCACAACGCCTTTTTCGCAAACATTCTGTAACATTTTCTTAATATTTCTTAAAGATTTGTTTGACGATCAAATTTATCTTCCTGCCAGAATCCGGATCACATTGCCCCACAGCGCCAGCTGTATGCACGCGTAATTTCCCAGATTTTTCCACGAGAAACGCACTTTTTTGCATGCGCGGCACCCGGTGATCCCGGCGCCGATTCCCTTCAAATATTCACCTGCAAATCCTTTTTTTAGGAAAAACAGACTCTTGATGAGAATCCCTGAAAAGATCAGGGGCAGGTTGATCAAAAGCTGCAAAAACGGCATGTTTTTATAGATCAGGTACATCGAATTGCGCGCCGCGAGGAACACCTTTTTCTCATTATAGCGCGTCCCTGTGGTGGCACTTCCCACATGATACACCCGCGCCCCGGGCGCATAGCAGTTGATGTACCCGTGAATCTTTGCCCGATACCCCATATCGACATCCTCAAGATATGCAAAATGGCGCTCGTCGAACGGTCCCATCCCGCGCAGCAGCCCGGTGCGGTATATGACGGCGCCGCCGCAGCAGGAAAACACGCGGCACGGTCTGTTAAAATCCGCCAGCGGTTTTCCCTTTCCGCGCGCCACCGCCCATCCAAATGCCGTGTAATAGTCGCCGGCATTATCGATGCGCTCTCTGTCATGATAATCGACCATCATTGCTCCCGCGGAAAAGATGCGGTCCGACTTTTTGATCGCCGCAAGCAGCTCCTCCACGAATTCCGGCAGAACCTCCGTGTCGTTGTTGAGCAGGATGACATACGGCGTGTCGGCATGCCGTATGCCCTCATTCACCGCTCCGCAGAAACCCGTATTCTCCTTTAGCGCAAGCATCGTAAGATCCAGGCTGGAGGTCACCTCTGTACTGCCGTCGTCCGAGCCGTTGTCCACCACCAGAAGCTTAAAATCCGTGCAGGTCTGTTTTTCCAGTGTCTGTATACAATTTTCCAAAAGCTTCTTTCCGTTGTAATTCGGAATAATTACCGTAACTTCCGGCTGACTCGCCATGTAATACCTCCGCTTAATGATAATCTCTCAGCGCATAATTCGGATATACCGTTGAAAAATTTGGATTGTAGTAGGGATCACCGTTCTTTAAAATGCCGATCCAGTGATTCCGCATATATTCGATCTCCCGTCCGAAGCGCGCCACTTTTTCCGGGGAATCCTCGCTTCCGCGCGATTTGGATTCGTAGTGATAGGCTTCCACCCGCGGCTGGTACACCACAAGGTAACCCTCTTTGCGGACTTTCAGGCAGAAGTCCACATCATTGAACGCCACGGCAAGCTTTTCCTCAAATCCACCCACCGCCTCGTAAATACTCCGCTTTACCATCAGGCATGCCGCCGTGACTGCCGAATAATCCATGGCAAGCGACGCCTTGTGCAGGTATCCGCTGCGCGCTCTCTGCAGTCCCATAAACATGTTCTGCCCGATGCCACGTGCATTGCCGCCAATTCCGACAACGATTCCCGCATGCTGCACGGTATCATCCGGATAGTACAGCTTCGCGCCCACGACGCCGACCTCCCTGCGCTGGCAGGTGCCAAGCATCTCTTCGAGCCAGTTTTCGGTAATCATCTCGATGTCATTGTTCATAAGCACCAGATATTCGCCCTTTGCATGAGAGACGCCGAAATTGTTAAGCGCCGAATAATTAAACCCTTCCTTCCAGACTGCCACGCAGATCCGCTGTCCGCCGGATAAGGTTCCCTCATAGCACACCGCTTCGCCCTCTTTCACCTCTTCGGATGTGATCGAGCGGTAAAAATCAAACGTCTCCGGAGCGCTGTTATTCTCCACCACAATGACTTCATAATTTGCATAATGCGTTTTTTGAATGGCTGCAAGACATTTTTTTAACGTCTCCACTTCATCCCTGCTCGGTATCACGATCGAGACCAGCGGATTGCCACTGTAAGGATAGCGCACCGTGTAAAAGCCCATATCCTTTGTCGCCGTCACTTCCCCCGCAATCCCCTGACGCTTCAGATGATCCTCGAGCGCGCGCCGTCCCGCATCCACCGCATACTGCTTGGAAAACGGGTTTTCCGACGTCGACTCCGTGTGGCAGCGCCAGTGGTAGAGCACCCGCGGCACATGTCCGATGGCCTCTGCGCACTCCACACAGCGCAGAAACAGGTCGTAATCCTGCGCACCGTCATACTCCTCACGGATCATGCCGGCTTTCTCCAGAAGCGTTTTCCGCATCATGGTAAAGTGCGTGATATAGTTGTTGGAACGAAGCAGATCGATGTTGATGTCCGGCTTAAAGTGCGGCTGGAAATGCGTTTTTCCATCCATGTCCACCTTGTCTTCATCCGTGTAGATCATGTCATACTGCGCACCGGCTTTTCTAAAACCTGTCGCTGCAACTCCGGTCTCATCCTTCGGTCCCCGCAGAATCAGATGCACGGTCTCATACAGTGCGTCCGGCGCCAGCAGATCGTCATGATCTAAAAGTGCAATCCACTCCCCGTGCGCCATTGCAATCGCCGCATTGGTATTGCCGGCGATTCCAAGATTTTTTTCCAGTCTGCGGTAACAGATGCGTGTATCCTCTCCGGCACATTTCCTCACGACCGCCTCAAGACGCGCAGCGTTTTCCTCCGGACTTCCGTCTGCCAGGCAGAGTTCCCAGTTTTCGTAACTCTGCGCCTGCACCGAACCGATCATCTCCCGCAGGAATGTCTCATTGGTACAATAGAGCGGCACTACGATGCTGACGCAGGGTGCTCCCTTCCACGCGGCGGACTGCTTCCGCTGACGGCGCAGCGTCTCCTCCGTCGCCTTGTGATGCTCATACCATGGCTCATACGGCACATTTTCCGATTCCATCTTCTCCTGCAGCCGGATGAAGAACTCCTTCACTCCGTAATGCTTCAGATAACGCACCCCTTTGATAACCTTCTGCACTGTAATCTTCATATGCTCAATGCTTCTTCTGATGGATGTAAAGCCATCCATCGGAATAATCTTTCCTTTCCTCTTCTGACATTTCCGTGTACTTACCGAAATCCATTTTTGCAAGAACCATCTGCGGCTCACTGCACTTGTAGCACTCCACATCCTTGCGTCTGGACACTACGCGCATCCAGCCGCAGGACGGACATATATATACCTTCATCATAGAACCGGAATCTCCTCTTTTCTGTCTCGTACCAGCTGCCTTTTTGTTTTACTCACCTGTTTTCGCCGTCCCCCGCGTTATCTGCGCAGCGAAAAATCAGAATTGTCCAGTGTCAGATTCGGATTATAGTAGGGATCTCCCTGCTCAATCTGATCTCTCCAGCGCGAAAGCAGAATCTCCACCTCACCGTTAAAGCGCTCAACTTTTTCCGGGGAATCCTCGTAGCCTCTCGACTTCGATTCGTAGTGGTGCATTTCCGCGTAGGGATCGTACACGACGAGCCATCCGTGCTTTCTTACTTTCAGGCAGTAGTCCACATCATTGAACGCCACGGCGAGCTCCCCGGTCATTCCCCCGACCGCCTCAAACGCCTGGCGCTTCGTCATCATGCACGCCGCGGTAACCGCCGAATAATCCTGCGCGCACAGAATTCTGCCAAAATATCCCGTATCGTATCTGGATTTTCCAATGAAAGCATGTCCCGCCGTGCCGCCAAAGCCTAAGATCACACCGGCATGCTGGATCGTATCGTCCGCATACAAGAGCTTTGCACCGACGATTCCGACGTCCTCTCTCATACAATATCCGAGCATCTCCCGGATACAGCCCCCGTCAATCATCTCCGTATCGTTGTTCAGCAGCAGGAAATAATCTCCCCTGCATGCCGCCGCGCCGAAATTATTGATCTTTGAGTAGTTAAAGCCGCCCTCGTAGTACACCACCCGGACATTTTCATGCCCCGCCTCAAGTTCCTTATAATAAGCAAACGTCTCCGGCTCGGTACTGTTATTTTCCACAATCACAACCTCAAAATTTCGGTAGTCGGATTTTGTAAAAATGGAATCCAGACACAGCTTTAAATCCTCCGCGTGATCCTTGTTTGGTATGATAATGGATACCAGAGGTTCCTTTTTCCACTCGTAGATTGTGCGGTACATTCCGTAGAACGATGCATTTTCCACGCGCGCCGGTATTCCCAGTCTGCGGTAATGCTCCTCAATGGCGCGCCGTCCCGCCTCAAACGCATAGAGCTTGCTCTCCGGATTGGATGCGGTCGAGTCCATATGGCAGCGCCAGTGATACAGAATCTTCGGCACATGATAAATCTTTTTGGCCTGCTCGCTGCATCTTAGGATAAAGTCCAGATCCTGCGCGCCGTCAAACGCGCTCTGGTAGCTCCCCGCACGCTCCGCCACATCTTTTCGCACTGCGAGCAGGTGGCAGATGTAATTCACACTGCACAACAGATCCAGGTCAAAGTCCGGTTTGAAATGCGGCTCAAAAAAGTGTCTGCCGTCCATGCTGACCTTGTCCTCATCGGAGTAGAGCATATCAATCGCGTCATCCCTGCGGATCGCCGACGCAAATTCGTATAGCGCATTTTCCGGCACGAGATCGTCATGATCCACCGGTACAAGATAGTCTCCGGAAGCCATTGCAAGCGCGGCGTTCGTATTCTCCGCGATCCCGCCGTTCTCCGGCAGCACCTGATAGTGAATCCGCGCATCACGCCCGGCATACTCCTCCAGAATGGAGATCAGTGCTGCATCCTCTTCCCCGGATGCGGCAAGCGCCATACACAGTTCCCAGTTTCCGTAAGTCTGCGCCGTCACGGAATCAATCATCTCCCGCAGATACTGCGGCTTCGTCTTATAGAGCGGCACGACCAGCGAAAACAACGGTCCCGCATCAAACACATCCTCTCTCTGGCGCTGCAGTTCTTCCGGCGCCGGAAGATATTTTGCCCGCCAGTTCTCATAGGTATTGCCCTCTTTGTGCGTCAGCTTGCTCTTAATCTTATAAGCGGTTGCAGAGATTCCGTTGCGCTCCAGATAGCGGACGGTATCCCCGGCTTTTTCGATTACATACTGCAGCTTCGTGCCCTCGTCCCACTTCGTGAGTCTGGTTCTCGAATGATTCTTCGCGCCACGCATCTCCAGATAAAACGGTCCGCTCTGCCCTCCCGCTGCGGTTCCCTGCACCAGAAAACCGGGCTTCGCCTCCTTATCACATTCCGGAAAAACAGAAAGAAGATCCTTGCGGTAATAGTGCTCCACCTTCTCGGAAATCGGCTGTCTGCTGCCGTCGAGAAGTTCAAGCTTGATATCCCCCGCCGACATGCACCAGCCAGTGACCGTAATCTGGCTCCCCTCTCTGTGACAGTTTTCCACATAGTAGCTGACTTCATTCTCCAGTCTGCCAAGCTTTGCTGTTGAGATGGCATAAGATTTCTTATATTCTTCCCTGTAAGCAGCCATCAATGTCACCCGGCGGCCATTGCGCCAGTCCGGCGGAAGCTCTATGATGCCTACCACTTCCTCCTCGATCTCATTGATGCTGCGGATATATTTCTGCCGGACCTCCGCACCGCGATTCACCTGTACCGTAAGCGGAAGCTCTCTGTTGTCCAGATATGCCTTGATGGAATGTTCCTTCGTACTCCCATCAAAAAACCACCCGACAAAGACCAGCGTGTCCTGTTCCTTCAGATGGAACCGCATCTTTTCCACAAAAAATTTATGTGTATCCATGGTCCGTCCTCTCTCGCCATTGACTCCTCGGTCAATCTCTTTGATTTCGTATTCCACTATAACAATTCCGACGTTTTGCGTCAAGTTGTTACCACGCCTTTACATTCCTTTTGTTCTCTGTTAATGTAGAATGCAAAGAATAAACCGATCAACTCAAAGGAGTCCTTATGATGCGTTTTAAACACCTTTTTTCCACTGTCATTGTCGTTCTTTTTGCCGTAGTTCTCGCGGCATGCTCCCATCATACACTCGTGGAATCCAAAAAAGATTCCACCGGCTACACCCCCGATCCCGCCACGGAATATCTGGTGACGCAATACGCGGACGCAACCGGCGTGCAGGGAACTTTTTACACCATCACGAACGATACCACCCTCATCATCATCGACGGGGGCTGGGCAGACAACGCCTCCGCCGTACGCGAGGTCATCGCCGCCCACGGGAACCATGTCAACGCCTGGATTCTCTCACATCCGCATCAGGATCACGCCGGCGCATTCAATCAGATCTACGCCGCACCGGACGGCATCACGATCGACGCCGTCTACGACAATGGTTTCGACTATGACTTTATCGAAGCGGCCGGAGAGCCGTACGATGACATTACAGTGATGGAGACCTACCACACGCTCACCCGGGATGCCTCCAACGTGACGCACCTGCACCGCGGCGACGTCCTCTCCATCTGCGGTCTGACGTTCTCCGTCCTAAATGCCTATGACGACACGGTTCTGCAGAATGTCGGAGATGAGAAAGATTACCAGAACAATGCTTCCCTCCTCTTAAAAGTAAGCAGCGCGAACAGCAGCATGCTCTTTTGTTCGGACATCAAATACGATATGAATGATTCCCTGCTTGCCGCATGCAAAGACCAGCTCGCCTGCGATTACGTGCAGACCGGCCACCACGGAAACTGGTCTTTCTCGGAGGAATTCTACGACGCAACCGGCGCCTCCGTCTATTTTATCGATGCGCCTTCCTCCATCACCGACAACGCCGACTTTCCGGCGAGCACGCTCAAATCCGACCTGCTCGCAAAAGGAAAGACGGTGCTTGATTTTAGCACCGCCCCGAATACTGTTACCTTGAAATGATGTCATCATGAACTCTGACGAGTTCCTATTGAAAGTTCCCTGTGAAACTTCCACTTGTGTGAAATGCCCTGTAACTGTGGAATCATACTTATCCGTGTAGTTTGTTTGTTTGAAAAGAAAGAGGCGAAATGCCTCTTCTTTTTTATTACGTTTCCTGCATCTTCCGATGCGCTTCTCACTGCAAACTGATGCTAATTAAAATAATAGCTTCCCGCTGCATTGATCTGCACGCTGCTCTTGTTCTGCACGAAGACGCGGTAATGTCCGCTGCTCGTGATTGCAAAATCGTGTGCTAAACTTCCTGATCCCTCCACATAACGCGCATTGTTCAGTCCATCCATGATACCGATCCAGTACTTACTGCTATCTGGTACTGCTGTAGAGCCAATATGGATCGTCTGTCCCTTACTTACCCAGAACTGGTTGCTCACCATGCGCGTGCCCGGAGACACATTCCAGTTAAATGTTGCCATCTCATTCGCACTCAGCAGTGGGCTGATGACTTCAAGCTCCGGATACGCATACTCCAAGGTATCGTAAGAGCGGTCCATCACACCTAAGATCTGCTGTTCCTCGAGTACAATCTCCTCGCCTCCATCTGCCGTGACAGCCTCCACATTCTGGTAGATGTCGTCGTGGACGTCTGCAGCCCCATTGCCCGCTGCGTAAACCGGTGTCACACTCATCAGCACAAACGCCGCCGCAAAACACATACTTGCCAGTCTCGATGCTGCTTTTCCATTATATTTTCCCATATACTCAATTCTCCTTTCCAGTCTTCTCTGGTTCTCATAAAGCATAGAAAAAATATAATTCTCATCGGTCACAGGACTGTGCTTCACACTCTCTATAATCATTTCAAAATAACACCCTGCATCCATTTCATCGCTGATGGCTGCAATCGCACGTGCATCGCAGTAAATCTCGCTCCACTCGTCCAGCAGTACCATCAGGTTCCCCGTCAGCGGGTTGATGTGGTGCACTGCAGTCACACACATACCGCATAATCTGACAAACGGGTCATGACTCTTGTAATGCATCAGCTCGTGATGAAAGATCACGCTCAGATGCTTTCTGTCGTAGGCAATATCCGGAAGCACCACCCGGCACCGGAAAATACCGGCAAGCATCGGACTGGTGATACGGTCATTCCGGTACAGACGAATGTTCGACCGGATGCCAAGCTTTTTCTTCACACGTGCGAACTCTTCCCGCACGGCTTCCTCTTCCTCCGGAATGTCACGCATCTGAATCCGCTTCATCCCGCGCAGGCTGCCTGCAAACTCTGTGATTCCCTTTGCCATGAGGGCAAGCCAGCAGACTGCGGCAAAGAACGCAAGAATCCATAAAAATCCTGTTAAAGAAAAATTGATCTGCCAGATACCTTCCTTCTGCAGATAACCGTGAATCGTCATCTGCATCCATCCATAATCCAATGGAATCAGGTACAACAGGCAGACCAGAAAAAGCGCCAGATATACATATTGCGGCTTCGTACAAAAGCGGCTGTTCATAAGCAGCCGCCAGAGTCCGTACGCTGCCGTTCCCGTGACAGAGGTAATTACCACTGCAAATAAAATCTGATTAGCTATGTTCATTCAGCTTTTTCTTTAGTTTCTCGATGTCCTTTGCATCCAGCATGTCATCACACAGACAGCATGCCAGTTCTCCGAGATCTCCCTTCGTAAAGAACTTTGCACTCTCTTCCATCGTCGCGCGCCAGAAGTCTTCCTTGCTGACAAGCGGCTGATAATAGCAGTATCTGCCCTTGCGGTACATATTCAGAAAGCCTTTCTTTACCAGACGGGATAAAAATGTGGAAACAGTCTGCGGCTTCCAGTTCTTGCCGTTCTCATGATTGACTCCATCCATGACTTCCTGCAATGCCAATTCTTCTGTAGAATCCCAAATGACCTTCATCACGAGCTTTTCGCATGCTGAAATATCGTTCGTATCCATAAAATCATTCCCCTTTCTACGGTTATAGTATAAACCATATTCGTATCAAATTCAATCTTTTTTTCTGATACTTCCGTATCTTTTCCATTTTTATCACAATTTTACCAAAAAGGCAAGCAAAACAAGCACATTCTTTATAAAATATTAGATATTATGCGTTCTCCTTGCTCTTGCTGATGGAGATCTCGATACAGCGCAGATCAGAGCCGAGTGCCTGAATGGAATAGGTCTTTCCTGCGGCAATGCTCACGGTTGCCCCTGCCATCAGATCCACTTCCACGCCCTCTAAGATCAGCTTGCCCATTCCAGAGAGAACGGTGATCGTCTGGGTGTGATTCATGTGTCTGCTCTCCGGCGTTCTCTTGCCGGCAACAACCTTGATGCGCTTTGTCACGCTCTTGATGCCGTTATCCTCGTCGTTGTCGATCGTCTTGATCGTTCCCCAGCGGCGTTCCTCATACTTCGATGTATCCGAGATATGAGAGAGACAATCCTTAATATAGGAGCTCTGGTGCTTGTCTGCCACGAGAATACCGTCATGGGATGCCGCGATGACCATATTTTTCGCGCCCATCACAACCATCGGAATTCCCAGTACATTGATCGCATGGCTATTCTCACAGGTATCATCCCATGTCACATCACCGATGCTGTTCTCCGGCATCTCCTCGGTCAGTGTGTTCCATGTACCCAGATCCTTCCACAGATCCGCATATTTGATCGCCACGATGCGCTCCCAGTGCTCTAACACTTCATAGTCAAAGCTCTTCTTCGGAAGCTTCTCATAATCGGCAACCATCTTATCGTAATCGACGCCGACGCCGTATTTTGCCAGCCAGCCGGCTGCCATGGAAAGTTTGAAGCAGAAGACGCCGCAGTTCCACAGTGCACCGTCGGAAACCAGCTTTTCTGCTGTCGCCTCGTCCGGCTTCTCGCGGAATCCGGTTACTTTTAACAGTTCTCCCTCGCCCTGCTCCGGCACGATATAGCCATACTTGGTAGACGGGTAAGTCGGCACACCGCCGAGCAGACCGATCGTATCCTCGGAAGCTGCAATCTTATCTCCCAGAAGCTTGATGCGGCGGAAGAATTCCCCGGTCGTATACGGATCTACCGGAAGGAATGCCACGACATCATCTTCCTTGGCACCTTTCTTGGAAAGCAGGTATGCACAGGAAAGCATGACTGCCGGGAATGTATCGCGGCGCATCGGCTCCACTGCTACCTCAGCCGCACCGTCGAGCTGGCTCTCGATCAGTTCCACCTGCGCGCTGCTTGCGCACACGATCGTGTTCTCGGAAAGTCCCACGTTCTTAAGCTGACCGAACACACGCTGCAGCATGGAGCATTTTTCCCTGTTCTCCTGTTCCTCGTCGTGATTCATCAGTTTGATATACTGCTTGGAGCATAAATCGTTGGATAATGGCCACAGGCGTTTTCCCGAGCCACCGGATAATAACACAATATACATCTACAGTTCCTCCTAATCGAATTTGATTCTATCGTTCCGCTCTCATCGGGTTGTTTAAGAAATCTTCATATGCAAGACGAATGCCGTCCTCAAGCTCCGTCTTGTATTTCCAGCCGAGACTCTCCAGTTTGCTGACATCGAGAAGCTTTCTCGGTGTTCCGTCCGGCTTGCTCGGATCCCACTTGATCTCTCCGGTATAGCCGATCACCTTTGCGACCAGATCCGTGAGTTCCTTGATCGTGAGTTCTTTTCCGGTTCCCAGGTTCACGGTCTCATCTCCGCTGTAATTGTTCATTAAAAAGACGCACGCATCCGCCAGATCATCCACATATAAGAACTCGCGGAGCGGTGTGCCGGTACCCCAGCAGGTCACTTCCTTTGCACCGGACACCTTCGCCTCGTGGAAACGGCGGATCAGCGCCGGAAGAACATGGCTGTGCTCCGGATGGTAGTTATCGTTCGGTCCGTAGAGGTTGGTCGGCATGACAGAAATGTAATCCGTGCCATACTGCTTGTTCAAAAATTCACAATATTTCAGACCGCTGATCTTAGCGAGCGCATATGCCTCGTTCGTCTTCTCCAGCTCTCCGGTCAGAAGGCAGTTCTCCTTCATCGGCTGCGGAGCCATACGCGGATAGATGCAGGAGGAACCGAGGAACATCAGCTTCTTGCAGCCGTTCTTCCATGCCTCATGAATCACATTCATCTCCAGTGTCATATTGTCATACATAAAATCTGCCAGCGCTTCGCTGTTCGCCATGATACCGCCGACTTTTGCCGCTGCGAGGAATACATACTCCGGCTTCTCCTCAGCGAAGAATTTTTCCACATCCTCCTGACGGCAGAGATTTAACTCTTTATGTGTTCTTGTGATAATGTTGTGATATCCTTCTTTTTCCAGCTGACGCACGATCGCAGATCCAACCATTCCTCTGTGTCCTGCCACGTAAATTTTCGCATCTTTTTCCATCATGATCTTTCTCTCCTTTTTTACCACAACCTGGCGTGCCGCGGCAGAGACTACTGCTGCGACACGCCAGGCATAACATCTGAACGGACTGTTATTTAGTTCTCTTTTGCGACGAGCTCCATGTCATGTTTTACCATGATCTTCACCAGCTCCTCGAAGGTTGTCTTTGTCGGGTTCCAGCCAAGCTCTGACTTCGCCTTTGTCGGATCTCCCCAGAGGTTGACAACGTCGGTCGGACGATAGAATTCCTTGGATACCTCAATGACTACCTTGCCGGTTGCCTTATCGATACCGACCTCGTCCATGCCCTCTCCCTTGAATTCCAGCTCGATGCCCGCCTCGCGGAACGCATACTCGCAGAACTCTCTGACGGAGTGCTGTACACCGGTTGCGATCACGAAATCCTCCGGCTTGTCATGCTGTAAGATCAGCCACATGCACTCTACATAATCCTTTGCATATCCCCAGTCTCTCAGGGAGGACAGATTGCCCAGATACAGCTTGTCCTGCTTTCCCTGTGCGATTCTTGCCGCCGCAAGTGTGATCTTTCTGGTAACGAAGGTCTCTCCGCGGCGCTCGGACTCATGGTTGAATAAGATACCGCTGCAGCAGAACATGTTGTATGCCTCACGGTACTCCTTTACGATCCAGTAGCCATACTGCTTTGCTACGGCGTACGGGCTGTACGGATGGAACGGTGTGGTCTCACGCTGCGGTACTTCCTCTACCTTTCCGTATAACTCGGAAGTGGATGCCTGATAAATGCGGCAGGTCTTCTCCAGTCCGCAGAGGCGTACCGCCTCTAAGATGCGGAGCACACCGGTTGCAACAACATCCGCCGTATATTCCGGCACATCAAAGCTGACACCTACATGGCTCTGTGCTGCCAGGTTGTAGATCTCGTCCGGCTTGATCATGCCGACTAAACGCATGATACTCATGGAATCGGACAGATCACCATAGTGTACGTGGAAGTTCGGGTTGCCCTCTAAATGGTCGATACGCTCTCTCTTCTCTGTGGAGGAACGGCGCACCATGCCGTGTACCTCATAGCCCTTGTCCAGAAGAAGCTCTGCCAGATAGCTTCCATCCTGTCCGGTTACGCCTGTAATCAATGCTTTTTTGTTCATTTGAAATCTCCTTTTTGATTCTATAATTATTTTGCTTATATCCTGTTTCAAAGCCGCTGTTTAGTATAATCTAATTTTTCTGATTTGATAATTGAATATCTTGCGCAAAAATAGTATTATATTGCTATACTTAAAAACCGGGAGAATACGGATGAGAGACTCTTTTTTTGAAAAATACAAGACCTCCGAGGTCACCAATACCAGACGTGTCATCAACACCCCCTCCGCCTTCACGCGCGAGCATTTTTTCTATATCCAGGAGGCAGGGTATTTAAAAAGTTTAAAGCCGCACATGAGCAGGCGGAGCGGTCTGCAGTCCTACCTGTTTCTGATCGTGCTCTCCGGCAGCGGCGAGGTCGCATACCGCGACACCGCCAAGCCAGTTCCTGCCACCGGCAGCGATATGGGCAGACGGAGCGGCACCTCCGCCGCCGGCGATGGCGGAAACGGCAGCCTTGCCACTGTGCACGCCAAGGCCGGGGACTGCTTTTTTCTGGACTGCCGGAACGAATATACCCACATCAGCAGTGAGGACGATCCCTGGGAACTGATGTGGATTCATTTTTACGGTCCGCAGTGCGATGCCTACTACGACTATTTTCTCAAACAGCAGACGTGGCATTTTCACACGGCGCACCTGGCCGAGCTGACCGCCGCAATCCAGTCAGTCATCCGCTTTCACGAGGAGCCGACCGACGACACCGACCTTCTGACCGCCCAGCAGATCGTCAATATCTTAACACTCATCTGCATAGAGGCAAACGAAAAAGGAAACACAGACTCTGTCTTAAGCGATAAACTTAAAAGTATTCTTCACTATCTTGACGAACACTATGTAGAAGATATTTCCCTAGACCTACTTGCGGAACGTTTTTTTATCAGCAAATACTATCTATCCCACGAATTCAAAAAAGAATATGGCACGACAATCATCCAATACATTCTTACCAAAAAAATCACTACTGCCAAAGAGCTTTTGCGGTACAGCAATTCTTCTATCGAGGAGATTGCCAGACTCTGCGGCATAGATGATGCAAGTTATTTTAATAAAGTTTTCAAAAAAATGGAAGGCTGTACCGCTTCCGAATACCGGAAGCGGTGGTAACCCTCCGCCACTTTCTTATCTCTGCAAATATTTCTTCCACCTTATTTTTACCCAGTGCATCAAACTCCATAGTACCAACGTAAAGGATATAAATTCCGCCACTCGCCAATATATCGGCTCCTCAAAATACACTTTAAGTTCCCCGCTCCAATCTACCGGAATAAGAATCATTGCAATATTCTGCCAATCATGCCATATTGTAAGTTCATACCCACTTGCCGAATCAACTGCGTGATATCCTTTATATGAGAAAAATGGTACCTTAATATAACTGTCTTTTCCCGTCAAATTCTCATATAAAAGTGTAACTATACCATCTTCTTTCTTATAGTTATTGATAGTCATTCCATCTTCCGTTTGCGGCTCAGCCGCACCAATTGTCATTGCATATGTATTTTGTAATAGGTACTCCCCAGCTACTACAGCCTCCCTTGTATCAATTCCTGCATAACTCGTAATTTTCACTGGAACTGCATTTGCTATAAGCATTTCACTATAAGATGTAAAATGTATTATCGCCAGAATACTTATGGATGCAATTATTACTTTTTTCGTCGCATCTCCAACGACTATTTGCACATTTTTCAATGCAACAGACCCAAGAATAATTCCAAGTCCTAACGTCAGACCGGTAAAACGCCATGGGAACTGATATGGTGCAACCAATGTACCTATCCCTTGAATATTCTCCAAAATTTCCCACGGAAACAGATACGTTGTCATCCACATACTCAATAGCATCAGACCAAATACCTTATTACTATGCTCTATTCTCTCATTTTTATACACAAGCTGCTCCCAGAGATACAAACATACAATTATGGCAAGCGGCAGGCCCATACCCATCAATACTTCATTTCCTATTCCGTAAGAAGTTGGTCCTAATATTCCTAATTGAGATCCATTTGTTGCAAATGTAAACATCTGACTAAGTTGTGGAAAAAAAAGTCCGTAATCCTGCATGTCTACTGTGCTACCATTCAAAACCTGCATGTCCTGCGTAAGCATATAATCCAACATCGGTACTAAGAAAAACAGATTCACACCTATTGTAAATAATGCTGTCTGAAACAACATTTTTAACCGTCTCCAAAAATTTCTGCCATTTACCAGACAATACAATGCAGAAAACAAAATCACCATTTCAAAGCTCAACAAATGTGACTCAAGTATACCAGTATAACCTATTACCAATAACACGCCACTTTGATACCACTTTGTCTTATCATCTTCTTGAAACAGTTGCCACAATCCCAAAAAAACAAGCGGTATAAACGCAATTGCAGTCAACTCACCGACGGCAGCTCTGTAAATTGCATTGGTCAGACGATACCCTGACAATGTATATAAAAGACTCATTACAATGCCAATCCTATAATTCCCACTCACTTTCTTTCCGCACTTATATGACGTATACGCTGTGAGTATATTGATTCCAACAATATAGAGTTTATATACAGTCTGAAGTGTAAATCCTGCTAAGCGAAATGCCGCAGGTATATATAGTAACAAATCGCCATACATAATTGAAACCGGATATCCATAATCATTAATCCATAGCGGTTGCATTCTTACTGGGAAATCTCCGTTGCGCAGTCCCTCTGCAAGTCCCTCTATACGCATTAAATGAAAATTCATATCTACCCCAGATATCAGGTAATCTGTAAACAGCGGTATCGATGCCACGATTCCAATAAATAAAACAGCCAGACATACGGTTTTCTTTTCATTAGATAGGTTTTTCCACTTTTTATGTTGTTTTTGCCATAAAAACAAATCTATCGATGCCACGATCAGAACTAGCAGAGTGTACATCATCCGATTCCACTGATTGGTCTCACGAACCGTAATACTGTGAACATTCAGCGTCGGCTCATTTGATACAATATAAAACTCTGTCACATTGCCATACAACATTAGATCAAACTTTTTCTCATTTGCCTCTTTAAGCAATACAACCGTGTCCCCATAGTCTTCGCCATGCGCTGTCTGCATATACGATGTACAGTTTGTTTCATTTTCCGTTTCATATGTAAGTTCAATCTCCCAGGAACCATAGGATAAGGAAATTGCATTTTCAGGAACCTCTGTCTGTTTTTCTATATATACAGGAACTGCACTACCTTCATAATAATTCTCTTTCAAATTAGATCCCGCATAATGCAACATTCCTGCGCCCCAAAATAATACTATCAGCTCAGTTATCAAAACTACATATATATATATATATATATGAATTCTTATTCTGTTTACTTTCCATCTTTCGTCTCTCCCGTGTAGTCTTCGTCTTTTATACTATTCTATCATCCCTCAATACTAACACGCATCTAACCATAAAAGCAGTGGTGATCAGTCTGCGTCATTTTTCTCCCCGCACAGACGCTTTTTCTCGGCGGTCACTCTCTGCAGCTGCATCTCAAAGTCCTGCCTGTTCTTCTGCGCCATGGTCTCAAGCGTCACGCCCACAAAGAGCGACTGGATCGCAGAGAGCATCGTGAAGCCGCAGACGATCAGGGTCGGGAAATCCGGCACAAGACCGGTTGCCAGGTAAGTACCCATCACCGGGATGAAAAAGGCGGTCGCTATCACGGCGAGGATCAGTGCAATGATTCCGAAGAATCCCATCGGCTTATAGGCGCGGTACAGTCTCGCAATCGTCTTAAGCACCTTAAATCCATCCGAATAGGTATCCAGCTTGGACACACTTCCCTCCGGGCGGTCGCGGTAGGTAATGACCACATTTTCCACGAACATATTCTTGTCGATCGCGTGGATGCTCATCTCCGTCTCAATCTCAAAGCCCTTCGAGAGCACCGGAAACGTCTTGACGAACTCATAGCTGAACGCCCGGTATCCCGTCATGATATCCTTGATGTCGTTCTTAAACAGGGTATTGATGCTCTTTCGCACCAGAGAGTTGCCGAAATTGTGAAAAGGTCTCTTGTTCTCCGTAAAGTATGTGGAGGACAGGCGGTCTCCCACCACCATGTCCACCCTGCGCTCGAGCACCTGATCCGCCATCTCCCTTGCAGACTCTGCGGGATAGGTGTCATCCCCGTCCGTGATGATATAGCACTCTGCATCGATGTCGCGGAACATCCGGCGCAACACGTTGCCTTTTCCCTGACGGTATTCATAGCGCACCGTCGCACCGGCGCCGCGCGCCAGCTCGTCCGTTCCATCGGTGGAATTATTGTCGTAGACGTAAATCGTTGCCTCCGGAAGCACCCGCTTAAAGTCCGTCACAACCTTCTCTATCGTCCTGCTCTCATTATAGCAGGGAATCAATACTGCTATTTTATCCATTCTCACTCCCAAACCTTTCTTCTGTTACCGCTTCCCGGCACGAACTGCTGCCAGGTGCATCAGCCTGCACCGATTCCCAGACGCAGGATCATCTTGATCTGCTCCACCACTTCCGGATATGTATAAGTCACATTTCCATCATTCTGGACCAGATACAGCAGAATGCTCTTTCCAATCGTGATAAACGCCCAGAGCGAGATAAAACAGCTGAACTTTCTTCCCGCCGTCTCGGACAGATTGTCATGATAAAATCCGATCACCAGAAAACACAGCACACCCATGATCCAATACTGATCCATGCGGTAGCGCTCCGTCATAAACGGCGACCAGAGTGCATCCATAATCGCAATCACAAGCGGAATCACAAACAGCATGACGATAAACGCGCGCATCTGCTGTTCCTTCATGCGCTTTAAGACGCCCTCCGGCGACAGTCCGATCACCGCAAACCACAAGATCGGGAAATTCAGCAGAATACCGTTAAAAATCACATACGGGAACGCCTCGCAGATCGGATTATAGTTCACGAAATTGTAGAGCACCGCGTTGGCAACCGCGATCATCTTCGTCTGTGAAAAATAGGACGCAATGCTTCCGTAGCTGCTCTGGTCTGCCGCGGTCAGCTGGTATGCCTGTCCGAACTCAAACGGACTCTCAAAGCGGGCATAATTGTAGCACATCAGAAGAATTCCGATGACAACGTACGGCATCGCCGCAACCACAAGTTCGCCGAACAGCTTTTTCGTGAATTTATGTTTTTTCAGATATACCACCAGCATCGGAATCACGAACAGGTTGGCGAGTGCCACCGGCGGTCTGCATCCGAATGCCAGCGCACCAAACAGACTTCCGAAAAATGCCAGCCGGATGGATTTTTTCTCCTCCTGCTCCACCCACACCGCGCGCATGAAGAAAAAGAGACTCCAGATCTCCATGCAGAGCGCTCCGGTGATCGCCGTACAGTACAGTGCCGGCGCATCCACGCTGTACCAGACGCTCATGATCGAGAACGCCGACGCCAGCATCAGGTACATGCCAAGCGTCATCTTCTTAAAAAACCGCTTTGACATCATATAAAAATTCGCAAAGACGCCGCAGATAAAGAGTGCGACAAAAACCTGCGTCGCATGGTAAGTCGTAAGGCTCATTCCGGTAATCAGACGGAACGGCAAGAACAGCAGAAATACCGGCACAACGCCAAAATACATATAATAATGTCCGTGATAGTACGCCGTATCCCAGCGGTAGTCCACGCCGAGATCCACACGCGCCTGCGGATCATACGGATTGTCCATCTGTAAAAGCAGCGGATCGACATCCCCGTTGTCAATATTGATATGTCCATTCAGAATTGCCTCCGCAACCAGCTCATACTGATTCGTCGCGCCCGGGTCTTCCCCGTTCCAGCCCGGCGCCAGCCCCATCGGCAGTGTGCAGAGCAGAATCAGGATCACTAACACCACGCCGATGGTGATCTTCTCCCTGCGTCCGCAGTCTGTAAGCTTTTTTGTATGCAGCGCAGACTTCGGCCGCAGCATAACCAGCACAAACAGCACAATGCCGTAAATGGCACAGCCTCCCAGAAAATATGCGATCATAACTTACCTCCTTATTTGCTTCTCATCTTTTGCTTCTCATCTTTTGTTTCTTATCTTTACTTCGCAATTTTTTTGCTTTTTATCTTCTGCACACACCGATCGCCCAGCCGATAGATGTGCTCGACACACCATGCTTCCGGCACATGGAAAAGCGTCACGCGCGCCCAGTCGATCACGCTTCCCATCACAACGAGCAGCAGCGCAATCCCGAGCAGCAGAAATTCATAGGTATTTTCTCCCGAGCGGGCAACATAATCAAACATGTAGTGCGAGATGAATCCCCGCAGCGTCCACTCAAACAGGAAGACCGCCGGCACATGCTTCGCCAGCCGGTTCACAAATGCATTTTCAAAATGATGATTCCGGAAAATCAAAAATACCAGAATTGCCTCAAAAATGGTAAACAGCGTATTGTCCCTTGCAAAACGGTTCTGCACCGTTCCCGTCACCACGTACAGCGCTCCGTTCAGGCAGAAATTTACCCCTGCCAGAAGTGCAAACCAGCCGGCAAGCTTTGCCGTATTGTACTGTCTGTCTGCGCGGTACACGCCGATGTAGCGGCCGATCAGATACAGCATCACCATCTGGGTGATTCCTTTTCCGCCGTCCGAGTTGATGTCAAAGAAGAAAAATGTCGTCACCCCCGAAAAAATTACAAGCATCGTAATCAGAAGCTGTCTGAAATGCGCTTCACTTAACTTTTCCACCATCTCATTTAAAAACGGGCTCAAAAACGCCAGCGCAAAATAGCAGGTGAAGTACCAGGAACGCTTTCCGATGACCGGAAGCAGGTAGGATAAAACCTCCTCTCCTCCAAGTGCATTTCCCCACACATATTGAAACAAGAGTCCCGTCCAGGAATAGAACAAAAGCATGCATTCCAGATGCATCATTTTTTTCACATCCAGGCGAATTCCGTAATATCCCGAAATCAGGATAAAACAGGATACACCGATATTTCCGATGACCGCAACCGCAATATCAATCCAGGCGCCAATCCCGTTCGCCACACCGCTGTCCGCGGCGTGCATCCAGAATATCATAACAAGGCACACAATCCGCAGCAGTTCGATACTCGAGTTACGCCCCTTTTTTACTGTTTTTTCCATGTACTTACCCTCTGTGCTTTCCGTGCAGTGCCCGCTTGATTCCATCAAGAATCTTTCCAAACAGCAGACACCCGCAGACAGACGCCGTCACCCTCACCGTGTGGTAAAGGATAAACGAGACGCCGGTCAGTTCGCCGATATTGATAAACTTTGCCGCTGCCATCTCAAAAATCTCAAGTCCGAGAATATGAAGCGCCAGAAGAACAATCGTATTCTGCCCGATATAGGCTAACACCGTACCCACAATGCAGTTCTGGAATGCTTTTCCGCCCCAGATGCAGAGCATGGAGCCCGTAATACCGATCAGAATAAAAAACGGAACACTGAACGCCTGATACACGCCGTACTCGCGCACCGACATGTTGATGCCCGGATTCGCCCGGCTGAGCGACAGATAAAATACCAGTATGCCAATGATCACCCACAGATTCCAGTCCCTGTCAAAGAAATCTGCTCTCTGAAGCAGTGTACCTGCAATCATAAAAATCGTTCCCACAAACGCGAGATCCAGACTCCACGGAAGCAGTATCGGCAGTTCCGCCAAAAGCATCGTGAGCACGGTAAGCACCACCAGACAGCCGATCAGAAACCGGCGGCTCTTTAAGCAGCGGTCGATCACCAGATGGTACACCAGACTTGTCACAAAAAATGCGGTCAGATACCACATGGCGCCGTTTGCCACGGTAAATAAAAATACGTTGTCCTGATGCGTCGTCGTATCAAAAAGGCAGTAGCGTGAGTACAGCACTCCGAGTGCAGATCTTCCCGTCTCCTGCCAGGTACGTCCGATTGCCCGGTAGAACACCAGCAGCAACGCGCTGTAGCCAAAATACGGAACCAGCAGGCGCTTCGCCTTGTGCGCCATATTTTCCCCATAGCTTCTGCCCGGCTTGTACAGATAGCCCGACACCACAAAAAACAGCGGGATATAATAATTGATCAGGTACGGGCTCAGCCCGCAGCTATGTGAAATGATGACGAGGAGAAGTCCGATTCCCCTCGCCACATCCAGGTATTTCCAGTGTTTCATCCCCACTCCTATCTCCAATCCTGCCGGATCAGCGCGCGTTCCCACAGATACGGCTGGATCCGGTTCCAGATATCCGCCGCCTGATGGAAGGTCGCATTCTCACCATTTAGGAACTTTGCAAGATCCGCACGCACGCCTGCGGCATCGTCGATTAAGCTGCAGTTTGCAAACGCCGGATCCGCCACCGTATCCTCAAAGAACTGGCGGTACGATCCGCGCATCCAGTCCAGAATCGGCGCATTGAATCCCAGCTTCGTTCTACGGTAGGCAATGTCGTGCGGCATAAAGTCTGCGCAGGCATCGCGGACGATGGATTTGGAAAATCCTCCATGCAGCTTGGATTTCCAGCCGATCGAAAACGCGAACTCCACAATCCGGTAGTCCAGAAACGGCATGCGGATCTCAACGCCGGACGCCATACTGTCTCTGTCGTAATTGCGCAGAAGCGTCGGAAGAATCGTCTCATGTGTGGAGACAAACAGTACCTTATTCAGATTGTCCAGCTTCTTCCAGTTCGGATGATCCGCGTAAGCGCTCGATACATCCGCTCTTCCCAGAAGCTTCTTCGCATAATACTTCGTCATATAGTCACGGTACAGCTTATTCCGCTGCCGCTTAAATTCTGCGGACGACGGGTCATATCCCATCTCACTCCGCTGATTTAAATATGCCATCGTAATCTGGTCGATCTCCGCTTTTCCCTTTGCATCCGGATACGCTTTTAACACGTCGAATCCGTAGCCGGCAAATAATTCATCTGCCGCATGGCCGTCGAGAGATACCGTCGTTCCGAGCTCTCTCTCCTTTTTATAAAGCTCCATCATAGGCACCTGCGGATTGCCCCAGAGTTCCTCAAAGCAGTACAGCTGACGCAGAAATTCCCGCTCCGGCACCGCGTCGTCAATCGTTAAAAACGTATGCCTGATGCCGAGATAATCCGTCACCTGCTTTGCGTATTTTGTCTCATCCAGATCCGTTCCCGGGAAGCATGCCACATACGCGTGCTGCCAGTCTTTGTTCGCGCGCTCATCCGCACAGTTTCTGGAAATGTAAGACATGGCGCAGATGGTGGCGGAAGAATCCAGTCCGCCGCTGAGTCCGGTTCCCAGAGTCACATCGCTTCTCATGCGGATCTTGCAGGCATCCAGAAACAGCTCGCGGAACTGCTCTACCTGCTCCTCGTAGGTATCCGGCACCTCGATCAGATGATCCAGTGTGTTCCAGAAGCGTGTGATCTCTGTTTTTCCATTGCGAATCCACGCATAACTTCCAGCCGGGAATCGCTTGATCCCCTTGATCAGGCACTCCGGCTGGGACTCATAATGATTGTCCGCAAAATAACGGTCGAACATCTCCTTGTTCGGTTCCACCTTCTCAAGCAGCGGGAGAAGCGCCTTCATCTCCGATGCAAAGGCGAATCCTCCGTCCGGGAACTCGGTGTAGTAAAGCGGCTTCACGCCAAAACGGTCCCTGGAGAGAAACAGGCTCTTTTCCTGTCTGTCCCAGATGGCGAACGTCCACATTCCATTAAAGCGGTCCACGCATTTTTCCTTCCACTCGCAGTACGCCGCCATGATCACTTCCGAGTCGCTGTTTCCGCGGAACGTGTACCCCTTATGCTGCAATTCCTCCCGGATCTCGATAAAATTGTATATCTCACCGTTAAACGTCATCCAGTAGCGCTCATTGGCGTAGGACATCGGCTGGCTTCCGGCGCTGGAGAGATCTAAGATCGCCAGTCTTCTGTGACCGAGCGTCACACCATCCTCCTGCCACAGTCCAAATCCGTCCGGTCCACGATGTATCATCGTATCCAGGCACTCCATCGCCTGTTCCCGTCTCACTTTTCTGTTAATTACACCGTAGATTCCACACATACGAATGCTGCCTCCTTCTTCTCGTTACTGTCTCTTCGTTCTGGTCAGCCATAAATAGCGCGTGTTTGTCACAAGATACCGCTTGAACAGTCGCTTCGGATCCTGCATCAGGCGGTACAGCCACTCTAAAGACAACTTCTGCATCCACATCGGCGCGCGCTTGATGTTGCCGGCATGATAGTCAAACCCGGCGCCGACGCCAATCATCACGCCGTGGACTTTATCCCTGTGATCGTACATCCAGTTTTCCTGCTTGGGCGCCCCGAGTCCGACCCAGATGATGTCTGCGCCGGACGCATTGATCTTCTCAACCTCAGCCGCATCCTCCTTCTCACTTAAGCTGCGGAACGGCGGGGATACCATCCCCGCAATCTGAAGATGCGGATAGCGCTCCCTGAGCTTTTGCTCTAACATCTGCAATGTCTCCGGCGATCCGCCGTAGAAATAATGCTTTAATCCGTTCTCTCTTGCGAACAGTTCCAGCATCAGATCCGGACCTGTCACGCGCTCCGCCTCCGGGAAACCGTGTTTTCTGCTATACACGGAAAGCGGCTTTCCGTCCGGAAGGACGAACGCCGCACTCTTTTGTACCTCATGATAATGCGCATCGTCATGCGCCATCACCGTCGTATGGACATTGCCCACGCAGATATATTTTCCGCGCAATTCTTCCATATCATGTTCAATTCGTTCCACTGTATCCGCCATATTGGTCACCAGAATCCGGGTGCCCAGTATGTCACAGCATTTCATCTCTATCATAAATTTAATCCTTCTTTACAACCTCAAGCGGTATATCGCCGATATAGGACGGAAGCAGGCTGAATGTGCTGTTATAGCTTCCGAGAATCTTCCGGCATCTGGAGAGCGCCAGCATCTCGATGTAAGCGTCGCAGATTCCCTCTTTGGAATTGCGGTCAATGATACCGGAATCATGGAAGATGAGCTTTGCGTCCGGCAGTGCTTCCCGCAGTTCGCGCTTCACCCCTTCATCGTCCGTCGCCACAAAAAAGTCCGTCCCCGGCACTTCCGTCATCTCCTGCCGCATCTTATCCGCAAACAGCGACAGCGGACTGTTGGCGATCGCCTCGGTGTGATCGGTACGTCTGACATGCACCCCCACCGTCTTTGCGCCAAGCTGTGAAAACAGCGGTTCTCCCTTTTGCAGAATACCCGCGCTCGGCTTTAAAAAGGCAAGGCTTGCCGCATCCAGCTCACAGAGCGGTCCGAAGGACTTGATATAGATGACCGGCTCCTTCTCGATGACTGCCAGCAGTCCCTCGTAGCCTTTCTGCTTTTTGATCGCCTCGACGTCCCCGCACTCCAAAAAACGGTCTGCCTTCGCGCGCCATTTCTTTTTTAACTGATTCCCTCTGAAATGCGCAACCGGCTCCTTGGAGTATCCGTTCTCGCTGATCTCGATCACACGGAACGGGAGATCAAACAGTTCTTCTGCTTTTACGTTACAGCCAACCTCACGCTTCCACATGACGATCAGCTCACGGTTTAACTTCTGTGCCACCGCATAAGCCGAGGACATGCCAAGCAGCTTATTTCCAAGTCCTGCACATGGTTCAATAATGATCATATTTTCCCTCATTTCTTCTCTACTGCGCGTCCTGAACAGTTACGCTTCCGTTCTCCACCTTGTATACAATGTTGCAGTTTTTGATGGTCGACAGGCGGTGCGCAATGATGAGCATCGTCATCTTACCCTGCAGACTGTCGATCGCCTGCATAACCGCCGCCTCTGTCTCCGTATCCAGTGCAGACGTCGCCTCGTCGAGCACCAGCACCTCCGGCTTGCGGTACAGAGCTCTCGCAATTCCGATTCTCTGACGCTGTCCGCCGGACAGACGCACACCCGCCTCACCGATCACCGTGTCAAGCCCCTCCTCGAGCGACTCCACAAATTCATCGAGCTGTGCCTGGCGCAGTGCTGCCCAGACATCCTCGTCGTTGATTCCTTCTTTTTTTCCAAATGCAATATTGTTGCGGATCGTATCATCCAGCATGTAGATCGTCTGCGGAATATAGCCGATCTTATCGTGCCATCCGCGGTACGATGTGCTGATATCGACACCGTCCAATGTAATCTGACCCTCCTGCGGCTTTAACACCCCGAGGATCAGGTCCACCATCGTGGTCTTGCCCGCTCCGGACGGTCCGATAAACGCCACCGAGCTGTTCTTTGGAATCGTCACATTCACATGGGACAATACCGGCTCCTCCATCTCCGGATAGGTAAACGTCATATCGTTGACGCGGATTTCACGCTCAAGTGCCATCGCCGGATAATCGCGCTCCTCGGAAAGATCAATCTCCAGATCGCGGATCTTCGTGTACTCCTCGCCGATCTTGTGAATCACGACGCCGTTGTGAATGATCGACGCTAAGTATTCCGACATTTTGTTGGCAGAAGGAAGCAGGTAAAACGCCGCAGCCGCAAATACGGCAAGCACGCCGACAAAATGGGTCGGATCGGACTCTGTCATATTGATGCGGACCGCAATCGTGATCATCAGACCCGCAATACATAACGCTTCCATCACCGGCTTCGGGATGGAACTTAAAAATGCATTCTGCTTGATGACGTAGGTGTAAAGTCCGTTCTGCTTGCGGAACTCTTCCTCAAAATAACTCTCACGGTTTGCAATCTTGATCTCCTTGATTCCGCCGAATGCCTGCTGCATGCACTGAATAATGTTCGCATTGTATTTCCGGCGTTCATCACCGAAGCGCGCCAGCGTGCGCTTTAACTTTTTCATGAAAAGCAGCACCATCAGCATCATCGCAAGTGCCACACCAAGCGTGATAATCGGATCTGTCACTACCAGAAAGATAATTAAAATTGTGCTTGTGCACAGTTCCGCTGCCAGCTGCAGCATATTTAATACCGCTGCATAGAACATCTCCGGATCATTGTTGATGTCGCGCATCAGCTCCGCACTGTTATGGTTCAGGAAAAACGTATAGTCCTTGCTGATATAGTACTTCATCAGACGATCCTGCATCTCCCTTTTCCCGTAGTAGGAAAAACGATACTGCATATTATTCATAAAAATAATAAACGCATTTTTTGCCAGATAGACAATGACAATTCCGATCGCTATCGCCGTGATCAGCTCGTTGGAATTCTCCATCCCCATCCACTCGTAAAATGCCGCCACATAGCGGTTCGCAAGCAGTTCCTCCGGCGCTGTCACCGCCTGGATAAACGGCAGAAGCACGGACACGCCGAGCAGACTGACTCCCGAATTGATCAGAATGAGAAATGCCATACCAAACAGCTTTCTCTTCTGCTTTCCATCAAACACCTTAAAGACGCTCTTTACCAAACTCATAAAACAATCCACTCCTTCAAACGTATCTGTTCACAGCCCTTATATTCCGGCATAATCACTACTTTTTCCGGATTCGGATTCAAGTAAGCCGCCCAGGTGGAATACGAACTATTTGATATGATCTGGTGACGGCACGCCGCCATCAGGAAAAATTCATCGACATCCGAAAACGCTCCCAGTTCGGAGATATAGGTCATCTTCCGCTCTGTATGTTCTCCCTCGAGCGCTTCCTTCGCCGCCTCCTTGTCGTTGGTAAACACAAGATAGCGAAGCCCCGGACGCTCCTTTTCCATGCGCACTAAGGCCCGCTCAAAGAAAGCTCTCCCCGGACCCACAATATCTCCGCCACGCACATGCACAGCACAGGTGTCCGTCGTCTGAAATTCCGCACACAGCTTTTTCACAAGTTCACTCTGCCCGTACGCAGGCGTCATCATATCTGTAATCTCTTTTAAATAAGGTTCAAAATAACCCGTATGCTGCCAGTAACCGTGCAGGTATTTGTTGCGGAATCTCTTTTTCTGGAAGACTCTCTGATCCACCGCATGCAGATCACGCTCCTTGATGACGCGGTACTTGAGATCTCTCCGCAGACGTTTGTAAATTTTTTGAAAAACCGTCCGGTTCGGAAAACTCTCCCGCTCATCATATTTCAGATGAAACTTATCCAGTTCAAAATCGCGCAGGGTGGAATTGTCCGCCTCGGAAGTATCCAGCTTTAACGTATCATTCTCCCGCCGCGCCGCCGCATATCCGCACGCGTAATTAAACAGCTGGTTGCCCATGCCGTCACCGATTTTTACAATAATCATGCCCGATACCCCAGAATCAGCTCACAGATGCGGTCCACATCCGAAAGATCCAGATCCGCATAGAGCGGCAGTGTCAACACGCGCTTTGACGTCTCAAGCGCCACCGGCGTATCCTTCGCATCATACTTGTCGCTGTAACACTGAAATTCGCTTGTCAGCGGATAGAAATATTTTCTGGTGAAAATATCATGCTGCTTTAACATCTCATAAATATCATCCCTGCCATATCCGAGCACTGTCTCATCGAACACCACCGGGAAATATGCATAGTTCGGCTTTACATCCTTCTGCGGCTGTACCAGCTTGATTCCCGGCACACCGTTTAAATGCTCTCTGTAGCGCGCCACCACGCGGCTGCGCTTCTCGATCTCTCCGTCCAGATGCCGCAGGTTGCAAAGTCCCATCGCCGCCTGGAATTCATTCATCTTGGAGTTGGCGCCGACCGCGTCCACAACGACCTCATTGCGGATTCCGAAATTCTTAAGACCGTACAGATCCTCCTTCAGTCCGTTCTGCTCTCCGTTAAAGCATACAGCGCCGCCCTCGATCGTGTGGAACACCTTCGTTGCGTGGAAGCTGAACATGGACGCATCCCCGAACGTCGCCACACCGCGTCCCTTGTACGTAACGCCAAACGTATGCGCCGCATCGTAAATCACTTTCAGATGATGCTTTTTGGCGATTGCCTCGATCGCCTCCACATCACAGAGATTGCCGTAGACGTGCACCGGTATGATCGCGCTGGTCTTGTCCGTGATAAGCGCCTCGATCTTGGAGACATCCATCGTGTAGTCCTCCGGATTCACATCACAGAATACCGGCGTCAGCCCGTTCCGCACGATCGCATGTGTTGTGGACGCAAACGTAAACGGCGTGGTAATGACTTCCCCCGTCAGATGCAGTGCCTGGATCAGAAGCTCCAGCGCCATGTGTCCATTGGAAAAAAGGGAAACGTGATCCACCTTCAGATACTTTTCCAGTTCTTTTTCCAGTTCATTGTGCTTCGCACCCATATTCGTCAGCCAGTGGCTGTCCCAGATATCCTTAATCTCTTCTATATATTCTTCATACTCCGGCATGGAAGAACGTGTTACCAATATTCTGCTCATTTTTTCGCCTTTCCTCTCCCGCAGTTCTCTGCGGGGCAGTCCTATCCTGCATTTTCAGAAATAGATACCCTGTCATGATAATAAAAATGCAACTTCTTGTCAATCTTTGCGCCATTTTCGGCGCATTTCTAATGATTTCTTAAGAAATTCAGCGCCACAGATGTTTCATACACTTCCTATATAAATGTGTGTTCCAGTATCCGCCCGCAAAGTGCACGATGTAGGCGCCGTCGTCAAACAGGCGGCGAATCAGCTTGTAGTGCGCACCGAGAAGCAGCATATGCTTCTCTCCCGTAAGCCGGCTTAGGACATGCTCGGCTTTTCCGTACAGCCGGTTCTGATGAAGAGCATACAGCCTGTCCGCGTACGGATTGCCGATCTCAAAATACGGCATACAGTTAAACCGGTAATCCAGTTCCAGAAACAGTCCCTTCGTCTGGGTGTAATATGCCATCGGCGCTTCCTCAAACGCCGTGTTCTCGCCCTGGCTCTTCATCGACATGTAGTAATCCCGGAACAGATCGGCGACAAGGCGCGGACGGAACAATAACACGCCACCGTTGATATTACCGACCAGACCATCCGCCGCCGCAAACCCGCGCGACGTAAAATAATCCTCCACCGTCTCGTTTAAAATGCGCTCGTTGTCCGCATAGATTTTGCGGAAACGCGCGGACGAGCGCGGATTGACCTCCGCCATCAGTCCGATATTCTCCGGCATAAGTGCAAAAATATCCGGGCAATCCGGTGAGATGATGATATCCAGATCCAGGAAAAGCACCTGCTCGTATTCCCGCAGATAGTCCGGGATCAAAAGCTTCTGGGAATAAATATCCCGCTTCTTATCCTTATCAATATAGTCGTCTATAAAGCGAAAATCCGCATGGCACTTCTTCGCATAAGCCATCAGATTGTCCCGCACCAGTTCGTATTGTTTTCTATATTTTCCTGCGCCAACAGACATTACGCATACCACTCTGTCATTCATTGCGTAGACCCCCTTATTTTCTTATACCATCATAAATTCAAACACATTCCTTGTCAACCACGGGCGCAATCCACAATCATTGCTTGACACGCTTTTTTGCTACGATATAATAGAAGATACTGATGACTCACCAATATTATATGAGAAGGAGACTTATTATGTCGGATATCATTCCCGTTATTGTACACCATGAGACCGGTGAAAAACCGCAGACAGGTGGCAAAAAGAATCAGGAATATTTAAGATACTGCATCGCACAGGCAAAAAAGTACAACGAAAAAGTCGTACTTTTAGGCGACCAGTACAATAAGGACTGGTGCGACGACTGGCACGATGCCAACGATTTCATCACAGACAAATGGAAAGCGTTCCACAGTGTTTTCAAAAACCTCTCCCCGTATCCACAGGCATGGGCGGAAGGCATTTTCCGGCGTTTCTTTCTCATTCTGGAATATCTTGACCGCTATGGATACGACAACTGCGTGATTATGGACAGTGATATTCTTCTCTATACAAACGTCAGCACTTACGAGCCGTTCCGCCACTGCAAGATGGCAGCTGAGTCTCCTCTGGAGCAGGACATTGCCGTCCTCTGGAAAGGCAACGGCTACAAATGGAAGGTCTGCGCAGGTGTTGCCTATTTTACCAAGCAGGGACTGATCGAATTCACGGATTACTGTATCGATATGTACAAGAACCACATGGATGTCCTGATGGAAAAATGGAATATCCACCAGAAATACCAGATCTACGGCGGTGTTGCAGAAATGTCACTGCTTTATCTGTGGGTAAAGACTCTTCCTGAGGGGGAATTCTTAAATCTTCTGATGGACGATGCAGACCACTGCGTCTTCGACAACTCGATCGGGCTTCCGGACGGATATCTGGAAGGACAGTATGAGTTCAACCGCCGTCTCGGCGTCAAGAAGCTGTACTGGGAAGACGGGAAGCCTTACTGCTACACCCTGGACGGACACCAGAAGACCGGATTGTTATGCCTTCATTTCGTAGGCGTCACCAAAATCTTCATGGAAGGGATCTATGAGCACCAGGATTATGCCTTCGGTGCCAGATTCTACACCTATCTGCTCACCATACGCGGTCATCTTGCAGACATCAAGCACGGGAACACCAGGTTCCAGCAGCGTATCAAGATCCGCCGCGCCGAGAAAGCCGGCAAGGCTTCCAACAAATGACAGGAGATCACACCATGAAGCATGAACGTTCTTCCAACTTTGAGCTGCTGCGCCTGCTTTGCATCTTCGGAATCCTGGTAATGCACACGTTTGCAGGAATTGGCAACGCCGCTTCGCCCGGCAACATGCTGGCGAACGTCTTTGCCAACTCCCTGTTCAACACCGGCGTTACCTGTTTCATCCTGCTTTCGGGCTATTTCGGCATACGTTTTGACTTAAAGAAGCTGATCGGGTTAGACCTGATGGTGATCTTCTTCACGGTGGTCGGCACTGTGGCACTCGGCGATTTCGGTGTCAAGGATCTGATCAAGTCCTGCATTCCGGTCTTGTCGAGACGCTACTGGTTCATCACCTGCTATTTTGTTCTCTGCATCCTGGCACCGTTTCTCAATCAGATGGCTGAGCGGCTGGAAAGAGCGCATTTTCGCAGACTGCTTCTTTTACTGCTGCTCGTCTTCAGCCTGATTCCAACGCTCACAACCTACGATGTGATGCAGGATGCCGGCAAGGGACTTGCACATTTTGTGATGATCTATCTGCTGGGACGCTATCTGGCGCGCTATCACACCGGACACTGTTCCAAAATGCGGCTGCTCCTCGGAATTACAGGATCCACGGCGCTCATCTTTTGCGCCGACGGAGCGCTGACCCTGCATCAGGGTGTCATCTACAGCACTTTTTCGCGGGATTGTTCGATCTTTATTATTTTTTCCGCTGTTCTGCTGCTGTTGCTCTTCCGTGAGTTCTCGCTGCAGAGCCGGATCATCAACCGTGCGGCGACCAATGTGCTCGCCATCTATGTGCTGGATCAGGTCATCCGCAGCCTGCTGGGACGCTATCTGGATCTGAATGCATTTTCCGGCCAGTGGTATCTATTCTTCGTTGTCTGCGGCTATGTGCTCCTCGTCATGCTGCTTGCCGCAGTCTGCAATGAGCTGCGCAAGCTGACGATCGGAAGAATCGAGCCGTGGCTGACCGGCATCGTCGCCGCCTTTCTGCAGTCTTGCGGTGCGCTGCTTGTTCGTATGGGCCAGCGGATTGTTCACTGGTTTATTTCGATGGACTGATCCGCACAACAAATTATTTTTGCTTTAATATGAGGTTTTTATGAAAAAACGATTCTTATATCTGCGCTATTACTTAAAACATCTGCATCATAAGTTCCGCGCCAAGCGCGGTGGCATGTACAGCATCATGCACACAAAGTTTCTCGGGAAAATGCCGCCTTCCGACGAGGAGGCCAACCATCTGATCAAGGAGATGATTACAAGCGGCAAGCCGTTCGCTCTGTGCCGTCTCGGAAGCGCCGAGTTCACCTTGATGCAGCTGTTTGACGAATACCAGCTGTTTCACCACGACAGACTCCATCAGAGCAACATGTACACGCTGTTCCACAAGGACATGGACGAGATCTCCCGGTGGGTCACTCTCACCAAAGAGGACTGCAGGGACGTCGATATCATGGCATACTTTGAGGATCATCCGATGGAAGAATATCTGATCCGCTCCTACTGCCAGAATTCCCGCCTGATCCGTCTCGAACAGATCGAGACGATTCTCTATGATGTGCCGTGGACGATGGCGTTAGAAGGAAAAAAAGTGCTCGTCATCAGTCCTTTCGTGGATACTATCCGGGAACAGTACCCGAAGATCGACAAGATCTATGAGGGCAGGAAAATGCTTCCTTCTTTTGAGCTTAAGACATTAAAATCCGTATGGTTCAGCGGAGACAGGGAGGACGATGACTTCGACACCTGGTTTGACGCTCTCCAGTATCTCTACGACGAGGCGATGAAGATTGACTTTGACATTGCCCTGCTTAGCTGCAGCACCTTCGGATTCGATCTTGCCTGCATGTTCAAGCGCGCCGGCAAACAGGCGATCCAGTACGGCGGTGCCCTTCAGGTTCTGTTCGGCATCAAAGGCGCCCGCTGGGACAACTACCCGCCCTACAGCAAGTATTATAATGAATACTGGGTGCGCGCACCGAAGACCGAAGCGCCGAGCAAACGCTTTGCAAACAAACTGGATAACGGCTGCTACTGGTAGACGGCTGTATTTGATTTTAAAGAATAAGAGGGAACATCATGAATGTAGATCACATTGGATATGCAGTCAAAAATATTGACGCATCCAGACAGGCTTTTGAAGAGCTCGGTTATGTTTTTGATCCGGTCGTAAACGATACGGACCGCAATATTTTTATTTCGTTCGGTCGTCTGGGTGATTACCGCATCGAGCTGGTATCGCCGCTCGATCCCGCACTTCCTTCGCCGGTCGACGGCACGTTAAAGAAGAGTGGGAACACACCGTATCACATCTGCTATACAAGCAGCCGTTTTGAGGATGACATCAAGGAGTTGCAGCAAAAGCGTTTTCTTCTCACAATCCCGCCCGCTCCCGCATGTGCTTTCGGCGGCAGGCGCGTTGCTTTCCTGTATCATCTCCAAATCGGATTACTGGAACTGGTGGAAGCCTAGTCGGCTTCCAGTTCCGATATATCCAGTTCCAGCATCTTCTGGCTTCGCTCCTTGATGCGGATGCACTGGTATCCCAGATAGATTCCCCACGGCTTCGTATCCTTCGTCGCCAACGTCATCGCACAGAGTGCACATCCCTCCGCAATCGTAACCCCCGGCAGAATGATGCAGCCAGCTCCGATGTTGGAATACTTTTTAATCACAACCGGTTCCTCAATCACATTCGTGAACTTCTCCGGAACCGTCGGATTCGTCATAAAATCTCCCGAGTAATCGTCCGATGCGGCATAAACTGCACAGTGCGATGAAATCCCGGTATAATCCTCAAATGTAATGCCTGCCGTTCCGCCAAACAATGTCGTGGTAACCGCCACATGGATATAATTCCCGAATGTAATCTTACCGCTGAGCACGCAGAAATCATCCACTCTCACATGATTGCCAATCCAGATATTGGAGGCACCGTAAATGCTTGCCTTACGGCTGATCATCACATCATGTCCCACATGGGCAAATCCCATCTGTTGTAATTCTTCATCCGAATAAAAACTTGTTGCCATCTCTCTCTCCATTCTGCCGCGCGAAATGCCTACGCGCTGTTTTCTATTCTGATCGCTGCGACACCATCTTACACATCCCAGACCACAGTATGAATCTGCTCTGTCTCAGAAAGTGAAGCAAGCTTTCGCTCGTACTGCTTCTGCTCCTCATCCCCGGAGACCTGTGTAAATCCCAGATGCTCCCACAGCTCCTCAACCGGCTTATTCTTCGCCGTCTTTTTGTATGCCGCCGTCACCCGGGTGATTCCATCTGCCTGAAGCTTCTTAAGTACGGCGTCCAGGATCGCATCTTCGACTTTGCGTCCCATCACCCGGCAGCTCATAAGAAAATTGTCGATCACTGCCGTATCGCCGTCCTGATGATACAAAAATTCACTCACCCATCCGCTGTTTCCATACTTGTCGGAGACTTCCGCCATCAGCAGATGACCTCCCTCCTCGCCAAGGTAATGCTCCAGTGCCAGTTCATCCATCCGCAGTGTACAGGTATTAAACTGATTCGTCTTGTTCATCAGCTGCACGGCGCGCTCCCTGGTATTGTCGTTTACCGGTGCCAGCCGGATCGTCGTCTGCAGCGACCGAAGGTAATCTTCATAGGATACCGCGCTCTCACGTTCTTTTCTCCGCTCGCGTTCCTGCTGATACTGCATGGTTTTTGCCCTGTCTTCGTCTGTCAGATGCCATGTGAAGAAATAGTTCTCATAGGCTTCTGCCATCACCGCCGGCAGCGTCGTAAGGTCTGTCGGGAAATCCACGACTGTCACTTCCGGCTGCTGGATCCGCATCGCTTCGCGCTCCGCCTCATTGTCGTCCACAAAGACAAACGAGTCCAGACCAAGGTTCAATTCCTCCGCTATTTTCCCAATATTGACGGGCTTTGGATTCCAGTCTGCATAGATCGCAGAAAAATCCGATTCCTTCAGGATCATATGTGGATTCTCACGAAATGCACTCTGCACATCCTCGCTGTTATTCTTGGACGCGATAGCCAAAAGCACTCCCTGCTGCTGCATCTTTTTGATCTGTTTCTGGGTATCCTGATAGATAGCTCCCTCGTGTGCACTGTCGAGCACAATTCCTTCCGGTCCATCCTCGCCGATCACACCACCCCAGAGGGTATTATCCAGATCGAGAACCAGCACTTTCTTGGGAACACGCACCAGCCTCGCCATCACATGCCGCATCTCCTCCGCGAGCAGATGAAGCGCTTTCATATCGTAAGGAATGGAACCCATATACCAGAATTTTGCGGAATAAAACTGTTTTCTTCCATAATCTTCGATCAGACGCCGCAGTTCAAAACGGTGAATATTTTTCTGCCGCTCCGCCAGCCCGGTCAGAAGCGTATCCCAATAGGCGCCGGATGCCTGTGCCAGATCACTTGCATCTCCCGCACCGATATGTTCCGGCCGGACATCAATGGTCGATACGACAAGATAGCTGGCAGAGTAATTCTCCGCCAGCTTCTCTATATACTGCTCCGAGCGGTCTAAGACCGTCTTCACACTTCCCATATCTTGGCACCCTTCTAACAGGGCATTTCCATCCAGCAGTAAAAACAGACATTCCGGCGCAAACGCCGCCAGACGCTCGTCCTTTTTAAGTGCATACGTGATCCACTCTCCATACCCGTCTGTCTGAAATACTTCGTTCTCTTTTTTTAAAAGTCCGGACAGCATGTCCAGATTCACGTTGGACAAAATTGATAGCCGCATTTTATGATTCCTTTATATATTGATAAAAATCGTTCAGCTTCTTGATCGTAGAGATCCGCTCCATCGGTATCATAACACCGTATTTTGCCTCGATCTCACCGAGCAGACGAAGCTGCATGAGGGAATCCCATGTCTCCACATCATCCTGGGATGTCTCCAGTGTCAGTGTATTCTTATCTACTTCCAATATGTCCGCTATAAAACTTAAAAATTCTTCCATCTTTCTATCCTTTACCCGACTTATTCAATCACCAGATCTTCCCAGTCATCGACAGGTACTAATGCAACGTAGGTTTTTCCGGTATTGATCGTAATCTCATTCCCCTGTGCGTCATAATAACGTGTCGGAGACGTCATGCTGGTCTTCTTCCATGATACATAGAGCGCCTTGCCGTTTGTGACGTAATAGCCGTAACCACTGCTGATGCAGTCAAAGATCATATAACCGTGTTCGTCATACTGTGTATAGCCGCAGCTCTGAATCAGAAGATTCTTAAAGCACAGCTGTGCGTTGTCATTGCCCGGATCTACATGGGCTTTGCCGTACTCGGAATAATAGTAAAGCTGATCATCCGCATTGTACTCCAGATAAGATCCGTTGTGCGGGAATGGAAGATCTACCATATTCGCATCAATCGCATCATCCGGATAAGATGTCCCGAGATCAACCGGGTTGTTCTCATTCGCGAACTGATAATGTGCTCCCTCATAATAGGAAGTATAATCCTTTGACACATCGGAGTTGGAGAAGTTCTTGTCCATGTCCCCGGAAAGAATATACTCTGTATATTCTCTGGACTTGCCGTTATCCACACGCGAAAATGTTCCGCTGAAATGATCGGAACATGCCTCGTCCAGATACTCATCCACATAGAACGGACCTCCGTCATGACAGATGATGGCATTCCATTCCGCAGCCAGTATCACGTTCGTCGGTCTGACGCTGCGGATACTTCCAATCTGATCCACACTCTCATAATCCTTAAACAGCGCCATAAATCGTGTAATGCGTCCGTTCAGCGTACTGTTCATCATCTCATATACCACATCTGCATGTGACAATCCATAATGCGGGAGTGCAATGGATTCATTGTCTACCATAACAGCAATCGGGCGCTGATCCTTCAGACTTTCATCAATCAGCTCGTTCGTCAGCTCACTGCGGTATTTTCCTTCCGGAAGAACCTCCTCTTCCTCGGTGTCCGCATTCTCCGTCTGCCCTGTTACCTCTGCCTCAATCTGCTCTGCGTCATTCTCCGCGCTGCTCTCCGTGGCATCGCTTCCTCCGCATGCCATAAGGCTGGCGGATACAGCAAGCAGTGTCAATAATGTAACTGCTCTCTTCTTCACTAATGTCTACCTCTCAATATCTTTATTTTCTACCGGAATATATCTGCAGTCAGATCTGCGGATATATCTGATTTCATTCTACCATATCTCAAGACGCTGTAAAAGCCCTTTTTCTACTTAATCCGAGTCACTTCGGCACGGTTGCTCTCCGCAACAATATAATGCGGGCGCTGCTTTACCTCCATGTAAGTCTTTGCAATATACTGCCCCATAATTCCCATGCAGAAAAGCTGCACGCCGCCGATGAACGTGATGATGCACGCCGTTGATGCCCAGCCGGTAACCGGATCTCCGAACACCAGCTTGCGCACCACGATAAAAATGACCGCGATAAAGGAAAGCAGCGTCATCCCCATGCCGAACCAGGATGCCACGGCAAGCGGCGCCTGTGAAAAATTGATAATGCCGTCAATCGCATATTTTAACAGCTTCCAGAAATTCCACTTTGTCTCTCCTGCCACACGGTTCACGTTTTCATATGGCAGCCAGTATGTCCGGAAGCCAATCCATCCAAAGATTCCCTTGGAAAAACGGTTGTATTCTCCCATCTCCACGATCGCGTCCACCATCTCCCGCTTCATCAGCCTGAAATCACGGGCACCGTCTACGATATCCGCATCGGAAATCCGGTTGATAATGCGGTAAAACTGTCTGGCGAACCAGCTCCGGATCGGCGGTTCTCCCTCGCGGTTGACCCTGCGTGTCGCCACACTGTCGAACTCTCCGGATGTAAGCATCGCAAACATCTGCGGAAGAAGTGCCGGCGGATCCTGCATATCCGCATCCATCACTGCAACATAGTCCCCCCTCGCATTCGTAAATCCGGCATACATTGCCGCTTCTTTGCCAAAATTTCTTGAAAAAGAGAGGTAGGTAACATGCTCATCTTTTTCTGCCAGTCCCTTTAAGATAGACAATGTCGCGTCTTTTGACCCGTCATTGACAAACAGAAACTCGTATTCACAATTCATCCCCGCGAGAACTTTTGTAGACTCCTCATAAAAAATCGGCAATGCTTCCTGCTCGTTGTAGCAGGGAACAATTAGTGAAATCAACATTTTATTTTCCTTTCGTATGTTACAATAATCTGCGGAACACCGGCAGCTTCTTCATCACCCATGTCAATGCCACGCGGATCCCAAACAGCACAAAAATCTCAATCAAAAATGCCGGCAGATATCCGATATACGGCATAAGCTTCTGGTAAATCACATCCATGCGGCCGCCCGCCCCGATAAACCCGTCGAGAAGGTACACTCCGAACACACAGCCGCCGACCATCGACAGGAAACGCTTCAGTCCCTCCGGGAGATCCTCTCTCTGGAACAAAAGCTTTAAATCAACAAAAATCACAAGCGTGATAAGAGGCATCCACACGCCGAGATACATCTCCCGGTAAGTGCCTCCATTTGTCTGCCAGTCCCGGTATACCAGCCGCCAGGTAATTACCACTGCAGCCAGAAATGCCAGATTGCGCAATATATTTTTCCATCCGAAAAACGACTGTTTCTCCAGATACCGGTCCAGTCCAAACCCGATCACCGGATAAAATAAGGTGGTCTGCAATACTCCCGCCACGCTGAAATAGCCGCAGAGCGTATGATATCCGAAAAAGCCGAGTGTGATCTGCAAGGACTCCGTTACAATCTGCAGCGCAATCAGATACCAGAATGCATTTTTCGGCATATTCTGCGCCAGCGGGCGCAAAAAAGGAAGACTGACAAGAATTCCAAGATAACTATAGAGATACCAGTATGGCAGAAACGCCACATCAAACGGCAATCCAAGCAGAAAACGGATCGGCGACACCGATGCCTGTCCCCGCACAGCAAATTTCAGGTAATACAGCAAAGAAAAAATAACAATCACCGCCACAATACGCAGAATTCTCTTCCGCGCAAGTTCCCCAAAGCTTTCATTTTTCCCAAGCAGGAGCGCACCGGAAACCATGTAGAACAATGGCACTGCTGCCTTACAAACCAGTGAAAGAAAAAACGACACCGCATACTGTACGCCATGCTGTGTCGCAAACGACATAAACGGTGCCGAGTGATTATACATCACCAAGAGCACCGCCGTAATGCGCACCGCCTCCAAATAGTATTTCTTCTTCATCCTTATCCCCAACGTAAATAGATTAACATAAACTGGTTCTATGATACCACAATTCCACTTATCTGGGAAGAGTCAAAAACGGCCGCCTCTATTCTGTTCTAAGGTCAGATCCCAACTGTGTTCCGACCACTCTTATAAGGTATACTCCGATCCAAGTGCCGCATACAGCACCTTCAGTCCTTTGCGCTTCTTTTCTGCATAGTCGGAAGCCAACAGGAACCGCAGGTAGTCCTGCACCTCCTCCTTTTCACAATTCAATGAAAATTCCTCCTTTAGCGCCTCTATCAACTCCGTCACTGACATCGGATGATTCCGATCCCACAAAATATTCAAAATTAAATTCGCCTTCTCCGGCAGTGTATCCAGCATGACACATTCTATCATCCGTTTACTCCCCTTTTCTTCTTTCTTTGTATAGTACCTTACCGCTTGCCTTGTCTTAAATGTGTATATTTTATCCCAATTTTTTCCAAAAGACCATTCGATCTGACGTAAATAAAAATTTACGTCAGATCGAATGGTCTTTGTCGGTAAGTGCTCCTACTATTAAGAAAAAATGAAAAGGAGACTTCACAAATGAAAAAAATGATTCTGATTGCAGCTCTTACACTGGTTCTCACCGCAGCCGCCGTACCGGGCGTTGCAGCATCCTTTGCAGAAAATGCCGGGGTGAGTGTATGCTTTATCTTTGGCGATATGATCGAAGGTTATTAAAGTTCAATGTCATATTGTGACTTACACCAGTCAGTTGCCCTACGCGCTTTTTCGTCTAACTTCATTATCTCAAAAAGGGTAATTGACTGGGCAAAATACTTTTTAGCCTCATCTTTACGACATAATTCTGCAAGTGCACACGCTTTATTGTATATCAGTAGAGGCAGCATTACCAAATTACCATACTTGACACAAAATGCAACTCCTTCATCGCAAATTTTATATGCCTGTTCATACTCTTTACTAAGGGCAAGCCAGTTGCTAATATCGTACACAATTACTGGATATTTTGCAGCTTTTTGTCTGCTGTCAAGCACTCGTTGTTCCATGTACTGTTTTAACCAATATCCCAATTTTAAAGAATCTGTCTGTTTACGATTTTCTGCATATTGTACCGCAATTGCATTGATAATCATAATTTCATCAAATGTCAATAAGTTATCATATAAAGGTGTTTTTCCTAAATTTTTTATTTAAATTCCACTGCTCGCTTATGTGGTAGAATTTACTCCCG